>ERZ772917.1543-NODE-1543-length-13066-cov-17.826301_pt1 | contig 13066 bp, 8 predicted proteins | sample MGYA00511187_ERZ772917 | MGnify/ENA primary metagenome ERZ772917 (study PRJEB29015, sample SAMEA2737925) | human oral metagenome | biome: human oral; feature: human-associated habitat; material: dental | place: China | collected 2012 ... | reverse complement strand
CCTTGACGTTGAGGTAATCCAGGTAGAAGGCGTGCTCCCACATGTCGATCATGAGTAGCGGCACGGTCGCGACCGGGATGTTGCCCTGCTGGTCGGTCATCTGGTAGGTCACGAGGCGCTTGCCGACGGTGTCCCACGCGAGGACGGCCCAGCCGGAGCCCTGCAGGCCGAGGGCGGCGGCGGCGAACTGTGCCTGGAAGGACTCGAACGAGCCGAAGAATTCGTCGATGGCGGCGCCGAGCTCGCCCTCGGGGCGCGAGGCGCCCTCGCCGGTCATGTTAGTCCAGAAGATGGAGTGGTTGGTGTGACCGCCCAGGTTGAAGGCCAGGTTCTTCTCCCACAGGTTGATCGCGGCGAAGTCGCCGGAATCGCGGGCGGCGGCCAGCTTCTCGAGGGCGGCGTTCGCACCGGCCACGTAGTTGGCGTGGTGCTTGGAGTGGTGCAGCTCCATGATGCGGCCGGAGATGTGGGGCTCGAGGGCGGCGTAATCGTAGGGAAGTTCGGGCAGGGTGTAGACGGTCATGATGCTCCTCCTGGGCGTCGTCGTTTGTCTATTGACTCCAAGGGTAGTACTTAAGTCCCGCCTTGCGTAGGGGTTGTGTGTCACCTTTCGCGCAGTGCGATCAACGATGAGGCCGGGGCTGATCCTCGCGACCACGCCCCGGCCTCGTGAAACGACAGACGATCAGGCCTTGGTGCGCGCCCGACGCACGAGAGCGGACGCACCGACGACGATCCATGCGATAACGGGACCCAGGATGACGCCGAAGATACCGGACAGGAGAGTCTCGACCAGCCAGGTGACGAAGCCGCCGGCCGACGCGACCGCGTGCTCGGCGACCTCGAGGTTGTGATGGAAGACGGGGACGCCGACCTCGGCGAGGTTCTCGATGACCAGGTGGCCGCCGACCCACAGCATCGCGACCGTGCCGACGACGCCGATCACGTTGAAGATGTGCGGCATGACGCGCACGATCGTGCGGCCGATGTTGTCGACGGGGCCGGGGCGGTTGTCCTCGGGCTCGAGGGCACCGCGCGCCAGGTGGAGGCCGAAATCGTCGGCCTTGACCAGCAGCGCGACGAGGCCGTACACGAAGAACGTCATGAAGAACGCGACCGCGATGAGCATGGCGACGCGCATGATGCCGGTCTCGCCCCCCACGCCGGCCATGGACACGAGCATGATTTCGGCGCTGAGGATCAGGTCGGTGCGGGTCGCTGAAGCGACGATGCCCTTCTCGGGCTCCTCGCCAGAGGCCGCGCCGGCCTCTTCGTTGTCCTCGTGGTGGCCGGGCAGCCAGCCGAGCTTCTCGAGGACCTTCTCCCCGCCCTCGAAGCACAGGTAGGCACCGCCCACGATCAGCAGGAATGGCAGAACCTGCGGGGCCAGCCAGGTGAGCAGGAGCGCGATCGGCAGGATGATGAAGAGCTTGTTGATGAGGGAGCCGCGCGCGATCTTGCCGATGATGGGCAGCTCGCGCGCCGGGCTCAGGCCCGACACGTACTGAGGCGTCACCGCCGTGTCGTCGATGACGACGCCCACCGCCTTCGAGGAGACTTTGACGGCGCCCGCCGCGACGTCGTCGATCGACGAGGCGGTGGCCTTCGCGAGGGTCGCGATATCGTCGAGCAGTGCGACAAGTCCACCGGACATGGGGTTTCCTCCTCTGAGCGTGACCTGAGGCTTCTGGTTGGGTACCCGCGCATTGTACGCGTGGGGATAGGCTTGAGTCATGACGACTTCCGTACCCGTCCCTGCTCTCGATCGCGACCTGATTGGGCACCTGCGCTGCGACGTGATCGCGTCGGAGTGGACCGTTGAGAATCTTCAGACCCTGATCAGTGAGGGCGCGCTGTCCGCTCTCATGCGCGACTCGCGACTGCCCGCTCTCGTCGAGCTCGCGGGCGCGACCGACCCCGCCGCGGTCCTCACGCGCTTCTTCATCCTGGGCCTGCCTGAGCACGCCTCGGCCCTGAACGAGGCCCTCCCGACGCTGGGCGCGCGCGGGCTGGAGTCCCTCGGCCTCGCGGCCATCATCGACGAGGCCGAGGCCGCCTCCGCGCTCGTCGTGCCCCGTGCGGGCGGCGCGCCCAAGCGTGAACCCAAGGAGGAGCGTGAGGAGGCCTCGTCCCCGAAGGCCCCGAGCCTGCCGACGATGCGCGACCCCGACGAGGACGCGCCCGAGCCCGAGGTCGAGGCGGACCCGTGGATGCGCGCTCTGTTCGACCTGCGACCCCACGCGGCCTCGCTGCCGGGCGGTGACCACGAGTGGTGGGTGGCCTCGGACCTGGGGGAGGTGCAGACCGGCAAGCCGCTGGCCGACGACCACGTGCTCGGCATCGGCGGCGCGACCCTGACCCTGCTGGAGATGACGCTGCGCGAGCGGGTTGACTCGGCCCTCGACGTGGGTTGCGGCTGCGGTATTCAGGCCCTCTACCTGGCCACGCACGCCGATCGCGTGGTGGCGACCGACCTGTCGTCGCGTGCGTGCGCGCTCACCCAGTTCAACGCGGCCCTCAACGAGGCTGTCATCGACGTGCGCGAGGGCTCCCTCTTCGAGCCCGTCGAGGGCGAGACCTTCGACCTCATTGTCACCAACCCGCCCTTCGTCATCACCCCGGACTCGGTGCGTGGCGCGGCCGGCCTGCTCGAGTATCGCGACGGCGGCATGGACCGGGACAACCTGATCCGCGCGGTCCTGCGTGGCGCGCCCGCGTGCATGAACGAGGGCGGCACCCTGCAGATGCTCGCCAACTGGGAGATCCCCGCCGACCGCAACCCGGACACGCAGTGGTCGTGGCGCGTGGATTCGTGGCTCGACGGGCTGCCGGTGGATGCGTGGGCCGTCCAGCGTGACGTCCTTGATCCGGCGCGCTACGTGGATATGTGGATCCGCGACTCGGGCGGCCAGCTCATGGCCCGCGCCGAGTACGAGCGCGCCTTCACCTCGTGGCTGGCGGACTTCCGCCGCGCGGGCACGGGCGCGATCGGCATGGGCTTCGTGGCGCTGCGCAGGCTCGACGAGGCCGAGGCCGCCTCGGGTGGCAAGCGCGCCTACGACCTGTCCCTCGATGGGCACGCCCCGCGCGGGCGTGACGTGGCGTGGGCGCTGGCCTCCCTGCGAGCACCGGAGCTGTGGGAGGTGGCGCTGACGCGCGCCTCGGATGTGCGCGAGGAGCGTCACTACGTGCCGGGCAGTCCCGACCCGGAGCTGCTCATCATGCACCAGGGCGGGGGGCTGGGGCGTTCCGTGCCCGTCTCCTCGTCCGTGTCTGCGGTCGTGGGCGCTTCCGACGGCGAGCTGACGGTCGGCCAGATCGCGGCGGCCGTCGCGATGCTCACCGAGGCTGACGTCGACGACGTGCGCTCCGAGATCGAGGCGCCCCTGCGCGACCTGATCCGCTGGGGCTTCTTGACGTTCTGAGCGTTGTTGTGTGCGTTGGTGCCGCGGCTGCTGAGCAGTCGCGGCGCCTCGCTGTATCAGGCGGACTTTGTGGCGTCATTCTGGGTGTGTTGTAAGTGCGCGCGTGGGGGTGCGTGAGGCCGACTTCAGATGTGGGACCCCTGTGTTAGCCTGGCGCCACGATTCAGCGAAGGAGCGACAATGGAGTACGAGCTCGCATACCGCTACGCGGCTGCCTCGCGCTTGGATGAGGGTGCGGGGCTCGCGTTGGCCACTTCGGGAGGGGCCACCCCCGAGGGAGAGGCCGCGCATCCCTATTTCTTCTCGGGCTTCATGGAGCGTCCCGACGTGGTGGCCGCGGGTCTGCTCGCTGTTGCACGAGTGGCGCGCACCCGCTTCTACGTGCCGCCCGGCATGGTCGTTGCGCCCGGCGGTGGCCTGACTCGTATTGGTATGCTCGACCCGGTTGTCACCAGCACGGCCGAGGGGTTGCGCTTCGAGTCTTTTAGCGTCTGCTGCGGCGTGTACGCGCGGCTCGACGTGGAGGCCTCGGCCCTGGACGCCACCCACTGCGCAGTTGGCGTGACCAACGTGGACGTCAACCAGCCGCTGCGCGCCGCCCTGGCTTCCCTGCGCGCCGGGGAGCCCCTGCACCTGGATGTGGGGTCGGAGGGCCTGACGGCCACGACCCTGGACGAGGAGGTGACCGAGGAGCGGGTTCCCCTGTCCCTGCGCTGGCTCAAGGGATTTGCGGAGACACAGATGCTCTCGTCGGCGATGATGCCCCTGCACGCGCTGGGCGCCGCACAGGCCCGCGCCTTTGTTCGAGGCCTGCCCAGGTCCAGCGCGACGGGCACCGTCATGTGGGCGGGGCGGGCCGTGCGCGGTCTTCGCTTGGGAACACGGCCCACGCCGGGGGCCGCGTGCGTCGCTGGCCCCGAGCGCCTGCGCGTGTTCGAGCCGCTGGTCCACCACATGAGCAGTCTCGAGGCCTACGGTCCTCCCGTGGACGCGGGCAGCGAGCCGGTCGCCTCCCTGTGGGTCGCCCGCATGCCCGGCGCGCGGCTGAGCGTGGGGCTGAGCCCCGCCAAGTCGCGCGGTTTTTCCGGGGAGGGCGCGGTCCTGGCGTCCCTGGGGGATCCGCGCGTCGAGGAGGACGCCGACATGCTGTCCGCCTTGCTTTCGTTCGAGCCGCGCATCGACACGGAGCTCATGGCGACCCGCTCCGGACTGGCCACCGACCGGGTGGCTGGCGGCCTGGCGCTGCTGGCCTCAAGCGGGCAGGTTGGCTTCGACGTCACCGAGGGGGCCTATTTCCACCGGCCCCTGCCCGTGCGTCCCGACGCGCTCACCGCCATGCACCCGCGCCTGGCCGGGGCACGCGCGCTCATTGAGCGCGGCGCGGTTTCGCGGGAGGAGGGCGCGCGCTTCCGGGTCGCTTCGGGCGCGAACCGCTACCGGGTGGAGGCGCCCGCCGACCCTTACGCCATTGGCGAGTACCGCTGCACCTGCCCGTGGTGGATGAAACACAGGGGCGGGCGGGGGCCATGCAAGCATGTCCTCGCCGTCTCCATCATGCTCAAGGAGGAATCGTGAGTTCCACGCAATGGCTGCCCGACACCCTGGACGAGTGCACTGACTTCTGGCGGCTGCACCTGTGGGTCAAAGATCACCCAGGCGAGTGGACGCTCGACCAGGTCTACGCGCGCATGCTCGAGATCAACGAAGGACCGCCCACGCTCTATGACTTGGACGTCAGCTCCAGGGTCACCGGTGCCTGGCTCAAGGGGATCGGCTTCTTGCGCCTGGCCGAACTGCGTGGCGACCTGACCCTCGACCATGACGAGCGGTACCTAACGGCGCTGATCGCTCTCGAACCCGGGCTGCAGTTGCCCCTCATGCGCGCTGATAGGGAGCTGCGCGAGGAGCTGGTGTGGGGGATGCTGCGCCAGGAGGGCAACCGTGGCGTGTCGCTGTCCGCCTCCGACCGTTCTGCCTCCATGGGCTCGGAGCGGACGCTCGGCTGGTCGCGCACGCTCGCGGCCTGCATCGACGAGGGTCTCATCGACCGGGATCGCCTGCTCGACGCCCTCCTCGACATGCTCGCTGCAGACCTGCCGTCTGGGCGCGCCGGGTGGTATTCGCGCACCCTGCGGATGCTGTCCATGACCCTTGACGAGGCCGAGGCACGGCAGGCGACTCTGTGCGCCCTCATGTCCGCGCCCGTTGGGGCGACCGTGACGCTGGCGCTTCGCCACCTTAGTGCTCTCGCGCGCGCCGGGCGACTCGACGTGGGACTCTTCGCGCGCAGTTGTGAGGGCGCGCTCATGGGGTCCAAGGCCAACGCGCTCGCAGTCGTGAGAATCCTGCTCGGTGGCCTCGAGGTTTTGAGCCCCGGTGCCCTCGAACCCCTGTTGGCGATTGCGCTGTCTTTCTCGCACGCGCAGGTGCAGGCTCTGGCCATTGAGCTGGCGGGTGACGCGCTGCGCTTGGGCCTGCTTGACTCTGCAGTGGTCGGCCGACTCCTGTCCGACGCGGACTTGGACCCGCTTGTCGTTGCCGCGCAGGAGCTCCTCGACCCTGGGCACACGGTGACCGACCAGGCCGACCCCGGCCTCGTGCCTGGGGAGGCTCCCGGCGCGCAGGTGCCCGCCGCCTTCCTGCCGCCGCCCCGGGAGGTGGCCGACCTGGTTCCCATGAGCGCCGACGACGTGAGCGGGAGGGTCGGTGTCCTGGCGCAGGGCGCGGAGATGGGGCTCGAGTATGAGGCGCTGCTCGCGTTCCTGGCATCCCCCGAGTTCGACCCGAGTGCGCTGGAATCGTTGCGCCCGCTCGTGCGGCGCCTGACCACGCGCAGATTCGGGTACGAGCGCATGCTCGGAACTCTCCTGCAGATAGCCCTCAATGGGGGAGGGGAGGGTGCTGAGAGCCCGCTGGCCGCTGGCACCGCCTGGTTGGAATCGGAAAATATGCCGACCCTTATGCGAGAGCGCATCATCGAAGTTGCGGGCCTGGTCGAGCGTGGGCAACGCTACCGCCTCCTGGCCACGCCGACCGACGACCGGGGAGCCGTGAATCCCATGACGCTCGTGCGCCGCGCCCTGGACAACGGGGACGCCCCGCAGCTTCCAGCCGACCTCACCCAGGCGCTGCTGCGCGTGGACGTCGAACACCCGGACTGCGCCGCCGCGCTCGAGCTTGTGGAGGAGCGGGAGGCGGAGGCGCCCGCCGCGTCCCGCATCCGCCTCGCCCTCACGGGCGCTGTGCGCAGACGCGCCGAGGGCTACCTGTCCTCCCTCGCCGTGACGTGGGAGGGGTGCCCCGCCTATGAGTCGCGCAGCGGGGAGCCCAAGGTCGCGAGCGACGGATCGCCGGTCTATGCCTTCTATTTCCCGCGCGTCGTCGGCGCGGATACGGGCGCGACAGAACCTGAGCTGGGCGCGCTTGCGGATATTGCGAGCGCCTCGGGTGATTTTACTGCCCACCGCTATCTCTACCCTGCGTCGGTGCGTCACTTCGCCATCTGCCTGCTCGCCTCGCAGTGGTATGTGCTCGACAGTACGCAGCTAACCATCGACTGCTATCGGGCCCTGTGTGAGCACGGCGGACGCTGGGATTCGCTCTCTGCCCAGCTCCTCGGCCAGGCGATGGGCGAACGCGAGGTCGAGTTGCGTGCCCTCGGCGTTGAGACCCTCGCCTCCCTGGTGGCGCGCGGGGATCTCACCTTCGACGAGGCCGTGGCTGCTTCCGCGGACGTGGCGCACACTGTGAAACTGAATCGGTGGGCGCAGGCTTTCGAAGACCTGGGGGACGTGGACCCCCGCCTCGCGTTGGACCTGGCGCTCGCACTGCTGCCCGGGCTTGAGCGCGGGCGTACGGGTATCGGGCAGCTGCTGGGCGTCGTCACGGCGCAGTATGCGCGGGCGCAGGCCGAGGGGTGGGCGCCGCCGCTCGGTGAGGACCTTATCGGCTGGCTTGGCCTTTTCCGAGGCTCCTCACAGGCGGCCAAGTACGCGCGCACACTGAAGGAGATGGGCCAATGAGTGCGGACATGGCGCTCCCCGCCCGCAGGGCGGCTCTTAAACGCCTCCTCGCATCCGGGCAGACCTCCATCGAGGCCTACGAGGAGGTGCTGGAGGGGGCCTCGGAGAAGGAGCGGCGATCCCTCTTCAAGTCCGTTCCCTTCGAGCGACTTATCCCGCCAGTCGTCGAGCGGGAGGAGGCCGTCCCCGAGGACGCGGTGTGCATGTGCGCGTTCCTGCGCGCCGCATTGGCCGGGAGTGATGATGCCGGCGACGACTACGGAGCCCGTTGGTCGGGCCGTAGCGGTGGTGACCCACGCGAGGGAAGGAACCTGGAGCGTTTGCACGCCGCCCACCGGCGTGGGGCGTCCCAGCGCTCAAACGAGTGGCTCGAGGAGGCCGCCGGGAGTCCCGGCGGCATTGGCTTCTGGCACACCTACCGCTCCCTCCTGGCCGAGCGTGGAGTGTACCTGACCTCCGCGCCCTCCCTGGAGTACTTCGCGCGCAGGATCATTCCCGCGCCCTACCCCACCTCGGATGAGACGCAGCGCTTCTTCGAGGAGAACCCGACCTTCCTCGACCACGAGTTCTGGCAGTTCTTCCGCGTCGAGGGCGCCCTGCCGGGCTCCGCCCTCTTCGTGTGGATGTATCGCGAGGACCCCTCCGCCCCAGGCGGCGACTTCGAGCGCCTGCACAGCCAGGACCTGATCCGCTACGTGGCGAGGCACTTCCCGCATCTGCGGCCCCGCATCCTCTCCGAGTGCCTGGCCGCACAGCGACGCGACTTTTCCGCCTACAACGCCCGCGTCTTCTCGCGGGCCTGGGAGGTGCTCGAACCGACGCGCGAGGAGAAGCTCGCGGCGACCTCGGACCTCATCGCCCTGCTCGGAGCCCTGCCCTCGCCGAGCGTGTCCCTGGCCCAGAAGGCCCTCCAGGGCATCGCCCGGGAGCTCACGGATAAGCAGGTGGATGCCCTCGTGCAGGCTAGCGTCCAGGTCCTGGCGCGCAGCGAAAAGAAGCTACTGCGCGCCCACCTGCGGCTCCTGGCCGCCCTCGTCAAGGCCCATCCCGGCTGCGCGTCCGCCGTCAGCGAGGCGGTCACTGCGGTTGAGTTCCCCCTCGACCTGCGAGACCGGGCTGCCGCGCTCGTCGGGGCACCCGCTGGTTCCGGGGACTGTGGTGGTTCCGGGGACTGTGGGGACGAGGCAGGGGCCGGGCCTGCGGGGTTGGCCTCCCCCGGCGCGACCGCCCAGGGACGTGAACCCGGGGAGGGGACCCAGGCCTCGTGGATCTTCCCCGACGCGCCCGCCGCCGACCTGCCGCGAGCCGAGTGGATCGCCGAGCTGCCCGACGACAACGACGCGGCCGTCGCGGTGCTGCACGCCCTCTTCGAGGACGCGGCCGCGGGTGCCTCCATCCCCGCGCTCCTGACACGCATCAGCGGCGAAGGCCTCGAGCTGGCGGAGGCCGACAAGGCGCTGCTCGCCAAATACTGGCGGAGCGCACCCAACTGGAAGGGAGCCAACCAGCTGTCCTACCTGGCCTCGCGCCTCCTGCACGGAGTTGAGGTGAAGGACGCGCCCGAGGCCGGGCACTTCCGCGGCTACCGGCGCAAGGGCAGCGAGTGGGACCAACACCGAGGCCCCGTTGCGCTCCTCCACGAGCAGCTGCGCGTCGCATTGCGCGACAAGCCCTACGACAAGCCGAACGGCCAGGACATGTACCGCTTCGACCCGATCCTGACCGAGCCGCTCGAACCGATCCGCCCGCAGTGGGAGCGGCAGATCATCCGCGCCCCCTACCAGAAGCCGGTTCGCCTCGTGCGCGGCGATTACGACAAGACCGACGATATGTACGAGACGTGGGTGATCCCCGGGCAAAGCCCAGCCACGGGCGAGGACTCGCTGGCGGGCGCCCTCGCCAACGTCGCGGGGGTGGCTCCCGAGTTCACCGGGCGACTCCTGGAATCCGGGGACTACCGCTCGAGCGGCGTCGCCTACGCGTGGGCGGCCTGGGCGCTCCAACACAACCCGGACATTCTGGCCGCCCACTCGATGCCCGTCCTCCAGGGGGCGTTTGTCAAGTTCCCGCAGGTCATTGCGCCCTTCGAGGTCATCGTGCGCGCGCTGGGGGAGGGGTGGCGGGCGCCGGGAGCGCCCACCTACTCGGCCCTGGCGTGGGCATCCACCGCCGCGCAGGCACCCTACCGGACCATCGCCGCCGAGGCCATCGCGAGCCTCGCCGACACCGGCCGATACGACCCGGCGGCCATGGCTGGTGAGTTCGGCTACCTGCTGCGCAACGGGTGGTTCGGTCCCGGGCGGGTCGCCCAGACGCTCACCGACTGCGCGTCCATCTCCGCCCTGTCCGGGTACCGCGTCGCCCAGACCATTGCGGCGTTGCTGCCCTCCCTGGCAGGGGTGCGGGCCTCCAACAGTTTGGTCGAGGCCCTGGTGGCGCTCGCGGGCGACTACGGCATCAGGGTGTGCGTGCCTGATGAGCTGCGCCCCAAGATGAAGGGATCGAGCGCCCTCGCTCAGGCGCTGCGGGCGCTCGACGCGCTGCCGGACGCTCCGACGGGTCTCGCGCGCGAGGCGGCGGAGGCGCTCGGCGCGGCGCGTGCGCGCCGAGATCGAGGCACCCCTGCGTGACCTGATCCGCTGGGGACTCTTGACGTACTGAGCGGTGTTGTGTGCGCGGGCGCCGTTACTTGTTGTCGGGGTGCAATCGGCCCGGGCCTCGTGCGCGTCTACTGGCCGTAGTGGAAGCGGCAGGAGATGATCCAGAGGGCTTTGCCGTCGTCGCTGATCTGGTAGATCAGGCGGTGGCGTGAGTCGATCCGGCGTGACCAGTACCCCGAGAACTCGTAGCGAAGAGGTTCAGGTTTGCCGATCCCCTCGTTCCCGTTGCGCTGGATGTCCTTAATGAGCGCGTTGATGCGCTTGAGGGTCTTGCGATCCTCGAACTGCCACCACACGTAGTCGTTCCGTGCTTCCTCGTCCCACGTGATGTGCATGATTAGTCCTCGTCGAGCTCAATGAGGTCATGGACGACGCCCTCACCAGCGCGGTGACGGGCGATCGATTCGCGCAGGTGACGGGCGTTCGCGGGGGACTGCATGAGATAGACGGTCTCCATGAGGGACTCGTATTCATCGAGGGCGATAATGACCGCGCTCTCGTGGCCCTGTCGGGTGATGACGATCTCCTCGCGGTCGTTGACGACCTGGTCGAGGACCTCGGCGTAGCGTGCGCGCGACTCTGTGTAGGTCATGGTTTTCATGGCGTCCTCCTATGCCGTTCATGTACAGAAAATTGTACAGGAGGTGAGGGCGTGCGTCTCCAGCCGGCGGGTGATGTGCGGGGGTAACGCCTCCGTGCGGGGCCAGGTACTGCGGAACTGCTCGCGTGGGGTCTGCATCGCGGCGTCCTTCGCCTGGGAGGGAGAGGGCTGCACGTTCTGGATAGGAAATGCCAATCTGGATAGGAAGCGCTGATCTGGATAGGTTATTTTCCTATCCAGTTCGTGGTTTCCTATCCACTTCGTGGCCGCCCGTGCCCATACGCGTCCGCACGTGGGCCCGATGATATGCACGTGGGCCCTTTCATCCGCACGGGGGCAGCGCCGCCCACGCGCAGGTCATGGGGTTAACGTGCGTATCAAGGGGTTAATGCGCAGTCCTTAGTGGCCGCGGTGGCGAGCTTTCGCTTTCAGGCGGGCGAGTCGTCGTTTCTCTTCAGCTTTCTTTCGTTTTTCCTGCCTGGTCGTGGAAGCTCGTTCTTGTGCCGTGCGTTCGCGTTCTGCTTGAATCGCCGCCTGTGACGCAGTGGAAGGAAGCGCACGGCGAGCGAGGCGAGACGCTTGGCGCTGTGTGCGCTTAGGGTTGTGGTGTGTCGTCTGGCGTTGGGCCATATCGGGCGTCCAAGCGGCCTCGTCGAGGCGGCACAGGAGAGCGTTTGCGTGAGTGAGAAGGAACTCGTAGAACTCCGCGTCTGAGGGCTGCGCGCCGAACACGATTCTAACGGCGCTAACACGGTCGGCCTCGTGGCGCTCAATGACACCGACCCAGAACTGGCCATCGAAATATAGTGTGGACTCCGTCTTCATTACTCGTCTCCAGGTACACCACGGTGGACCCGATGACGCTGGATTCTGCTCGGGGCAGCGACGGATGCGAGGCATCGCCCAGACTTCCTACTGGGCTGTGCGGTTCGCGTATCAGGACTGACGACTTATTCTACGTCCTGTGAGCGGAGGTGTTGCTACTGGACGATCGGCTTGCCGCCGATGGACATGGGGGCGCGGGTGCGGGCCTGTGCGTCGAGGTCCTTCTCCCACGCGGAGGCGTCCTCCCAGTTGACGGAGGACAGCAGATGCAGGGCGCCCATCTCGCGCAGCGCGTCGAGGAGGATGAAACGCGGGGCGGGGTAGGGGGCGTCCCACGGGATCGCGGTCCACAGGCCGTTCTTGCCGACGAGGAACTCGCCGCGGTTGCGGTCGTGCAGGTCGTTGTTCGCGGTCTGCGCGTCGCCCTCGGCGGCCCACAGCCAGCGGGTGATGCGGAAGGCCTCCCACGTCTCCTCCCACGAGGAGTAGGAGGACTGCAGAGCCCGGTTGATGATCGCGAGAGTGTCCCAGGCCTCGTCCTCGCTCAGCCAGCCCTGGCCGGCACCCGCGCGCGTCAGGTTCGCCGCGCGAATGAGGTCCCACGCGGCGAAATCGAGGGTCTGGATGCCGCGGTCGTTGTCCAGGAAACGGCGGATGCGCCAGCGGCGCTCCCAGGCCTCCATCGACGAGTCGGCGGTCTTATTCAGGCGGGCGATCTCAGTGTCCGCCCAGCCGGGCCTCGCGCAGCGCTCGCGCAGACCCGCGAAACCCTCGCGGTGTCCGGCGCGCAGAAGCGAATAGATCTGGCGGAGCAAGCCCTCACGGTCCGTGATACCCCAGTCGCGCTCCAACATCGCCTTCATGGTGTCCGCCTGCGCGAGCTCCAGACGGTTGACGATCTCATCGGTGCACAGCGAGTAGACCATGGATGGGGCCAGCAGGCGAGCCTGCGGGTCGGTGGCCATGTCCTGGCGCTTGCCGCTCAGATGCGGGGTGTGGTGCTCGTTGAGCTTGTTCCACTCGCTTTCCTTGCCGGCCTCGCGCACGTCGCGCGGCGCGGGAACAGCGCCCTTCGAGCGGGCCGCAGCCTGCTTGAAGTAATGCGCCGCAAGGGCCACGATGACGCAGCCGATCGCGAACCAAATCGGGAACGGAATGTCGGAGAGGAAATTCTGGAGCACAGACTGATTGTGCCCGATGGAAAGCAGATCATACAATTCAGGGGCGCTTGTGCGCACCAAGTGGGACGAGGCCGGGGCGCGCCCTATGTATATCGCAACGTGCGCCCACCGCTGCGCCACCCGGGCGCGCCCGGGCGCGCGAATCCGCCACGGCCTCGTGAATGTCAAACCCGAGCGGCGTGAGACGCGCGGAAGCGTCCCCGGTACCCAGATGCGGGTGGGACGCGGTAAGGTCCATCCCAGATACCTCGCCGGGTGCTCTCGGCATGAGGGTGCTACAAATACTGGGGAAGCGACGGAAGGGACCGGCAATGTCAGCGACGAAGCTCGTGATCGTGGAGTCTCCTGCGAA
>ERZ772917.1541-NODE-1541-length-13074-cov-63.321146_pt1 | contig 13074 bp, 18 predicted proteins | sample MGYA00511187_ERZ772917 | MGnify/ENA primary metagenome ERZ772917 (study PRJEB29015, sample SAMEA2737925) | human oral metagenome | biome: human oral; feature: human-associated habitat; material: dental | place: China | collected 2012 ... | reverse complement strand
TCGCCTCAGTGGTTACGCGGTCGCTAGTTTATCCGTTTTTCATAGACACCATACAGCCTGGTAGGTTCTATCTTTCAGAGCTAGGGGTCTGGATTCTTATCCAGTTGTTTATCATACCAAGGATTGCCAAAGGCTGGACGATTGGGAGTTATCTGGTCGGCATCAAACCGAAACGCCAGCGCAAAAGCGATAAACAACAACCAAAAAACGATGCTAATCCAGAAAATTAACCTTTCAACTGCCGCATAAATCCGCGCAGCTGCGACGATGTCCGTTCAATCCTTTCGCTCGTCCAGTATTTATCCGGCGTGATGTTATCGTCGCCAGTTGACTCCTCTTTGTAGCGGCCAATGATTTTACCGTTCTTGACAATCGATACGTCCGGTACAAATATTCGCGGCTTGCCGCTGTCGTCTTTATCCAAATACGACTCTAGTTTCTTGACCAATTTTTGGTAAACTTCGTTGTTGCTAGCGCGAGCATCGCGGATGTTCAAATAGTATATTTTATCAATACCTTCAGCTCTTGCCGCCTGATCAACATATTCGCTCAAATGCTGGCACCACGGACATTGCGGAAATCCTAAAAAAACCACGCCGCTGCCGTTATCAAAGATATTAAGGACTTCTTTATCGCTGGCATAAACGAAGCGATTGTTCGCCGCCACTCGCGGATATTCTGACTTGAATTTGGCGGCGTCGGACACGTTAGTAGACGGAGTTTTCGGTTGTTCGGCAGTGCGCCGGTAGTTATACCACAATCCAGCCGCCGCTCCGCACAGAATAATCATTACAGAGATAATGGCAATAGTTTTTTTGTTCATGCTCGCCCCCTTTACCTTAGTGTTCAGCGTACTTTTATTATACTACAGCGCTTTTGATGACGGAGATAAAGTGAAAGATTAATTTATTTTTCGAGTTAAACACCGTAAGAACATATAATGTCACATTTTTGCCTAAAATTCATTGACATTTTATTCAAGTACTGATATATATATATTAGCTTTTGCTCAAGCTACAGTCTTAGGGCAAGAGTCGCCCTTTAGCTTGAGTGAAAGAGAACAGAAAGGAGGATGGTCATGAACACCATCCTTGCTATCACCCTTGTCTCCATTTACATCCTCGCGCCCATGGCGACCGCTCTGGCGGTCGCCATGAGAAACACTATTGGCATGATCGCAGGGGTCATCGCCATTGTTGTTTTCAGCGTTTCGTTCTGGATGACTTTCGAGCCATACGCCACCTCCAACACAACCGTTTTTGCATTTGCCGCTATGTGGCAAGTGTTCGGTAGTGTGGGTGTAATCTGTAAGGTGGCGGATGAGCTTGACATAATCTGACACCACTCGCGGGCTTAACGCCCGCTGAACTACTCGCTGAACGTCTCCCCGATTGAGATATCTTTCTTGATATTTCCCGGGTTGAGACCCGGTTCGGTTTGAGATGTTCGGCGGGCTAGTTCACTGGAATTATTTACCACGTTTTACAACATACTTTTTATTTGCTGGATAATCGCTTCGACATCCAGCCCATGCTTTTTCCACAATTCAGCTACCGGACCGCTTTCGCCGAATTGGTCGTTGACACCAATCCGCAGAACCTTAACTGGCAATGTCTGGCTGAGAATTTCCGCCACGGCGCTGCCAAAATCGCCGGGGTAATTACTGCGCTCATGATAGTTCATCCAACTGCGTATTGCGCCGATTAAACCGCGGAGCGTTGGCATACGGCGTGTTTAGCCACGTCTCAACAATGCCTTTCCAAGCAGATTCATCATATTCCAAGATTCGCGCCGGCAAACACAGCACATTCGAGTCGTTATCATTACGCGTCATCTTTGCCTCAAAAGCATCCCAAATCGCACTGGCACGGATTCCCTTGAAACGGTTAGCCGCCATATACATGCCTTGACTGCCGTCGCAAATCAAAATTGCTCGTGGGTCTTTACTGTCATCGCCGATCACTTTCAGCGCTGCCGCCTGGGCAAATTGCGGAAAATCATCGTCTGGATTCAATTCCACACCGCCGACATCTTGCACATCATAACCGTTTTCTGCCAAATATGCAAAAACTTTTTCTTTCAAAAAAGCCATAATGGTCTGAACCGAGATAGATTTTCATGATTTCAGTATAAGCGATTTCGGAGGTTTTTGAGAGGGAAAGTTGGAGATTTCTCCAGAGGTGGAGCGTAATTACTTGACAGAAAGTACGTACACTACCAAAAACCTTTGCAACCAAAAAGCAGGCCTCGTAGACTGTAATTAAACTACTAATTACAGAAAGGAGGGCCTGCTATGGCCTATACTCCAAGTCTCCCGAGCGAAAAGAGAAAGGCTTTTGCCTTTATCTTTTTTGAGGAGACGCCGGAGTATACCTTAAGTATTCTACCAATCCTAACCTGCCAAAAGCTAGAGCAATTGCTATGCGGCTGCTGGTTGTAGACCAGCTGCCTGTAACGGTTGTCGCCAGAAAGTGCGGCGTACATCGCAGTACTATTTGGCGCTGGAAACGTAAATGGGACACTCTCAATCGGTATGTCCAGATGGACAATTCCAACCGTCCGAACAGGCAAGTCAAGACAAAGAGCGGTACCTCTTGCTTTCGGTTGGCTGCTTGTCGTTGGAACATACCGACCTTGTCGTCTCGTCCGCACACAAGCCCTCGCGCAATCTCGGATGCCATAGTGCGTGCGGTGTTGGCAGTACGCGAGCAGCTGCAGCGCTGTGCTGAGGTAGTATGGCATTATGTAACGCATACGTTAGGAATTACTGTAAGCTTGTCTAGTGTTCGCCGCATTCTTCGCCGCCATCATTGCTTCGACGGCGCTAGAAAACCTAAAGTAAAGAGGACTAATCCAAAACGCCCCTTACCGACCGCCCCAGGTGAGCTTGTCCAAATAGACACCATCCATCATGTTGATCCGCACACTGGCAAGCGTTTGTATTACTACACAGTAATCGACCTGTGGAGTCGCTTGAGCTACGCTGAAACTCATCCTGTGCTGCGTCCAGGCTTTAGCTGCGGCAGTTGTCCTGAGAGCGCAGGAAAAATGGCGTAGCTGTGGCTTTACAACAATCTCTTTGGTACAGTGCGACAACGGGCCGGAGTTTGGAAGATACTTTGCGCAAGAATTAGAACGAGCCGGCATACAGCTGCGCCACGGGCCGCCTCGGCAGGCCGAACGATAACGCTCACGTAGAACGGTTTAACCGTACTTTGCAAGAGGAATGTATCGGGCACTATTGGCGCAGAAGCGTACTGCTTCCGCGCCAGCGAGAGAAGCTCTCTCGCTACATTGACTTCTACAACAACAAGCGCATACACTTAGGCATACAGATGCGAACACCTGTGGAGATGTTGCAGAGGTGGTGAGGTGTGTACGATAGCAATTTTATGGGCTGGCTATTTATTTCGAGCTACCTGATAACGTCGGCTACTGCCGGTACAACACGCTCGTCAAATGGCGATGGTATGACCTCATCGGCGGTCGGGTGGTCGACGAGTGCCGCTAAAGCCTCGGCTGCCGCTAATTTATGCTCGTCGGTGATTTTCTTAACGCCGTGATCTAATGCGCCGCGGAAAATTCCTGGGAAGGCCAGGGAATTATTGATCTGATTTGGAAAGTCGCTGCGGCCAGTCGCGATGACAGCCACGCCCGCTTCCTTAGCAATGTCTGGCATGATTTCTGGTACTGGATTTGCCAGGGCAAAGACGACAGGATTTTTGGCCATTTTTGCTACCATTTCCGGAGTTAGCAGTCCTGGCTTTGATACGCCGATGAAAATGTCGGCATCGGTAATTGCGTCGTTTAGCGAGCCGCTAATGTCTGTTCTTAGGTATTGTTTTAGGGCGGTTTTTTCGGCATTCAAATCATCGCGGGCGTCGGAAATAATGCCGCGGCTATCAACAGCGTAAATATTATGAACGCCATAAGCGTACAGTAGTTTGGCGATGGCTGTGCCAGCAGCTCCCGCGCCAATCATCACTACTTTACAGTCAGGCAGATTTTTACCAACGACTTTCATAGAGTTAATCAACCCTGCTAATACCACGACTGCTGTACCGTGCTGGTCGTCGTGAAATATGGGGATATCCAGTTCGGCTTTCAAGCGTTCTTCGATCTCAAAGCACTTCGGCGCAGCGATATCCTCCAGGTTAATTGCTCCGAAGCTCGGCGCTATCGCCTTGACGGCAGCGATAATTTCTTCTGGCTGATGAACGTCCAAGACAATTGGCACAGCGTCGACATTAGCGAAATGCTTGAATAGCAGCGCCTTGCCTTCCATGACTGGCATAGCGGCTTTCGGCCCCAGATCGCCCAAGCCTAAAATCGCTGAACCATCAGAAATCACGCCGACCAAATTATTCGTCCAAGTGTACTTCGGCAAATCCGCCGGATTCTCGGCGATGGCTTGGCTAACCGCGCCGACGCCCGGGCTGTAATAAGCGCTAAGTTTATCGCGGTCGATTTCGCCGTTATCGCGCAGCGCGGTGGTGATTTTGCCTTTATATTTTTCATGTAGTTCTAGTGCTAATTTATTGTAGTCCATATTAATATTATACGCCATGATAGCGGTTTGTTGTTATATATCTGGAGACATGATATGATTTGGATAGTTTTATAGATAAGGAGGAGATGCAATATTATTATGAGGAGCGGTGTAGGGGATAAATATCCTTTTAGTGGTAATGGGGAAATAAAGAAACCTGGATTTTTGCAGCGCGCAACGGCGACACTGGCAGGTCTTGCATTAGCTCTCGGCGGCTGTAGTATTGGCGAAGCTGGCGCAGGGGCTAGCTCTAGTCCAGAAGCAACTGCCACGCCAGATACTACGTCCACCGCGGAAGCAGTTCCAACGCCGACAGCTGAGAGAACACCAAAGATGGTTGCTCCGGGCGAATTGCCAACAGTTGAGCAGTTATCGGTGGAGAATTTGGAGAAAGACGAATGTATAATGTATTCCGTAGGAGCGTTCTGGACTAAAGACGGCACGCTCGTTTCCAGGCCGATTGCGGTAGTCAATGGTAAACTCACCACGTTTGGTGAGGAAGCGTGTAACGGCGGAAAAGTGGAAGTAGGAAAAGAAGATGACGTACAGTATTTCGTTATCGTTTGGGAACAAGAGCCAGGAGCGACTGTTGTTGAAGAGGTATTTGCCGAAGATGATGAGAATACTTATGCTGATACGAGGCTTGGTAGAATGCCACTAATTTATACCATCCAAGGAGTAAGAACTGATGAACGCGACTTTACAGATTGGAGAGGGGTTACTGTTACTTTCACGCTGTCAGACGGAAAGATAGTTCCAGTTGCTTGCGAGTATAATAAGGCAGCTGAAGAGGGAATTGATTCGCAAACCTTTGTTAATTCTAGTAATACTGAGCTTTGCCGGAAGTAGCAGCGTAAGGCAACTGAAGTAGTGTTAGGCGGCGATTTGCTGAACGGCTAGGAGTTTTGCTTGCTTTTATTGTATGATTGTGATATAATCTGAAAGCTTATTACTATTTAATATTTTTGAGGTAAAAATATAGTAAGAATGAATAAGTCTACATTTAGGCATGCGAGTAGTCGCACGCCGAGAGGTGTAATCAGTTACTTTGGCGCTCATCATGCAGGCGAATCTGGAAAACATACGCCAAGGCATGCTGCTGAAAAATCAAGTCATAAAGGCTGCTTTCCTGGTGGTGATGTAATAAGATTGGCAGCTGGTCTTACTGCAGTAGCTGCGACAGCAATCGGGGCTACTGTTGTCGGCGCTTCTATTGATGATAATCACAGCAAGGCAAATACGAGCATTCAGCAACCAGAGGGAAGAAAACCTGATGAAAGCACTGGTACGCCGCCGCAGCCAACGGGACCGGATAGTATTATCGATCAATCTCCAGAAGAACGCAGGATAGTGATTGATGGAGCGTCTCGCGTGTCAGCTTGCGATATAAGATCGCAGCAAGGAGAGCTTGGAGAAGGTGTAATGTGCGTTCATTCTGATATTTTTGCCTATCTAGGCAGCAACCCGGCAGACGAATCCAACAATAATATATCACCAGCTAATGTTGATAGCCGCAAGCAGCCAACATCAGCGTAAACTATTTTCGGATATTTTATTTTATGAAAAACCAGGAACTGGACGTTGAGTTGGCGGCTCGCTTGCCTCGTGCTGCTCTTTAGTTTCGCGACTATTGTTTATCATCTGATATTGTGCTAAAATTAATTGCATTGTACAAGAGTTAATTATTCGGGCTTTGTTCGGTGTGGAGCCGCAGGAGTACAGCTGCGTGGCCAGCCAGAACTGGTTTGAAGGATAGGAAATATTATGAGTTTTGAGCTAATCAATAAAGTCAATCAAGCGCAGAAAAAGCAGGCAGTTGTTGACGCCCGCAGCGGCGATACCGTACGCGTATATCAGAAAATTAAAGAAGGTAACAAAGAGCGTATTCAGATGTTTGAGGGTGTGGTTATCCGCACTTATAATAAGCAGTCGCATACCTCGCGCATTACCGTTCGTAAAATTGCCTCAGGTGTTGGCGTGGAAAAGTCGTTTTTGCTGCACAGCCCGCTGATTGAAAAGGTGGAAATCGTCCGCCGTGCCAAGGTTCGTCGCAAGTTCCTCAGCTTCCTACGTAAGCGTTCTGGTAAGTCAGCTCGTCTGACCGCCAAAAACTTTGACCGCGTGGCGGTAAATAACGTTCACGACGCCAAGGCTGAAGCAGAAGCTGAACGTCTGAAAGAAGAAGCTGCACAAGCTGCCGCTGCCAAGCAGGCTGAAAAAGACGCTGCCCAGGCGGAGCTTGATGCCAAGGCTGCTGAAGTAGAAGCTCGCCACAAAGAAGCGTAATTGATTTTGAGGCATACAGACCGCCCTCTCTGGGGCGGTTTTCTCATGGTATAATGCCAATATGTCAATCTTTCATTATATCTCTGTGTTTGTTCCGGTAACGTTAGCGGTTGTCGTGCCGTACATGCTACGCCGCCATGGCTTCACTGACGAAACAAAATACCGCTGGCTGTTATACCTCGCCTGTGTACTATTTTTCATCTCGTGGTATTTGCCGTCGCCGCTGATCGAGGGGCGAGACACCAGTTTTACCACGCATTTCGTTGGTGGCGGATTGTTTACGGGATTGTTGTGGATATATTTGGTGTTGGTGATGCGTTGGTGGTCGCACTGGCTAGTGATGGCGTTTTCGCTGTTCGCTCTCGTGTCGGCATTGGGCTGCGTCAATGAACTGGCGGAATTATTTATGGTCAAAATTGGCTTGGCTCGTATCACGCTGGATGATACTAATTGGGATATTTTGGCAAATACATTGGGTGCGGCGGCGGTGTGGATTGGCTGGATAATCATAAATTGGCTTACGAAAAAAGGTCAGCTCGCCCATGATTCTCGGCATTGACGAAGTTGGACGTGGGCCGTGGGCGGGACCGCTGGTGGTGGGTGCAGTAATTCTTGGTGAAGCAAAGATTGACGGCTTGAACGATAGTAAAAAACTAACCGCCAAAAAACGTAGTGCTTTGGACGCGGAAATTCGTGAGAAAGCGGCCGCTTGGGCGTTGGGCTGGGTGGATGCTGGAGAGCTGGATGACATTGGCATGGGCCAGGCGTTGCAGCTGGCGACACGTCGGGCGGTCGAGCAGATACAGCGGCAGTGCCGTGAACGCAGTCTGCAGTTTAATGAAATTATTATTGACGGGACGGTTAATTTTTTAAGAGGCACGAAATTGGAGCCGTACGTTGCTGTGATGGCGAAGGCCGATGGCTTGATCGCTAGTGTGTCTGCGGCGTCAATTATTGCCAAGGTTGCCCGTGATAAGTATATGGCTGAGCAGGACAAGATTTATCCAGGTTACGGTTTTGCTTCAAATGCTGGCTATGGCGTGGCTAAACATCGGGCGGCGATTGAGCAACTGGGCGTAACGCCGCTGCATCGTCTGAGCTTTGCTCCACTAGCGAAATATAGGACGGTCGAGGAATCTGGAGAGGTAGATGATGGAGTGAAAGTGGACAGGTCGACGACTCGTCGTATCGGTGATGACGGCGAGCAGGCGGTGGCCGATTGGTTGTCGTCTGATGGTCATGAGATTGTTGCTCGAAATTGGCGTACGAAATGGTGTGAGATTGATATTATTTCACGGCGAGATGATGAAATCTTTTTTACAGAGGTGAAATATCGCAAGAATGATCGCTATGGTGGCGGGTTGGCGGCGATTACTTCTAAAAAACATCAGCAAATTCGCTTTGCCGCGGAATTGTTTATTGCAAAAAATTCACAGCTTGCCGAATTGACACCGAAGATTTTGGTGGCTGACGTTACGAATAGTCCGCCGATTGTTCAAAATGTAATAGAAGTAGATGATTAGCTTTGGCATTTTTATTCGGTATGGATATCGAAGTGATTGAATATAATATATAGACATATCTGTCAAAAATAGGTATACTGTAACAGATGAGAAGATTTCAGGTTATTAGTTTGTTTCCAGAAATGTTTACTGGCGTTTTTGGTAATTCTATGATGTGGAAGGCTCAGAAAGACGATATCGTTAAGCTAGAGACGATTTGTCTGCGTGATTTCGGCATTGGCCCACGAAAGCAGGTTGATGATACGCCATATGGTGGCGGTGATGGAATGCTGTTGATGATTGAGCCGTTGTGGCGAGCGGTGGAATATGCGAAATCGCGTGATACTGATGCTAAGGTGGTGCTGATGAGTCCGCGTGGTCAGCGGTGGCGGCAGGCGAAGGCTCAGCAGGAAGCGGATAATGAGCAGCAGGGCTTAATTTTTATCTGCGGACGCTACGAGGGTGTTGATGAGCGAATCTTGGAACTGGTAGATGAAGAGTGGAGTCTTGGTGATTTTGTGTTGACTGGCGGCGAGTTGGCAGCGATGACGATGATCGATGCGATAGTTCGGTTGATGCCAGGGGTTTTGGGTGGTGAAACATCGGCGGAAATTGAAAGTTTTTCAGACGGAGAGACTTTGGAGTTTCCGCAGTATACTAGGCCGGATGAGTTTAACGGTTTGAGAGTTCCAGAAGTTTTGTTGAGTGGACACCATGGTAATATCGCAGCGTGGCGTTCCGAACAATCAGCAATCTTGACAAAACGAAACACCCCATAAAAAGGGGTGTTTTCATGTTGTGGTGGATGTCGTAGAGCGAAAGAAACTTTTGTGGTGTTTATTTTTGTAACGTTCGCTTACTGCTACTGTACGTTTTTTCAAAAGAAAGTGCAAGCTTTTTTGTAAAAAACACAACAAGCTTGAGCTTTTCTCGGCAACGATATATACTAACGACATGACGAAAAAGTACAAGAAGCCAACGCTGCCGTCAATAACCTCCCAAAAGGCTTTCGGCGTGATGGCGGGTTCTTTTTTGCTATTAATGTTGCTCTGTCAATTGTTTACCTTTGAGGATTTTCCAGGCTTATTGTCGCAAGTTATTTCGGATAAGGCGACTGGATTGGCACTATTGTTTGCGTTGGTGTTTTCAGAGGTGATGGCCTTGCCGTATCTACTTGGAATGACAATGCCTAGGCGATTGACTATTATTAGTCGGGTTGCTGGTGGCGTGGTGATTTTACTGTTGGCGATAGTAGAAGGTCTGGTAATATTTAACGGAGGTGATACGTCAATATTGTTTGGTGCTACGTTTATGGTTCCGAGCGGTACTTGGTCGCTGTTGTTTCTGGGGGCAGTTGGTGTATTGATGACCTGGAAAAATATCCCAGCTAATATCGTCATGAAAAGCAAAAATATCCGTAAAAAGAAATAAGATTGACAAATAGTCAATCTTATTTCATGGCTGGGGATGAGGGATTCGAACCCCCGAATGCCGGGACCAGAACCCGGTGCCTTACCACTTGGCGAATCCCCAACGGCAAGTCCAATTGTACTATAAGTCGACAATTCTGGCAAGCATTTACGCACCAGCAATAAAGCGATATACTGAGAATAGATATGCAATGGATTGTGAAGATATTAGCAGATGGCTTGGTGATACCTGTAGTCTTGGTGGGTGCGTACACTCTGCTCCATGACGTGCCGCATCAAAAAAAATATCAAACCTATTTACGTGTTTTGATGGCGGGATTGACTGCTTATGCTGCGGCAAAAGTAATTAGCGTTTTGTATCAGCCTGCTTCGTTGCGACCATTTGAAGCTTTAGGTGTGTCAGCTGGAGCCTCGTTCTTGAATAATCCTGGTTTTCCGTCTGATCACGCATTGTTCACGATGGCGATTACTTTGGCGGTGTGGTTTGCGGCAAAAAATAAGCGACTGGCTATAATTTGTCTTGTTTTGACCTTATTAGTGGGGATCGGGCGAGTGGTCGCCTTGGTGCATACGCCGCTTGATGTTGTTGGTGGATTGGTGATTGCTTGTGTAGGTGTAATTTGGTACCTGCCGCTTCGTAAGTCAGAGCAAAAGTCTACATAATATATATTTGCAATATTTACAATTTTACGGTAAAGTTTATATATGAAGATGCTATCGGGAATGCTTGATCGTACTATTTCAGAATATACTTATCCTTTGTCAAGGAAGAATTTCTTGCGAATTATCATGCTGGCAACTTTGAGTGGTGCGGCAGTGTGGGTGTTGGCGTTCATGCTTGATCAATTTATGGTTACCCCGATCTTTTTCTCGGCAGTTCGTAGCGAGCAGAGCATTCACATCGCGTCATATATCGCACTGATATTGGTCGGCATTATGATGTTGCCGATGTTGACTGTAGCTGGCGTTAGGCGGCCGCTTATCGTGGTGGTGGCAGCAACGGTGGTGTTGTGGGACGTTGTGGCGTGGACTGGCGGTCCATGGGTAATGTCATGTTTATGGACGGTATTTTCGTCAATTTTTTCTTATCTGGCAATTATCTGGATAAATCGGATTCGCGGCGATTGGGCAGCGATACTTTTCGTGACGTTGTTTGCAATTTTGGCACGAGTTGTCTTGTCTCTGTAATCCCTGTACACTAAGGTTATGGAAATCATTATCATTATTCTCTTAGTTATTATCGTTATGGGGCTGGGTGCGACGCTGTTCGTGCTGCAGTCAAAGCTAGGCGAGCTGAAACAGCAGTCATCGGTCGAGCTCATTAAAACTGACGTGGTGGAGTTGGGGCGAACCATCGCTAAATTGAATGAATCAGTCAGCGACAAATTAGAACGCAGCAATGTTCAGGTGCAAACCTCGGTCCAAAAGCAGCTATCGGAAAGCGCCAAATTGGTGGCGGACGTAACACAGCGGCTGGCCAAGTTGGATGAAACGAATAAGCGGGTGGTTGACGTGGCGACTGACCTAAAAACCCTGCAGAACGTCTTGCAAAACCCGAAGCAGCGCGGCGTGTTTGGCGAATTTTACTTAGAGAGCGTGCTGGACAACGTGCTACCTGCCAAGCAGTTTCAGATGCAATATCGCTTCAAGGACGGCGAGATTGTTGATGCGGTGATTTTTTTGGACAAGGGGCAGATTTTGCCGGTGGATAGTAAATTTAGCCTGGAAAATTACAACCGGATGATCAACGCTGAGACCAAAGCCGAGCGTGAGCTGTGGCTGAACAAGGTAAAAGCTGACCTGAAGGGGCGCATCGACGAAACCAGCAAATATATCCGCCCGCGTGAGCATACCATGGACTTTGCTTTTATGTTTATACCAAGTGAGTCGCTGTATTATGACTTACTTATCAACAATGTCGGTGCGGGCGGTTCGAGCCGCGATTTGATCGAATACGCCTTTCGTGACAAGCGGGTGATCATCGTCAGTCCGACCAGCTTTTTGGCGTATTTGCAGACGGTGCTACAGGGTCTGAGGAGTCTACAAATTGAAGAGCAGGCTAAGGACATCCAGGTGCGTGTCGGCCAGCTGGGCGTGCATATCAAAAAGTTTGACGAGCTGATGACCAAGATGGGCAAGAGCCTCAGCACGACTGTCGGGCATTATAATAATTCGTATAGGGAACTCGGTAAGATTGATAAAGATGTGGTGCGGATCGCTGGTGGTGATCATCAAACACAACCAGAGCTAATTGATCGGCCAGCACAAGAAGACTAAAAATTTTCCTACTATGAAATAAAAATCCTCCGCTTAAAACGGAGGATTTAATTTATTAGTATAAAAGCGTCTTACTCTTCGTCTTTATTACGGTAATTTACCAGTAAGAACAAGTTGCCGCCTAGTGCTGCACCTATAAGCGTTGCAGAAATAACTTCCAAGCTGAGCCGCGAATAGCTTTTTTCATTTTCAGCTGTTAGCGGATTACTGCTTTGGATCTGAGTATCGGTTTTCTCGGTTACTGCCAAAGCAACAGCTGGGTTCAGTGTTGCACCGCCGATATGAACTTCCCGCGGATAATTCTTATATGCGCCTTCTTCTGTTTTCTGGGCTGAATTTGCGGTTTTTGTATGCTTAACAAATACTGCGTTCTGGACGTAGCTTAGCAGAGTGCTTGATACGACCAAACCAATTGCCAGCGCCATACCAATTCCAACAGATCGTCCAGCTAGTTTAAGGTTAGTGCGCGATAATACCGCGGCAAGACCAAACATAAATATTGCCGTACCGATCATCTCAATGGCAAAAATACTCCATGAGAAGTTCGTGAATTGATCAAAGCGAACTGAGAATCCGCCTTCTGTCATACCGCCAATCAGCACAACAGCCGCCATTGCACCGAGGAACTGCGCTCCCCAGTAGAACGGCACGAGGACGGTTTTTAGTTTGCGCATTGACCAGAGTCCGAAAGTGACGGCTGGGTTAATGTGCGCGCCGGAAATGCCGCCAATTGCCATAACGATCAGCATTAAAGCTAATCCGACATAAAACGGCGCCAAAATACTGGCAGAAAATAGCGCTGCTAGCGTTAGGATAAACGTGCCAACGATCTCCGCGATGACGATGTTGATTAAGTTGTTTGGTAATTTAGAATCTAATTTGGTGCGTTCGCTCTTGGCCGCAACAGATTCGGTAACGACTCGCTTAACAGTCGTTTTGGTTTCGGTCTTAGCGGCAGCAGTCTTCTTTGCTTTGGCTTTAACCGGGGCTTTCTTTGAAGTTTTCTTCGTAGCCATACTCCCTCCTTAAA
>ERZ772917.1537-NODE-1537-length-13096-cov-3.636761_pt1 | contig 13096 bp, 12 predicted proteins | sample MGYA00511187_ERZ772917 | MGnify/ENA primary metagenome ERZ772917 (study PRJEB29015, sample SAMEA2737925) | human oral metagenome | biome: human oral; feature: human-associated habitat; material: dental | place: China | collected 2012 ... | reverse complement strand
CTGTCCTGACCGGCCGCTCTGGGCTCTGAAGCGCGAGCTCTCCCGTCTTCAGTGCCCGGAGGAGATCCTGGCTCGTCCTTTCAAGACGCTTTCTCACGGTGAACGCACCAAGGTGCTTCTGGCGTTCCTGTTTTTGGAGGATGATGTTTTCGCGCTCATCGACGAACCGACCGACCATCTGGATGCCGAGGCTCGTGCGGTCGTCGTCGATTATCTGCGGTCCAAGCGGGGTTTCATCCTCGTGTCGCACGATCGGACGCTTCTGGACGACTGTGTTGACCATATTCTGGCCCTGAATCGATCCGGAGTGGAACTCCGGAAGGGGAACTTCTCCTCATGGTTCCGTAACAGGGAGCTGCAGGACGGTATGGAACGGAATCTCAACGAAAAGCTGGAGAGGGAGATTGGCCGGATGAAGGAGGCATCCCAACGCACCGCCGAATGGTCGAATCGGGTGGAGAGCAGCAAACGCGGCGCCTTGGACAAGGGGTTTGTCGGTCACAAAGCCGCGAAGATGATGAAGCGGTCCAAGAGTCTGGAGAGCCGGCGTCAGGCTGCGATCGAGACGAAAAGGGGTTTGCTCCGAAACGTCGAGACAACTCAGGTGCTTCAGCTGTGCCCTCTGTGGCATCATTCGGAAACGCTTGTCCGTGTCTCTGGCGTTTCGGTCCGCTACGGCAGTCACGTCGCCTGCCGGGATGTCGGCTTCGAGGTCGGGCGCGGCGAGCGCGTTGCCCTGATCGGGGGAAACGGAACCGGAAAGTCCAGTATCCTGAAGTTAATCGGGGGAAAGGACTTGGATTTTTGCGGAGAGATGCACCGGGCATCGGGACTCTCCATATCCTGCGTGCCGCAGGATGTCTCTTTCCTGAGGGGACGGTTTTCGGACTACGCAAGGCGAGAAGGGCTAAATGAGAGCCTGGTCCGTTCGCTTCTGGAAAAAATGGATATTGTCCGGGAGAAGCTCAATGTCGATATGTCGGAGCTCAGCCAGGGGCAGAAGAAAAAGGTACTGATCGCCGCGAGCCTCAGCCGGAGTGCCCACCTCTACATCTGGGACGAACCGCTCAATTTTGTGGACGTTTTTTCGCGCATCCAGATCGAAGAGCTTCTGTTGACGTTCAAGCCCACGCTGTTGTTCGTGGAGCACGACCGCGCTTTTGTCGGGAGGATAGCGACGAAAGTCATCACGATGCAGACTCCTACTCGTTCGAGAGACAGACCGGGGCAAGAGGCCCCATGAGGGGAAGCGAGGAAACAACATGAAGACCGACCTGCGCCGCATCCCTGGCGTCGGGCCCAGGACGGAGGAGGACTTGATCCGCCTGGGTTACACGACAGTCGAGTCCCTGCGGAACGTGGATCCGGAGGTGCTGTATGAGCGCGACTGTGCCCTGCGCGGGTGCCGGATCGACCGGTGTCAACTCTACGTTTATCGGTGTGCCGTCTACTTTGCCTCAACGGAGGAACCCGATCCGAAAAAGCTGAAATGGTGGAGTTGGAAGGATCAGGGGGCACTGCCCGACGCGGAGGAGAACGGGCCTGGGGCATGAACCCCCTACTGAAGGCCGCGCTGCGGCTGAACGCCGTGCGGGTTCCGCTTTGTGCCTGGGCGGCCCTGCAGGACGAGTACGGCAAGCGCGACCGGCGGCTGAAAAATTTGACAACGGAGGGCCTCTGAGGTATACTGCGCAGCATAAATTTTCGAGGATGGGAGTTCGTGGGATGAAGCCTGAAACCGGAATCGTTCTTTTCGTGGGCGGCATGATGATGTGCATGGGCATGATGATGCGCATGTACACAATGGATGCTGTCCGCTGAGGGTTTCAGGGGTCCTGTTTCGGAAGGCCCGGTCCATAGAGATCAAAGCGGGGAGCGGAGAAGCCCCGCTTTTTTTATTGGCGGGAGCGCGGTGCGTCCCGCTTTTTTTGTAGGCTGACAGGTTGGGCCAATGTCGGAAGAACGGCGTCGGCTCCTTGATTTAGGGGGAATATGGCTTGATTGAGCTTGAGCACATCGTGAAGCGGTTCAGGGCGGACGGGGGCGCGGCGGTGGACGCTGTGAACGACGTTTCCCTGAGGGTGGAGGACGGAGAGATCTACGGCATCATCGGCTTCTCCGGCGCGGGCAAGTCCACGCTGGTGCGGTGCATCAACCTGCTGGAGCGCCCCACGTCGGGCTCCGTCCGCATCGACGGCGTGGAGATGACGGAGCTGGCCCCGAAGGACCTCTATCGGGCGCGGCGGAAGATCGGGATGATCTTCCAGCAGTTCAACCTGATGCCCTCCCGAACGGTGGGGCAGAACGTGGCCTACCCCCTGGCGGGCAGCGGCCTGTCGCGGGAGCAGGTGCGGGAGAAGGTTCGGGAGCTCCTGTCGCTGGTGGACATCTTAGACAAGGAGGAGGCCTACCCCTCGGAGTTGTCGGGGGGGCAGAAGCAGAGGGTGGCCATCGCAAGGGCCCTGGCCAACGATCCGAAGATTTTGCTGTGCGACGAGGCGACCTCGGCGCTGGACCCGCAGACCACCGCGTCGATCCTGCGCCTGATCCGGGAGCTGAACCGCAGGCTGGGCCTGACGGTGGTGGTCATCACTCACGAGATGGAGGTGGTGAAGAGCATCTGCAGCCGCACGGCGGTGATGGAGCGGGGGCGGATCGTGGAGGAGGGCAGCGTCTTCGACATCTTTGCGACGCCGCAGCACCGAACGACGAAGAACTTCGTGCGTTCCACGTCCCACCTCGCCAAGGCCGAGGAGCTGGTGTGGAACGACTCGAACGTCGTGAACCTGAGGCGGGGCGAGATCCTGGCACGGCTCACCTACCTCCAGAACGGCGTCTCGACGCCCCTCATCTCGTCGACGGCCCGGAAGTTCGACATCGACCTGAACATCATCCTGGCGGACGTGGAGATCGTGGCGGACGCGCTGGTGGGCGGCACGGTGGTGATCTTCCAGGGCGAGCGGCGGAGGATCGAGGACGCGATCGAGTATCTGAGACAGCACAGCGTGAAGGTGGAGGTAATCAAGGATGCAGACGTTTCTGACTGAGGCATTGCCGAACCTCATGAAGCGGCTTCCGGAGTTCTGGAAGGCCGTCGGCGACACGATCCTGATGGAGGTGTGGGCCGGGTCCATCTGCTTCGTCGTGGGGCTGTTCCTCGGCGTGGTGCTGACGGTGACGAGGCCGGGTGGAATCCTGGAGCGCCCCGCGCTCTATCACGTGCTGGACAAGCTGGTGAACCTGTTTCGGTCCATCCCCTTCATCATCCTGCTGACGGCTCTGATGCCCCTCTCCCGGCTCCTGACGGGCACGGCCATCTACGTGCGCGGCGCCATCGTGCCGCTGGTGTTCGGGGCGGCGCCCTTCTTCACGCGCCAGGTGGAGTCCGCCCTGGCCCAGATGGACAAGGGGCTGGTGGAGGCGGCACTCTCCATGGGGTCGAGCCCCCTCGAGGTCATCTTCCGCGTGTACCTGCGGGAGAGCGTTGCCCCCATCGCGCGGGGCACCACCATCACCGCCATCAGCCTGCTGGGTCTGACGGCCATGGCCGGCGCCGTGGGCGCCGGGGGGCTGGGTGACTTCGCCATCCGCTACGGGCACGACCGAAACATGACGGACATCACGTGGGTGACGGTGATCCTCCTCGTGGCCGCGGTGAGCGTCGTCCAGTGGCTGGGCGAGCGCATCGCGCGCCGGAGCACGCACTGAGGCGGCGTCCCTTAAAATTTTTCGAGGAGGCGCGCGTCCCGATGCGGGGCGGCCGGCGCTATCTTAGAACAAGACGAAAGGAATGGTTGGGATGAAAAAGGCGTTTTTTGCGGCGGCAGTGCTTGCGCTTGCCCTGACGGGCACGGCGACGGCAGCTCAGACGGTGAGGCTGGGTTTGGTGGGCGGTATCTACGAGGACTTCTGGGCTCCGGCGAAGGAGGAGCTGGCGAAGGAGGGGATCGACCTGGAGTTCGTGCCCTTCACGGATTACGTGACGCCCAACCGGGCGCTGTCGGACGGCGACATCGAGCTGAACGCCTTCCAGCACGACATCTACCTCCAGAACGAGATCAAGGAGTACGGCTACAAGCTGACGAATATCGGCGGCACCTTCATCGAGGCCATGAACATCTTCTCCAAGAAGGTGAAGTCCATCTCGGAGATCAAGGACGGGGACACCGTGGCCATCCCCAACGACGTGACCAACGGCGGGCGGGCCCTCAAGGTGCTGGCCGCATCGGGGCTCATCACGCTGAAGGAGAGCGCGGGCTTCAGCCCCACGGTGGCCGACGTCGAGAAGTACAACGTGAAGGTCGAGATCAAGGAGATGGCGGCCAACATCATCCCCGCCGCGCTGCCGGACGTGACGGCCGCCGTCATCAACGGAAACTACGCCATGGACTTCGGCTTCAAGCTGGAGGACGCCATCTTCCGGGACACGAGCCTGAACGAGAAGCCCTACTGGAACCTGGTGGCCGCGCGGACGGCAGACCTGGAGGACCCCGCCAAGGTGGAGCTCTACGACAAGGTGATCAAGGCCTTCCGGTCCGAGGCCACGAAGGCGGTCCTCGACAAGATGTTCGGCGGCTATGTGGTGTGCGCGGGCTGGGACGAGGACTTCCTCGCGCCCTTCCGCAAGTAGCGTGAGCAGAAGGAGGACCTTGAGATGAAGCGGATCTTTTTTGCAGGCGCGGCCCTTGCGGCGTTCCTCGGCCTGGCGGGTGCGGCCCCTGCGGCTCAGACGGTGAAGCTCGGCGTGGTGGGCAGCCTCTACGAGGACATGTGGGCTCCGGCGAAAGAGGAGCTGGCCAAGGAGGGCATCGACCTTGAGCTCGTCCACTTCTCCGACTACGTGACGCCCAACCGGGCGCTGTCGGACGGCGAGATCGACCTGGACGGCTTTCAGCACGACATCTACCTCCAGAACGAGATCAAGGAGTACGGCTACAAGCTGACGGCCGTCGGCAGCACCTTCATCATCCCCCTGAACCTCTACTCCAGGAAGGTGAAGGCCGTGGCGGACCTGAAGGACGGCGACGTCATCGCCATCCCCAACGACCCCACCAACGGCGGGCGGGCCCTCAAGGTGCTGGCCGCGGCCGGGATCGTCAAGCTGAAGGACGGGGCCTCCTTCAGCCCCACGAAGGAGGATATCGAGGAGTACAAGGTGAAGGTCGAGATCAGCGAGATGGCGGCCAACACCATCCCCTCCGTGCTGCCGGACGTGGCGGCGGCCATCATCAACGGCGGCTACGCGATGGACTTCGGCCTGACGGCGGAGGACGTCGTCTTCAACGACACGAGCGTCAGCGACCGCGAGTACTGGAACATCATCGTCGCGCGGACGGCGGACCTGGAGGACCCCGCCAGGGTGGAGCTCTTTCAGAGGATCGTGAAGGCGTTTCAGTCGCCGGCCACGAAGGCCGTGTTCGACGGAAAGTTCGGGGGCCAGTTTCTGCCCGCGGGTTGGGGGGAGGACCTCTTGAAGAGGCCCTAGGCCGCTTTCTCTCCGCCGCTGCGGGGTAGGGTGGGCGCGGGGGGTTCCCCGCGCCCGCTTTTTTGTCCGCCTTCTGCGAATATAGTCCGCCGGATCGCCGACCCGATGGGAAATAAGCCTGTGGGCATGGTATAGTGGGGAGCGGGTTGCAACACATTCCCGAAAGGAGAGGTTCGACGTGAAGAGGTATGCGGAGATGGCCCAGGGGGAGCTGGAGGCGGAACGGCAGGCGGTGCGGGGCCGCTACGAGGAGCTGAAGGGGCGGAAGCTGAGCTTGAACATGGCGCGCGGCAAGCCCGGCAAGGCGCAGCTCGACATGGTTTCCGGCATCTTTGACGTGCTGCGGAGCGACTCCGATTTCGTCGTGGACGGGATGGACGTCCGGAACTACGGCGGGCTGGAGGGGCTGCCCTCGGCCCGGAAGCTCTTTGCGGAGCTCTTGGGCGTCCAGCCCTCGCAGGTGCTGGTTGGGGGCAGCGCCAGCCTCCAGCTGATGTACGACGCCATCTCGAAGGCCTTCACCCACGGCCTGCTGCACAGCGAACGCCCGTGGAGCCGTGAGCCGGAAGTGAAGTGGCTCTGTCCGGCGCCGGGCTACGACCGCCACTTCAGGATATCCGAAACCTTCGGCATGACCATGATCACGATCCCCATGACGCCCACCGGGCCGGACATGGACGCCGTGGAGCGCGAGGTCCGGGACCCGGCGGTGCGGGGCATGTGGTGCGTGCCGAAGTACTCGAACCCCGACGGCATCGTCTACTCCGACGAGACCGTCCGCCGCATCGCGGCCTTGAAGCCCGCGGCACCGGACTTCCTCCTGATGTGGGACAACGCCTACTGCGTCCACGAGTTCGAGGGGGACTACGTCCCCTTCCCGGACATCCTGAGCCTGTGCGCGGAGGCGGGGAGGCCGGACATGGTCTTGGAGTTCGCCTCCACCTCCAAGGTCACGCTGCCGGGGGCGGGCATCTCCGCCGCGGCCATGAGCGAGGCGAACCTGAAGTACTTCAGCAAACTGCTGGACGTTCAGATGATCAGCTTCGACAAGGTGAACCAGCTGCGCCACGTCCGCTTCCTGAAGGACAAGGCGGGCGTCCTGGCCCTGATGAAGCGGCACGCGGACATCCTGCGTCCGAAGTTCCATGCCGTCCTGGAGGCACTGGAGCGGGAGATCGCGCCGCTCGGCATCGCCGACTGGCAGCACCCGAAGGGGGGCTACTTCGTGAGCGTCAACTGCATGCCGGGCACGGCCAAAGAAACGCTGCGCCTGTGCCGCGAGGCCGGCGTCACGATGACCGCCGCCGGGGCGACGTTCCCCTACGGCCGCGACCCTCAGGACAGCAACGTGCGCATCGCGCCGAGCCTGCCGCCGGTGGACGAGCTGAAGCAGGCCATCGACGTCTTCTGCACCTGTCTGAGGCTGGCCGCGCTGGAGAGGCTGGCGGCGGTTCCCGCGCGGTAGGGCGGTCGGGCGTGCGTTCGGCGCGGGGGGTTCTCTCCTCCGCGCCTTTTTTGTCGGGCCGACGGGCCTTTCGGAGGCGATGGGATGGAGCGGACGAGTCGGGGCGCGTTGGTCGCCATGAGCGGCGGGGTGGACAGCAGCGTGGCTGCCTGTCTGGCGATGGAGGCGGGGTACCGGTGCCTGGGGGCGACGATGCGCCTCTTTTCGGACGAGTTCGCCTGCGACCGGGGCCATCCTCGGAAGGATGCGGAGGACGCCGCTGCGGTCGCGGCGCTCTTGGGCATCCCTCACGAGGTTTTGGACTGCGCGGCGGAATTCAGGCTGAGGGTCGTCGAGAAGTTCATCGCGACCTACGAGCGGGGGGGAACGCCCAACCCCTGCATCGACTGCAACCGGCACCTGAAGTTCGGCCGGCTCCTGACGGCTGCGCGGGAGAGGGGGCTGGACTTCGTCGTCACGGGGCACTACGCGCGCATCGGCTGGGACCCGGGCCGGGGCCGGCACCTGTTGCGGAAGGGGACGGACCCGGATCGGGACCAGAGCTACGTCCTCTGCATGATGACGCAGGACCAGTTGGCCCACACCCTCCTTCCCCTGGGAGAGATGAGCAAGGACGCGGTGCGCAGGGCCGCTGAGGTCCGCGGCCTGGTCAACGCGCAAAAGCGCGACTCCCAGGACATCTGCTTTGTGCCGGACGGGGACTACGCCGCCTTTATGGAGCGCTACACGGGGAGGTCCTATCCGTCCGGGGACTTCATCGACGCCACGGGGCGCGTGCTGGGGCGCCATCGCGGCATCGTGCGCTACACCGTGGGCCAGAGGAAGGGGCTGGGCATCGCCAGCAGCGCGCCGCTCTTCGTGACGGTCATCAACCCTGACGCCAACACCGTCACGCTGACGCACGGGGAGGGGCTCTCCGCCCGCGGGGTCACGGCACAGGACTTCAACCTCATCTCCGTGCCCTCCATCCGACGCCCCCTGCGCGTGAGGGCCAGGGTGCGCTTCCGCCAGCGGGAGGTCCCCGCCACGGCGGTAGAGACCCCGGAGGGCCTGCGGGTGGAGTTCGACGAGCCGCTGCGGGCCCCGACGGTGGGTCAGGCCCTCGTGCTGTACGACATGGAGGAGGAGGACGTCGTGGTGGGCGGCGGCACGATCAGCGGGGTGGTGCGCTGATCGCGTCGTCCCGCCGCTGCGCCCCGAAGGAGGAGAGCGCGATGGCGGCCAGGATGAGGACGCAGCCCAGCGCCTGGGGCGCCGTGGGCCGCGCCCCAAGGACGAGGGCGGTGAAGAGGAGCGCCGAGGGGACCTCCAGGGAGGTCAGCAGGGTGACGGTGGGGGCGGGGACGTACTGCAGGGCCGCGTAGAAGGCGGAGAAGCCCAGCACCGTCCCGCCGAAGAGGGGGATGGCGATCAGGCCCATCTGGGCGGGCGTCAGCGTCGCCATGTCGCCCCAGCCCTCGGCGAAGGTCTTGTAGAGCGCTATCCAGAGGGTCCCCAGGAGGTGGGACCAGCAGAAGAAGCCGAGGCCGCTCATCCCTCCTCCGGACCCGGCTCGCCCGCAGAGCGCCTGGGCCGCGATGCCGAAGATGGCCAGCACGCCCCAGAGGAGGCCGGGGATCGATATCCCCACGTCGAACCTCCACTCCGGCGTGAGGACGGAGCAGGTGACTCCAGCAAGGACGAGGACGGCGCCGATGAGGTCGTAGGCGGTGGGGTGCTCGTGCAGCAGCAGCGCGGACCCCAGGGCGATGACGAAGGGGTTGACGTAGTGCAGGACGTTGGCCGTGGCCACGGGCAGGTAGACTACGGAGAGCATGAAGCCCAGGTAGTTGAGGGCGGGGGCCAGGATCGACAGGAGGAGGACCCGGATGAGGTCCCGCGGCGCCGCCTTCAGATGCCGTGGAGCCAGGAGGCGAAAGAGCAGCCACAGGACGGGGCCTCCAACGGCGCAGCGGAGGAAGGTGACGGTGACCATGGAAACGCCCTGCTGTCCCAAAAGCTTGTACGCCGGGCTTCCGGCGCCCCAGATCAGCCCCGTCGCCGCGGCCAGCGTGATTCCCAGCATAACTCTGTTCAAGTTCAAGACCCGTCCTTTCGACCGATTGAGGGAACGTCAAAGCCGACGCGCCCTTCAAGCGCAAGGGCCCTCCGTGCGCCGCGCTTCTCCTTAATTACCTCAGCTGCCCTCTGTGGACCCGCCCGACGCCCCTGCGTTTTTCAGCTCAAACTCAAAAATTCTGCCCATGACGGACGCAAACTTCGCTTTTAGTATATTATAGGCCATACGTTTTGAAGGAGGGATGGGGATGGGCGATGCGGTGCGGTACGTCTGTTCGGAGTGCGGTCACGTCACGATGACGCGGACGGGGCGCTGCCCGTCCTGCGGGGCATGGGGCGCCCTGGAGGCCGTCCCCGCACCCGCAGCCCGACCGGGACGGCGGGGCGCAGGCCCGCGGGCGGCAACGCCTGCGAAGGTGGTGAGCGCCGTCGAGGTCAGGCCCCCGGAGCGGCTCTCCACGGGCATCGGCGAGTTGGACCGCGTGCTGGGCGGCGGGCTGACGCCGGGCGGGGTGGTCCTCATCGGAGGACAGCCCGGCATCGGCAAGTCCACGCTCCTGCTCCAGGCGGCGGGGCGCGTGGCTGCGGCCGGCCGAAAGGTGCTCTACGTGTCGGGGGAGGAGTCGGAGGCTCAGGTGGCCCTGCGCGCCGCGCGCATCGGGGCGCTGTCGGAGCGCCTGATGCTCTCCTGCGGAACGGACCTGGAGGGGGCTCTGGCGAACCTGGAGGACGCGGCCTTCTTCGTTTTGGACAGCGTGCAGGCCATGCGGTCCGGGGAGGAGGGGTCCTGGCCCGGCACCCCGACGCAGGTGAGGGCCGTAGCTCAGGGAGTGCTCGATGCCGCACGGGAGCGGAACGTCCCCGCCGTCATGATCGGGCACATCACGAAGGAGGGGCGGCTGGCCGGCCCGATGCTGCTGGAGCACATGGTGGACGCGGTGTTGGACTTCTCCGGGGAAGGGTATTCCTCCTATCGGATGCTCCGCGCGGTGAAGAACCGCTACGGCAGCACGGAGGAGCTGGGCGTCTTCGAGATGCGGGAGGACGGCCTCGTGCCGGTGGAGGACAAGAGCGGGCTCTACTGGAACCGCTCGGACTCCGCGGTGCCCGGCGTGGCCATGACGGTCGCTCTGGAGGGGACGACGCCCCTGGCGGCGGAGATTCAGACGCTGGCCGCCCCCACGGTGTTCCCCTATCCAAGGCGTACGGCCCGCGGCGTGGAGCTGAACCGCCTCCAGCTCCTGGCGGCGGTCGTGGAGCGGCGGTGCGGCATCGTCGCCAGCGCCCACGACCTGTACCTCAACGTGGCGGGAGGCCTTTCCATCCAGGACCCCTCCGCGGACCTGCCCGCCTGCGCGGCCCTGGCCAGCGCCCTGAGGAATACGCCCCTCCCCGGTGGCTCCTGCTGGCTGGGGGAGGTGGGCCTGGCCGGAGAGGTGCGCCCGGTGTCCCGCATCGGCATGAGGCTTCGGGAGGCGGCGCGCCTGGGCTTCACTTCAGCCGTGATCAGCTCCAGGGAGCGGATCGAGCGGGACGAGGGGCTTGAGCTCCTCCGCGTCGCGCACCTGGACGAGGCGTTGGCCTCGCTGATCCTTAAGGCGCGCTGATGGAATCGGGTTGCCTGAAGCAAGTTCGTCGGCGCTTGCTCGCGCCGTAAAGCATTGATTTTGTATTTCTCCAAGGGAGGTCGTTGCACGTGATGAAGATGCGCGCAGTCAAGGTGGCGGTTCGGGCCTGCGCTCTGGCCTTGCTCCTCGTCGTCCTGGCCCTGTCCGTGGCCTGGGGCTCGGAGGGCGGAGGGGGCGTCCTGGTGGCGCCCCTCACCGGCACGGTGGGGGTGCAGATGGAGGAGTTTGTCCAGCAGGCCGTCCGCCGGGCGGCTCAGGAGGGGCGGGACGTGCTGGTGTTCCAGTTGGACACTCCAGGAGGGCTGGTGGAGTCCATGCGCGGCATCGTGCAGTCCATCCTGGCCTCCCCCGTGCCGGTGGTGGTGTGGGTTCCTGGAGGCGGGCGCGCCGCCTCGGCGGGCGCCTTCATCGTGCAGGCGGCCCACGTGGCGGCCATGGCTCCGGGGACCAACATCGGAGCGGCGCACCCCGTTTCCGCGGGAGGCGAGGACCTGGGGGAGAATGACATGAGCAAAAAGGTCTTGAACGACCTCCGCGCCCAGATCCGCTCCGTGGCCCAACTGCGCGGGCGGAACCAGGTGGACGCTCAACTGATGGTGGACGAGAGCCTGTCGCTGACGGCCCAGGAGGCGCTTGAGCGGCGCGTCGTGGACCTCATCGCCGCGGACGTCCCGTCGCTTTTGGCGGCCCTCGACGGGCGCCGCGTGAAGCTGGACTCCGCGCGGACCGTCACGATCCGCCTTCGGCCGGGAGCTCCGACGGAGCGGATGGAGATGACCCTGCAGGAGCGGCTGATTCAGTTCGTGTCCAGTCCGGAGGTAGCCTACATGCTGCTGTCGGGCGGTCTGCTGGCCATCTTCTTCGAGGTCATGACCCCCGGTGGTTTCGTCCTGGGGACGACGGGCGCCCTGATGCTGCTTCTGGGGGGCATCGGGCTCAAGATGTTGCCCTTCAGCTGGGCCGGCGTGCTCCTGCTGGGGGCGGGGATCGCGGTGATGGTGGGGGACCTCCTGGTAGGAGGCATGGGCATCCTGAGCGTCCTGGGGCTGGGGGTCTTCTGTCTGGGCGGGCTCTTCCTGTTCCAGGCGCCGGGAGGGGAGCTCCTGCGCTTCTCGCTCTCGGCCGTGGCGGGAGCGGCGGTGACGCTGGGGGGCTGTTTTGTGCTCTTTGCCGTGCTGGTCTTTCGAGGGATGCGCCGGCGCGTGACCACCGGGGAGCGGGGGATGATCGGCCTCGAGGCGGTGGCCGTGACGACGATCACCCCGGAGGGAGGCAGGGTGCGCTGCCACGGGGAGCTGTGGCGCGCGCGGACGGAGGGCGGCACGATGCCGGTGGGCTCTTCAAGCGTCGTTGCGGCCATGGAGGGGATCACGTTGGTGGTCCGGCCTGGGACGCCGGCCGGGGAGGAGGACTGACATGCGGTTTGCGGTCCTTGGGGCGGGGAGCTTCGGCACGGCCGTGGCCAACAGCCTGGCCCGGCGAGGGCTGGCAACGGTGCTGTGGTGTCGGGACCCGGAGCAGGCTCAGGTCATCGCTTCGGTCCACAGGAACCCCAAGCACCTGAAGGGGTACGGCCTGGCCCCTTTCCTCGAGGCGACGTCGGACATGGCTGCAGCGCTGGCGACGGCCAGCCACGTGATCACGGCCCTTCCCACCCAGGCCCTGCGGGGCGTCCTGGAGCGGGTCCGGAACCTGCCCGTCGAGGGAAAGCGCTTCCTGTCGCTCTCGAAGGGGCTCGAGATCGCGACGGGGCTCCTGCCGCACCGAATCTTTGCGGAGGTCCTTCCGGGCGTTTCCCTTGCCGCGATGTCCGGCCCAAGCCACGCGGAGGAGGTGGTGCGCGACCTGCCCACCGCGGTCATCGCAGCCTCGGAGGACCCGGATGCCGCGATGGACTGGCAGGCGCGAATGAACAGTCCGCACTTCCGCGTCTACACGAGCGGCGACGTGTTGGGCGTCGAGATGGGGGCGGCGGTGAAGAACGTCATCGCCATCGCGGTGGGAGTGGCCTGCGCCCTGGAGCTGGGCGACAACGCCAGGGCGGCGCTGGCGACGCGGGGCCTCGCGGAGATCATGCGGCTGGGGGTCGCCATGGGAGCAAACCCCCTCACCCTGGCCGGCCTCGCCGGCGTCGGGGACCTGATGGCGACCTGCTACAGCGAGCACTCGCGGAACTTCCGCTTCGGCTTGGCCGTCGGCCGGGGCAAGACGCCGGCCCTCGCCGCGGAGGAGGTCGGAGAGGTGGTGGAGGGGGCGCACACGGTGCGCGCCCTCACCGCCTACGCCCGGCGCGCCGGCATCGAGCTGCCCATCGCGGAGGGGGTCTTTGCCTTCCTCTACGAGGGCGCGTCCCTCCACGAGGTCATCGAGGGGCTGCTCTTTCGGGAGCCCAAGCCAGAGAACCGGCCGGCCTAGGGACGGGAGAGGAACGCGCAGGGCCCGCCGCGGGGTTTCCCAAAA
>ERZ772917.1535-NODE-1535-length-13122-cov-18.153287_pt1 | contig 13122 bp, 7 predicted proteins | sample MGYA00511187_ERZ772917 | MGnify/ENA primary metagenome ERZ772917 (study PRJEB29015, sample SAMEA2737925) | human oral metagenome | biome: human oral; feature: human-associated habitat; material: dental | place: China | collected 2012 ... | reverse complement strand
GGAAGTGGACCGGGCTCATCTGCGGCATGAGGATGGTGTGGGTGGCGCGCATCTCGCGCGTGAAGACGGGGGTGGTGGCCCCCGGCAGGCTGCGGGAGGCCCGTCCCCCGGCGGGCACGACGGCGGAGGCCAGGAGCTCGGGGGCGCCGGCGCCAGCGGTGGGTGCCCCGAGGGCCTCGGCGTCAGTGCCAGCGTCAGCCTCGACCCCGGCCCCAGCAGCAACCTCGGCGTCGGCCCCGGGCGCCCGCGCTGCCCGACGCCCCCGGCGCGCCTCGGCGGCCGCCGCCAGGGAGCGCAGGCGGATGGTGGCGGCCCCCAGGTTGGAGACCTCGTCGATCTTCAGGGCGGTGTAGACGTCGCCAGCCGACTCCAGGATCTCCTGGACCTGGTCGGTGGTCACGGCGTCCACGCCGCAGCCGAAGGAGTTGAGCTGGACCAGCTCCAGGTCCTTAGAGCGGGTGACCAGCTCGGCGGCCCGGTAGAGGCGGGAGTGGTAGGCCCACTGGTCGCGCACCCGCAGGCGGGGGGCGACGTCGGCGGTCCTGACCGGGGTCAGCGGGCTGGGCAGGCCCTGGCTGGTGACGTCCGACCAGTCCGCGGGCGCCTGCGGGTCCTCGCCCCGCCTGGTCAGGGGACCGGCCAGGGCCCTGGCGCCGCGCCTGAGGTGCCCGACCGCGCGGGCCAGGGCGCCGGTGGCCACGGCCCTCTCGGCGCCGTCGTCCTGGCCCGCCTCGGGCTCGGGCAGGACGGAGTCCTCGGAGAGGACCACCATGCCCAGGGTGTTAATGACGTCGGGGACCCCGTGGTTGATCTCGGGGTCAACGTGGTAGGGGCGCCCGGCCAGGACGATGCCGGTGCGCCCGTGCTCGCGCATCCACGCCAGGGCCCGGCGCCCCTCGGCGCGCACGTCGGCCTTGAAGGCGGCGTCCTCGGCCAGGCCCGCGGCCACGGCCCGCCGGGCCTCGGGCAGGGTGACGTCCCAGTCGGCGAACACCTCCACGAGGCGCTCGGCGAGCTTGGCGGGATCGGCCAGGTTGAGGAAGGGGGAGAGCAGGCGCACCCGCGGGGCGTCCTGCCCGTGGGCGTCCCCGCCCGGGCCGTCACCCGCGCCGGAGGAGGGCCCCGCGCCAGCGGAAGAGGCTCGGCCCGCGTCCCGGCCCAGGGCCCGTCCCGAGGCTCGGCCTGAGGCACAGCCCGCGTCCCGTCCCAAGGCACAGCCCGCATCCCGTCTCGAGCCCCGGCCCGAGGTACGACCCGAGACCCGTCCCGTGGCGCCGTCGGCCCCCTCGGGCGCCGTGCCCTGGAGGGCCTCCACATTGGTGCGGATGACCTCGGGGTAGGTGGCCACGATCGGGCAGTTGTAGTGGTTGTCCGCCCCCTCCACGAGGTCGCGCTCGTAGAAGACGCAGGGGAACCAGATGGTCTGCACCCCCTTGGAGATGAGCCACTCGACGTGCCCGTGGGCGAGCTTGGCGGGGTAGCAGACGTTCTCGCTGGGGATGGAGTCCATGCCCTTCTCGAACAGCTCGTGGTCGGAGCGCCCCGAGAGCATGACGCGGAACCCCAGCGAGGTGAGCACCGTGAACCACAGGGGGTAGTTCTCGTACATGCCCAGCACCCGGGGCACGCCGATCTCCCCGCGCGTCTCCTGGCCCTTGCGCAGGCGCCGGTAGGCGAAGGTGCGCCTGAACTTGTAGTCGTAGAGGTTGGGCAGGTCGGACTTCTTGGCGCGGCGCTCCTGGGTGGCGCCCCGCTCACAGCGGTTGCCCGAGACGTGGCGCGACCCGTCGGAGAAGGTGGTGATGGTGAGCTTGCAGTGGTTCTGGCACAGCCTGCAGGTGGCGGTCTCGGTGGTGAGGCTGAAGCGGGAGAGCTCGGCCAGGGTCATGAGCCGCCCCGGGGTGCCGTCGTAGGTCTGGTGGGCGGTCAAGGCCGCACCGAGGGCGCCCATGAGGCCGGCGACGTCGGGACGCACCACCTCACGACCGGTGAGGATCTCGAAGGCACGCAGGACGGCGTCGTTGAGGAAGGTGCCGCCCTGGACGGAGACGCGCTCCCCCAGCTGGGAGGGGTCCTTGAGCTTAATGACCTTGTACAGGGCGTTGCGCACCACCGAGTAGGACAGCCCGGCGCTGATCTCCCCCACCGTGGCGGACTCCTTCTGAGCCTGCTTGACCGAGGAGTTCATGAACACGGTGCAGCGCGAGCCCAGGTCCACCGGGCGGGGGGCCGTCAGGGCGGTGTCGGCGAACTCCTGGACGCTCAGGCCCATGGACTGGGCGAAGGTCTGGAGGAAGGAGCCGCACCCGGCCGAGCAGGCCTCGTTGACGCTAATGGAGTCAATGGCCTCACCGCGGATACGCAGGTACTTCATGTCCTGCCCGCCAATGTCAATGACGCTGGTCACCCCGGGGTTGAGGTGGGCGGCGGCCCGGTAGTGGGCCATGGTCTCCACCACTCCCTCGTCCAGGTGAAGGGCGGCCTTGACCAGGGACTCGCCGTAGCCGGTGACGCAGGAGCGGGCAATGCGCACGCCCTCGGGCATCTCGACGTGAATACGGCGCAGGATCTCGACGGCGGCGGTCACGGGGTCGCCCTCGTTACCGGCGTAGTGCTCCCAGACAATGCGGTCGGCCTCGTCCAGCACGACGGCCTTAATGGTGGTGGACCCGGCGTCAATACCCAGGAAGCAGTCGGCGGGGCGCGGGGCGTCCTGCGGCTCACTACCGGCCTCGGCATCCCCGGCGGACCCGGCCTCCCCACTACCGGACCCGGCCTCCTCAGCGGGCCCGATATCCGCCGCGCCAGGTGCGCTCCCAGTACCGGCGCCCCTAGTACCGGCGCTCGCGGCACCGGCGAGCGCGCCCCCAGCCCCCTCGGCAGTCCCCGCCCTAGCACTCGCGCCCCCAGCCTCGCTGCCAGAGGCACCGGCGGCCGCGCCCCCGCCGCCTGTCCTGGCGCTCGCGGCGCCCTCAGCCTCGCTGCCAGCGGCACTGCCAGCGCCCCCGGCCCCCTCCCCACTACCGGGCCGCGGCCAGCTGGCGCGCTCCACGGCGGCCCGGGCGTGGCGACGCCGGAACGCGGCCAGCTCCTCCTCGGAGGCGAACAGGGGCCGCATTCGGGAGGTGGCCAGGCTCAGGGCGCGCCGGGTGGCCAGGCGCGTGACGAGCTCCCCCAGGGTGGTGGGGGCGCCGGTGGCGAGGTAGGCGGCGCCCAGGGCCACGTAGAGCTGGGCGTCGGGCGGGCAGCTGAAGGAGTCCACCTGCCCGGACAGGGTGCGCTCAAAGGCGGCACGCAGCTGGGGCAGGAAGTGCAGGGGGCCACCCAGGAACATGACGTCCCCCCGGATGGGGCGGCCGCAGGCCAGGCCGGCGATGGTCTGGGTGACCACGGCCGCCAGCACGGAGGCGGCCAGGTCCTCGCTGGCGGCACCCTGGTTGATCAGGGGCTGGAGGTCGGACTTGGCGAACACCCCGCAGCGCGAGGCAATGGGGTACAGGGTGGTGTAGCGGCTGGCGAGCTCGTCCAGGCCGGGGGCGTCGGTGTGGAGCAGCTGGGCCATCTGGTCGATAAAGGCCCCGGTGCCTCCCGCGCAGGTGCCGTTCATACGCTGCTCGGGGGTGGGGTGGAGGTAGGTGATCTTGGCGTCCTCACCGCCGAGCTCGATAATGACGTCGGTCTGCGGGTCCCGACGGCGCACGGTCTCGGTCTCGGCAATGACCTCCTGGACGAAGGGCAGGCCCATGAGGGTGGCCAGGCTCAGCCCGGCGCTACCGGTGACGGCGCCGCGCACCTGGGCGTCAGGAAACCGCTCGGCCGCCTCGCCCAGGAGCCGGGTGACCTCCCCGCGCACGTCGGCGTTGTGGCGGTGGTACTCGGCGAGGACGGGCTGGGCGGGAACCTCGCCCTCACCGGCCCCGACGGCGCCCGGCCCGAGGCCACCCGACCCGACCGCCGTCTCCGGCAGGAGGACCAGCTTGACGGTGGTCGAGCCAATGTCAAGGCCCAGGCGCAGGGCGGGGCCGGGCGCGGTCGGGCGCGCGGGAGCGGGTACTGGTACTGGTGCCGGGACTGTGGTCATGTCGTCACCTCTTCAGGACGTGAGGCACCGTAACCAGGCCGCCGACCGTGATTCAACAGCGTTGAAATATTGTCCCCCTCCACCCGTCCCCCGACGTGACCTTTTCGTTGCGATCACGCTGGACGCCAGGCCGCTGGCACGCTGCGAGCGCAATATCTACTCGACGGCGTTGAATATCGAACCATTATATTTTCGTAATATGAGGGCCCCGGATGACCTACCCTCGAGGACATGACCACCGACCAGGGCAGGGGTGTGCGCGGGACCGCGGACACGGGCGAGCAGGGGCGGCGTCGGCCCCGGCGGGGACGACGGGCGAGGCCCGAGGGCCCCTCCACCCGTGAGGCCATCCTGGCCGCGGCCCGCGAGTCCTTCCTCACCCGCGGCTACGCGGGCACCACCATCCGCGCCCTGGCCCGCACGGCCGGCGTCGACCCGGCGCTCGTCTCCTACTACTTCGGCTCCAAGGGCGACCTCTTCGCCGCCGCCATGAACCTGCGGATCCGCGCCAGCGAGGAGATTGACGCCGTCCTGGCCGGTGACCTGCGCACCGCCGGCCCCCGCCTGGTGCGCCTGGCGCTGACCGCCTGGGACGACGAGGAGGGCGGGGTCACCTTCCGTGCCCTGCTGCGCTGGATCGCCACCGACGACGGTGCCCCGGAGGCGATCCAGGCCTACGCCACCGAGCAGATCGCCGTCCCGGTGGCGCAGGCGCTCGGGCGGGCGGGCGCGGCCCGCTCCGAGGCCCGCGAACGGGCCACGCTGGTCGGCAGCCAGGTGGTGGGGCTGGCCATGGCGCGCTACGTCCTGCGCCTCGAGCCGCTGGCGAGCGCGAGCATCGACAGGGTCGTGGAGCTCGTGGCGCCGACGCTCCAGCACTACCTCACGGGCCCCCTGACTACCCGCTCCTTCCTGGCCGCGCCACCGGCCCCCGCAGCAGCCGGCACTACGCCGGCCCCGCCCAGGACACACGTCAGTATGAGGTAGAACACGCATCTCCCCTCTCCCGCTCCACCGGTCTCAACCGATAGCGTTCACAGGGACCACGTTGCCAGGAGATCACAATGACCACACCGTCTCACGGCGCTCCTGGGCAGCAGCCCGGCGCCCTACCGAGGCCCGCACCGTCACGTCCTGGCACCCGGCCGCCGAGGACACCGGCACGACGTCCCTGCCCACGTGGACCGTCCTGGTCGGCCAAGGACAGCGGTTCCCCCACCGCGTAGGATCGTCTAGCCTTCTGTCCGGGCGACGCCGCCACCCCCCACGCCCCGCCGGGGAGGACGCGCGGCACGCCCACCTCAGTCCAGCCCCCGACCACGGCACCTAGCCCAGCCCCTGGCCTGCGATGGCGCCACGTCCCTCACGGCGCGACAATAACGCCGCTAGTCAGTCTCATCCGATAGCCTGCGGAAGAGTCCTTCCCTGTCAGGAGACCGTTTATGACCACCTCACCGCCCTACGGATCCTCCGGGCAGCAGCCCGGTGCCGTACCCGGCCAGCCCGTGCCTCCCTACGGGGCCACACCGGGCGTCCCCACGAACCAGCCCGCGTACGGCGCCGGCACCCCGGCATACGCGGCAGGTGAAACCGAGTACAGCGACCAGGCGCCGACCATCCAGGTCCCCATCGGCCAGATGTCAGCCGGCCAGGTGCCCCCTGCGGCCCCGGGCCAGGTGCCGCCAGGTCAGTACCCGTCGGATCCGTACCAGTCAGGCCAGTACTCGTCAGGCCAGTACTCATCAGGTCAGTACTCGTCGGGCCAGTACTCGTCGGGCCAGGTGCCGAACGGCTTCGCACCCGGACAGGCGCCCATGGGCCAGGTGCCCATGGGACAGGTACCCGCCCCCGGTATGGCACCGGCCTACGCCACCCCGCCCCCTGCCCGCAAGAGCGGCAGCAACGGGCCGGTCATCGCCGTCATCGCGGTGGTCATGGTGGCGGTCATCGGCGTCCTGGCCTTCTTCCTCATCCAGGGCAAGGACACCAAGCCCGTGGCGGACCCGACCACCAGCCCCTCCCAGGAGACCACCTCCGGCTCCAACCAGGTGACCCCGACTCCGGACACCAAGAGCCCCACCCCCACCCCGGGAGGCAACGGGACCGCGACCTCACTGAGCAGCGCCTCCAAGGGGGACTGCGTGAGCGGGCTCGTCGAGGGCACGAAGCTCTCGGACGTCAAGGTGACCGACTGCTCAAGCAGCTCGGCCACCCACAAGATCCTGGACAAGGTCTCCTCGGAGACCGCCTGCCTCACGGTAGCCGGCGCGGAGGCGGCCGTCCCCGCCAACCCGGTCGTCGCGGTCCAGTACCTGTGCATGGGCCCCAAGGACGTTGACCCGTCCCAGGGTGTCAATATCGCCAAGGTAGGCGACTGCCTCATAGACGACTCCTCCCCCAACCTGATCAACAAGGTCAAGAAGACGGAGTGCACCACCACCGGCTCCTACCCGATTCAGGTCGTGATAAAGGAGGGCGCCAACACGATCGACAGGGACAACGCCTACGACAAGTGCACTGCCGCGGGAGCCTCCAACCCGTACACGTTCTACCCGTGGTCCATGACCAGGTACGGAGACGGCAGCACGCTCCCCAACGACATCGTGTTCTGCCTGGGGAGCCCGAACTGAGAAGCGGGCCTACCCGCACCACCTCGTCGGGTACCCAGCCGACATCCTGTGGAAGACACCTCACCAGTCAGGAGAACACAATGACCACCTCACCCTACGGCACCCCCGGGCAGCAGCCCGGTGCCGCACCCGGCCAGCAGCCCGGTGCCGCACCCGGCCAGCCCACACCCCCCTACGGGGTCGGTACACCGGGAGCCCCCACCAATCCGCCCCTGTTCAGCTCCAGCTCCCCGACCTACGGGACACCAGGCCCCGGGGAGTACGGCACATCGAACGGCCAGGTCCCTCTCGCCGCAGCCGCCTCCGGCACCCCGACCCCCACCACCAGGAAGCCCAGCACGATGAGGATCGTCCTGACGGCCGTGGTACTCGTCATCGCCCTGGGCGTGGGAGGCTTTGTCATCTTCCAGCAGTCCGGCTCCGCCCTGGGCCGCGCCTCGAAGGGGGACTGCGTGGCCGGGGTCGGGGAGGGCAAGGACCTCGACAACGCCAAGCGGGTGGACTGCTCGGACAGCTCGGCCACCTACCAGGTCCTGGACAAGGTCTCCTCGGAGACCGACTGCCTCAAGGTAGCCGGCACGGAGGCCGCCGTCCCCACGACCAAGCGCTCCTCCGCAGACTACCTGTGCCTCATCACCAAGGGAGCTGACCCGTCCCAGGGCGCCAACACCATTAAGGCAGGCGACTGCCTCAAGGAGGACTCCTCCGCCACGACCGGCGTGAGAAAGTCCGACTGCAGCTCCGGCTCCTACCCGGTCCAGGCCGTTATCACCGACCCCCGTGGCATTACGGAGGCCAACGCCTACGACAAGTGCACCGCCGCCGGTGCCTCCGACCCGGAGCAGTACTACGAGTGGGCCATGCTCAAGTACAGCAGCGTCAAGGTCGCGGCCACCGCTGACCTGGTGTTCTGCGTGGGTGCGAAGAACTGACGTTGGAGACCGTCATGACCACCGAACCGCCCGCCCAGCAGCCGGAGCCGCCGGCGAGCCTGTCGACCCTCACGCGCAGCACACCACTCCTGGTCACCGTGGTGGTGCTGGTGGTGTCGGTCGTCGGTGCCCTGGCCTTCCTCACGCTCCAGAGCCACCGGCCCGCCCTGGGCAGCGCCTCCGTAGGGGACTGCGTGGCCGGGGTGAGCGAAGGCAAGGCGCTCACGGAGGCCAGAAGGGCGGAGTGCTCGGACAGCTCGGTCATCTACAAGGTCCTGGACAAGGTCTCCTCGGAGACCGACTGCCTCAAGGTAGCCGGCACGGAGGCCACCGTCCCCACGGACGCAAACGGTGAGCAGTACCTGTGCCTCATGGCCAAGGACGCGGACGCCTCCCAGGGCGTCAACACCCTCGGGGCCGGGAGCTGTCTCATTGACGACGCCTCCGACCCGAGCGGCATCAGGAAGTCCGACTGCGTTCCCGGCTCCTACCCGGTCCAGGCCGTCCTGACCAGCAGCAAGGGCCTCACCAGCAGGAACACCCTCGACAAGTGCGCAGCCGCCGGGGCCTCCAGCCCGGAGAGGTTCTACGAGTGGTCCATGCTGCGCTACGGCGACTCCACCGTGTCCATTACCACCGACATGGTCCTGTGCCTGGGCGCGGTGAACTGACGCCCGCACACCCGTCCCCGCCGTCCCGCGCGACGGCGGGGACGCGCCGTCTTCTCACGGGGACTCCCGTCTTTTTTGGGGGCAGGCGGCTCCTGTACCGCGCCTCGGCGCGTCCTGTGCGGTCCCCGGGTGCGGGCCGCTCGCCCGATAGCATGACCCTGTGATTTTCAAGGCTGTGGGCGACTGCGCCCCCTACCCCAGCCACCAGGAGATGGAGCAGCGTGACTGGTCCGCGATACCACCGCGGCAGGTCAGGCTGGACCAGCTCGTCACCACGCGCTCCACCCTGGACCTACGTGACCTCCTGGACGACGACTCCACCTTCTTCGGGGACCTGTTCGCGCACGTGGTCTCCTGGCGCGGCTCCCTCTACCTGGAGACAGGCCTGCACCGCGCCCTGCGCGCCGCCCTCCAGGGACGCACCGCCATCCACGCCCGGGTGCTGGACCTTGACGCCACGGGCCAGCAGACCTGCGCGCCACCCCCTCCCGCCCCGCCTGCTCCGGAGCCCACCCGCTCCCCTGTTCGGGCACCCGGCAGGACGTCACGGGACAGCAGGGCACGGGACCGGGCGGCCGTCTTCCACAGGGTCCGGCGGCGCCGCTCCTCAGGGTCCGACGGCGTCGCGTAGCCAGAGCCCCGCCTCAGACAATGCGGGCGACGTCCTGCCCGGTCAGACACAGGTAGGTGAACATGACCATGAGGATCTCCACGGGCACGAGGACGATCCACCCCAGAAGCGTCACAATACCCACCAGTATCATGAGGTAGCCCACAATCAGCACGGGCAGGACGGTCCCCATGTTCTCCATGGCCAGCGCGCAGGAGCGCGCAATGGCCCCGAGAGGGCCGACCTCCTCGCACAGGACGACCGGGACCGTGAAGCACAGGAAGTAGGCGACCACAAAGGGCGTGATGTAGATGTAGGGGACCCGGTGGGCGACCTCCATTACCACGGTGCACACTATGACCGCCAGGACCGCGCGGGCCTGGCCGGGTACGAGGAAGAAGTCCCGGTAGCGCAGCACCCGCCCCGCAGCCAGGACACGTGCCGCGTTGGTCAGTCCTATTACCCCCAGGGAGACCATGAGGACCAGCTCACCGGCGCAGGCGTAGACGGCCACCTGCGAGCGCGTGACCGGCAGGTAGACCACTATCCAGGTCAGGACGCCCAGGGCGGCCAGGACCCAGGTCACCAGGCCGGCCATGACGACGGGAGAGGAGACGAGCGCGGCCCACCCCCACCGCCAGGCCTCACCCAGGCGGGGCTGCCGCGGGTAGCGGGAGGTGTACTGTCGGGCCCTCGGGGCGCCACGTGCCGGGTGGCAGCTGGCCGGCGACCTGGTGCCCGGACGGGAGGCGGGCTCGGCGGGGGCGCTGGGACAGGCCCGTAGCGCAGCCATATAGGGGTCGTCTCCCCCACCGGGGTCGTCCAGGAGGATCCCCGGCACCAGGTCGGGGTCCACGCCGGGGCCGGCGGTCCCACCGACCCCACCAGGGGCAGCGGCCCCCGGCCACCCAGGCCCTGCGGTCCCTGAGGAACCGGGCGCGCTGACGCCGTCGTCCTGGGAGACGGGCCGCCCGGAGGCCGGGGGCGTGCTCATGCGCTCATCCACTCAGGCGTGGCGCTGGGGTCGCGGGGGAAGAACTCCAGCTCGGTAGCGCAGTCCTTGTGCGTGACGGGGTCGGAGAACTGGGGGAAACGGTTGTAGTCGAAGTCGGAGACGAGACGGTAGTCGGGGGCGCTCATGCCCAGCCTCGCCCACGTCCAGGCCCCCCCGCCGGGGCGGGCCATGACGGCGCGCAGGTGGGCGGCCTCCTGGACCAGGGGGCCCGGGACGGTGTTCTCCTCGGTAGAGCCCCGCTCGCACTGAGCGTGGGAGCGGACGCTCGCCCGGCCCCCCAACGCCTCGACCTCGATGACGACCTCGGAGGCGTCCACCGAGCGCATCCACTGAGCCAGGCCGTTCTGAAGGCTGTCAACTGCCTGCATCTTCGCCTCAAAGGACCACTGGGCACTCATTGTGCTTCACTTCCTGTCTCCCAGAATCTCTGGGTGGGGTTGAGGATCAGTACGGCCATGCTACGAGGGCGACCGTGACAATTGCGAGATCTACGACGGCGGAGAGTCGCGGCGTGTTCCGGGCTAGGACGGGCGCACAGGCGACCAGACGCGCACGTCAGAGGGGCTACGCGGAGGTGAGCGGGCGCGAGGCCGCCACGGTGTGCCTAAGATGACAGGCTGAGATCCTGCTCCTACGTGCCCCTTCCCGGAAGGGACGGAAGAGGCCGGATTGGCGGCGTCCGGGTCTTAGGCCGTCTCTGGTCGAGAGGAGACACCTATTACTCCCAGGGTATTGCCAGGTTATTCCGACAAGTCCCCTAACGTGCCAGGACGCCGTTCTTAGGGCTAGGGGAATGGTGGTGCCCGAGGTTCTTGCCGTCACCTACCTGGCGGTAGGGCACGCCGCGGTCCACCGGGCGCGTCCCGACCGCCTGCCCCCGGTCGGGCGGGCGGCTGGCCGCCCCTGGTCGGGCGCGCCGCCACCGATCAGCCCAGCACTCGGGCTGACGAGGCCACCCGGACCCCACAGCGCCGGAGGAGGACGGGCACGCACCTCCGGACGGGGGCAGGCCGACCGCTGCCCGGCACGCGGGTCGGAGGCGTCCTGCCCAGCGGGCGCACAGGGCCGACAATGACGCTCCACACACTTATTTGTCACATGTTAAAAAACTATAAACATAATACGTGGTAATCAAAAATGAAGAAGAAGTCGGTGGCCCGAACGCCTTGTCGGTCTCCTTCCTGAGCTACACCTCCCGCACAGGGGCATCCTCCCGTTAGAGTGGAGTGACAAACATGCTGCACTGGCTACGGAGAGGAGGAGACGGTGAGCTCAGCAGCCGTCGGCGCCCAGACCCCCGTGCTCACGGTGTGCTCGCAGGCAGACCCCCGCCGGGTGGTGGCCAGTGTCGTCATCGACGTCATCCTCCTGGCCGCCCCCGGCGTCCTGGCCTACATCCTGCCCGGACCCGCCGTCGTGCGCCTGGCGCTGGTGCTCTGCACGGTGGTCACGGTCGTCATGACCGGCTACGCCCACATGCTGCACGGACGGGCGGCAGGAGGGGCGATCCTGGGACTGCGCACGGTGGACCGGTCGGCGGGCCTGCCGACCGGGACCTACGAGGCGCTCATCACCCCCCTGCGCGGCGGCCGGAGCGCCCACGCCATCACCCTGAGCACCCGCCCGGGGCCGGACCCGGTTCGCGGGACACTGGCGACGCTGGGCCACACGACCAGCCCGCAACCGGTCTCCCAGCCCCCGGCCGCACCCACCCCCGAGGTAGCCTCCACCCCCCTGTCGGCGTCCTCCGCGCCGCTGCCCCCTGAGGCCCCCGCGCCCTCCCCGGGTCCTGGCGCGCGTCTCTCCTCGGACACCGCTATCCGCCCTTTCTCGGGCCCTGCCACACGTCTCTCCTCGGACACCGCCATCCGCCCCGCCTCGGGCCCCGCCGCGCGCCCCGCCCCACAGGCCGAGGCCGGCGAGCTGGGCGTGGAGCGCCTCCAGGTCGTCCACGCCCAGGTCCTCGCCCATCTCGGCGGCGAGCATCCCCAGGACCTGGCGGTCGGTGCGGGCGTGCGAGACGTGGGCCTGGCCGAAGGGGCGCACGCGTCCCTCCCAGTTGACGAAGGTGCCGTTCTTCTCCTCCGCCGGGGCGACCGGCAGGACGACGTCGGCGCGCTCGCTGACCTCGCTGCTGCGCACCTCGAGCTGGACGGTGAAGCCGGAGGCGGCCAGGGCCGTCCGGGCCAGGCCCGGGTCCGGGAAGTCGCGCGGGTCGATACCGCCCGCCACCAGGCCGCCGAGGCTGCCGTCGGCCAGCGCAGCCAGGATCTGGGTCGTGCTGCGCCCGGGCCTGTCGGGCAGGGGCGCGTGGGCGTGGACCCCGGCCGGGTCGATGCCCCAGGCGTCCTGGACCTCGCGGCGGGCTCCGGCGTCGGCGACGGGACGGCCGCCGGGCAGGAGGAAGGGCAGCAGGCCCGCCTCGATGCCGCCGCGCTCGCCGGCGCGGCGCGGGACCCAGGCCAGATGGGCCCCGGTGGCCGTGGCCAGGGTGTCGACGGTGGTCAGCAGGCCCGGCACGGCGGCGGCGCGCTCGCCCACCAGGATGGCGGCGCCCTCGGCCTTGAGGGCCTCGACGATATCGGGATGGGTCTGGGAGAGCAGGGCGATGGCGCGCGCCTCCTGGCCGGGGACGGTCAGGACGGTGGTGGCGCCGAGCTTGCGCGAGCCGTTGGTGACCAGCGGGGCGATGGTGGCCACACGCACCCCGCCGGCGCGCACGCCCTTGCGCAGCCGCAGGAACAGGGAGCCGCACTCGTCCTCGGGCTCCAGGGCCACCAGGAGCACCTGGCCGGCGCGCTCCAGCGAGGAGTAGGTCACGGCGCCCAGCCCCGTGCCCGCGACCCGGGCGCCCAGGAAGAGGTCCTCCTCCTCGCAGTGGTCACGCACGCGCTGGTCGATGTCGTTGGTGCCCAGCACCTGGCGGGCGAAGCGGGACCAGGCCCAGCCGTCCTCCAGGGTGGTGCGGGCCCCGGGCAGCAGGGCCACGCCGCCCGCCTCCCGTGCCGCGGCCAGGCCCCGGGCGGCGACGTCGAGGGCGTCGGACCAGCTGGTGGGCACGAGCTCGCCGTCCTCATCGCGCACCAGCGGGACGCGCAGGCGGTCGGGCTGGGAGGACCAGGCGAAGCCGAAGCGGTCCTTGTCGGTGATCCACTCCTCGTTGACCTCGGGGTCGTTGCCGGC
>ERZ772917.1532-NODE-1532-length-13140-cov-11.988384_pt1 | contig 13140 bp, 12 predicted proteins | sample MGYA00511187_ERZ772917 | MGnify/ENA primary metagenome ERZ772917 (study PRJEB29015, sample SAMEA2737925) | human oral metagenome | biome: human oral; feature: human-associated habitat; material: dental | place: China | collected 2012 ... | reverse complement strand
TCGAGTACAGCTTCCGCAAAGAACAGGAGGAGGCCACCGTCGAGCAGTTCCGCCAAATTATTCACGAACAGGCCCCGGCGATGCGCGATGCGGTGGTTGAGGGCTTCGCCATCCATCCGGAGGATTTGAAACGAGTGTCCAACCCCGATCTGCTGGACGATATCGCCGCCAACGTCATGTCGCTGCGCCTGGGCGACGAGCAGTTCGCTCGTGAAATCTACACTGACATCCGAGACCAAGCCGTCCGCGCGGCTGAACGTTGGTATGATGTCGAGGTTCGCGTTCGACTCTCTAGTATACTAGAGAGGAGTACCGAAGGTACTCCTCTCTTCGACGTTACTGTGGAATGGGAATACACCACCGTTCCGAGCGGTAGTGTGCGTCGATTCGCGTGCGTGTCAGACCGGCAAGAATACCGTGAACTCCTTTTGGATATCCCAGCCACGTCGCCGTGGCTGATGCAGAACCGCCCAGGCGTCGATGCTGCCAGCCGCGAGTCGTACGAACTCCTGGAACTGACCGTCGATGGGCGCCCGCAGGCCATCCGTCGCAGCACCCGCAAGACCGGACAAACCTACAGCGTCCAGCTCGATGCCGCAGCGTGCAATGGCGAGCCGGTGCGGATTCGGCAGGTGTTCCGAGTCGTGACGCCAAAATGGGGACACCGTCTGTATTTTGAACTACCGCAACCGTGCCGCAGACTGTCTCTAAGCATCGACTACACCAACACCGATATCGCCCACCTGACCATCAGCGACACTGTAGCCACCAGCCGCGCAGCGCAGATCACCAGATCGCCAGCGGCCGTAGCCGGCAAGGTCGTTTCGGTGGACATGCCCGGATGGCTGCTACCGAAGAGCGGCTTTTCGGCAACCTGGACACTGAACGCAGAACTGCCTCGCGACGAGAGTCGTCGCGAGGCAGCCTGAGCCATTGAAGCTTCGTCTACTTCAGTCTCCGCCGCCCTGCATAGCAGTCACCTCCTGGGTAGCCTGGCTGTCACCCTTGATGCTACTCATGAGTATGCATAGAAGCAAGTCCGGCGTCACCCGTACAGTCACCCTAGGTCGTTGAGGTCAAGCCTCAGGGAGCTCCCGCGCATCGCCTACAGCCCTAACGGAAGCCCGACCGGGCAGCACAGCAGACGCCAACAACAGCACAGGGAGGCGTTTGACATATGCACTCAACTCTCCCATGCTACTCATAAGTCTGTAGACCTGCAAGTGCCACTGCCCAAGGCTTAGGCCTTGTGGCTGTAGGGGATCTCCAGAAGACGGTGGGCAGGAACCTTCGTGCCTACCGCATGGAGAGAGGACTCAGCCAGGAGGCCTTCGCCGAGGTGCTGGGAGTCCACCGCACCTACATGGGCGGCGTGGAGCGAGGAGAGCGCAACCTGACGCTGAAGAGCGTGGAGAGGATGGCGGAGAAACTGGAGATGGAGGCGTTGGAGTTGATGAAGTAAAGCACCGAACCAAGAATTTATTCATTGGGGAATTTATTCATTGGGGCGATTCTCCATAGATGAGCGTACCGGGCCATATTCTACTAAGACGAATTTTCATGTTTTTAAACACGGCGTCAAGTGTGATATTACGAGATGAGATATGTCAATCACTCTAATTTTAGGAAAATTACTGAGAGGGTGGGTCAGACTCGAACTGACCATGCCAGCGTCCAAGGGTCTTAGAGTTACTCCTTGGCTTTCATGTGCTAAGAAGCACGATGGCGATCCAACGCCACTTCACCCATGTGTCAGTATAGCATAAAATTGCATGCGAACAGCGGCAAACCCATATAATTGTCACACATGAGTTTGCCGCGCGTGGTGGTCCGTGATACGCTTGCTGGAGTGATCCGTAGTGTGATCATTCCTGGTGCCCGGATTATCCCACGAGCGGTGCCATCCGGAACCATATACGGTAACATGTTCCTCGGCACTGATAGTGCCGTACGCCTCATCGTCGCCGTTAATTATACCAGTCCGTTGGGCGTCGCTCCTCCGGGGCCGCGCTGGTAGATTGTACCCTCGTTGGTTTCGTCGTCGTTGGCGCTGGTTCCGCTCACTCTACTCACTCTCTCGAATCTGGATCGACCAATCTCTTAGTCACCTAAGTTACTGGCAACTTGTGAAACACAATTCAACACATGGTCTAAGATGCACAATACACTGAGGTGGTGACTTTTCTCATAAAGAATGGCAGCACGGTGTCCTCCAGCTACTCTTAATATTCCTTAATCCATCGCTCACGTCATCCACTAGATCCACTGATGACTGGCGACCCAATATAAGATGAGCGTCCCTAAGTAAAAAGTGGCACCTGCTGTATATTCGGACGGTCATGGCGGACTAAAAACTATCCTGAAGTGCTATAATACACCTTGTATGACAAAAATAGAGGACGGCAGGAACATAAATACGTCAATGGAAAGTCGTTGGGAGTCTTGTGATAGTGCAGAAGAGGCGAAACGACTTGTTGAATACATGATTTCCCACCCTTCACTTGATTGGCTGCCTATTATGAATAAAGCCGAAAAAGGAGGCATGAAATATGGCCATGCCTTGCTCGAAAATAGTAGAAATTTCTATGAGAGTATCGCCGATTTGTTAGCCGATGTTGACGGACTAGTTTATGTGCCTGAGAAAAAGAAGCACCCCTAGATGTGCACAATCTAGGGGTGCGGAAAACTAGCGCTCCTCCCTGAAGATCTCGTTTCCGTCTTCGTCGAAACCGAGATGGATATTCGTACTGTTACCATTCTTTCCCTTGATAAGGAACTCCGATGCTACAGGTGTATTTGTGTCACGGTCAACACCGTCTGAACTGACTCCCACCCAGGCGTCGTCATTGCTGTCCTGCTCGGCGAATCTGCCTTTGCTGCTCATGATTACTCCTCAAGAGTTGTGCGCGATATAGCGTGTTCGTCTTTGCCAGCGAACAAAGACGATGAAGAAAGACTCAACGAAGGCTGCTAGAAGGTATATCTAATGATCTCCATGGAGTCGACAATTAAGTTAGCATGACTACCAGTCGCAGCACTAGTCTCAGAATTGATACTTCTTCAATATGTGATGTAAAACACAATGTGAGAGTAATCAGGCCACAACCAGACTCCGCCTCTCACTCCTCCTTCATCCTCTCCTCCATCTTCCTCCAGGCCACCATCCGTCGTCGGATGGTGGCTTCGCTGTACTTGCGCCTGCGCAGCAGGGCGCAGTACTGGCGCAGGTCGCGGTCGGTCAGGGCCAGGACGTCCTTGTCGCGCTCCACGGCCCACTCGAAGATGTCCTGCAGGTCACCCCAGTACGCCCGGGCCGTCTGGTAGCCGTAGTCCAGCAGGATGTCCTCGCGCAGGTCGAAGAACCGCTGCCAGCGCCGGGCCTGCTCAGGAGGCAGGTCGGGTGGGAAGTCCATGAGGTAGTCGGGGTAGCGCCGTACGGGAGAGTCGGCCGGTCCCGCATCCGGCTCGTCCTGCGCCGGGTCGGCGGCCCGCGCCCCGGCACCGCTGTCCTCGGCGTCGTCGCCCGTCGTCTCCTCCGCGGCCATCCCGCTCACTCTCCTCGCGCTCGTCTCCGGCTGTCCTTCACACCGCCCGGCACTTGTCGGTCGGACCTGCTCCCGGCACGAACGGGCCTCGCCGTCGTGCTCCTGAACGGGCGGGGAGGGCCGGAGACTCTCCCGCACTCACTCCCATCTCGCCCCGGCAGGACGCCCCTCTTCCGCGGAGGTCTCAACGGCGCGCCCCAGGCTGAGCGCCGGGTCCCGAGAGCCCCTGGACCCGGGGTATCCCGCGGCCTGTCCGATGTTATCACGCTTATGCTTTGCCCCGGGATTCCAACGGTTTACCTTCGTTGTATCCGAACCGGCCGTTATCAACCACCAGGAGAGCGCACCAGGCGGCTCCCCGGCGGCCGGACGGAGCACCGAAAGGAACCTGATCATGTCCACCGGTCTCATCCCTCAGACTCCCGAGCCCGACTCCTACGCCACTGGCCTGGCGTCCTTCGTTCCTTCCTCCCGGGCGGTGGTCCGCGCCACCCGTCGGCGCACCGATGCCGTCCTCGGTCGGGCCGAGGTGACCCATGCCAGGGATCAGGCCCGCGCGGTCCTGGCCGCCGGCGCTCTGAACAACGCCGCCGCCCTGGTCGGCCTGGCCGAGCAGGCTCATCAGGTCGCCCCCGCCGGCAACCCCTACTACCAGGCCATCATCCGGGCCTACGCCCTGAGCGCCGCCCAGGACATCGCCGAATTCTGAACGACACCACCGTCCGCCATCACGACAAGGAGCAATCCGCCATGAGCACCATCACCGACAGCATCGACCACGCCACCGGCACTGGTCCTGGCCTCGTAGCCTTCATCGTCCTGGCCGTCGTCGCGGCCCTGGGCCTGCTGGTCGCCGTCTTGATCCTGTTGCGCCCGACCCGGCGGCGGGGCAACAGCAGGCCGCCGGCCCGGCAGTCGCGGCTGCTGCGCCCGTCCGCCATCGACGCCGATCGGGCGCAGGAGCACCGGGACATCGCCCGCCGCGCCGCCGCGCTCAAGTGGCAGCAGGACCAGGCCGCCCTGCAGGCCGCCCGCGCCATACAGCGGGCGGCACGACGGTATGGGAATGAGTAAGGCCTGGGAGGGTGACGTCTCACCCGAATAACCCTCATTGCGGCACTGATCGTTGTTGAAAAGACAGCAGACACTCGCGTGTCCGCTAAATAGGACTTGCAGACGAATAAATCTCTACTTTCCGATGACCAATTTGTTGGTATTTCATATTTCACCTGACACGTCGCTCGGGATTGTGTTTTTCAAAACCTTGCCGAAGACGTAAAGGTATGCGACATATGGGACAAAGCACCTAATGCGAAAGGAGAAGAGAAATGAGTATCTCAGAAACACGCAAGACAGGCCAACTGGCCGGTGTGCCCACTGGCGGCTTCCGCACCATCCTGGTTGATCCGCCCTGGCCGGCTCAGAGTGGTGAGCGTCACTACCGAACCATGAGCATGGACCAGATTCAAGACTTGCCTGTGGAATCGCTGGCAGCGCGCAACTCTCATCTGTGGCTGTGGACGACCAACGCTCTGCTACCGCGAGCGTACGAAGTGGCCGAAGTCTGGGGCTTCACTGTACGCAGTCCCTTGACGTGGGTGAAGTTTCGTCTTGGCGTCTCTGGACGCTACCAGCTACGCAATGCCACCGAGCAGTTGTTGTTCTGTACTCGGGGCGACGCGCCATTGGGATCACGTTCGCAGCCAACGTGGTTCAACGCACCGGTAGCGGAGCACTCCCGTAAGCCAGCCGAACAGTTCGCCATTATTGAGCGGGTGAGTAGCGGGCCGTACTTGGAACTGTTTGCTCGCCGTCGTCCAGAGTCTAACCGTCCGTGGGCAGTGTGGGGTGACGAGGTTGAAGCGGATATCCGCATCCCTGGATATCCGGTGCCGCGCTACAGTCAACGAGCTGCGCCAACCGTCGAAACACCTGTCGATGGTAGTGCCTCCGCCACGGCCATCGACTCAGCACGGCCACAGGACTTTCAAGGAGAGCAGTCATGAGCAGCCATATTACGAGAGGAGATAACTACTATGACCGATTCGAGGCGCTCCCTGTCTACAAACCTACTTCGCGGCGGCGGCGGGCTCGCCTTGGCCGGGATCGGACTGAGATGGATCGCCTGCGTGCTGCAAAGCGCGTGGATGTGGTTCGGCGGCGGGCTCGTCGTGCTCGCAATCGTCGCCGGAGCGTTTGTCTGGTGGCGCAATCGCAGTTCCTGGTGAGACGCAAGCGAGGCCGGCCATGAATCGCCAACAACGCCACCATCCGGGCGGACGCCCATCAGACTCGCGACGGGTGAGAGTAGTGCCAGTACGTCGCCGTGTGCTGGATCACCGAACGTTGGCCCGGGTGCTACTAGCCATCCTCGCTCAAGATGTCACCACAGACGTCGCGGCGAACGACTCTGCGACATCCAAGCAGACCACGACTCCAATTGAGAACTCAAAACCACAGATTCCGGTAGAAGGTGAGAAGTGATGAGTTATAGCAACAAGTATCCGTTGACGTGGCAGCAGTTACGATTTGCTCTGCCACTGGACACGACCACCGCTACCAACTTGTTGGAGCGAATCATCGTGGACGCCTCGCTGGGGCATTTAGTGATGGAAGCGCGTGCTACTGCTGGGCGAGTTCGCTACCTGCTGGGTGCAACTAGCCTGGGGCGCCTGGCTGGTATCATCCGCGAACTGCTTCCTGGTGCTCGCGTTGTGACAACCTCCGTTGAGCGGGCACCAGTGAGTCAGTCTTTGCGCCTGGGTGTGCGCCGAGCGGACTTGCCGTTATCGGTGGAGCGGTTGGAGGCCGTGGCCAGGGCGGTACTGGCCGCGATGGCTGCTACCGAAAACGATGAGGAGTTGGTCGTTCAACTTCACATCGGACCTCGCTACCAGCCCACATTGAGTAACGGGGCGCAGCCCGAAGGCTGGCTGGAGCTCCTCGGTATTATCCCGGCTTCTACGGCCAGTAGCGAGCACGAACGGCGAGCGAGATCACACGCTGGTCGGCATCGGTCTGGGGTCTGTCTGCGTCTGGGGGTCAAGGCCGCTGCACCTGCGCGGTGTCGGCTGCTACTTCAGGGCTTGCTCGGCGGGTTGCGAGTAGCCGAGAGCGCTGGAGTGCGACTACACGCCTACCCTGACAATCCCACCAAGCTCAATCAGGCACGGCGTCCCTGGCGCTATCCGCTGACCCTGGACGCCGCTGAAGTCCTGTGCTTGAGCGGCTGGCCGGTCGGGCAGGTAAGTCTTCCGGCTACGCCAGATGCTCACCCCAGATACCTGCCTCTGCCTGAGCAGCGAGACCGGCAGCGTGTCTTTGCTAGCGGTCTGGACGACCAAGCGGATCAGCGGCTCGGCATCTCGATACGTGACGCGCTGCTGCACACCGTGCTACTCGGTCCTACTGGGGCAGGCAAGTCCACTGTTCTGAGTCGTCTTGCCCTGAGCGATATCGACGCTGGCCGTGGGGTGCTACTCATCGACCCCAAGACCGACCTGGTCAATGATCTGCTGGCGCGCATTCCCGAGCAGCGGGCCGACGACGTGGTGGTCATCGACCCAACCAGCCCAACGCCCGTCGGGATCAATCCGCTAGCCGCTGGCCCAAGCAACAGAAGACAAGCACCGGAGATGATCGCCGACGTCGTACTGGCGACCTTCAAGAACTTGTTCGCCAACGCCTGGGGTGTACGCAGTGAGGAGATCCTCACCGCCAGCCTGCTGACGCTGGCCCGCACACCCGACTCCACTCTAGTGGACTTGCCACTATTACTGACTAATCCGGCTTTCTGCCGCCGCATCATCGCCAGCGTGCCGGACCCACTGGGAACCGGGCAGTTCTGGGGCAAGTACCAGTCGCTCTCCGAGGCGCAGCGGCAGCAGTGGATCGCACCAGTACTCAACAAACTTCAGCCGTTTCTCATCCGGCCTCACTTACGCGCTACTCTCGGCCAGACGACCCCATCCTTCGACCTGGCCGATCTTTTGACCAGACGCCGTATCATCCTGGTCTCCTTGAACAAGGGTATCCTGGGCGCCGAGTCCGCCAGACTACTGGGTAGCCTGATCGTCGGGCGGCTGTGGCCACTGATCTTGTCGCGGGCCTCTCTACCGCCGGAAAGGCGCCACATCGTCAGCGTATTCATCGACGAGGTCCAGGACTACCTAGCGCTACCCGCCAACCTGGCCGACGCCCTGGCACAGGCCCGCTCCCTAGGGGTGGCCTTCCACCTGGCTCATCAGTACCGTGCCCAGCTACCGTCCCAGCTCAAAGCCGCCATCGACGCAAACGCCCACAACAAGATCATATTCGGTCTATCGGCCGCCGACGCTGCTGAGACCGCTCGCTTAACACTCGAACTGGAGCCCGTCGATTTTCAACTGTTACCACGCTACGGCGTCTATGTCCGCACCATCCACCGTGGGCACGTCAATCCTTGGTGTCAGGCTCGAACTTTGCCCATGTCGCCAGCCGCCGGTGACCCAGTGGCTCTACGCGCTGCTAGCGCTGCCCGCTACGGCCAAGATGCTCGTCGGGTCGAGGTTCAGTTGCTTGAGCGCTTCGGATTGACCTCGACGCCCGTGATGACTACGAGCACGATAGTACCGAATACTGCCTATGACAGTGTGCCAGCAGCTACAACGACAACCTCGCCAGATACCACTAGCGGCGTGGCAATCGGCCGCCGACCCAGGAGAAAGCGAGGAGTCAAGAGCCTATGAACCGCCAGATCACAGCCGGAACGGGATAGTTACTGATGTCGTATCGCTAGACGAATCGCCCGACGCACCGTCGCAGTCACTAACCTTGACCTTCTGGCGCTACTACGCCGTTCGCCAGCGATTACGGGAGACGACTACCAGCCGTATCCGGCTGGCAACACGCCACCGCTACCAGACCCGCGCACTCGGATACTGCTCATCGCAACCAGAAGGTAAGGAAAGGAAGGAGAAGTACCCATGATCACCAACCAGACCAACGCGGCTAGTAGTCCGCGTCGCCTCGGACGTCGCCAACTGGAGACGATCGCCGAGCAACTTGATCCCACCGACTATCGACTACTAAACCTACTAGGAACGCACCGCTATGCCACTACTCGCCAACTCAGCGATATCAACCGCATCACCAACGTCTACGCCAATGCTCGCTCGGCTCTGCGCCAAACTACTCGACGTCTCAACCGCCACCATGCCCTCGGGCTGATCGACCACCTAGCGCGCCGTATCGGCGGCGTACGGGCCGGCTCCACTGGCTACATCTGGTACCTGCGTGAACCCGGCCATCGCCTGACCACTCCCGACCAGCCTAGGAGGTACCGCCACAGCGAACCGTCTCGCAGCTTCCTAGCGCATACCTTGGCCATCACCGAGGCGCGTCTGGTCATTGAACACGCCGCTCACGACGTTGGCGGACACCTCAGCGTACTGCGTACCGAACCCGACTGCTGGCGTCAATGGTTACTACCCGGCGGCGGAAGGCGCTGGCTCAAACCCGATCTGGAAGCCATCACCACTACCGCCACAGACGACGAAGACCACTGGCTATTCGAGATCGACCTAGATACTGAAAACCCCGCCAGACTACTAACCAAGTGCCACGACTACCAAGATCACCTAAACACCGGCACAGAACAGGCCAGCGCTGGCTACTACCCTCAAGTCGTCTGGATCATGAACAATCCGCGACGCACCCAATGGCTGCAGCAAAACATTTCTGATGATTCGGAATTGCTGAATGATCTTTTCAAAATTGTGAGCAATGTGGAGGAGCTAAGAGAGACTGTACAGACAGCAATGGTGTAAAAATGTAGCAACATCGTACCACAATAGTGGTGAGTATAATTCCGGTTGCCTACTTTTATAGGCCACCCATTCGCATACCATGCGACAAACGTGCGCACGTTACGATAACTATAGTAGCAGTAAATAGTACTATAGTTGTTTTAGAAAGTATTGAGATAATGGCTCGCGATTTGCGATTCGCATCGTGTGAAGTTTTTATTTGCGTCCATCGTATAACCAGCAGTAGCAGGATGATAATAATGATTTCAACGCTAAAACCGAAAAGATCAAGACCCCAATCTCGATGAATCGGAACGATGTGCGAAGTTTCATGAAGAGGTATGCAGTCAAGACGTCTGTGCACTGGACTAAGAAGCCAGCCAGCAGCTTCGTCATTACGGTAGGGACTTTCAGAGAAATCGCACATAACAAACAATCAAACTTTGAGACAATCCTTAACTCAAGTCTAATTGTATAACACCGACTGATATCAGTCAACTAGTAGGTGATGTGGATAAGATATACGCGCGCTCCTGGAACAACTTCACCAATCCAGTTATCTGCAGCATTCGAGTATGTCCATCCTTGGTCAAGGACATCGTTTGTGTGCCCCGAAACCAGAGGATACTGCCCAGAAAACCCCGTGATAATCATCACATGGTCAATCACGCCGTCAGCCCCAGTTTTCCCGTTTGCATCAGAGAAATCATACATAATCAAATCTCCCAGTTCTGCTTCAGGAACATCGTTTTGTGTCCACGAAAGTTCCTTGATGGTGGCAAAACCAGAGTCATTAACCAGATAATTCTTCAGGTCGTCGGCCACTGTTGCGGTACGCGGTGGATCGTCCGACGCAAAGGCGGGATCTGACGTCCAGTCACGGGTCTCGATAATTTCACCGGCCCACAAGGCTTGCGATACGAACCACGTGCAGTCCTGCGAGTATCTGGGCTTGGAGTGAACATTATCCCTGGCCCAGGAGGCCGCCTTTTGCCGATTATAGTTGGAGGCAGGGGTAGGAGCAGGGGTAGGAGTCGTCTTACACTGCGAAGTTACCGGCTCGTCACTTCCGGTTGACAGCATGACATCTGACACCCACCCATTAGAATATCCCTCAATCTTGTACCACAAAGCACTGTTAGAATATGGGCCAGTCATGTCCATGCCGTATTGGTAGCAAATCAATCCGACCGAACTTCCGGCAGCGATCTGTCCAATCGGTTCCTTGTCGGTATTCGGCTCTGAGCGAACGTTAGCATATGCCCAACCGTCTACTTGAAATACTGTAGCAGTGAATTCAGCCGCTACCGCAGTTGATGTAGTAGCGATTACGACTCCACTGAACGCCAGCATTAATGTCAGACAACAAGCGCCCCATCGTCGCAAATAAGTAATCCTAAACATCGGAAGCCTCCTACTATGCGGTCGAGGTCGACAGTGAAGATTGTCGCGAACGTATAGTCCGTCTGCTAACTATCGGCGATCCACGCAGGTCTTGACTACTGTGAAAACCTCTAAATTATGAACGTTTTCTTTGTAAGTCTATGGGACTAAAGAAGTTGATGTGGCAGATGGTACTGATGAGACTGTTGATGCAAATTCCTAAGGTGTAACTCACTGCCTAAGTCGACATCGAAGTCTAGTGGTCTTACTTACGCAGCCAACCCACAAGACTTACCTGTGAGCGATGTCACATACTATAAGGCGCTGCTTCCCCATGGGAACCCGGTCGCGTTCACACTTGACTTCTCGTTCACTCTGAGCGTCAATGGAAAGAGAGAAATGTAACCGAGCACACAAGGGAGGAGTCATGACAACATCACCACAAGCACCCGTACCAGACCCCTTCGCCGCCATGGCTGCCCAGCTGACACCCAAGCGGGCCGTGTCCTACATCCGGGTCTCCACCCGCGAGCAGGCCGAGCGCGGCGGAGCCGAGGAGGGCTTCTCCATCCCCGCCCAGAGAGAGGCCAACAAGAAGAAGGCAGCCAGCATGGGCGCTCTGGTTGTCAAGGAGTTCGTCGATCGTGGCGAGTCCGCCCGCAGCGCCAACCGTCCCGAGCTGCAGAAGATGCTCCGCTACCTCAAGGACGCCGGTGACGTTGACTACGTCATCGTCCACAAGCTCGACCGCCTGGCCCGCAACCGCGCCGACGACGTGGAGATCAACCGGGCCTTCGACGAGGCCGGCGTCCGCCTGGTGTCCACCTCCGAGAACATCGACCAGACCCCCGGCGGCATCCTGCTGCACGGCATCATGAGCTCCATCGCCGAGTTCTACAGCCGGAACCTGGCCAACGAGGTCATCAAGGGCATGAGCGAGAAGGCCCGGAACGGCGGCACCAACGGCAAGGCGCCCCTGGGCTACCGCAACGTCCGCGCCCGCGACGCCCAGGGCCACGAGATCCGCACCGTCGAACTCGACCCCGAACGCGCACCGCTCATGAGACTGGCCTTCACCGAGTACGCCACTGGCAACTGGACGGTCTGCGCCCTGGCCGAGCACCTGACCGGCCTGGGCCTGACAACATCGCCGACGCCGAACAAACCGGCTAAGGCCGTCTCCACGGGACGCTTGCAGAACCTGCTGCGTCACCCCTACTACAAGGGCGTCGTCACCTTCCAGGGCGTGGAATACCCCGGCCGGCACGAGCCCCTGGTCGACGCCGCCACCTGGCAGAAGGTCCAGGACATCCTGGACTCCCACCGCAACGGCGAGAGGGAACGCGTCCACAACCACCACCTCAAGACCACCATCGTCTGCGGCCTGTGCGGCGAGCGCCTCCTGGTGCAGAACACCAAGAACAGCAAGGGCGTCGTCTACCCGTACTTCATCTGCGCCCGCCGCCACCGCACCCACAACTGCTCCTTCCGCGCCGTCCTCATCGAAACGGTGGAAGAGCGCGTCGCCGACCTGTACAAGACCATCCAGCTCAGTCACACCGACCGCCGAGCCGTCGAGCGCTACCTGCTGGCCGAGCTGGAGCGCATCGAGAAGAACAGCGACCGCGACATCCGCTCCCTGACCGCCCGGCGCACCAACCTGGAGAACCAGCGCCGCCGGCTCCTCCAGGCCCACTACGCCGGCGCCGTCCCTCTGGAGCTGCTCAAGGAGGAGCAGAACCTGATGTCCCGCGAACTCGCCGCCATTCAGCACGAGCTGGACGGCTACAAAGCCGACGCCCGGCTGGTGCGGGCCCATCTATCCCAGGCCCTCGACCTGCTCGAGGACTGCCACCGCATGTACACGGCGGCCCCGGACCATCTCAAGAAACAGCTCAACCGAGTCTTCTTCGAACGAGTACTCGTCAATCCCGATACGGACGAGAAGGGGCGCCTCGTCCTACCGCCGACCGATCCCGGATCGGACAGCACCGCCGATGCGCCGAAGAACTCCAACAACCCATCCGCCGGCCCGGGCGACAATAACGGCGCGGACGAGCCGAGAACCGCGAACATTCCGAACTCAGAAGACGGCCTCCCCGGGGCGAACCCCTCACCGGCGCCCGTCCTCGTTCACGACCGCGCCGGCCGCACCCGGGCCGCCGCCAGCCTCAACCCGCCCTTCGACCAGCTGACCAACCATGAACTGCAGCGCACCGCACAACAGAACCAGCCACGACGGGACAGTAGCGGCGCGAAACCGGCTTCAACACAACGAAAAGCGCCCGCCCAGCAGGGCAGACGCTCTCAATCATCAAACACGAACCCAGACCACAGTCCTCATGGCCCGGGTTCGTATAAGAACCTCGTGGTACCCCCTCCGGGATTCGAACCCGGGACCATGTGCTTATCAGGCACGGACGAGG
>ERZ772917.1531-NODE-1531-length-13147-cov-3.536205_pt1 | contig 13147 bp, 11 predicted proteins | sample MGYA00511187_ERZ772917 | MGnify/ENA primary metagenome ERZ772917 (study PRJEB29015, sample SAMEA2737925) | human oral metagenome | biome: human oral; feature: human-associated habitat; material: dental | place: China | collected 2012 ... | reverse complement strand
CCCGCGTGACGATGGCCCCAGGAGGGCGGTGAGCGGCTACAGCAGCGCCGTGATGAGGACGATCAGCACCAGGCCCGGCAACAGGTCGCAGAGCTTGAGCTTTGTGAGCCCCAGGAGGTTCAGCCCGATGCCGAGGATCATCAGTCCTCCCAGAGCCGACAGGTTGGCGTACAGCCGTTCCGTGAGGAAGGGCGCCATTCGGACCGCCAGAAGGGTCAGCCCGCCCTGATAGAGGGCTATCGGCAGGACGGAGAACAGGACCCCCGACCCGAAGGACCCGGCCAGAAAGACGGAGGCGATACCGTCCAGGACGCCCTTCGTGACGAGCAGCGTGGGGTCGTGGCGCAGGCCGTCGTCGATGGCGCCGATGATGCCCATGGAGCCGGTGCAGAAGAGCAGCGTCGCCGTGACGAACCCCTGCGTGAAGTGGCTTTCCGCAAGGTGAAAGCGCGCCTTCAGGGCGTCGCCCAGCCCGTTCAGCCGATCATCCAGCCGAAGCCAGTCCCCGATGAGCGCGCCCAGAACGAGGCTTGCCAGGACGGCGACGGCGTCCTGCATCTTCAGGCTCATGCCCACGCCGAGGCAGAGCGTGAAGAGCCCGAAGCAGTGAAAGATCGTGTGGTTCAGGCGCTCTGGGATGAAACGCCCCAGGGCGAGGCCCAGGGTAGCGCCGAGAGCGACGGCAGCGACGTTGAAGAGCGTTCCCCCGGCGGGGACCCTACTTAAAAATTCCATGGATGACGCAGCTCCTTATCTTTTGACGGTCTGGCTTGAAAAAAGGGCCGGCAGGGTGTCCCCCCGCCGGCCCTTGCGTTGGGGCGAACGCTAGGCCCGGATGGCCTCAATGCGCCCCGGGTAGGCCGCTACGGCCTGTTTCAGGATGTTCCCCGATTTGATCAGGTCCTCCGTCTTCAGGACGTAGGCCAGTCGCATCTCGTCCTTCCCGCGCCCCGGCGTGGCGTAGAAGCCGCTGCCCGGCGCGCCCATGGTCGTTTCGCCGTTGACGTCGAAGTTCTGCAGCATCCAGATGATGAACTTCTCGCAGTCGTCCACGGGGAACTTCACCATGATGTAGAAGGCGCCCTTGGGCTCCTCGCAGATGACGCCGTCGATCTCCTTTAAGGCCTTGTAGAGCGTGTCGCGGCGCGTCTTGTACTCCCGGTTGACCTCCTCCAGGTAACTCTTGGGCGTGGCGTAGAGGGCCGTGGCGCCCACCTGCTCCAGCGTGGAAACGCAGAGGCGGGCCTGGCAGAGCTTCAGGACCTGCGCCATGAAGTCCTTGTTCTTGATGGCGATGCAGCCGATGCGTGCGCCGCACGCGCTGAAGCGCTTGGACACGGAGTCGATCATGATGACCCGGTCCCGGATGTCCGGGAAGCTGGCGAAGCTCGTGAACTTGTCGCCGTCGTAGGTGAACTCGCGGTAGACCTCGTCCGCGATGATATAGAGGTCGTGCTTCTTCGCCAGCTGGGCCGCTGCCTCCAGCTCCTTCTGAGTGTAGACGGCGCCCGTCGGGTTGCCGGGGTTCGAGAACCAGAGGGCCCTCGTTCGGGGCGTGACGAGCTTCTCGATCGCCTCCAGGGGGGGCAGGTGGAAGCCCTCCTCGGCCCTCGTTGGGATGGGGACGATCTTCGCCAGAGCGGCGTTGGCGAAGGTGTTGTAGTTCGCGTAGAAGGGCTCCGGCAGCAGGATCTCGTCGCCGGGGTCGCAGATGGCCTGCACGGCAAAGGAGAGGGCTTCGCTGCCGCCGTTCGTGATGTAGATGTCGTCCCGGTCGTAGGGGATGTCCCAGGCGTGGTAATAGGCGCTGATGGCGTCGCGCAGCTCGTTGCGCCCCTGCGAGGCAGCGTAGGCGATGGTGTCGACCTTGAAGCTGCGGATGGCGTCAAAATACCCCTGGGGCGTCTTGATGTCCGGCTGGCCGATGTTGAGGTGAAAGACCTTCTTGCCCTTGGCCTTTGCCTCGTCGGCGTAGGGGATGAGGCGGCGGATGGGGGATGCGGAAAGCGCTTTGATTCGCTCGGAAAAACGCATGAAGATGACCTCCTTAACGTTGAAATGAGTCAATGAACGATGTCGTGCTCGGAGGACAGGGCCGCGGGTTCGGGGTGCACGCGTCCTCCGCGCTTTGGGATCACTTCGCCTTGCCCTGGTTCGCGACGGCGGCCTGAGCCGTTGCGATGGCGTCGGCGTCGCCGAGGTAGCGGTGGGATTCGGGCGTCATGTCGTCGTTCAGCCGGTAGAGGAGCGGGACGCCCGTCGGGATGTTGAGCTCCAGGATGTCCTTGTCGGAGATGTTGTCCAGGTACTTCACGAGCGCCCTCAGGCTGTTGCCGTGGGCCGCGATGATGACCCTGCGTCCGGCGCGGACCTCCGGGACGATGGTCTCCTTCCAGTAGGGGACCACGCGGGCCACGGTGTCCGCCAGGCACTCGCCAGCGGGGAGCTCCGATTTCGCGAGGTTCGCGTAGCGCGGGTCCTTCCCCGGGTAGCGTTCGTCGTCCTCCTTCAGGAACGGCGGGCGCACGTCGTAGCTGCGGCGCCAGATCTTCACCTGCGCGTCGCCGTACTTCGCCGCGGTGTCCGCCTTGTTCAGTCCCTGGAGGGCGCCGTAATGGCGCTCGTTCAGCTTCCACGAGTTTCGGATGGGGATCCACATGAGGTCCATCTCCTCCAGGACCAGCCACAGCGTCTTGACGGCCCGCTTCAGGACCGAGGTGAAGGCCAGGTCGAAAGCGCAGCCCTCCTCCTTCAGGAGCTGTCCTGCGGCCCTGGCTTCCTGGACGCCCTTCTCGGACAGCGGCACGTCCGTCCAGCCCGTGAAGCGGTTCTCCCTGTTCCATGCGCTCTCGCCGTGACGTATCAGGACGATCTCGTACACTGAAAAGGCCTCCCCTCAAGTTTAAAGACCAGCGCGCGGCGCGACCGCGTCGTCCGTCCGCGCGAAGGACGCAAAAGAATCCTGATGATGTGTGATTCAAGAATATCAGAAAGAGGCGGATTTTTCAATTTGTGCGTTTGCGCGGCGCTATGGTTTCAGCACCTCCCGGTACTCCGACTCCAGCGACACCTCCGCGAAGGTTCCCATCTCGTTCATGACGGTCAGCGCGTCGTCCACGATCTGCATGGCAATGGGGCAGCCCGTCCCCTCGCCCAGCCTCATGTCCAGCGTGAGCAGGGGGTGCAGCCCCATGGCCTCCGCCACGGCCGCGTAGGCCGGCTCCACCGACCGGTGGGACGCGATCAGGAACTCCCTGGAGAGCGGGGCGATGAGGGAGGCCAGGAGCGCCGCCGCGATGGCGATCACCCCATCGACCACCGCCGGGACGCGGTAGGCCGCCGAGCCCAGGAAGACGCCCGTCATGGCCGCGAGGTCGAGCCCCCCGACGCAGGACAGGATGTCCAGTGCGTCCTGTGGGTCGGGACGGTGCCGATCCAGTGCTTCGAGGATCACGCGCTTCTTCGTCTCGAAGGCCGCGTCCGTCAGGCCGCCTCCGCGCCCGACGAGGTCGCTGTCCCGTGAGTTCAACGCGGCCATGATGCAGGCTGCGGCCGGCGTCGTGTTGCCCATGCCCACCTCGCCTGCGCCCAGGATCTGATAGCCGTCCTCCCGTGCCCGCCCCGCGCACTCGATGCCGAACTCGACGGCCCGCCGCGCCGTTTCGGGCGTCATGGCCCGTCCCCTGGCGAAGTTCTCCGTCCCCCTTGGCATGAGCTTGCAGCTTGCGTCCACCCTGGGCGTCGGCCCCAGGTCCCGGACGCCCAGGTCAAAGAGGCGGAGGTCCACCCCGGCCCTGCGGCACAGCACGTTGATGCCGCAGCCCACGTCCGCCGCGTAGAACTCCATCAACACTCTGGTGAAGTACTGCGGCGAGCCCGATACGCCCTCGTCGTAGACGCCGTGGTCCGACCCGAAGAGCAGGTGTACCCGCCGGTCGATGGAGTTCTTCACCTGTCCCGTGATGCCCGCGAGGCGAATGGAGAGCGCCTCCAGCTCTCCAAGGCTCCCCACGGGCTTCAGCAGGCCCTTCTGGCGCTCCTCGGCGGGGATCGTGGACCGGCCCTCACGGCCGCCACGTCCAGGGGTGCGATGCGCGCCACCGCCTGCTCGATCGTTAACTGTTCCCGCATGTTCAAGATTCCCCCCGAAAGGTCATGAATTTCGTCGGTTCTTTGATTTGTAGTACTCCCTTGGGTAGAGTAAATTTTCCTCACGCAGCCCACATAATTGTATAATAAAAACTGACGGGCGGCGAACCGAGGCCTCCCTGAGTTCTTTCGTTGAAAAGAGGATGCGTTATGACCTTTCCAACCGTGCTGTGCTTTGCCCTTCTGCTGGACGTCCTCCTGGGCGACCCCCACGCCCTGCCCCATCCCGTCGTCGGGGTCGGCCGCCTCATCCGTTTCTGGGAAGGACGGCTCTACCCGGAGGCGGGCGCTCTCCACGCCGTCGCCCGTGGTGCGGGCCTCTGCGCCCTCGTGCTGCTCTCGACGCTCGCGGTTGCAGCCGGCCTGCTTGGGGCGGCGGGCTGGGGCGGCGGCCTCGCGACGGCGATCGAGGTGTACCTGCTCTACGCGGCTTTGGCGTGGCGGTCTCTGAAGGACGAAACGATGCCCGTCGCCCTGGCGCTGTTCCGCCGGAACCTGCCTGGGGCGCGGACGGCGCTGTCCCGCGTTGTGGGACGGGACACGGAGAACCTGGACGAGCCCTCCATCGTGCGCGGAGCCGTCGAGACCGTCGCGGAGAACTCCGTGGACGGCGTGATGTCCGTCCTGTTCTTCGCCGCGCTGGGCTGGGCCGTCGGAGAGGGCGTCGGCATGGCCCTCGCCGTCTGGGGCTTCAAGGCGGTCAGCACCATGGACTCCATGGTGGGCTACGAAAACGTGCGCTACCGCGAATTCGGACGTGCGGCGGCACGGCTGGACGACGCGCTGAACTTCATCCCCGCCCGTCTCGGCGGGCTCGCCATCCTTGCGGCCGGGGCGTGCCTCGGCATGGATGCGGGGGAGGGGATGCGGGTCTTCCTGCGCGACAGGAGAAAGCACAAGAGCCCCAACAGCGCCCATGGGGAGAGCGCCTTTGCGGGGCTTCTGGGGCTGAGGCTGGGGGGCGGCGCCCTCTACGGCGGCGTCGCCGAATCCCGCCCGTGCCTCGGGGACGGACCCCGGACGCCCGAGGCGGCGGACGTCCTGCGGGCCCACAGGCTGCTGGATGCGGCGTCGGCCCTCTTTGCGCTGCTCTGTGCCCTGCCCTTCCAGCTCGCCTGAACCCTTGCCCTCTGCGAGACGATGAGTGTGGAGAAGGGCATGAGCCAACCTTCCTCCAGCGGAACCCTCCATGCGCTGCGGGCCCACGGGGCGAACCCGGAGAAGCTCTACGCCGCGTTGGGCATCCCCATGCCGGCGGACGTCGTCGACTTCAGCACGAATGCCTGCGCCCTCCCCTGGCCCGATGAGGCGGTGGGCCGAGCGATCGACACGGCGCGCCTGGCGTCCGCGTACCCGGACGACGAGTGCCTGGCGCTGCGCCGCCTCATCGCCGCCCGCGAGGGGCTCGCCCTGGAGAACGTCCTCGTTACGAACGGGTCCAACGAGGCGCTGTACCTTCTGGCCTCGTTCTTCGTCGGGCGCCGTGCGGCGGTGCTCCAGCCCTCCTACGGGGAGTACGCCCGCGCGCTTCGCGCCTTTGGAGCGGAGGTGGAGGACGTCTTCGGCCTCGATTCGGCGGACCGCGCCGACCTCTTGATCCTGTCCAACCCCTGCAACCCGACGGGGGCATACCTCCCGCTCGATGAGCTGGCCCGCTTTGCGGCGGACCGTCCGGACGCGACCCTGGCCATTGACGAGGCGTACATCGACTTCCTTCTGACGCGCGAAGGGGAGAGGCTCGACCTGAGCGCGCTGCCGAACGTCCTCCTGCTGCGTTCCCTGACCAAGACGTACCACCTGAGCGGGGCGCGCATCGGCTACGTGTTGGCGACGGAGGGGTGGATTCGGCGCCTGGGGAGCCGTCAGCCGACCTGGAGCGTCAACGCCTTTGCCCAGGCACTGGCCCTGGCCTTTATGGAGGATGAGGGCTTCCTGACGAGGCTCCGGGCTCACTACGCCGAGGAGACGCCCCGCCTGGTCCGCGCGGTGGAGGCGGCGGGCTTTCGCGTGCGGCCGTCCTGCGTACACTACTTTCTGATGGAGACGGAGGACGACGAGGCCCTGATTCGGGGCCTGATGGAGCGGGGCATCGTGGTGCGTCACACGCGGAACTTCCCCGGCCTGGAGGGGCGGTGCGTCCGCATCGCTGCACGGACGCGCCAGGAGGACCAGCGGCTTGCCGATGCGCTGAGAGAACTGAGGAAAAGGGGCGTTTGCTGATGAAGGGGATCATGGTGCAGGGGACCTCTAGCGATTCGGGGAAGAGCTTTCTGGTCACGGCGCTCTGCCGGCTGCTGTCCGACCGGGGCTTCCGCATCTGTCCGTTCAAGTCCCAGAACATGTCGAACAACGCCTGCGTCACGCGGGACGGACGCGAGATGAGCCGCGCTCAGGCGGTGCAGGCGGAGGCCGCGCGGCTTGAGCCCGAGACGTTCATGAACCCCATCCTCCTGAAGCCGCGGCGGGACGTGTCCTCGGAGATCGTGCTGGAGGGGCGCGCTCTGGATACGCCGGCGGAGCGCGGCTATTACCGCACCTTCACCCGGACGCTGGGCATCGAAGCCGTGCGCCGCGCCCTGCGCCGCATCGAGGAGCGATTCGACGCGGTGGTCATCGAGGGGGCGGGCAGCCCGGCGGAGGTGAACCTGAACGATTTCGAGATCGTGAACATGTGCGTGGCGCGCGAGGCGGATGTACCGGTGTTGCTGGTGACGGACGTGGACCGCGGCGGGTCCCTGGCCTCCATCGTCGGCACGCTGGAGCTCCTGGGGGAGGACCGCGGTCGGGTGAAGGGCCTGATCTTCAACAAGTTCCACGGCGACAGGAGCCTCTTTGACCCTGCCGTCGGCTGGATCGAGCGGCGCACGGGGGTGCCGGTCCTCGGAGTGATGCCCTGGGTGGAGGGCGCGGCCATCGCGGGCGAGGACTCCCTGAACGTCCACTGGGGCCGGACGGGAGGCGAGGGCCTCTCTATCGGCGTCGTGCGCTTTCCGGGGCTGTCGAACTTCACGGACCTGGACCCCTTTGAGCTGGAGCCGGACGTGGAACTTGTCGGCCTGGATGCGGACACGCCCGAACGGACGCTTCATTCCCTAGACGCCGTGCTCCTGCCCGGCTCCAAGAACACGATGCGCGACATGGCGTGGCTTGAGCGGACGGGGCTGGCCCGCGCCGTTCGCGACCTCAGCCGCGCGGGGAGGTGCGTCTTCGGGGTCTGCGGCGGCTACCAGATGTTGGGGGAGCGCCTGTTGGACCCGGACCTGAAGGAGAACTCGGAGATACGGGAGATCAAGGGGCTGGGGCTCCTGCCCTCCGTGACGGCTTTCGGCGTGGGGGAGAAGCGCACGATCCGCACCGAGGGCAGGGTGCGGCGCCAGCTCTCCGCCGACGAGGTCCCCGTGACGGGCTACGAGATCCACTTCGGCGTCACCCGCCCTGCGGGGGGGAGTTCCTGCCCTGTGCTGCTGGAGGTCGCGGGGGGCGGCGTTGAGGGGTTGGCCCGTCCGGACCTCTCCGTGGCGGGCACGTACCTGCACGGCATCTTCGATGCCGACGCTTTCCGGGCGTTATGGCTTAACGCGGTGCGGCGTTCACGCGGACTGGAGGAGCGGGCCGTCACGGACACGAGAGCCATGAAGGAGCGCGCCTACAACGCCCTGGCCCGTGCTGCGGAACGGCACCTTGACATCGGCGCGATCCTGAGGCTGATGGGGCTGGCGTGATTCCAATCCCCAAGCCATCGTAGGACTTCGTCGTTTGGGGCGTGTTACAGGAGTGGGCCCGCTTCTTCCCGTGATGGGAGAGGAAGCGGGCCCACTCGCTTTTCGGAGGCCTTGGGACGGAGATGGGGCGCGCCGTTTGGGGACGCCCTATTGACTTCGTCGCGTCCTGCGATTCGTCCGGCCCATCCCGGCGTTCGCCACGTACCCTGCGGCGTTCTTCACGCTTGCGGCGACGGCTGCGGTGGAGGGGACGATCTCTCCGTCGTCGTGCGCTGCCCTGGCCTTATAGGCGGGGGGTGTGACGGCGTCCGGCGTTCGGGACGTCTTGCCCGATTCAGCCGCGATTCGGTCCGCCCGCTCCTTAAGGTGCTTTAGGCGGCGGTCCGTCGGAGGGTGAGAGTTGAACCCGTTGGGCTCGGTCCCAAGGCCCGCGTCCTTAAAGCGCTTCATGGCCCGATAGAGGGCGTGGGGGTCATACCCCGCCTTGGCCAGGAGGTCCGTCCCGTAGTCGTCGGCCTCCACCTCCTGCTCACGGCTGAAGCCGCTCTCCGCAAGGGTCATGCCGATGGCCCCGGCGGTCTGAGCCAGGTCTCCGGCCTTCCCCAAAAGCGACCCCAGGATGGCCCAGCCGACGTTGCGGCTCACCTGCTCCTTGTAGTGCCCGCGGCGGACGTGTCCGATCTCGTGTCCCAGCACGCCTGCGATCTCGTCCTCCGCGTTCAGGAGGTCCATCAGACCCTGGGTCACGTGGACGCTGAAGTCCTCTGCGGACTCGTACTTCACCCATGCGTTGGGCTTGTCGGACTTCTCGAAGGTAACGGAGATCCTCTTGAAGCCGTCTGCCGCTGCCATGCGCTCCCACGCCCTCTGGACGACGGCTCTATCGATCTTGGCCCAGGCCGGGGCGACGGTTGCCGCCAGCAGGAAGGCGGCGATCAGAATTACCGAGGCACCCAAGGGCCGTTTTATTCTCTCAAGCTGCATCCTCATCGACCTCCTGCCGACTTCCCGATCGTGTGCGGCTCCGCCGCCATTGCGTCGTTCTTGCCCCCTGCTCGACGTGTGGTTGTGCGTACCTTCGCTGCAGCCCGCAAGAGTTTCGCCTGCGAAGGATTTGGAAATAAAATCAACGCCCTCAGGGGAGCGCGAAGTCCACCACCAGGGGAGTGTGGTCCGAGGGGCGCTCCCAGCCGCGTGGCTCGCGCTCCACAAAGCAGTCCGTGGCTTGGAGGGCCAGGGAGGGTGAGGCGAGGGCGTGGTCGATGCGCCAGCCGATGTTGCGGGTTAACGCGTCCTTCACGCGATAGTCGAAGAACGTGAACTCTCCGGGGTCCGGGCGAAAAACGCGCAGCAGGTCCTTCAGCCCCTCGGAGGTCCTGGCGAATCGTTCCTGGATGTCGTGGCAGAAGCAGACGTGGCCGCGCTTGTTCTCCGGGTGCGTGACGTCCGCGTCCGTCGGCGCCACGTTCAGGTCGCCGACCCAGAGAAAGGGACCCTCCATCTCCCGCAGAATGAGGCCTCTCACGCGCTCCAGAAAACGCTTCTTGACCTCGTAGTCCGGGTGATCGACGGACTTTCCCTGGGGCACGTAGGTATTGAGCACCGTCATGCCCGCCAGGCGCGTCAGGCCCACCCGGGTGGGGAAGTTCGGCTCCTCCCCGTCGCCGAAGCCGAAGGATGTCTCGGCGGAGAGCGTTTCCCGTACCAGGGCCGCCACGCCGTTGTAGGACTTCTCGCCGCAGAAGCGGGCGCGGTATCCCATCGCGGCGAAGGCGGCCTCAGGGAAGTCCTCGTCAGTAGCCTTGGTCTCCTGAAGCATGAGGACGTCCACACCGCTTTTCGGCAGCCAGCGCTCCAGGATGGGCATGCGGCTGCGCACGGAGTTGACGTTGAACGTCGCGAGGCGAAGCCTGCTCATCGGTCAGAGGCTCTTCTTTCCGGCCCGCTCGCGCAGGATGCGGCGGAGGATCTTGCCCGTCCCGGAGAGGGGGAACTCATCGACGAACTCAATGCTGCGCGGTGCCTTGAAGTGGGCCAGGTGCTCCTTCGCGTAGCGAATCAGCTCGCGCTCCGTGACGGTCGCGCCGTCCTTCCGCTGGATGTAGGCCTTGGGCACCTCTCCATTGATGTCGTGGGGGATGCCCACCACGATGGCCGTCTGCACCGCGGGGTGTCCGGCGAGGACCTTTTCCACCTCCTGGGGGTAGACGTTGAAGCCTCCGACGATGAGGATGTCCGTCACGCGATCCAGGATACGGACGAACCCATCCTCGATGCGCACGTAGTCGCCCGTGTTGAACCAGCCGTCCTCGAATCGGTCCGCCGTGAGCTCCGGCGCGCGGAAGTATCCCCGCGTGACCGAGGGGCCTCGAACCCACAGGACCCCCTCGTTCTCCTGAGTGTCCTGCCCCTCCCGCGTGCGGAGCTTGTACTCGTAGCTGTCGAGAAAGGGTCCGACGGACCCCGTGCGGTGAGTTTCGTAGCTGCGGTTTATCGTGACGACGGGCGAGGTTTCCGTCAGGCCGTAGCCCTCCATGATGTCCCGTCCCGTCAGGTGCAGAGCCTGCTCGTGCAGGTTGGGGTTCAGACGGTCGCCCCCGGAAACCAGGAGCTTCTGGCGCGCCAGCCCCTCCCTGGGGAACTTACCGCGCTCGACGGCCATGAGCAGGTAGGCGTAGATGGCGGGCACGGCGAAGGTGATGTCCACCGGAGCCTCCAGAATGGCGCGCATTGCCGGCTGGGGCGGCAGGAAGGCGGGCACGATGGCCAGGCGGGCGTTCATCGTCAGGGGCAGGATCGTGGCGACGGTGTAGCCGAAGGAGTGGAAGTTGGGCAGCACCGTCAGAAAGACGCGCCCCTCCTGAAGGGCGGGGACGACGTCACGAAGGCACCTGCAGTTGTCGATGAGGTTCCCGTGGGTGAGGGGCACGGCCTTGGGGGCCCCCGTGGTGCCCGAAGTGGCGAAGATCACGGCCAGATCGTCGTCCTCCGGCTTGCCGGGCCTGCACTTGAAGGGCGGCAACGGCCCCTCCGGCGGGCAGACGGCGTGAGGCCATCCCGCTTCGTCCAGGACCGCGATCACGTCGTCCTGAACGTCGGGGGCGATGACGCAGTCCGCGGGTTCGATCAATTCCAGGGTCCCCTTCAGCGAGGGGATGCCCGCCGCGACGTTCAGAGGGCAGAACGTCCCCCCCCGTCGCCAGACGGCTATGGAAAGCGCCAGGATCATCGGACAGTTCTTCATCATGACGACGAGGCGCTGCCCCCTGCCAAAGCCGGAGTCCCTGAGCGCTGCTTCACAGTCCTCCGTGAGCTTCAGGAGGTCGGCGCCCGTGCGCCACGTTCCCTCCCACCAGTAGCAGGGCTCGTCCCTGTGGCGATTCAGGCTCTCGGTGATGATCTCTTCCAATCTCTGAGGCATTATCGATGCATTCCTCCTGTTGTCTTGTCTTAAAGGTTAAAACGGCGTTGCCGTTTCGTGCCCCGTGGGCGTGGACGCCCCGTTAGGCGTTGCTTTCGGGCTGGCCTATGGCCGGCGCGATGAAGGCGAGCGCGGAAACGGGTTTCAGCGTTGAGTGCGGTCGCGCTCCTGCTGGCGCAGCACGCGGCGCAGCACCTTGCCCGTGCTGGAGAGGGGGAGCTCCTCCACGAACTCCACCTCCCGCGGAACCTTGTAGTGGGCGAGGCGGGCCTTACAGAAGCGGATCAGCTCCGATGCCGAAACCTGCGCGTCCTTATCCTTGATGACGAAGGCCTTGGGCACCTCCCCGCTGATGTCGTTCGGCATCCCCACGACGATGGCCGTCTGCACGGCGGGGTGCTGGGAGAGCATGGCCTCCACCTCCTGGGGGTAGACGTTGAAGCCCCCGACGATGATGATGTCCGTCACGCGGTCCAGGATCGTGATGTATCCGTCCTCGATGCGCACGTAGTCCCCCGTGTTGAACCAGCCGTGGTCGAACCGCTCACGGTTGAGCTCCGGCGCGTGGTAGTAGCCCGCGGTCACCGAGGGCCCTCGCACCCACAGCACGCCTTCGCCCGCTTCCGTCGGCGCGCCAGCCTCCGTCCGAAGTTGTAACTCAAAGCGGGGCAGGGGCCGCCCCACGGTCCCCAGCCGGAAGCCCTCCTCGACGCGGTTTGCGGCCAGCACGGGGGAGCACTCCGTGATGCCGTACCCCTCCAGGACGCCGACGCCGAAGGCGGCCTTCACGCGCCCGTCCATCTGGGGGTTGTAGCGGTCGCCGCCCGCGATGAGGAGGCGCACGCCCTCCGCCTTTTGCCCGCTGCGCTCCAGGAGGGCGAGGATGAAGTTCAGCATCGTGGGCACCAGGGGCAGAATGCTGGGGTGAGCTTCCTGGATGGCCCGCAGTGTGTTCTGGGGCGGCATGAAGCCGGGGACGACGACCTGCGAGGCGCCGACGTAGAGAGGCAGCAGCATGCTGACGGTGAGGCCGAAGGCGTGGAAGTTTGGCAGGACGGTCAGGAACGAGTCCTTGTCCGACAGCGTGGGGATGGCCTCTAATATCCCGCGGCACTGGTCCAGCAGGTTCGCGTGGGTGATGGGCACGGCCTTGGGGTCGCCGGTGGTGCCGGAGGTGGAGAAGATGACGGCCAGGTCCTCGGCCTCAGACTCGGCCGGCCGGCCGGTGAGGGCGGGGGGCGTCCCCTCGGTGGGGAACAGGGCGCAGGACAGGTCCGCGCCGCGGATGGCCTCCGTCAGGCTGCCGCTCACGCCCTCGGAAACGACGACGGCGAAGGGCCGAAGCAGGTCCAGCGTCTTGAGCAGGGACGCTGCGCCGGCCTTCTCGTTCAACGGGCAGAAGGAGCCGCCAAGCCGCCATGCGGCCAGGGCCAGAGCCTCCGTCATGGGGCTGTTGGGCATCATCACGGCAAGCCTCTGTCCGGGGCCGAATCCCGCGTCCTTCAGCGATCTCGTGCAGCCGTCGGCGAGGGACTGGAACTCCCTGCGGCTGCCCCACGCTCCTTTCCACCAGAGGCACCGCGCCTCCGGCTCCTTGCGGAGACGTTCGTCCAGTACGTCGTTTAATCTCTCGGGCAAGGTAAGCCCCTCCTCCTGAGGGCGCGGCCGGCCCCTCGAAATGTAAGGTTTATAGTGATTTATTATACGATAAGACGCGAAAAATGTGGGGAGAAGGGAAAGGGCGTAGGACGTGGCGGACGAGTTTCCTTTCCAGAGGACGATGGTCCCCCGCCGCGGGAACTCAGCGACCCCGTGGCACCCAAAGATCACCGCTTACTGCTGCTCCCTTCCGGGC
>ERZ772917.1529-NODE-1529-length-13161-cov-41.192889_pt1 | contig 13161 bp, 11 predicted proteins | sample MGYA00511187_ERZ772917 | MGnify/ENA primary metagenome ERZ772917 (study PRJEB29015, sample SAMEA2737925) | human oral metagenome | biome: human oral; feature: human-associated habitat; material: dental | place: China | collected 2012 ... | reverse complement strand
TCGCCGTCATCAAGTCCGGCGCGGCCACCGAGGTCGAGCTCAAGGAGCGCAAGCACCGCATCGAGGACGCCGTTCGTAACGCTCGCGCGGCTTCCGAAGAGGGCCTGGTCGCCGGCGGCGGCGTCGCCCTGATCCAGGCCGCCACCGTGGCGCTGTCCAAGCTCGACACCCTCACCGGCGACGAGGCGACCGGCGTCAACATCGTGCGCCTGGCCATCTCCGCCCCGCTCAAGCAGATCGCTGAGAACGCGGGTGTCGAGGGTGGCGTGGTTGCCGACCGCGTTGCGCACATGGAGCCCGGCCACGGCCTGAACGCCGCGACCGGCGAGTACACCGACCTCATGGCCGCCGGCATCTCCGACCCGGTCAAGGTCACCCGTTCCGCGCTGCAGAACGCTGCGTCGATCGCAGGCATGTTCCTGACGACCGAGGCCGTTGTCGCCGACAAGCCCGAGGCTCCGGCCGCCGGTGGCGACGACGCTGGCGCTGGCATGGGCGGCATGTACTGATCCGCTCGGCGTTAAGCTGATCCGCCTGGGGGCGGGACTCGTGAGGGTCCCGCCCCCAGGCGTCTCTGTCTGTCTGCGCAGGCCTCATATGAGGCCGGTGCTCTCCTCGCGGGAACAGGGGCGTCTGGCGCGGTTGTCAGACCCCCGCGAACAGGGACGCGGAATGAGTCTCTGCGTCGGCGTAGGTAGAGGCCGCGACCTGCATCTGCGAGGAGATCGCGTCCAGGGCGTCGTGTGTCTGGGCCTGGATGCCCTGCCACTGGGTGATAGTTGCCTGGAAGTTCACCTGTGCCCCGCCGGTCCACGTGTCCTGAAGGGCGAGCAGCTGGGCCATCATCGTGTCCACCTCGGTGCGGATGGTGGATGCGGTCGTGCAGGCCTGCGCGGATGCGGCAGCAATTTGTTCGGCGTCGACGGCGTATGCGGTCATGGTGTCACTCCTTTGTGGGACCCCGGGTGGGTCCGTCGACATCGACGTTACGCGCGACACGACGCGTGATCGAGGCAGAATTGGCGCCCTGTGGATAACTGGCCGCACCGAGAAGTGCCTGTGGATAGAGCTCAGCAAGGCCTGCGGTGCCCGTGGGCACTGGCGAGGTCTGGTTGATGTGCCGTGGGCGGCGGCGGGGCCTGGCCGGACAACGAGTCGACCCGCCGAGCCTTTAGGCTCACGCCGCGGACGGTTCGCGGGTGGGCCGCCGCCCACGGGCACGCAAAGCAGCTGCGGCCTCGTCAGTCGGATGTGGGCAGGTCCAGGGATTCGACGGCGGACTCGAGGGAGGAGGTCGCCTCCTCGTCCTCGTCGGAGCCGCTGTCTTCTTCGATCTTGCGAGGCAGGATGCCGGTGGACGTGGCCTCGTCGTCCGGTGAGGCGACGGGGATGCGTTTTTTGATCGAGCGGCGCTTGATGATCAGCGTGCCGGTCGTCGTCGTGGAGTCCTCCACGACCTCGTCGGTGTCGTCCGTGTCCTCGGTGTCGTCCGTGTCCTCGGCCTGGGCTGCCTGGCACAGCTGTGCCTTCTCGCGCTCGAGGCGGGTGAGCTCGACCTCGAGGTTTGCGCGGGCGGTGTCCTCCCACGCGGAGCCGAGGGGGGACTGGTAGATCGTCTCGTAGCTCAGGAGCTTCTTGACGAGCGCCATCCGGGCCTTGGTGAACTGCAGGTCGTCGAGCTCGCTGAGTTCGGCGCGCAGCGACGTGCGAAGCTTCTTGTAGTCCTGCGGGCTGCAGGCCAGGCACGCCAGGTCCGCGTCGACGAGCACCTGCGCGTCGAAGTCGGTGCGAGGCGCGCGGTGGCGCGTGAGGAACGCGATCAGCTCGTCGACGCGGGCAACGACCTCCTCGGGCACGCCAAGCTTGGTGAGGCGGTTGTGCGCGTGATCGATGCATCGGGTGGAGGCGAAGTTCGCCTGGAATCCACCGAGCTTGATCTCGAGCGCCTTGTTGAGGAAGGCACCGTGGTACCACGCGGCGACGCGCAGGATGTCGGGATCGTGCGCGGACGACGAGATTTCATCAATGTGGGTGAGCGTGTTCATGAGCCGACGCACGTTGTGCATCTGGCGTTCGGGCGTGCTCCAGCGCTCCGCGAGGTCGACGCTCTCATTTTCGAGGTCGGACTGGCTCGCGGTTGCGCCGATTTGCTGCATGGCGTCGACGAAGGACGTCAGCAGCCACTGAGGTGCTTGAGCACCCATGGGCCACTCTCCTTGCTGAGGAATACCCGAGCCATGCTAGTGCGCTTTTGAGCGAAGGGCACGTTCGTTGGTAAATAATCGGGGAAAATCCCGATGGATTTCGTAAAACTGTCAGGCGAGAAATGGCGAAAACTGAGCGAAAAAGCCGTGTGTGCTGATCGGTGCGTTATGTCTTTCACGCTGCGGGGAGTTCGATGCGGACGGTGAGGCCGCCGCCTTTTGTCTTGGTGAGCGAGGCGTTGCCCTTGTGAGCTGTGAGGATGCCGGAGACGATCGCGAGGCCGAGGCCGGATCCGCCGGACTTGCGGTTGCGCGATGTGTCCGCGCGGTAGAAGCGTTCGAAGACGCGTCCACGGTCATTTTCGTCGATGCCGGGCCCATGGTCGCGCAGTTCGACGATGGCGGTGTCCCCGCTGCGTCCGAGCGCGATTTCGACGGGGGAGCCTTCGGGAGTGTAGCGCACGATGTTGCCGATCAGGTTGGTGAACACCTGCGAGATGCGGTCGCGGTCCGCGGGGACGATGAGCGTCATCGGGGGAGTGCGGCTGTTGATGCCGGTGAGTCCGACCGTGCGCGTGGGGTCGAGGGCTTGGAGGTCGAAGACGGCGTTGTCTGCGAGCTTGACGAGGTCGATCTCGGTGATCTCGAGGGGCCGTCTTTCGTCGAGGCGGGCGAGGGTGAGGAGGTCCTCGACGAGCGTGGCCATGCGTGAGGATTCGGAAGCGATGCGCCCTATGACTTCTTCGATGCGCTCGGCGGGCACGCCGCCCATGGCGTAGAGCTCGCAGTATCCGGAGATCGCCGCGAGAGGGGTGCGCAGCTCGTGGGAGGCGTCGGAGACGAATCGCTTGATTTTTTGTTCCGAGGCCTGGCGGGCTTCGAAGGATTGCTCGACCTGGGTGAGCATGGCGTTGAGGGAGAGTGAGAGTGAGCCGACCTCGGTCGTGGGCGGGTGCGGGGTGACGCGCTTGGTCAGGTCGCCGGCGGCGATCTTTCCGGCGGTGGATTCGATGGAACGCAGGGGGAGGAGCGCGCGGCGCACGAGGACGCGCCCGGTCCAGCCCCCGATGAGGACGATGATTGAGCCGGCGACCGCGAAGTACGAGGCAGTGGTGCGCAGGGTGTGCTGCATGTCCGACAGGGGCAGGGCGATTGTCATGTATCCGGAGAACAGGCCGGAGTCGTGCTCATACACGGGGACGACGAGGGCGCGCCAGCCGAGGCCCACTTTCGATGAGGAGACGGTGATTGGGAGCGTTTGGAACGAGGAGATGGGGGCCGAGGAGGTGTCGACGAGGTCGGGAAGGTTGGGCTTGCCCGACACTTTGAGGGTGTCCTCGGAGTAGAAGTAGCGGTCGGTCCCGTCGGTGTTGCGGATGTGAATGTAGTAGAGGGTGGGGATGCCGCCTTGGCCGTCGGCGGAGAAGGTGGCTGTGGAGGCGGAGACCTGCAGTGTGTGGGCGGTTGCGATGAGCTGGTCGTCGATTTGGGAGGTGAGGTGGCGCTGGAGGAGGCCGATCATGACTGTTCCGGACAGTGAGAGTCCGACGGCGAGCAGGGAGGTGATGAGCGTGACGAGCTGGGAGGAGAGGGGTTTGGAGTCCCACCATGCTTCGATGCGTTGAGCGAGGCCGGGGCGCACGTCAGTCCTCAGCGCGAAGGATGTAGCCGACTCCGCGCTTGGTGTGGATCAGTTCGCCGGAGGCTCCTTCGACGGCGAGCTTGCGTCGCAGGTAGGAGATGTAGGACTCGACGATGGCGACTTCGCCGTCCCAGTCGTATTCCCAGACGTGGTCGAGGATCTGCATTTTGGAGACGACGCGTCCGGCGTTGATGACGAGGTATCGCAGGAGCTTGAATTCGGTGGGGGATAGGTCGATGGGCACGCCGGCGCGCGTGACTTCGTGGGCGTCCTCGTCGATGACGAGGTCTCCGACGCGCAGGAACGCGTCGTCTTCTTCGGAGCCCATGGTGCGGCGCAGGATGGCGCGGATGCGGGCGACGACCTCTTCGAGGCCGAAGGGCTTGGTGACGTAGTCGTCGCCGCCGACGGTCAGGCCCTGGATCTTGTCTCGCATGTCGTCGCGGGCCGTGAGGAATAGGACGGGGGTTGTGATGCCGGCGTCGCGCAGGCGCCGCGTGACGGTGAAACCGTCCATGTCGGGCAGCATGACGTCGAGGACGATCAGGTCTGGGCGCGAGGCCTGCGCCTCGTGGAATGCGCCGCCTCCGTCCTCGGCGGTGACGACGTCGAAGCCTGCGAATCGCAGGGAGGACGCGAGGAGGTCGCGGATGTTGGGTTCGTCGTCGACGACGAGCAGTTTTGCCTCTGTTCCGGTGGTGGTCATGGGTATAGTCTCACCGACGATCCTGTATGTTTCCTGAGAGTATGGTGGGAGCGTTGAGGGTGTTTCTGTTACATCCGCCATAATGCTGAGAGGATGCTTCGACGCGGAGCGGATAGGACCAAGAGGCGCTGAGGATTAGGTTCGCGTGTGCGAGAATCGCCTCATGACATCCCAGACAATGACTGACGTGATGACGCCCGACGGTGTCGACTTTTCCAACGTATCGGGCAAACTGGCTGCCCTGCGGCTCGGCAATGCGCTTCTTGCGTGCGGGGTCGCCTTCGGCGCCATCGCTGCCGTCGCCCTCGGGGCGGGAATCGACCAGGCGTGGTCCGCGATGCCCGTACCTTCCCTCGTCACGCTGTGGTGCCTGTGGCTCATCCCCGCTCAGGTCAGGGCCCTTCGCTACGCGCTGGCGGAAACCGACTTCGTGATCCGCCGGGGCGTCTTGAGGCGCTCACTGACCATGGTTCCCTACGGCCGAATCCAGTACGTCGACATCGTCCAGGGACCGCTGCAGCGACTCCTTGGCATCTCCACCATCAAGCTGTCGACGGCCAGCGCCCACACCGATGCGACGCTCGTCGGCGTTCCCGTCGCCGACGCCTCGCGCCTGCGCGACGTGCTGGCCGAGAGAGGATCCTCGGAGCTGATGGGCCTATGAGTAAGGACCTATCCTCAGACGGTATCGCCCCCGAGGACTGGAAGTGTCTCCATCCGCTCACCTACGTGTCTCGCGTGATAGGCGTGGTCGTCGGCGTCGTTTGCGTGCTCTCCATGGTCAACGCCTCTGCCCTCGTCAAGTGGCTGTCGGGCCAGGCCCCTGCGGGCTTTGACGTCGGGCGCATGGTCCTGGGCCTGTGCGCCGCCACCCTGGCCGTCTTGGCCGTCGCGGGTGCCTACTGCTACCTGGCGTGGCGCATGACGCGCTACGCGGTCAGTCCCGCCGCCGTGTGGTTGCGCTCCGGCATCCTCAGCCGCACCCAGCGTCACGCGCGCCTCTCGCGCATCCAGGCGATCAACGTGTCCTACTCGCTGCCGGGGCGCATCGTGGGCCTGGGCTATCTTGACATCGAGGTCGCCGGCGGTTCCGACTCGAGCATCAAGCTGGGCTTGCTGGGGGCTCGCCGCCTCGAGGAGCTGCGCGCCCTCCTGCTGGCCCTCGCCTCGGGCGCAATCGACGAGGTCGTGGATCCCAGCGCTGATTGCGTGCCCGCCACCGTGGGGAGGAGAAGCGGTGCGTCCCCGCTGGAGGCCCCCGAGCAGCGCGTCTTCACGGTCGGCTTCCTCACGCTACTCGCATCCATGCTTGCGACCTTCGAGAACGTGGTGGCCCTCTTCTTCGGCGTCGGACTGCTGGGTCTGAACGGCTTCCTGGTCCTCTCCCTCGGCGTGACCTCGCTCGCTAGCTTCTTGGGTATCCTCACCGGTTCCTTCGCCCTTCTGGTGGGCGTGTGGGCGCGCTTCAACCGAGAGTTCGGCTTCACCGCCTCGATCGCGGCCGACGGCGTTCGCATCAGCCGTGGCCTCACCGCCCGTCGCCAGGTGACGATCCCGCCCGGGCGCATCCACGCCGTCGAGGTGACACAGCCCCTGGTCTGGCGCATCTTCGGCTGGTATCGCGTGGAGATCACGCAGGCCGGTAGCTCCTCGCAGACCAAGGATGAGAAGAACGAAGGGATGCGGGCGGACGTCGCCTCCGACGTTCTGCTGCCCGTCGGCAGCCGCGCCGAGGTCCGCCAGGCCATCGCGATGGCGATCCCCGACCTGGGAGTGGACGATCCCGACAGCTTCCTCGAGTCGCTGCACGCGGGCACGCGCGAGGACCGCTGGATGGTCCCGATCCCGCGCGGCGCGAGGATCCTGGATCCCGTGGCCTACGGCCGCCGGGCCTTCGCGCTGACCGACGCGGTCTTCGCCGTGCGCGACGGATTCTTCAACCTGCGCTTCTCGATTGTCCCGCTCACGCGCATCCAGTCCGTGTCCGTGCGTCAGGGGCCGATCCAGCGCTCGCGGGGCGTGGCCTCGGTTCGCGCGGAGCTCGTACCCGGGCCGGTCGCCTCCACGGCCGCGCACATCGAGGCCGAGCGTTCCATGCGACTGTGGGCCGAGCTGTCCCGGGCCGCAAAGGTCCGTCGCGAGACCGAGGCCCCCGAGCGCTGGCTCTCCCGCGTCACTGAGATCGTCGAGGCGACCTCGCCGGGTCCGGCGAGCGGCAAGTAGGGCGCGGATCGGCGACAATACCAGCATGAGTACTCCCGGACGCCTCGGCATCGGCATCATCGGCATGGGCCACGTGGGCCCCGTCATCGGCTCGGCCCTGCGAGCCGTCGGCCACCAGATCGTCGCCGTGTCCGCGTCCTCGCCCGCCTCGCGCGAGCGGGCCGACGCGATGCTTCCGGGAGTTCCGGTCGCCAGCCCCGAGGAGGTCGCGCGTCGCAGCGAGGTGGTCATCCTGGCTGTTCCGGACGACCAGATCGGCTCCCTCGCGAGCGGGCTAGCCGACCTGGGCGCCTGGCAGAGCGGGCACATCGTCATCCACCTTTCGGGGGCCTCAGGCATCGGCCTGCTGGACCCGGCGGCGGCCGCCGGGGCGATCCCCCTGGCCATCCACCCGGCGATGACCTTCACGGGCACCAGCGTGGACGTGGCGCGCCTCGTCGGAACGCCATTCGCGGTGACGGGCGCCGCCCCCTTCCTTCCCATCGCCCAAGCCCTCGTCGTTGAGATGGGAGGCGAGCCCGTCGTCGTCGACGAGGAGGACCGCCCCCTCTACCATGCGGGCCTGTCCCACGGCGCCAACTTCATCGCGGGCATCACCGTCCAAACGATGCGCATCCTGACCGAGGCCGGCATTGAGGACCCTGCCCTGTACGCGCGCCCGCTCCTCGAGGCCGCCCTCGACCGTGCCCTCACCGAGGGAGCCGCCGGAATCTCCGGGCCCGCCGCCCGCGGGGACGCCGGCACGATCGCGGCGCACGCCCGCTGCCTCGGCGGGCGTGAGTCCCTCGCGGGGGAACGCGACACCTACGCCGACATGACCCGGGCGCTGACCCGCCTGCTGCGCGGCGCGCGCCTCCTCGACGAGCGCGCCGCGCTCGGCGTCGAGGCGGCCCTCCTCGAGCCCGGCGCCTAAGGACGCGCCGGCGCCCGACCACTCGCCCTCGGGGAGCCGAGCGCGTCGGGGCCCGCGCCTCGTCGACGAACGTGCGGCGTGAGGAAAGCGACTCTATTTCGCACCGGGGGGTCGTAATTTGCAAGAATAGAAACATGACCCACCGTCCCATCCTCACTCACACTCGCGCCCAGTTGGCCGACGCGCTGACGCGCCTGCCCGGCACGAAGGCCCTCGTCATGACCATGGGCGCCCTGCACGACGGGCACCTGCGGCTCGTGCGCGAGGCGCGCGAGCTGGCCGACCACGTGATCGTAACGATCTTCGTCAACCCCACGCAGTTCGCGCCCGGCGAGGACTTTGACGCCTACCCGCGCACCCTGGATGCGGACATGGACGCCCTCGAGACGGTGGGCGCCGACCTGGTGTGGGCGCCCGCCCCACAGGACGTGTACCCCACGCCCCCGACCGTCGCCATCGACCCGGGTCCCATCGCGCGCGTTCTTGAGGGAAAGACGCGCCCCACGCACTTCGCGGGCGTGGCCCTCGTGTGCTCCAAGGTCGTCAACCTGGTGCGCCCCGACGTAGCGCTGTACGGGCAGAAGGACGCCCAGCAGTTGGCGGTCCTGCGCGCCGTCTTTAGCCAGCTGGACATTCCCGTGCGCGTCCACGCAGTGCCGATCGTGCGCGCCCGCGACGGCGTGGCCCTCTCGAGCCGCAACCAGTACCTCAGCGATGACGAGCGTGCGCGGGCCCGAGCCCTGTCGCGCTCGCTGCGTTGCGGCGCTGAGGCCGGGGAGGCCGGGGAGGCGCCCGCAGACGTCGTCGCCGCGTGCCGCGCGGTCATCGACGCCGAGGGTGGCGTCGACCTGGACTACATCGCGCTCGTGGACGCGGGGACCTTCGAGATCCTGGCGGGCACCGAGTCGGTGCCCGTGGGCGAGGGCGCCGCCGCCCCCACCGTCTGCGCGGACGGATCGCGCCAGGGGCGCCTCCTGATCGCCGCCAAGGTGGGCACCACCCGCCTTATCGACAACATGGAGGTGGCGCTGCGCTGCGCCGACGAGGGCAGCCTCCCCGAGAGCACGGGGGACCTCGCATGATGGAGATGACCCGCGAGATGGCGATCGGCAAGATCCACCGCGCCGTCGTCACCGGCGCCGACCTTCACTACGTCGGCTCGATCACCGTGGACGAGGACCTCCTGGACGCTGCGAACATCGTTCCGGGGCAGAAGGTCGACATCGTCGACGTCAACAACGGCGAGCGCCTCTCGACGTACACGATCGCGGGCCGGCGAGGCTCGGGCACGATCCAGCTCAACGGTGCGGCCGCCCACAAGGTGAGCGTGGGCGATCTAGTCATCATCATGGCCTACGCGCAGGTTCCCGAGTCCCTCGTGCGCCAGGTCAAGCCTGCCGTCGTCTTCGTCGACGAGGCGAACCGGATCGTGAGCTCGGGCGAGCACGCGGGCACAGTCCCCGAGGACTCCGAGCGGGCCCGCGATTTGGGGCTGAAGAGCTCGGGGGCGCTGTAGGGGCTGCTCCCCGGGGCTAGGGCAGCTCCTGGACTATCCTCAGGGAGTCCTCCAGGTGTTCCAAGCGCGGCACCTCGCCCACGACGGCATCGGATACTTGGTTGTTCGTGCTGGCGCGGAACCTGATGAGGTCCCACTCGTCCTGCGTGAGGGTGCCGATTCCCTGGAGGATGCGCGCGAGCGTGCGTGAGTCGCTGTATGACCGCGAGGCGCTCAGGCCTTGCCCGAGGGACGCGACGAGTTCGGTGCGGAGATCCGACTGTTGCACGAGCCAATCCGTGACCGCTTTCGTAGTGGGTTTGCCGTTTGAGGGCTGATGCGCAAGCTGCCCCGTGAGGAGCCCTGTCGGCGTTTCCGTCGCGCATAGTTTCGCCCAGAAGACGGGAATGCCACGTCCGAGCGCGAATCCCACTTCCTGCTGGCACCACGGACTTGAGGAGAATCCCTCGGAGGCGAGGCAGACGAGGGCCGAGCTCGACCTGATCAGCTCCATGACCGTGTGCGGAAGGTCGGCCATGGGGGATACGTCGTGGCGCGCCATGTGGGCGTCAACTCCGTAGCGGAGGAGGTCCTCCCGGAGGGCCTGCGCTTGTTCTACGCCCTCCCCGCTTTCCTCTTCCCGGTAGCTGAGGAAGACCGCGAGGCGCTTCACGAGTCGATCTCCCGAGCCACGCGGATCTGGGAAAGCCCCTTCGCGACGTATCGGGCGAAGTCCGAGGGGTGACGCGTTGAACACATACGGCGGTTATCCTCGTCGCTGAGGCCGTTGCCGGTCTGAGCGATCCTACCGCAGATCTCATCAACCGCGCGCGCCAGCGCCTCGTCTCTCGCGAGGAGCTCGTCGAAGGAGTCTGCCGTCGGTGGGTCGACGTAGCCCATCTTCCAGGCCAGGAGCGCGGCTGCACCGCCGAAGCCTCCCGCGAGGTAGAGTGGCTGTCCCGCGCGCACCGTCGCGAGTGCCTCCTCGATGATTCCCGGCAAGACGCCCTGAAAGCCACGCGGATGCTGACTGTCGCGGCGCTGGAGCTTTCCTCCGATGATGATGCGCGCGTCGCAGAATGCGGGCAGGTGCGCGCGAATCGCAGTAAACGCCTCCCGCTGGCGACTCTCGATGGAATCGCGCCACCGTCGCGCCCGGCGCAACGCGGTGCATGTTCCGTTGATGTCGAGGACCTTGACATCAACGGTCTCGGGATAGTTCTCCTCGACCGTCAGCGCGGCGTCGAATTGTTCGCTCGTCAGCGCGCACTGTGGGATGGTGAGGGTGAGTGCGTGGCGCACGTTACCGGGGCAGCGTGGGCTACCTGTCGCTCGCACGTACCTCTCCAGCGATTGGTAGCGGTCGATCGTGTCGAGGATCGATGTCGTCAGGCATGACGCGTTGTCGCCGATCGTTCCGGCGTATGTGAGGTGCGCTCCCTTGATCAGCGCCAGCTGAGCGACCTCGGCCACCGTTCTTTCGATGTGCGTGTCGGTGACGCCATAGGGGGAGAGCTCTTCGGGGATCGAAGCCGAGAATGCGATTCGGACGTCCGCGTGCTCGGCGCTGCTCTTGGGGATGCTGTGTGTGCGCGGGGTGTTGAGCACGAGAGCATCGATGCGAGTGTGATCCGAGGCGAAGATCTTCGTGAGGGTAGACGTCTCGACCGAGGTGAGGGGAGGGTCGGGATAGACGATCTGCACCTGTGGGTTCTCGCCGTGTATCTGCTTCTCGGCAACGATCTGGGACAGAGCAATCGGGTCCGGTGCCGAAGCCAGGGTAGGAATGCCGGCGAAGATCCGTGCGCTCTGCTGTTTCCAGAGCCTGAACTTCAGGGCCTCATCGACGAGCATGTTGACGGCGTCGTTCACGGCTTCCTGCTTCTTGCGCGCACTGTTGCCATGGGCGGGGTATGCAACCGTCGGAACGTGGTCCATGATGAACGACCCGCGTTTCTCTCCCTCCACCAGGGCGGACAGACAGACGATGGGGCGCTGGTTCTCCTTCGCGATCCTCACCTCGGTCTGCGTCCAGGGGCGCAGCGAGTAGCTGTTCGTCCGAACCATGAGTAGCGCGCATGAGGCCGCAGCAGTCTTGATCTCCGACTCCCACTCGCTGCCGACCTGAATGGTGCGCGTGTCGAAGAACAGGTCGAGGTGGGTGGCGTTGTCGATGAGCGACTTGATCTCCGCGACGACGCCCGTTCTTCCGGTAACCGACGTCTCTGTGGCGGACAGATCCGCGCGGGCGTGCGAGATGAAGACCGTGAGTCGCCGACTGTGGGGGAAAGACCTCTGCAGAATCGACTGGCTGATCTCGCGAATGAGAGATCCGACCTCCCGCGTAACATCGACAGTCGGCGATGCGTGTTGCGTCGTGAGGCGTTTGCGGAGGGACTCCTGGAGGTTGATTCCCTGCACCCTCCGGGTGAGAGCTTCAAGCGGCCCGTACGCGGGAGGCGCGCCCGCCACGATCGGGATCGTGATGAGCGTCTTGTCCGGGCTGTGGCCGCCCGTCGCGCTGGTGAGTTCAAGCGCCAGGGAGTGCCAGGGATTCTCGGGAGAGTCATCTTCGGATGCTCGAATGAGGGCGGCGTCGATGATTGGGATGAGCGCCGTGCGAGGCGCGGGGGTGTCGTTGTGCTCGTCATGCCACAGGTGCAGCCTCTTCCCTGTGCAGGCGAAAACCTCAATCGGGGAGCCGGTAAAACCGGCGAACGCGTCGGAGTGGTAGTGATCGACCAGCTGGTCGTACAAGAGCTCGCCGATGGAGGAATCAGGGTGCCAGATGACGTGAATATCGAGCTCGCACGTGGGACTGTGTGAAGAGTTGGAGACAGTGACGCCATGCGAATCATCGGTGGTGTGCATGATAGGAGTCTAGCCAGGAGTGTGACCTGGGTCAATCTGCTGTCGTGGCGTTCGTGGCCGGTCCTTGCTCGCCGTCCTCGCCGTGCAGGTGCCCCGCCGTTCACGTCGGACACCCGCCCCTACTCACGCCACCCTCGCCGCGGTGGCTTCATTCGTGCTTCGCCGGGGGTGGAGGGGGGGCGCGTCGGCCCGCCGGGTCCGTGACCTGCCCAACCCGGCCCCTGCCTCGTCGGAGAGTCGAATCCCGGTACGATAGGCCCATGACCGATTCTTCTGCCACGCCCACGCAAGCCCCCGCCGACGACACCCCCGAGCAGGTCAGGGTTCGCGCAGCCAAGCGTGCGCGCCTCATCGAGGCGGGTACCCCCGCCTACCCCGTGCGCCTGCCGATCACGACGACCATCAACGAGGTGCGGCGCCGCTACGCCCACCTCGAGGCGGGCGAAGAGACCGAGGACTACGTTGGCCTGGCCGGGCGCGTCATCCTCGCGCGCAACGGCGGCAAGCTCTGCTTCGCGACCCTCATGGACGGCGAGGGCAACAAGATCCAGGTCATGCTCTCCGCCGCCTCCGTCGGAGCGGACTCCCTGGCCGCCTACAAGAACGACGTCGACCTGGGCGACCACCTCTTCGTCCACGGCCGCGTGATCTCCTCGCGCCGCGGCGAGCTGTCGATCTTCGCAACCCCCGCCGAGGCGACCCCCGAGGCCCGAGCCGAGTACGAGGCGGCGCCGACCGCGCTGCCCGCCCCCGACGCCTCGTGGGCCATTGCCTCCAAGGCGCTGCGCCCTCTGCCCAAGACGTGGACCACGCAGGACGGCGAAGACATCACCCTGTCCGAGGACCAGCGCATCCGCCGCCGCGAGCTCGACCTCATCACGCGCCCCGCCGCGCGCGACATGGTCCGCATCCGCGCCGCCGTGAACCGCTCGATCCGCGAGAACTTTTTCCGCCGCGACTACATCGAGCTCGAGACGCCGATGCTCCAGGTGATCCACGGCGGTGCCGCCGCACGCCCCTTCGTCACACATATGAATGCGCTCGACATGGACCTCTACCTGCGCATCGCCACGGAGATCTACCTCAAGCGCGCGGTCGTCGGCGGCG
>ERZ772917.1523-NODE-1523-length-13195-cov-62.178006_pt1 | contig 13195 bp, 9 predicted proteins | sample MGYA00511187_ERZ772917 | MGnify/ENA primary metagenome ERZ772917 (study PRJEB29015, sample SAMEA2737925) | human oral metagenome | biome: human oral; feature: human-associated habitat; material: dental | place: China | collected 2012 ... | reverse complement strand
AACTGAAAAACATTGACGCGTCGATGGACGACGTTATCATAATTGCTTGCAATACTGCGCATTTATTGCAGCCCGATATTGAACAGCGGCTGAATATTCGCATAACTTCCATGGTTGATACCGCAATTGATTATGTTAGCCGCCATTATAAAACAATTAGACTGCTAGCATCGCCGACGACCATCCGCACTGGACTATATGACAAGCCGTTGAAAGCCGCCGGAGTAACCGTCTTAACGCCGGATAAGGACGAAGAACAAGCACTGGAAATGATAATTCGCACAGTAATCGCTGGGCGGACAGTGCCACAATTAGCACTAGAGAAAGTAGAAAGAATAGCTAAGTTTGAGAGGGTAGAAATAGATAATTATGTAGAAAATCACGTCAATAATCCGCCGATACTACTAGGTTGCACCGAATTATCCTGTGCCTTCGCCGAAAAACCAAACACCATCGACCCAATAAACATCCTGATTAATCATCTAACTATCAAAGGGATACTAATGACAAATCAAAAACAGAGGAAAATCAAACAATTTTATTAACATAAGTCTACAATTATTGCTGTTGAGGTATTGAGCTGAGAGATCAAACATATGGCATTCTTGAGAGCTCCCATCTGATGAGTATTTCATTAAACTAATCATTTATCGCAAAATAGCTAATAATGTTACGACTTAGATATCTAATCATTGCTAAATTTTATTGTTGTTATATTATTGCTTAATTAGATATGTAAATTTAAATTTAAATTTACAAGAAATCCATTTTAATTCTTCACTCTAATTTATTGGATCAAAATAATCCATCATCGCTAGTATAAAATAATAATAATAATAACACATTCATAATCCTAGGAAATTATTATTGACATCTGGTATACTTATACCCATGAGATCTCTATCTATAGCTATCGTTTTAGATGATAAATTTCCCTCTTCAAGTGGCGTAAGCAGATCAGTTCAGACTCAAATAGAAGAATTATCAAAGATCGGTCATAATATTACCCTAATAGCACCACGTACAGACCTTGAAGCACCAAGTAATATTCGGATTATTCCAGTAAAATCAATAAAATTTCCAGGATTACCACTCCATACGCGAATTTTATGTGCTTCATGGAAATCAGCTAAAGATATTAGCCGAAAGCACTCTTTTAATATAGTTCACAGTCAAACCGACACTGGAGCACTATTGCTCGCCGCAAAAATATCTAAAATCCAAAACATTCCGCACATACACACGTTCCATACTAATATAGCTGGGTCGCACACCATGATAGTGTCAACCTTCTTCGCTAGTATTGGATTTCGAATTTATGCACTGATTATTGCACATATTCATAAAAGGTATTTAAATATCACACACCATAAAGCATCTATGCAGCTTTCCAAAGAAAGCCGAATTGGGCGGTTTGATTGGCACACTCAAGCCATAATCGCCCGCGCAGTAAATTATTCAACAACACCATCCCACTACATGTTCAACTACATAAGGGAGGTATGCGCAAATATTGATCTTCCTGGAGCTATTATACCGACAGGCTATAATCGCACTTTTGAAGCTTACACTAAAGCTATAAAACGCCAACGCTCTGATAACAAAATTCGTTTTATTAGTATTAGTAGACTCGTTAAAGAAAAACGCTTAGACGTTATAATCAAAGCCTTTAAACAAGCCGCTATTCCAAATAGCGAATTGTATATAGTTGGCGATGGAGCAGAATATAAAAGATTAATACATCTTGCTGAAAATTCGCCTAATATTATATTTACTGGTCATATTAGTAATAGAAAAGAGATAGTTCAACTCCTACGCGATGCTGATATATTTGTTCTGGCGTCATATAGATTCGATAATCAACCGATAGTCATACCAGAATCACTTGTAGTTGGACTACCAATTATATATTGCGATGACCGACTTGATGTTGGATTGAATAATTCTAATAGTTTGCTAGTAGATCCTAGTATTACTGGTCTTGCAGAAGGTATGACACAGATCGCCAAGCCACATTTCCATAAAAAACTCGCTACTGGCACAAAAAGTGTCTTTAGTGAATTATCACCCCAAGCAACCGCTAAATCTTATATAGATATATATACACAAACAATTAGTAAGTACAACAACTTAAATAAAAATTAAATTTGTCATTCACGGGAATATCAAGGGACACAGGGAAATTGTAGTGAATACCTCCTTCATACTGGGAGTAAATATTTATCAATGTAATTCTTTGTAAAAATTTACTACTTTGATTATAACTCATTCTACTAGACAGCTTGAAGTACAAATAACTAAACCTATAAACCTAATTTATATGACAACTAATAGAATTAGTTATATTGTTTTTATAAAGGAGAGTGATATGCGTTGCCTTCAAAGCTTTTGCTATATTTTCTGTGGTAGCAAGTTTCTCCCAACCTGCCGCGCCGATGATTATTCCGAATTCTCGCGCAATCTGGCAACTGTCTGGCGCCGCGCATGGATTATTCGTGTAGGATAGCGACGAGAGATAATCAGAGAAACGGTTTAGGACGTTTGCCGTAATAATCCAGATTGTTGCATAATCTGCTTCAACTTAGTCATCGCTAAATGCTCGTAGATATGCGCCTCAATGGGCGAAGCAGCTTGTTTACAGATAAGGATTCGTTTATCGTCATCTATTATATTATCACAGAGAATATGGACAGTTTATCGACTTCTCCAAGTTGGAAGATTGACATCATATGCCGTTACCCTATGACACGACCATTATTAATATGTTATTTGCAGCCTTCGAGATGAAACGCTTCAAACCCAATAGATTCGGGAAAAACATGTATAATTCTATATCAAGCTAATTTACAGAATCAATACCTATTTAGCGACTTACTTAATTATGTAAATCTGCTAAAATATAATTAATTCTCAAATAACAATAACTTATGATTGAAATCGAATCCAAATTCAAACTATCATCTGACATTACTTGCGATAATCTCATCGCCATACTAAAAAGCCAATTCATCACACCCATCTCAAGCAAACACCAAATCGACACTATCTTCCTTCTTCCCGAGCAAGTTGACACGCCTATTGTTCCCGGCTCCAAAATTATGCGAGTGCGCGACACACTTGATCCGGAGACCGGTAAACTACGGCAGAGTTTGATGACACTAAAAGTTGAAGGGAAAGCAAAATTAGTATCTAATGAATACGAGTCTACCGTTGGCGACGGCAACGCAGCGCGCCAAATACTCACAGCACTAGGCTGGCAAGAAATCGTTACGGTTGATAAAATCCGCCTTGAATCAAAAACCAAAGATTACACAATTTGCATTGATGAAGTAGCTAAGCTTGGGCTGTTTATTGAATTGGAAGTCCTGGCAGAAGACGACGCAAACGCTGGCGATATCCAGCGACAAATGCATACATTCCTCAAAAATCTAAATATTGATGGTAAATTATGGACGATTCCTTATGATACGAGTATTAGAAATTTAAGTATCATTAATTAATCATGGCAGACTAAATAACGCGGTAAATTTATTATAAATACAAAAAAGCTTAGCATGAAAGACAGCAGCAAGTACTATCTAACCGACCACTATTCGTGGGTGAAGACAGAAACTGGAACGTTTATGTGTGCACATGAAACCGCTGGCGGATTAGTATACTCCGTGCTATCTCAAGACAAGCATACCTTAATTGAAGGTAACGCATCCTACATGGAATTTAAAAAGAATGACAGGCTTGTAGATAGCCCTTCTGCGGCGTACATCTATCGTATACAGTGCCCAAATTTATGGGACTGTATTGGCACTAATATTATTCGTCAGGTAATACGAGCTAGTCAAGCAAAGAATATGTATCGCACCTTTTCAGAATATGTAGGGGAAAGGGTCATCTTAACAGGTGGTATACACTACCATCTATTTCCTAGTCCACAGAAGGTTTTGGAAACCCCCGATAGTACATATCAGCGGATGGGAATGAGCTTTAAGAGAGATGCGCTTAAGAGCGCAGCACGATTTATCTTAGAACACGCCGATAGACTGGAGAAGATTCAAGCACTGGATCTATTAGACGAGCTTATGAAAATACATAGAGTCGGAAGCTGGACTGCACGGGCAACTGTTGCAGATTATACAAACGAGCTTGCAACATATCCCTATGGTGATGCGGCAATACGCTTCTACGCGAGGGAAGCCTTGCCTCGCCACGAATGGCCCAAGGAAGAGGTAGCGTTTATTCAGGAACTGCACAAAGTAGCAGGAGTAGAGAATATAAGCAGCTCAATTGCTACGCTGATAATGGTTCATGAAATAAAAAGAGGTTAGAGACTAATATCCACACCCTGCCGCATTAAAAACTTTTGCGCCTTATCATCCAACCTGCAATTCATAAAGCGCGATCGCGCCGCTAATTCGCCGCCGCCATAAACAAATTGTGTTTCCTCGTCGTATTTCATGCCGCGAAAGTCGCAGCCCTCTGCTTCAATAATAGCTTTCACGCCGCGAAAATCCACATCCCGAACCAACGAATCGGTAAAATAAATCGGCTGTCCGTAAATATGCTTTGCGCCGTTCAGATTACAATTCTCAAACACGAAAAATCCCATGACAAACTGATCAAAATCAACACCAGAAAAATCCTCATCTACAAACCGTACAATCTCGCCGTCTGGAATAGCGGGGTAGCGCTCGCGCTGATAGGCTGGCAGGTCGTTGGCGCGAATGGCGACGGCGATTCGGTGGGTAATAGGGTTCATAAGTTAAGGATAGGATAATTTGCCGTGCCGCGCAACAGCCCTAGTACGCTATATTGTCGGTCTTTATGGAATGTGTTACAGATAACATTGTTGAAAGTAGGCGTGCCTATTAGGTATGGTAAAGGATTTCATGTAAGATGGGTAAGATTATTAGTTCTGCGCTACGAATCAGGACGAAACGGTCGTGTGGATATGTGTATTTAATAACAGTTTGCCAAGCAAGTCTGGTGTTATAGTATCTGCAATCTCCTTGCGCGTTGCCTTGAGTCCAAAGAGTTCGTACAGGATAATTGGCGAATTGACAAACCAGTCATCGGTTTGAAATTCATGCTGGTACTGTTGAATGTCATCGGCGCAGCCACTGGCTTGGAATAATCGCAGGGATTCAGTAATGCGATTCTCCAGTCTAGTTGTATCGGCATCTTTGCTAATTGTGTAATATACACTTGTTATCGCCCGTTCATCTTCAGCCCAAGCTCCTGAAGTCTCGTTCAGGTATAGCGGCAAGGGGTCGAGCGCGCAATTATGCACAATATCGCATATCGGCAAGCGCATGGCACACCAAGCTCGCATGAGCTGTTCATTTGGCAGTTCTGTGACGATGTCAACCTCTAGCTCCGCGAAGTCTTGTGGATTGTAAAACATGGAAAAAGTTTCTTCCGTGCTGGTTTTTGATGGCTTTGATTTTTGAGATATAAAGCAATATGCAAGTTGTTTGATATGTTGTATCAATCTGTCACGGTTTTTAACCGTTATGCTACACCGTGTCTCTGCTCCAATATGCAGCAAACACTCGTCAACAAGTAGACTGATATCATTACTGTCACCAAGCTGTTTTAGATTGCTCTCAAACAGTGCGATAATATCTGCGTTATATACGCCGAGATCAAAGAATACGCTTGAATCGATAGTCTGGCCATTAAGTCGACCAAACAAACCGCGATGATGACCGGTCTTTTGCAACTGTTTCAAAAAACGACGGTTGACAACATGCTCAAACAGATGGCACGTATCGTGATCGAAGGGTAAGTCGTAAGCGGTGTAGAGTTTGCATATCATGATAATAAGTATAAGTGATACTGGTGAAATGCCCCAGCTCTCTGAAGAGAGCTGGGGCTTCGAACTGTCAGAAGCTCTTGATCTCGCGAAGTGAGACATCTCAAGCCCAATGTCTTTGGGAAACGCCAGCTTCTACGATTGCAAAAGCTGATATGTATCACTAATAGAGTAAAATATCAATAGATTTTGTCAAAAATGTGGTATAATATTTCTATCACTTCTGTTATAATCACAAAAGATTTTTATGAAAATGGCAGCTGGCGTGCGGTGCGGATGGCTGCCTCTGCGCTGTTTGCGGAAAAGGCTGCCGTTATGGCTTGCTTGGGGCGTTCATGGAAACGTTTACCCCCACCCCCTGCAATATCGCTCGCAAATTCGCGCTTGTTACAGTCTTCGCCAAATCATCCTTAGTAAATGGCGCGGCGGTTTTCTGGTAAAAATAAATTGGTGCGGAATTATAGAATGGGTCGGTTGTAAACGCTTTGGCGAGATCATTTAGGCGACTGGCGTGCGGCGTAATGTCAAATGTTCGTAAATAGTTTTGCGCTGCTTTGCCTGCATTTTGCCAATCGAAAGATTTTTTCACGGTGTAGGTTTGGCTGACCGAATTGCCGTCATGATAGGCAGTAAATTCGTCGCGGGTGGATGGATAGACTGGCGCTAGGTCAAAGCATGCACTGCGCACCAGGTCGAGCAATATCGGATACATACAGAAAAAGGCGGCAGTCCCCTGAGTGCTGGCATCAGAAACTTCAATCGTCAGCATGATATCTATAAAATCCTCTGGCTGGTAATCAATTTCCAGCGGCGGGTTTGTGGATGGTTCGGTAATTTTGCCAAGTCTGGCGGAGCGGCGCCTTGCGAAAGCCTTTTGGCAGCGCGCCAGTTGTTCGCGTAATTCTTTTTCATCCCAGATGATAACGCTTGCTTTCATCTCCGCTTCAATATGGACGACGGATTCGTTAATCATGGATAGATCAAACGGCCGCATATCGGCGATAGCTTTTTCAAATAGCGTAATTGATTCGCGGGTAAAGAACGCGATGTCAAAAAATACGCTTGATTCGGATGTAGTGCCATGCAATTCACCGACGAAAGCGCGCTCATTGCCAGATTTTTCTACCGCTCGTAAAAACCGCCGAATAACCAAATGTTCAAACAAATGGCAGACATCATGGTCGGCTGGCAGGTCGTAGGCAGAATATAGTTTGTGAATCATGGGTTTATTGTAGCAGGGTGAGCTTGCGTATTGATATTGCAGACCATCACAGCAGATTTAACCTATTCAGCAAACTTCTTCTCTCCATAAGCAATAAATTGATCGATCGGCCTAGCGTATTCAGCGGCCCAGCCGTCATCTTCTTTCTTCCTCTTTGCGTTGGCTAGGACTGTTCCTGTATATTCTTGTAACGACATACCGAGGCCGTCCGCACCCTCTTCTCCATTATCGCGCAGCCGTACGCACAACATACCAAAAATCGCCAATGCTATATCATTGGCACGTGTTAAAATCTTAACATTATCAAGATTTTCATCAGTAAGCTGTTTGACTGTTTTAATAAGTTCCCAATCAGATTGGGTGTACGACTCAAAATCTTTTTCTGTCCATTCTGACATGCTAACCTCCATAAGGATAAGTGAGTAGTTTTATATCATACTCAGGATAAGACATTTTTCAGGTCATGTCCAGGACGATGGGTCTAGTGGCCGGGGCCGGTGTACTGGCCGCGGGAGGTGCCGTTGTTGTTGGATCCGTTGCCGGGTCCGTAGTGGTCGTGGTTGTCGCTCTCGAGGAACGAGTAGTGCGTCGCACCGTCGGCGAGACCGCCGCCAACGCCCATACCACCGCTGCGGTCGCCATCTCCGATGAGGGTGTGTCCCTCCTTCGGACCGCTACCGAACGACACGGTGATGGGGTTGCCCTCGGAGTCGCAACCGCCCATCGGCTCACTCCACCAGTTCTTTCCCATTTTGTACTCCTTCTGGAGTCGGGCGAGGAGTTGTAATTCCTCGCGAAGTGGGGCATCTCAAGCCCGATTGACTCGGGCGAAACGCCGACCTCTGCGGACGCAAAGGCTGATATATATATCAATAATAGAACTTGAAGTCAAGCGATTTTACGGAAATTGCAGTAAACCTATGGCAATCTCCCGCCCGCCCATGCTAAAATAAAACCATAACCAATATCCGCGCGCTGCCATCAGCAAGGGGATGTTTGTAATCCGAAAAGAGGTGGGCTAATGATATAACTTGCGGGAAGTTCGCGTGTTATAGCGGCGTTTTTTTGCTCGTCAGACGTAAATCGCGCCATCTGCCAAGTGCAAATTGCCACCTGCTAAGTGTCATTCTCAGAAACTAGCGCGCTCCTTTCCGCAGACACCCAGACAAAATGAAAATCTCACACGGAAGATTCACAAATCACACGTGGAAGATTTGAAACACGCAAACGGCGCGGCAAGGTGGTACGCCATGTCATCATGGGCATCATCATTGTCTGTGGAGTAATCTTATTGGCGGACGGGCTGGCTTTTATGCTGAGCGGAGAGTGGCTGTTGTCTGAGTAAATGCGTTTGCGTTTATGTTTTTATTTGCTAGAATAATAAGCAAGGTGTAATAAGACACAAACAGTGAGGGAAAAATGAAGATTCATCAGCAATATAAAAGGTTTATACCAAAAGTTGTCGGCATTACTGCTGCCGTCATTGTGGCGTTTGGCGCTATACTGCTGCAAATACCGTCGACCAAGGCGGCCTCTTTGCATAAAAAATACCAGTTTATTGACACGAACTACAGTGTTCCTTCTTCTAATGTGGCGTGGGTAGCTCCGAACGGTAATGACGCTACTGGCAATGGCAGTGAGAATTCGCCGTATAAGACTTTTGGTAAAGCCGTGACAGCTATTCCAAGCGGCGGCACTGTAGTTGCGAAGAGCGGTATTTACCGCGAGCCGCACTTTTTTGTGTCTAAGAATAATATTACGTTGCAAGCCGCACCGCATGCTGAAGTTTGGCTGAAGGGAAGCGATATCGTTACCAATTGGACGAGCGACAATGGCGTCTGGAAAACTACGGGTAATTATCATAATTTTTGCCATGTTTGCACGACGAATTCCGATCCTGGCAAAGAAGGTGTAGCTGCTTATCCGGAGCAAGTGTTTATCAATGATGAGCCAATGCAGCAGGTCGCTACTAAAGCCGAGGTAACCCCGGGCAGCAATACGTTTTATGTCGAGGATAAAACACCGACCACGCTAAAAGTGCCGGGTGACAATTCCAAGGGCTATAATATCGGCGCTCAGGATAATATAACGTACTATATTGGTAAAAATCCGGCTGCCAGCCAAGTTGAGATTTCCGAGCGGCCGAGGGCGTTCACGGCTACTGGTCAAAATTTTACAGTCAGGGGCATCAATGTCGCCCAATACGCATCAGTCCAGGCGTGGGGATTTGCAGATCCTGTATATGGCAAGGATATTTCCGGGCCGACAGCGGTGAGTCTGAATGGCAACAACTCGCTTGCGCAGAATATGATTATCACTCAAAATTCAAACCAGGGATTGTTCTTTAATCAAGCGAAAGCTTCGGCTAACGGCGTTAAAGTTATTGACAATGGCGGCTCTGGGGCTGGCGCTAATAAAGCCCACGATTCGGTATTCGAGAATAGCGAACTGCATGGCAATAATGCGGCTGGTTTTATAACGTCAGGTTGCGGCGCTTACTGTACGATGGCTGATATTAAGGTGGCGCATACTAAGAATTTTATATTTCGCAATAATATTTTAGACAATTCAAACAGCGGCAAAGTGCAATCCGCGCCTACCAATGCTGATAATGTCGGTACAATTAATTTTTGGTGCGATGAAGGTTGTATCGATACGAAAATTGTTAACAATTTCTTTACAAACTCGTCGCTGGCGATTATGTATGAAGTTTCAGGCAGCGCCGTCATTGCTTCGAATATAATCGAAAGTTCCGGCACGGGAATCCGCGTATCTGGCAGCGAGAAAGTTAAGCTGTATAATAATACAATTTCGCGCACCTACCGGCCGGTTTATCTTTTTGAAGATCAGCGTATGAATGGCTGTAACGCTTGGAATGCCGCCGGGGTGTGTACCGCGAAAGAAAATTGGTCGGCATCGCAAGGTCTGAGCTGGAACACTTCTGGCGTTGAGATGTATAACAATATTATTTCATCGCGGCCGCTGGCGGACTCAAATGACCTGGCGGGCGAGGCGTATCAGCGCGCTTATTCGCTGCGGGTTGAGGGCGCAAAAAATGAACCGAAAGGACCGTACGTCGATGCGAATAGTATGCTGAAAGGCTTTGACTATAATGCATATTATCGGAATGATGCCAAGGATGTGAATTTATCGGTTTGGGATTTTGAAAGCGTGCCTGGCAAAACGGATACTGTGCTTAAAAGCGTGGCAGAAATATCGTCGAGCAGTAAGCTGTCAGGTACTATTGACGGCAGGGACAGTCATTCGTACGATACGTTTGGCGCTCGCGCCGCAAATCCGTATTTTATAAAAGAGGCTGCTGCTAATACAGATTATAACAAAAGCAATTACAACTTAAAACCTGGTAGCAGCGCTATTGGGTCCGGAAAGGCTTTGCCAAACGATGTTGCGCTGGCGATTGATCCGTCCGGTGTTAAGGTAAAACCTGGAGTGGCAGTAAACCGCGGGGCGCTGCTTAATGTAAAGATGAACGCGGCTGGCGGAACTACTCCAGCAGTTGAGGTTGTCCATATCCCAGACGCTAATCTAAAGGCTAAATTGAATGCGCTATTAGCGAAAAATAGCGGTACAGCACGCGCTGACAATCAAGACATAACCAAGGACGAGATGAAAAGCCTAACAGTCATCTCTCTTAAGGCTGATTCAAACACTCCGGCTAATAAGAAGATTTCCGACATCACTGGCCTGGAGGAGGCTGTGAATGCGTCGCAGTTGTCGCTGGATAATAATGCTATTTCTAATTTGTCGCCGATTGCTAATCTTGCGAAGCTGCAGGAACTGACCTTTTCTGATAACAAGGTAATGTCTTTAGCAAACATAGCTTCTTTATCTAAGCTTACGGTACTGCATGCCGCTGCAAATCCCATAAAGTCGTTCTCGCCTGTTTCCGGGCTGTCAAAGCTAAGCGACGTGTCGCTGTCTGGAGAATCGCTGGAAACTCCTCTTGATATGGCTAATTTTAGCGCTAGCGCTGCTACGATTAAGTCGTTCAAGTTTTACAGCTATAACAATAAAATAACCGCGAAGAATATCGCCGAGCTGAAGTCGATGTCTGGCTTAAAGGTCCTTCGCTTAAGCGGCGTGCCTTTGTCTGCTGGCGACATAAAATCCATCGGCGGTATAGCGCAGTTGACTTCTTTGGAGATTGACGGCAGCACAGTGGCGGATATCTCATCGCTAGCGGGGCTAACTAATTTGACTAAGCTTAACCTGAGTAATCAGAATGTATCCATGTCTATTACTGCCGTGTCAGCGCCGTCGCCGCTGATAGGCAAAGGCGGGACTGCAGTGCCTATTTCCGATAATAGCCAGGTTGCTAACGATAGCGGTACTCCGGGGAATATTAAGCTGGTGTCGCCTGTGTATGATGGAAATTCTCATAATGTCAATGCCGTGTGGTCTACTCCTGTAACTATCAGCGCGGCGAGTACCAACTTTAGCGGTAATCTAAATATTACATATAAGTTAAGCAAATCTGATTTGACTGCACTGAACAGCGAAATCGCCCGCGCTAAATCATCGCCAAGCTACATCCAGAACGACGCAGCTGTCAAATCAGCGCTGGCGGCCGCTGAAACTGTTGCCGGCAAGCCGTCGCCGTCTCCAAGTGAAATAAAAACTGCTGTCGAGGGATTAAAACAAGCCTTGGATAACGCCTATAAAAAGGAAGCTGATGCCCAGGCCAAAGCGCAGGCTGCTGTCGATAAAGCAAAAAACAGCAAGTTACCGGCGGATATTCAGGCGGCAGAAAATCTACTGAACAAGGTTCAGGATGCGGCTAAAAAGAACGAATTACAGAATGTTTTGAACGGTATTAAGCAAGAAATTACTAATGTGCGCACTAGTCTGGTGCAGCTGGTGACGGATGCTAAGCAGGTCTCGACCGACGGCATGACAGCAGCTTCGGCGAATGCCTTGCGAGCTGGAATTACTGCTGCAGAATCGGTAATTGCTGATCACGGCGCTTCTCTGGGTCAATTGACTGCCGCTAAAGACGCATTACAAGCGGCGCTTGACGGGTTGCGTGCCGACAAAACTAGCTTGCAAAAAGCTATCCATGACGCCGAGAGTAAACCAAGTTATATTAAAGATCAAGCTAGCGTTAAGCAGGCTCTGCAGGAGGCAAAAGCTGTCAACGCTGCGTCAAATCCGACGCCCGCAGTAGTGCGTACTACTACTAAGAAACTTAATGACGCCGTGGCTGCCGCCAAGCAAATCGAAGCTGCTATCCAATCTGCGGCGTTGGCTGCTGTCGTTAAGGCAGAAAGCGATAAAACCGCTCAAGCTAAAAATGATGCTCAAGTTTTGGTTAATCAAATAAAAGACCCGCAGAAGAAGGCCGAACTGCAGCGGCGCTTAGATAACGTTGTCGTGCCGGCTTCAGCGAGCAGGGTAGCCGTTGCCCAGCCAAATGGTAAAAACACGATCATTAACGCAACTGGCGACAAGTGCTATAACATAACGAGTGCCAGTACCGCCGCGTCGCAGCAGGGAAAACCAGCGGGGTATCAGCTTGGCGAGTCGGTCGCGTTCAAAATTGATTGTGCCAACTATGGTAGTACTCAGTTTGGCTATACAACGAAGATAACCTTAGAGCTAACTAAAAAATACGCAAACACGGCTGGTGTAAGGGTAGTCAAGTATAGCGGTGCTGGCACAGATGCGGTTGATATAACCAGCAAAGTATCTTTCGGCGTTACAGCGGACGGACAGCGGACGACGATTAGCTATTCGGTGACCGACGGTGGTTTTGGCGACCAAGATAAAACCGCGAACGGTATAATTGAAGATCCGGTGGCTGTGTACGAGCGCGGGGGTGCTGCAAATTCAGCGCATAATAATTCAGGACAAACGAGTTCAGGGCAGACGGGAAATAATAATTCAAGGGCAACAAAGGCTGGCGGCACTCTTTCTGATACTGGCGTGAGTTTTTACGGTTATATCGCAGGCGCTGCGGCTGTAGTAATTGTTGGCGGCGGCCTGTACAAACTAAGTAGCACGCTAAAAAAGCGCCGGTCATAAAGCCGACGCCTCGGTATTCTAAAAACTAGTTATATTTATTCCGCGTTTTTAGGTAGTTACAATCTGGATTGGTGGGGGCGGCTGGGATCGAACCAGCGACCAATCGGTTATGAGCCGACTGC
>ERZ772917.1521-NODE-1521-length-13198-cov-7.148824_pt1 | contig 13198 bp, 13 predicted proteins | sample MGYA00511187_ERZ772917 | MGnify/ENA primary metagenome ERZ772917 (study PRJEB29015, sample SAMEA2737925) | human oral metagenome | biome: human oral; feature: human-associated habitat; material: dental | place: China | collected 2012 ... | reverse complement strand
GCTACGGCACACGAGCTTATCGTTTTGCTCTTGCAACTCGTCGAAGCATCGTCATAACCCTTACAGTTTCGGCACTGAAAGGTTTTGCCGCTCGCGCCACGCCTATTATCGCGCGTTGTCGCCTTCTTTACGGCGCCGATACCTGCGCGATGCGGCATCGCTAGGCGGTTTAGAGCGATCTGCGCCGTACTTTCGCGAGAACTTTCTCTCGGGCTTATTGTGCGATATCCTCGGACGCAAATCATATCGATCCCTCGCGCGCGGTATTTGTGCGCGCTACGTCGTCTCTAAAGCGCACCTTGTCGAATCTTTCTTTAAATTTACGCTCAATATCTTTTAAAAGATATTCGCCCGGTTTAAATTTTAGCTCTTCGTGAGCGCTCATTCACTTCCTTTGCCTGCGTAAATTTAGCGCGTAAAAACCACGACCTCGCCGCGCTCAAACGCGATCTGCCGTCCCGCCAGATACAGCTCGAAGTAGGGCTTCAAAAAGTCCTCCTGCGGCCTTTGCGCGTAGTTTGGATACTGTAAATACGCCGAGAGCAGGTAGTCGTAGTCGATCGAATAATACGCTTCGCCGAGCACCCACAGCTTCGCATCGAGCTTAGGCGCGTCTATCATCCACTCCGTGATCGCCTCATAGACGGCGTTCGCAAGCTCGTCTTTGTTATGCGCGAGATCAAAGCTCTCCTGCACGCGAGCGAATTTTATCTGCTCAAGCATCTCTAAAAGCTCGTCATCGCCGAGAAACTCGGCGAAAATTTTTAAATTTCGAACGTACGCTAAAGCTAAGCTCTTAAGCGCTTCGTCATCAAATTTCGGATCCTGCGGCGGGCAAAAATACCCGGGCGCCACGCCCTGATCGAACGCCTCTCGCGTCTGCTGCGCCGTGGCTGCGTAGATCGGCATTATACGCGCTTGTGGCTCAGCGCCGTTTTGCATCGGCGCAAACACCGCTTCTACGCCCGCACCCTCAGGCATAAAGCACTGAAAAAGCCCGTAAAGCTTATCCTGCAGATCGATCTCTTCGCAATCTAAGCTTAAATCTAGCCCCGCAGCCTCGTTAATGCGACTAGCGTACTCGAAATTCGTCATTTTCGCCCTTTTAAATTTGACCGTCAAAGCGTTTGCGTGGAATTTTACCTAAATTTTACGCATTTGCCGAATTAAAATTTATGTGCGATGAGCCTTTTATGGAATTTAAAATTTAGCGGTTCGGTTTGGATTTTATCCTGCGGCAAGGCGGCGGGGCGATTGGCGGCGGCAGGTGTCGCGTGACGGGGTGATGAGCGGCAGCAGATAGGTTATCGCGCGGCGAGAAGGCGGCGCCCGACGACGGCGCCTACGGCACGTGACGACAGGGGTAGCCGATGATCGCGACCGCAGCGCTCGCAGACCGGTCTCTTACAGAAGCGGGCCTTTCGTGCTCAGGCTATTGCAAGGCGACGGGCGATGTATTGGATGACGGTGGCGCTTGTAGCGCCCGTGATGAATGCCGTGTTTTTTATAATCCCTCCTTCGGTAGGAATTTTATTAAATTTAGCTCGCCCTTTTACCGCTTGCATTAGTAGTGCCCTTCCATCTACTGGCCGTATCGCCGAAGAGGGCAAACGCAGTATACAATGTAATTTTACATATCTTTTTATTTTAGCTAAAATAAGCAAAATTTTAAAGGAAAGATATGCTGATTTCTTACTCGCTGCAAGATAACCGAAAATTCTCTAAAATGAGAACTAGAATTTCGCGTAGAATTTATAAAGGGAACAAGTTCATCCGCGCCGTCTGCGCGACGGATTTGCTTTTTGCTTTTGCGTTTTCGGCTTGTCTTTTTATTTTTGAGGACGATTGGATAGAGTTTGTACGCGAGTACTATGGCGATAAGTCCTGGGTAAAGAGCTTAGGAGCGATCTTGCCTACTGCTTGCGCAGTTTTTTATATTTACGCTATTTGCGTTAGATCGTGGCTACTAAATTCCGCGATATATGATAAGAATAAAAATGTCACTTTCGGCGATTTTAGCATTGAAATTTCAGACGATTTAAAGGGGCAATTTATATTCGTAAGTGAACGAGATACGCTCACTTACGATGCGGAATTTTGTGAGGTGGTAATGGAGCGCGATTTTTTGGTAATTTTGCTGGAAGGAAGTCTTTTTATCGCCGTACCCAACGAAGCGTTTAAAGAAATAGGCAAGGAGGAATTTGCTGCAAAATTAAACAAAACAATAAGCGAGGCAAAAAGCGAAATTTAAAAAGCTATGGGCAGATAGAACGGATATGATTGCGATCACAATGGAATCTTAGCCATAATGAAATTTTATCCGTTGCTTGCAAATCTTTTGCTATTTTTGTCTTAAAAATTTTTGCTAAAGAATTTTATTTATGCTTACGAACGCATAGTAAAAGTATCGCACTAAAATTTATTAAGCTCGGTGATGTCCTCTTGAGAGTACGCCTAAAATATTTTTATGCTCACGCTCCGTACCGCTGCGGCGGTGCGGTAATGAGCGACGATAGATAAGTTGTCGCGCGGCGATGAGCGGCGACGGGTGGTGTATTAGATGACGGCGGAGATCTCAGTACTCGCGGCAGCTTGCTCGCAAAAGCGGGCTTTTCACGCTAAGAGCGCGCATTAGCGGCGCAAAGTCGGCGGCATTATTCGATCCGTTGCGTGCGAAATGAAATTTTATCGTTTAAATTCCAGAGCAAGACCTGCGCCTGCGGCGGCAAATTTGCTTGTAGGGATGAAATTTATCGTCCAAATTTAGTAAAAGATAAAATTCCAAATCGCGCATTAAGTAGTGTGAAATTTTATTTGGTTTTGTTTCGCCGCGCAGCGGTCTGTGCGGCTTGCTTTAAATTTTATTCTATCCCCGCAAATGCTGCTTTTGCGTCCGCCAGATCCTTCTCGTCCGGGTGTTTCGCAGCCTCCGCCCAGCGCGCAAGTCGCTCGGGGGTGATAGGGTGGGGCGAGTTGCCGCCGGCCGCCATTTTGCGCATCGTCTCAAGCAGGTTCGGATCGATCGCGCCCTGGCAGGCAAACTCCCTTATAATCTCGTTGCCGTTTGCTTTAAGCCCCTCTTCAAAGGTATCCAGGCACTTGCGCGAGTGCTCGCCGTCTGGCTCTGCGCCAAGCGTCATGAAAACGCCAAGCTTCTTGCCGTGAATCTTGCGTAAAAAGCGCATAAATTTCGCCTCTGCTTCGCCCTTATCGACGTAAAAGCCTAAGGCTATGAAGTCGTAGTCATCGACCTCGCCTTCAAAGTCACGGAAATTTAGGCTCTCGCAGCCTAGTTGCTCGGCGATCGCGTCGCCCACCTTTTTCGTGTTACCCGTTTGTGAGGTGTAAAGCACGATTTTTTTCATACAAAATCCTTTCTAATAATGTTTGCTATCTCTTCGTTGATGTTGTTGCCCCAAAAAATTCCGTCCAAGCTCAAGATCGATCTTTGATCTTTTAGCTCCAAAAGCCCCCAGCTTTCAAATTCTTTGAGCTTTTGCACCGCTTCGTCGTAAATGCTCGCGCTCAGAGCCTCTTTTAGCTCGTTTAAGCTTACGATCGGGTATTGAAACAGATTGTTTAGCACGCTATATTTTGCCTCGCGCTCATCGATTCGCGAGATCATCTTGTGTCCCGACACGCCGTAAATTCCGAAGCCCGCTACGTGTCCGCCCGCGCCGTTACCGATAGGTAGGATATCCGTGCCCTTGTGACTTAGCTTGATGTAGCCGTAGTTATCGCGACCTTTGCGAGCAAGCTTAGTAAGCTCCAAAACCTCGAAATTCCCGCTTTGCAGCAGCGTCTCCGCGAAAGCGTGGTGTAGCTTTTTATCAGTCGGCAGATCGTAGTAGGAGGTGTCGATCTTTTTGGATAGCTCCGAGCCATCGAAAAACATCAACGAGTAAAAGCTGGCGCTATCTAGACCTAGCTCATCTACGTAGCGCGCGTCCTCTAGCGCTTCCTCCACGCTTTCGTTCGGGAAGTTGTAGATGATGTCGCAGCAGAGCATGCCGTCAAATTTTTCTCTAAGATCCTTTAGTCGCTCGATCGCGCGAGCGGGCTTATGCACGCGGTTTAGAAGCGCGCGCCCCTGTCTGCTGAAGGTCTGCACGCCGATGCTAAAGCGGTTTACGCCGAAGCTTTGCAGGGCGAGCGCTTTTTGCGTATCTAGATTATGCAGAGTGGTTTCTATGCTGATCTCGCAGTCGTCCGCGATCTTGAAATTTTTATGCAGCGCACCCAGAACCTTTTCGAAGTGAGCTTCGCTAAATACGCTCGGCGTGCCGCCGCCGAAGTAGATACTTTTAACGCTTTTGGTATCGAAGTAGGGCATCTCGCCGTAGTCTTTGATCTGGCGGATTAAAAATTTAGCGTATTCGTCCAGCTCGTCGCCAAGCTTGGAGCGCATCATCGAACAAAACGAGCAGATGTTGTCGCAAAAGGGCACATGCAGATAGATCACGCAGTCACTGTCTTTCGCGGGCTGCTCTAGCGCATCGAACAGCTCGTTTTCGCTTGCGGAGACGCTCTCGAAAAGTTTGGAGCGGTGGTGGGATTTAATGCGTTCTTTAAACATCTATTTGGCCGCCTCTGCGTAAATTTCATCCACCGTCTCGCCGATCTGCGGGCTGCCCCGCAAGATGAGCGTCGGGGCTTTTAAAATTTTGCCCGATTTTACCGCTTTGGTATTTCTAAGGATCGGATTTGCTTTTAAAAAATCTTCCGTCTCACCGCCTACGATGACCATAATGTCGGGGTTTTGCTCCAAGATGTATTCGGCAGATACCGAAGGCGTGCTGCCTTTTAGGCCGTCTGCGATATTTTTGGCGCCTAGGCGAGCGAAAATATCGCCTACTAGGGTTTTGTCGTTAAAGGCCATAGTGGCGTTTGAGCCGAAAAATAGCGCTACTTTTTTACCGCGAAGAGCGGGTTTATCTGCAAAAATTCCATCCATCCGCGCGCAAATTTTATCCGCCTCGCTCTCTTTTTTTACGATAGTCGCGATGGTTTTTACGTTTTTGCAGATATCTGCGGTGGAGTTTGCATCCATCGCAAGGCTCTTAAGACTGAGCTTTTGTAGGCTATCGCTCACGCCCGCTGAGTGAAAGCTCGTGATAACCAGATCGGGCTTAAGTTCGACGATCTTTTCCATATTCGGCTTTACGTAGGTGCCTACGCTAGGCAGTTTCGCGGTTTCTGCCTCCGGGCGGATCTTGCTCATCGAGGTAGTTGAGATCGCAGCGATCTGGTCCTGCGCTCCTAAAGCGTAGATGATCTCGACTGCGGCGGGATCAAGTACGACTAGACCTTTGGCGAGCGCAAAACTCGCCGAAAGCAAAGCTATAAGAATTTTTTTCATAATTTCTCCTTTTGCGGTAAGATAAATTTGGTTCCTAAATTTTCGACTATCAGGGCGTCAAAGCCGTAAATTTCTTTTATGATCTGCGGCGTAAAAAGCTCGCTCGCGCTACCGCGATACCTCACTGCGCCATCTTTTAGCATCAAAATTTCATCGCAAAACAGCGAGGCTAAATTTAGATCGTGCAGTACGATGACGCTAGTTAAATTTAGCGTTTTGGTTAAATTTTCGCAGATCCTCATCGCCTCGATCGCGTAGTTCATATCAAGCGCGCCCGTGGGCTCATCAAGCAGTAAAATTTCAGGCTCGCTTACGAGCGCTCTGGCAAGCAGCACGCGCCCGAACTCGCCGCCGCTTAGCTCAAACGCGCTGCGATTTAAAAATTTCTTCACGTCCAAAAGCTCGGCGATTTGCTCTACCTTGTCGCGGTCGCTCGCATCGTAGCCGCTAAATGCGCTTTTTAGGCGGCAAAATCTGCCCGCAAGTAAAATTTCATTCACGTTCAGCGCGGCTGCGAGGGCTGTTTTTTGCGGCACGAAGCCGATGAGTGCGGCAAGCTCTTTGAGGCTATATTCGCTTGCTTTTTTGCCGTTTATTTCGATGATCCCGCTTGCAGGCTTTAAAATTTGCAATATGTTTTTTAGCAAGGTACTCTTGCCGCAGCCGTTAGGACCCAAAATCCCGTAAAATTCACCCCGCTTTAAATTTAACTCGATGCCTCGCAAGATCGCCCGCTTGCCGTAGCTGAAGTTTAGCGCCGAAATTTTCATGCATGCTTCCTAAACGCGAGGTATAGAAAAAAGGGCGCGCCGAAAAAGGAGGTCACCACGCCGATCGGAATTTCTACCGGCGAGAGGGTGTTTTTGGCGATTACGTCGCAAAAAACCAAAAAAACTCCGCCGGTAAGCGCGCTAGCGGGGATCAGCACGGCGTTGCTCGCCGTATGAAGCGCCATGCGAAGCGTGTGCGGAATGATGAGCCCCACGAAGCCTATCATCCCCGTAAATGCGACCGAAAAGCCGATGATGAGCGAGGAGACGATGAGTAGGCTCTTTTTGGACTTCTCGACGTTGAGCCCCAGCGATTTCGCCTCCTCGTCGCCGTTTAAGATGATATTTAGCTCGTGGCGCTTTGCATAAAAATACGCCATGCAAAACAGCAGCGGCGGCAGCAAAAGCGCGATCTTTTGCCAGTTTGCGCCGCCTAGATAGCCCATCATCCACGCCGTAATCCTAAAGCTATCCTCTCCGATTAGATAGACCGCGAAGGATGTAAATGCGCCTAAAAAGGACGATACGGCGATGCCTACGATCAGCAGAGTAGAGATCGAGCGGGTATGGGCTGCGAGCTTAAAGATCACGAGCGAAAGCCCGCTGGCGGCCAAAAACGCGAAAATTCCGTAAAAAACGTCGCTAAGCCCCAGCAGGTAAGCTATGACCGCGCCGAAGGTCGCTGCCGAGGCGATGCCGATGATGTAAGGGTCCGCAAGCGGGTTTAAAAATACGCTTTGCACTACCACCCCCGAAGTTGCCAACAGCGCGCCTATTAAAATTCCAAGCACGAGGCGCGGCAGGCGCATTTGCAGCAAGATGAGCTGCTTGGTCTCGTCTATCTCGCCGAAGGTGAAAAATTTTACGATGTCGCCTAGCGAAATGCTCGCCCCACCGCTACTTACGGCTACTAAAGCAAGCAATATAAAAGCTACGATTAGAAAGAGATAAAATTTAAAGCTCATAGCCCACCAGGCGAACTATACGCGCAGATTTCGTCGCGGCGGATATTTTTAAAATTTAAGCGGTGCCAGGAATTTATACGCGCGGAATTTATGAAATTCTCGCGGCTGGCGCCATCATTTTTGCAGCTTGCATAGCTTTTGATATGGGCGCGAAAAAGTACGTAGCCGCACACCTGATTCGGCATAAATTTCCTCCTAAAATATTTACGATTTTTGTTAAGAAATTAAAATCGTTATCATGAGATTTTATCGCTTGGTTTCTTAAACCGCGATAAATTCCGTAACGGCCAAGAGCTGCGGAGTTAAATTTAGGGCGATTAGATATTAAAATTTCGCGCGCCGCCAAGCCGCCTCTTTAAATTTGAAATTCAAAATTCAGGCATTAAATTTAAACGTCGAAAGCTCTTTTTAATTTTTGCAATTCAGCTTTAAATTATAAAAACGCCGATAAAATACGCACTAAATTTTATTTAGCGAGCTCTGCTTCAAAGACGCAAGCCGTTTTGTTAAAACGACATACTGCCCAAGCCGCTCGCTAAGTTTTAAGGAGTGAGCATGAAATTTTGGCAAAAGATCCTTTGGGCGGCGGTCGCCGTCATAGGGGCGTGGTGTTTCGGCGTACTTGCGCTAAATAAAGGCGAGAGCATCAGCGCCGTCTGGCTCGTAGTGGCTAGCGCGTGCATCTATCTGATCGGATACACCTTCTACGGGCGCTTTATCGCGTATCGCGTCTTTGAGCTGGACGATCGCCGCGCAACTCCTGCGGTGATCCGAAACGACGGACGCGATTACGTCCCTACGAACAAATACGTCCTTTTCGGTCACCATTTCGCCGCTATCGCTGGCGCAGGACCGCTCGTAGGCCCCGTAGTGGCCGCACAGATGGGCTATCTGCCCGGCACTATTTGGCTTTTGGTAGGCGTAGTGCTTGCAGGCGCGGTGCATGATTTTATCGTGCTCGTGCTCTCCACGCGACGCGGCGGCAAGAGCCTCGGCGAGATGATCAAAGATGAGATGGGCAATCTCACCGGCGGCATCGCGATGATCGGGATTTTTTTCATCATGCTGATCATCGTGGCGATCTTGGCTATGGTCGTCGTAAAGGCGCTTGCGAACTCGCCGTGGGGGCTTTTTACGATCGCGATGACGATACCGATTGCGATATTTATGGGAGCTTATATGAGATTTTTGCGTCCGGGCAAGGTCAGCGAGGCATCGATTATCGGCTTTGTTTTGCTGATGCTTTCGCTTTGGGGCGGGCATTACGTGGCGATCGATCCGTACTGGCACGACGTCTTTTCGCTAAAGGGCGAGACGCTCGCGCTTCTTACGATCGGCTACGGCTTTATCGCGGCGATCTTGCCCGTGTGGCTGCTGCTCGCGCCGCGCGATTATCTAAGCACCTTCCTTAAGCTCGGTGTCATCATTGGCATGGCGGTCGCGATAATTTTCGTCGCACCCGAGCTTAAAATGCCCGCTACGACGAAATTTATCGACGGCACGGGTCCTGTTTTCGCAGGCCCGATATTTCCATTTTTGTTTATCACTATCGCGTGCGGCGCGATCTCGGGCTTTCACGCGCTGATCTCCAGCGGCACGACGCCGAAGATGGTGGAGCGCGAAACCCACACTCTTTTCATCGGCTACGGCTCGATGCTTATGGAGAGCCTCGTGGGCGTAATGGCGCTAGTAGCGGCGTGCATCCTAAGCCCGGGCGAATACTTCGCTATCAACTCGCCCGCTGCGGTGCTGGGCAAAGACGCGGTAAGCGCCGCGGCGTATATAAATTCTATCGGATTTAGCATTACGCCCGAGCAGATCGGCGCTTTGGCTTCAAACGTCGGCGAAACCACGATGATGAGCCGCACGGGCGGCGCTCCTACCTTTGCGATGGGGCTAACGATGCTGCTGCATCAGATCATCGGCGGCAAGGAGCTGATGGCGTTTTGGTACCATTTCGCGATCTTGTTTGAGGCGCTGTTTATTCTGACAGCGGTCGATGCGGGCACGCGCACGGGGCGCTTTATGGTGCAAGAAATTTTAGGCAACGTCTATAAGCCCTTTTCCGATACCAAAAATTCCCTCTACGGCATCATCGCGACGGTGATCTGCGTGGCGGGCTGGGGCTATCTGCTTTACAGCGGCGTTACCGATCCTATGGGCGGAATTTACACGCTGTGGCCGCTTTTCGGCGCGTCCAATCAGATGCTCGCGGGCATTGCGCTGCTGCTCGCTACGGTGGTGCTTTTTAAAATGGGCAAGCAAAAATACGCCTTCGTTACGATCGCTCCTGCGATCTGGGTGCTTATAACCACGCTTTATGCGGCGATCTTAAAGCTTATGCCGGCTAACGGCGAGCGCGTGCACGACGCGGTAAGCCACGTGGCTATCGCGCAAAATACCGCCACCAAGCTCGCCGGCCTAAGCGATCCTGCGGCGATAGAAAAGGCGCAGGCTATCATCAGAAACAACGTCATCGACGCCGTGCTATGTGCTCTTTTCGTCGTCGTTACGATCATAGTTATCGCTCAAACGATTCGAATGTGCCTTAAAATTTCAAAAGGCGGCGCGAGCGATGGATATTTCAAGCTAGCAGAAAGCGAGTACGTGGACAGGGGCGTTTATGAAAAAGTTTAAATTTAATCCGCTCGCGGCCCCGAAGGCGGTGGCGAGGTTTTTGGCGCGCGCGGATGCCGCACTTGCGCCGCTCATCGGGCTCGGCGATTACGAGGGCTATCTGAGCCATTTCAGAAGCGCTCATCCGGACGAAATCCCGCTAAGCAGGGCGGAATTTTTCCGCGCGATGCAAGATAGCAAGGCAAAAAACGTCAAGTGCTGATAGCGGCGAAAGGGCGCGGTCGCGCCGTACTCATCGCCGGCCTGCGACGCTTTGCCGTGGTGTCGTGAAATTTCGTTGTGGATTTGAAATTTTAAAATTTGATAGGGCACGGGCGCGCGAGCCATGAAATTTAGCCCGCTGCTAGAGATTAAATTTTGCGCATGCTTCTTGAAGAGCGCTTTAAATTTGCTCGCACTTAGGGCGTTGAGATTTATTCTCGCCGCCGCGCTGTATTTATCGCCGATCCGCGACGTTTTGCCGTCATGCCCTGAAATTTCGTGTGGAGCTTCACCGAGCTTCGGCGGAATTTTATTAAGACGCGCTCGCTAAATTTCGTCGCGGGGCCGCTCTGGTTTAAGGCGTGAAATTTCGCCGCGGATTTGAAATTTTAAATTTAGACTAGGGCGCGGATAAAGTGCGCGAACGCGTATGAGCTTAAGTCGGCCGAATCTATCGACGGGCTCGCCCATATATCGCCTGCGCATTGATAAATTGTATAAATTCGGCGGCGAGCGGTGACGAGATCTATGTCAAATTAAAGCGACGAGAATAGATCGTTAAAATGGTTAAATTTGCTCGGTAAATTCGCTTCTTTACGGTCTTACTGCGTGATATAAATTTTTAAAATTCACTCGCGAGAAGCGCGCCGTCCGTCGTTTTACCTGCCGATTTAATGAAATTTAAGCCGCGAATTCGAGATTTAATACTATACTTGTACGAATTTTATCTCAAGGAGCCATAATGAAAAATCTTATCGTCTTAGTCCATCCCGACATCGCAAACTCGCGTGCGAACAAAGCATGGCGCGAGCAGGCCTTAAAGCGCGCTGCCAGGTTTGATCTGCACGAGCTGTATCCGCTCTACTCGGACTTCAAAATCGACGTCGCAAAAGAGCAAAAAATGCTCGAAAAATATGAAAAGATCATCATCGAATTCCCGCTTTATTGGTACAGCTACCCGCCGCTGCTTAAGAAGTGGTTTGATGACGTATTCGCCCATGGATGGGCTTACGGCACGGGCGGCGGCGCACTAAAAGGAAAGAGTTTTGCGCTCGCCGTTTCGATTGGAGACGAGCCTACAAGCTACGCAAAAGGCGGCGCGGTAGGCTTTAGCATGGATGAGGTGATCACGCCTTTTAAATGCGCTGTAAATTTCGTAGGAGCCACGTTGTTGCCGAGCTTTTTCTACTACGGCTTCTCGTTTAATCCGAGCGAGGATTTCGTAGCCACAAGCGCAGTGAAATTCGGCGAGTTTCTGGATAAATTTTAATATTGCTGCTCGTAAGCGCTCCACTTACGAGCATCCCCGTATATCAAAGCGCGCGGGCGCTTAAATCGCACTTGTAGCGAAACGATGGCAGGGCAAAACGTAACGCGGCAAAATCACTCGCGCCGCTACTGCAGCACCTTTTTTAGCGCCAGCGCAAATAGCACGACGTATAAGACGAGCAGCCATTTTTTCTGCGTTTCGCGCCTTACGCGGTGAGCCTGAGAGGTACCGAAATATACGCCCAAAAGCCCGCCCACGGCTAGCAGCGCGCCGCGCTCGTAATCTACGTGGCCGTTGTACGAAAGGCTCAAAAGCGCGCTAAATGAGCCGAAAACGATAAAAAATAGCCCCATACAAACCGCTCTTTTGATATCGACGCCCAAAAATCCGACCAATACGGGCGTTAGAAATACCGCGCCGCCCACGCCCATGCTAAGCGCGATCGCGCCGATAGCAAAGCCGATGAAAAATAATATCGCGCCGTGGGGATTGGCGTTGCCGCCGCTTGCTACGTTCGTGCTAAAGAGCTTGAGAAATGAGACGGCAAGCGTCAGCAGAAGACCGATCTCAAGCACGATTTCGGGCGAGTATTTTACGATGAAGCCCGATAGGCTCGCGCCGCACAGCCCGCCGAGCCCCACTGCGATGCCGCTATCTAGACGGAGCCTGCCCGCGCGGTAGTTCAGGTATGAGCCGAAAAGCGAGACGATGAACATCTGCATCACCGAGATGCCCGCGGCGCTCTTGACATCGTACCCGAGAGCCATCATCACGGGCATTACGACCGTGCCGCCGCCGATACCGAAAAAGCCCGATATGAAGCCTACGACGGCGCCGATAAAGGGGAGTTCTAACATTTTGATCCTTGAAATTTGAAGCGAAGTTTATAGCTTTAAAATTTAAAGCTTGATAAATTTGCGGAATTTTGGCTTTGAGAGCGGGGATTTGTGAGATTTCTAGGCAGGGAATTTTGATCGCGGGATTTCGGCTTGAAATTTTATGCAAATCAGCCCATCTGTGTTTGTTCGCATTGCAGTCTGGCGGTAGAATTTTAGATCGGAATTCTGCGCCTAGACTGTGGCGGTTTAGCGCAAATTTGAGATAAAATTTTACGTTTAGATCGCGGGCGCCGTATCTTTGCCGCGATTAAATTTCGACGGAATTCTATCGCGGCAAAATTCCGCACGGTAAAATTTCAGTCAAAATTCTACGGCGAAATTTTCGCGCTCCGTATTTTAAAAATCGCCGCAAAATCGCCGCAAAGTCACGACAATATCGCCGTAAAATTTTATGCGGAGCGCATACAAACGAAAAGAGCGCGAATTTTTTGTAAAATTTACGACGAAATTTCGCCGCCAAAAGCTCGTTTAAGGCCGTCCAAGACCCGCCAAAAGAGTGCCAAAGGACTAAAAAGCCGCCGCCACAAAATCCTCGCGATGAAATTCAGCCCGCAAATTTCTCCTGGTAAAATCGCTTTGGATGGAGTGGGATTTGAACTCGCGGCAAATTTTTACGAGCTAAATTTTACGCAAAAATCTGCATTAAACCTGCAAAATTTATCGTAAATTTCTCCGAGCGGTTTTCGCGCCTTATGAAATTTCCAGCACAATCTCCTTTTTTAACCCGATCTGTTTGATCTCTAGCACGGAAGCGCCGCCCAAGCGCAGCGCGAGCACCTCCGCCTCGCTGCAAGCGCCTGCAAGAGCGATTTCGCGCAGTATCTTGCCGCGCCAAGCCTTGGCGTAGTGGCTCAGCACCTTGCCACCTTTGATGAAACTAAAACTCAAATATTCGTGCTTCATCTCGTAAAATTTCTCATAAAATCCCGCGCGCAGGTCCACGACGCACTCATCCGCCAGATACCGATCCAGCGTGGCGGAAAAGCTATCGCGATAAAATTTCGCCGCGTCTATGCCGCCGAATCTCTCGCCCTGCTTGAGTTTGTAGTTCGGCAGCGCGTCGCCGCCCAGCACGGGGCCGAAAAGGTTTGAAAAAA
>ERZ772917.1520-NODE-1520-length-13205-cov-2.527757_pt1 | contig 13205 bp, 12 predicted proteins | sample MGYA00511187_ERZ772917 | MGnify/ENA primary metagenome ERZ772917 (study PRJEB29015, sample SAMEA2737925) | human oral metagenome | biome: human oral; feature: human-associated habitat; material: dental | place: China | collected 2012 ... | reverse complement strand
TAATTGCCGTGCATATTCATGACACGTGCAAGCCTCAGGCTTCTGCCCTCACCTCTGTTGCCCGCTATACTCCTGCCAAACCTCTTGAGTGCCCCGAGCGCATGCCATATCTGTATTATCTCCGTTTCCTTTCGCTGCTTCAGAAGCGAAACGGCTATGCAGTATGTATCGATAACTACAGCTTTAGAAGAAGCTATCGCAGCCATCTGTCCGAGAAGGACAGGTATGTATCCTATTCCGGGCATCCCGTCCAGTTTATGGCACAAAACCCTGACGTCCGTCGTCGGCGACTGACTCTTTATCTCCTTTTGAAGCATCAGAAAATCGACAGAAGGTTTATCCGACTGCCTGCTTATAAGCGATACTCTGTCCTTTACGGGAAACAGCTTCATCACCGCGAATATGAGGTTCAGTATCAGCTTTACGGCGGTTATCGCTATACTCATATCCTGAACAGCCTCTTTAACCTGTTTATATCTTCCCTTGTTATAATCCTGCCCGCCGCTTTGCGCACTGCGTCAAGCCCCGAATTGATCCGTCTTCTTACGGCGATCCCGAACGATGATACGCTGCCCCTGACGTTTTTTTTCAGCTCGTCCTCCGTCATCGCAGTAAGCACAGGATCACGGCGAAGCTTACGGAACGAACAAAGAGCATAAAGCATCTGCGAATCATCACCTGCATCATCGCTGAAAAAAGCGGATTTTTCCGCAATCGCGCTTTTCTGTATAAGCTTGTTCGACATCATCGGATCGAGCCTGTTTATCACGCCTCTTTCTCTGCCGACGAAGCGCCCCTGCCCGAAACAGGCTTCCGCAATGCCGATCGGGTATATACCGTCCTCCCCGAGATGCTTCACATTAACGGAAACAAAATCAAAACTTCCCGATGAGAGCACATTCCACATGCGCCTGAGCGTGTTCCCCGTAAAAATCACAGGCTCTTCGATTATCATTACCATATCCGATTTTGCCGCGCATACCGCTTTTTTTTTGTATGCCGCACCTCTTCCAGGTGCGCACTCGAGTATTCTGACGTTTTCGTAACAGGTCACATCTTCGTTTCCCGTCCTCAGAGTTTTCGGCATGAGAAGTTCAAAACGCGGAAAAGTGCCGCTGTAAAGACTTGCTGCCGTCATGTGTGCCTGTCCGGGTGTGAGGTTTTCTGTCAGAATCACGGAAACGAGCGGATTTGCCGCCATATCCTCTTTTGATATCAGATCGCCGCCCGCATATATATCCTTTTCACGGCTTCGCAGCGCTTTTATGCTGCGGTTCGATATATGCTTTTCGTATTTCTTTATGTATGCGTTAAGGAGCGGGAGCATATCGCCCTGCTCCTTCCATATCCTCCTGAAATAACCGCCAAGCATCTCATGCTCAATAAGTCTGACATAAAGAGGCTCGAGGTAATTGTTTATTTTTTTTTCATCGGTGCCGAAGGTTAGTGCTGCGAGTTTTGATGCTTCCTGAAGTATCCTCATATGAGCCGTAAGAAGCTCGGAAAGATACTCCCTGCTTATTTTCTGCGTTGCGGACGGCGCCTCCCAAAAAGGCCTCCTGATATACCTGTACGCTATCGTGCTGCAGCCCGTGATCCTGCGCGCGCGATTCAGCACCGTAAAGGTAAATACGCCGTCCTCGGCATATTTGATATTCTCGAATCTGAGTGCGTGCCGCCTCAGGAAGGACATCCTGAACATTTTGTTGCATACCGACCATGCACCCAGAAAATGTGAATCGGACGCAGATATTTCTTTTTTTGCGGCCAGCTTGACTGAATGCATGTAAAGCGACGTTTCTCCGAGTGATTCCTCCTGCATTATCCCGACTGTCATGTCCGCATCATTCCTTACGGATGCAGAATACATTTTTCGGAGAGCCTTGGGAGGCACATAGTCATCAGGATCCCAAAACACTATAAAATCGCCTGTCGCCTCGTCGATCCCCATGTTTCGGGCTGAAGCCACGCCGCCGTTTTTCTTCGATATAAGCCTGAGTCTGTCATCCCTGCGGCAGTATTCGGCCGCGACCCGCGCCGAGCCGTCTGTGCTTCCGTCGTCTATGAGCAGCGCCTCAAAGTTCTCATAATCCTGAGCTGTAAGCGAATCGAGCATTTTTCCGATGTATTTTTCTACGTTGTATATCGGTACGACGACCGTTACTTTCCGATTCACCGGTTATCCTCTTATACATTCCAATGCATTATCGTTTTTCCGTGATATTTTCTGATATCGAGTTCAAAGGCTTTTACCATATCATCGCACGACCTGACATCGACGACGTCACCTACGATGGACGAAAGAAAATCCGGCACCTCCGGATGCTCACGGTAAAGTCTCATCACGCCGTCAAAATCCTCTCTTCCGCTTCGGCTGGAGCCGAACATTCTGAGACCCTTTTCGAGAATCATCCGCGTGTTGATCGGCACGGGGTTTTCGGATACACCCAATATCGAGATCGTTCCCTCCGGCTTTATGAGATCTATTATCCGGTTTATAGCCTTCGGTGAGCCTTCCCCTCCGACACATTCGAAGGCATGATCAAAGGTCACATCGGCCGGCACGCCGGTCGTCAGATACGTTTCGTCTGCGAAGGTGAACTTGTCGAGTTTATCCTCGTTCACACCGAATATAACTATTTTTGTTTCCGGCAGCATATGTTTCACTATCAGCGCGACTACAAAGGCGAGATTGCCGTCACCCCATATCCCTATCCTTTCGCGCCTGCCGTGGCTCATGACTGTCATCCTCGTTACCGCGTGGTATCCGACAGATACGAATTCCGTAAACGCGAGTATATCCGTATCGATACCCGCAGGTGCCGCGACAATTCTGTCCTCGGGCATGGAAATCAGATCCTGCATAAAGCCGTCAAACCCGCTCGCCCTGAATCTGCTCGAACGCAGATAATTTTCGGCTATATATGGATCGGTATCGCACGGCGTATTCGGTATCATCACTACCGTACTCCCCGGGGTAAATGAACTCCCGCCGGCATATACGACTGTGCCGCATGCCTCGTGTATCAGAGCCATGGGAAGCTTTGCGGCAAGTATCTCGGGCGGCCTCTTTCCCCGGTAATATCGTTGATCCGCATTGCATATACTCAAAGCGAGAGGTCTTATAACCGGATTTGCACAGGAAGCATCGCACTCGGTAAACTTCACCTCGAATTTTCTCGGTCTTGTCAGCCTGTAAACGACGTTCAGCATTTGACGTCTCCCTTTAACAGCGCCTCTGCTATGGCTATATCGTACGGATACGTTATTTTAATATTGAAGGTTTCTCCCTTGACGAGTCCGACGTCTTTGCCCTTTAGGACGAATATCTTGGCGGCATCCGTAAGTATCGCCTTCTCGCCCTCCGTGAGCTCACCGTAAAGCTCCTTAAGCTCCTTTGCTCTGAAGCTCTGAGGCGTCTGCCCCTGATACAGAACAGATCTGTCGGGGATTGCGGAAATCAGCTCTCCGCCGACACTTTCGACGATAGTATCGGTGGCGGGTATAACTGTATCGCAGGCTCCTTTTGCACGTGCGGCTCTTACATTGTCATCTATTATCCTGTACGTCACAAACGGTCTTACGGCATCGTGCGTTACGATAATAGTATCGTTGTCAAGGCCGTATTCCTTTTCGATATGAGCTATCGCGTTCATGATCGTTTCATTTCTCACGCCGCCGCCCCCGATCACCTCGATGCGGTCATCCCCGTTCATATACTTTGATGCAAGGCCTCTCGTATGCTCTATCCACTGCTTCGGGCATGCTATTACTATGCGCGAAAAACCGGCATACATGCACATTTTCTGTATTGTATGGACTATGATCGGCATCCCGCCTATATTCATATACTGCTTCGGGAGCGTCGGATCTCCCATTCTCGAGCCTGCGCCTCCGGCAAGTATGACTCCGTAAATATTGCTGTCAGTCATTTTACCTCCTGTCTAATACCAGCCCTTAAGACCGGACAGATAATTACCCATAGCCTTATCGCCTATGTTCCCCCGCGTACTGTCTACGGTAAGGATAAGGAACATAAAGAGACATGTAAAGAATTTGCTTATTATCATCATGCATTCAAAATGGTTGACCGTCAGTATGAATACTAAAGGCATATACCAAAGCCCCGTATCAAATGCCCTGCTTTTTCTGATTCTGACGAACAAAACGGCCATAAAGGCTACAAAACCCAAAATTCCCGTCACATACATCATCCCGATATACCCGTTATGCGTAGAAAGCTTGGTCGGCTCGTACTCGGCCGCATCCCCTCCGGCAGCCTCGAACGCCTCTTTTTTTGTTTCGTTTCGGGATGCGAGTTCGGTTTTCTGGCTTCCGCTGCCCAACCACCTGTAGTCATGCGACGCGACATACCCGTGTATCTTACCGTCGTGATATTGTCAAGAGCGCGCTCGTCGGCACTGTATCTGTTCACTCCGTACTCCGATTCTATTCCGGTATCAAGATTCGAATGGATAAACCCTGTCATAGCGCCCGTGAGGAATATCGAAAGTATAAGAAAACCGGTAACTGTGTTCTTCGGGGTAAACGGCTTTATCACAACCGTAATCAGCATCGCGGCAAGCGCCGCGATGAGACCCGCTTGAGCGCTTCGGCACTGCGAGAGCATCAGGCACATAAATGAAAAAGCCATGTATACTGCTGTTCCCGCCTTTGCCGCTGATGACATCCCACGCCTGCAAAGGCATATTACAATTATAATCGAAAATGCCGTCATGATGCCGAACGTATTCGGGTTTACGTACATGGTGCTGAACGTCGCGCCGTGTTTGGCGTAAAAAGTATTATTCTGAAGCCATACGTAAAGCGGTGTAGCCTCGGCAATATGCTCCATATAAAACCAGAACAGAACGTTAAGTGCGTTAAATATCAGGTTGATGACTGCGATAAGAGGGCATACCGCGCGTTTCACAAAGCTTCCGTCCACTGTAAGTACCGTCAGCGCCAGGAGGTAAACGCCCTCGAAGAATATGCTCCTTATCGTGCTGTAATCAAATCCGTTGCCGATCAGGCACAGGAGCCTGACTGCAAAATACAAAAAAACAAGACTCTGCGCCGTGAGCCAGCGTTTTTTTTCAGCGACCGCCAGTGCCGAAAATTTTATTATCGTTATCACGACAAGTCCTGCGCCGACAACACACTCAAAGCGTTCCTCCCACACCTCGAGAACTCCGCCGGGCAGTGTATTGTACATTATAAATAAAAACGAATATGCGAAGACGAGTATTTTCGCCGCAATATCAAATCTGCCATTTTTGTTCTGCAAAGCTGTGGACATGATTGCCTCCTGTTACCTGCCGAATATCCAATCTACCGTTTTACGTGTCGAATTTCCGTCACATGCACTCATAAATCTGTCTCCGAATGCCCGGCGCTTCTTCTCCTGAACGTCACCCGACCCGATTGCCCGTATAAGGCTCCGGTAATCCTCGGCGACCGCACCGTAAACGTACGTGTCGAGCGGAAAATATGTGCCTCTTTCGTCCTCATACCTTCCGTGATCGCACAGAAAATATACTACAGGTCTGCCCGTAAGATACCAATCGAAGATTACGGAGGAGTAATCAGTCACGAGAATATCAGCCGCTGCCATAAGTTCGTTCATCTCGGGATAATCGGAAACGTCCGTAAGACCCGGTTCCTCAGGCGGCAAAACGATGCCTTTTTTTATGTTTTCACTGAGTGCCGGATGCCATCTCAGCGCTATGGCATATTTGTCGCCGAGATCTTTTGCTATCTCCGACGGATGCATCGCATCAAAATCGTAATACGCATCCTCAACCCTGTTGCCCATGTACGTCGGAGCGAACAAAACGACCTTTTTCCCCCTGAACTGCGGATACGCGGAGTGTACTCGTTCTTTCGCCTCAGCCGTTCTTTCCGCGTCGAAGAAAATATCCGTTTTAGGGTTTCCTACGGCGGCCACCTTATCCTCGTCTATCCCGAACGCCTCCGCAAAGCACCACCTGATGCTGTCGGCCGTGACGGCGGCTCCCGTGTATTTTTTGTAGCCGGAGTGAACTCTTCCGATATTGCCCGAGGACACTCTTGAATATCCGAACTTTTTGTACGCACCCGCGCCATGCCAAAGCTGTATGAGCTTTTGTCCCTTTCTCACTTTGATTGCCGAGGTGAGACCGTAATAGTCGTCGAGCAATATATATTTTGATGATGCCATGTCACGGCACACGGATACGAATTCCCTGAACTGCAGCCTCTCACGTCTGTCAGCCTTGACATGTACGATGCACCGGCGTTCGGTACATACAGCATCACAGACGGCTTTCAGATTACCGTTCAGTCTGCCGTGCGCCTCCGTAAGAAAAACCGCCTGATCCCGCAAAGGCGTAAATACCTGTACGGCTCTGTCATATATGAAGAAATATATAAGTCCGAGGACTTTTCTGAGCTTTCTTCCCATTTACCGTCCTTTGCATAAAATCGTGCTTATATTATATCAATAACCTCAATGCCGCGCAAATGCGGTCTTAACCTCTGCCGCTCTCGGATCCGCTCTTTTCCCCTTACAGCCTTAACCTCTGCCGCCACGGCGGAGCATACGTTTCACGAGAATATTCTTCATGAACCTGAAATTATCCGATCTTCCGTATATGGCGAGCAGCATGACATTCGGTACAACGATGCTTATCAGAAATCTGATCACGAAGGCCGATATACCTTTGCCGCCCGCAATCGAAGCCGCACCGTACGTCACAGCCATTACCACGGCAAAAATACATAAATACCCGATATACTGCCTGTAATACCACGATGCGCTTTTTTTGAAGCCGTACTTGTACAGCACATGAGGCTCTATCCACGCGCATGTCGTCACGGTGCTGACTATCGTCCCTATGAGCACCCCGGCGACGCCGAACGGTATCGCAAGAGCTATCGAAACCACGAGATTGATCAGCGACTCGTATATAGGCATATATCTGTTGTACCAATAAAGGCCTTTCGCGTTTTTGAACGTCTGAGCGGCGCTTCTCATCCCTGTAAAATACGTTTTCACTACGATGATGAGAACAATTTGCGTACTGAAAAGCAGCGACTCCCTGCGAAGCCAGATATAACCTATAAAAGGGTTTAGAAGCACTAACAGGCATGTGCATGAAAAAGTGTAAAGCCAGAAGTTTATAAAGAATATACGTTTGAATGCGCTTTCCTGCTTTTCGATACTCTCCTCAACGGCAAGATTGCCGACGCTTGCCGCTATCGCATTGAAAAACTTGGCGATAAAAACGGTTACGGCACTCGTTATGAGCGTGTAATTTGTGTATATCGCCACGGCGCCGAGACCTATCATCTTTGATATTATCAGATTGTCTGTCGCAAAAACGACGATCGTCCCGATCTTATGAAAGACCATCGCCGCCGTGTTTTTCTTTATCTCTTCGAATATCTCGCCCGGTATCCTGTCACCGCGTTCCCTGAGATACGGGAACATGCGGTCTGCTATCACAGTTATCGATATGTTCTGCAACAGCACGAAAGCTATACCTGTGATCATGAACCCGACATAGCTTCTGAATACTAAAAGAACGGCTGCCTGACAGGCCACCCTCGCAATTTCAAATATCCCGTTGTTTCTGACGACGATGTAATTGTTTTGCGTAGCCGTGACATAGGACGCCTTGTATGAGAAAAAGTACGACATGGCCGAATTGATAACATACAGAACATATATGAATCTGAGATGCGGAATATCCGGCGGATCCTTTATCAAAGAGTAGATAAACGGCGTAACGGCAACACCCGCTGCAAATATAAACGCTCCGACGAATCGGTATACCTTTTGGTAGAAGGTCATTATCGATTTTATCGTATCCGTTTCCGTGCGCGCAATCGGACCGTAGAGGCTGAAAATAATGGCCTCACCTACGCCGAGCTCCGCCAGAGAAAGCATAGTCAGTATATTGCTGAACAGACCCGAAAGCCCGGCATAGTCAAGCGACATGATCTGTATTATCACCGTACGGGAAAAAAACTGGCACATGATATGTACCAGCTGAAGCATCCATGCTGTCTTTACGTTCTTCGCGGATTGATCGATTCGCATTTGCCTGAAAAACTCCGTTTACTGATGCTTCGGGGGAGGGCGTACGGGAATAATTCCCTTACAGCCTGAAAAAGCCGCGCACACTCTTACGGTAAAAGCACTGCCGTCACTCGGGTTGAATCCGGGCACTACGACACTGCCTGTCCGAGTCCGGGCTGTCTGAGTCCGTACTACCTGAGGTACCTTATGACAGCCGCCGCCACGATATCCGCATCCTCTCGGGTAAGATAAGGATGCATCGGAAGCGAAAGTACCGTATCGCAGAGCTTATTCGTCACCGAAAGGTCGTTGTCGGTATCTCCGGCGATTCCGAACGCAAGCTGCCTGTGCATCGGCTTAGGATAGTACACCATCGTCGGAATACCGTCGCCCTTAAGCGCCGCCTGAAGTCCGTCACGTGTTTCCCTGTCCTTAAGCCTCAGCGTATACTGAGCCCGGCTTGAATAGAAACCCTCGGGAACAACAGGCCTTGCAAGCATGCTGTCGCAGCCGTCGAATGCTTTGTCGTACATCTCGGACGCTTTGTTGACATCTGTAAGCTCATACTCAGTAAACGCTCTGAACTTGACCTTAAGTATCGCTGCCTGTATTGTGTCAAGCCTTGAATTCAGGCCTATCCTGACATTGTCGTATTTCATCTCGCCCTTGCCGTGGACTCTGATCGACATCGCCGCCTGCGCCCACTCGCTGTTGTCCGTAAACAAAGCTCCGCCGTCTCCGTAACAGCCGAGCGGCTTGGCAGGAAAAAATGACGTCGTCGACATATCGCCGAAGCTGCACGCCGTCTTATCACCTATACGACCGCCGAAACCCTGCGCACCGTCCTCAAGCAGCAAAAGCTCATATTTATCGCATATAGCCCTGATTTTCGGCATATCGGCCGGAAGTCCGAACAGATCAACGGCTACAACTGCCTTAAGTTCGTATTTGCCCTCCTGCCTCGCATTGATGATCGCCGACTCGAGCTTGTCCGGGTCAATATTGAAGGTCTCCTCACATACATCTACAAATATGGGTACGGCGCCGCAGTGCGAAACTATCTCACCCGACGAAAAAAACGTAAAGTCGGGCACGAACACGGCATCGCCGGAGCCTATATCCCATACCATCATTGCTATCGAGAGTGCATCGGTTCCATTTGCGCAGGAGATGCAGTACTTCGCTCCTACATACTCCGCAAGCTGCCTTTCGAGCTCCGCGACCTCACCTCCGCTTATAAAATTGCAGTTTTCAGCCACCCTCTGCATCGCAGCATCAATATCTGCTTTCAATACGCGATACTGTTTTTTCAGATCTCTGAATTGCATAATCCGCACCTCACTTCCTGATCATATAATTATATTTCAGATACTGCGTATAGTCAACGCACCGTCTTTGCGGACAACATTCGGCAGCGCAGCCTTCTCCGACCCCGCCGCCGTATCCGGCATCTTCTTTATTATGAAATGAGACTCGCTGCTGCCGTAAAATATCATCGTCGGCTCAAAATCGATAAATTAAAGTCCGCGATCAGGAAACATATTTACGTTTACGCCTTTATGTTCGGTCTGCTTTCGTGCTGTTGAATTTTACAGCAGCATCAAGCGCGGCATCATCATCGACTGTTGTCACTATACCGTGCGCCCTGATCGAACGAAGCGCTGCTTCGATATCGCTGTCGCGGACTTCTATCTCATAAATGTCATGGTCGATCCTGCCTTTACCGGCAAAGTTGCGCGGGTCGAGCTTGGAAGCGCAGCCGCCGGGAGCGACGACATCCGCGAAGTAATGAAATGCATGTACCCCTCTGATTTTATCCTCTTTAAGGGCCGCTTTTATAAGCTCCCATGTTTCTCTGTCTTTTTTCTTAAATATCGTTGTTTTTTTTTCGAACATATTTAACCTCAAGTTAGTTTTTCATCTCCCTCAGTATCATCTGTACGAGCGATGATATGCCGCAGGCAAGGTCGCCGATTCGTGCCACGCGAATGTATTCCTTGCCGTATATGGCGTGCAGGCTTTCGAGGCGGCCGGGAATTCCGAGGTATACTGCAGCTACGCTGACGCCGTCGGCCTTAATGTCGCTGACCGCACGAGCAGTGTCTCCCACCGCAGCTGCGCCGTCATATTCCCGCCTGAACACGCTGCCCTCCTCCGGGGGCAGCGGAGTCGAATCATTCGGGTGAGCGTCTGTCATTACGAGCAATATGCGATGTGTACCGTTTCCCGGTTTTCTTATCAGATTCCCCGCAATTCGCAAAGCAAGCCCGTCACGGTTCCAGCCTCCCGCAAAATAACGAAAAATACCTTTACCCCGCGAATCCGAATAACGCTTTAAAATTTGGATCACTGTATACCCTCTCAGGCTTCTGAATGACATTACCTGTACCGGTATTCCGCACTTTTCGAGGCTCATCGCTATGACATACGACTGCGCCGCGATTATTTCCTGATCCTCAAGGCGCGATGCGGAAGCATCGAGCAGAATATCCACCGATATATCGTATTCCGCCTCGTCACCCGGCTTCGTAAACACATTCGGGTCATTTACTGCGGGAAGTCTGTAAGCACGCGGAGTATCGAGAGCTCCGCGCCGTGATCTGACAGGAAGCGGTTTGGCAAAGGAGACCAATATCGTCTCAAGGCTTGCCGAAAGGCTTTTAATGCTTGCCGCCATCAGCCTCCTGTTCTTTTCAAAAAATGCTTCGTTTTTTCTGTTCTGTTCGCGTGCGTCTTCAACGGCTTTCGCACCGAGCCTGTCGCGGCGCGAAGATGATACGGTGCCGCCTTCGCTTATCCATAATCGGCAGTTTTCGTGATTACCCGTACAAAGATTATTTTCGAGGATGTGCATATCTTTTTTGCCGTATATGCACGCCCCGAAAGTTTCGCATATATACTCACGGTCCCTTTCACTGCGCTGCGCCGCATGCTTTGCAAAGAACGACTGAGAATGAACGTCCGTATCGGAGAATACGCCGCGGTTTCTTACGAACAGGGAATCGACGTGCCTTATTTCGCGCTTCATGATACGGTCAAAAGAGCCTCGTTTGCGCAGCGGAACCGCCCGCTCTATCCTGAAGCTTCTGACGCTCATATATATTACGAGTATGCTCTTCAGGCGCCTTATAAGCTCGTCGGTGTCTGCCGATCCGGGAATTAAAAGCGCCGAATAAAGCTCCCGCGCGTGCCTCCTGAGATCGGGAACAGGTCTGCCCGATACTGAAGCCCACCTTGCTTTTTGCTGTTCGTACACGCGGGGACTTGGTGTCGTCATATCCCCGCGCAAAAGCATCCTTTCTCTGCGAAAAAACATATCCGCGTGTTCTCTCCTGAGCATGCCCAGTACGGGACGCGACGGCACTTCCTTCTCGTACACCGAATTTTCTATCGCAAGCCAGACTATAGCGTCAATATCGCCGGCTGTGTCGTTCCCTGCATAGGAAGAAAAAAAGAGTGATAGCGTATTGCGGTCAAACCATTTTGCTGCCAGGCCTATGACAGTATTAAAATAAAAATCGCTTTTCCCGTCCGGCAGAAACGCCCTAAAGTCCGGCCTGAACCCGTAATCCGAAGCGGCGTTCCATATTATGTTCATTGCACGCCGCTCTTCGGCGCTGTATTTTTCCGATACCGTCAACTCTCAAACATCTCCGCACTCTTAATATCCTGCGGTATGCGGGCAGCAACCGTATCACGTATCAACTGCTGCTCATAGCGGTCAAACGTCTTGCCTGTCACGCACATCTCGAGCGCCTGTCCCGTAGTAAGTCCTTGAGATACAAGCCCTATCGCATCCAGTATCCCCCGCAGGTCGACAGCCCGCTCGGATATTTCGGCGTTTTCGGCCTTTTTCTGAATCTCTTGTAGCTCTCGTCGGATAAGTCGCAGATTGTCTTTGTCTTCGTCCGATAGCGGTCGTTGGCTTCTCAGATGGTTGTACTCTATCTTTTTAGCTTTATATTCGGCTAAGACACTTTGGTCGTTTTTACCTGTATATACGAACGAAACCAAAGCCAAAGAGATATAGACCATAATGAAAAAAAGTACTACTCCACAGATAAATTGTACTTTTTTATCGCGAAAAAAATCTATGATATTCGATATATCTTTTCGGTCTTTCTGAGACTTCTTTGCCATTGTATTAAAATGAAAAAACACTCTGTAATTAGAAAAGGCAAAGTTATAATTTTTTGGCGAACCTTGTGTGTGCGTATTGACAAATACCCAAAAGCTCGGGCAAACAAAAAAGGGCTGTCGCTATATATTTTTCAGAGACAACCCTCTTTCTATTTATAGATATATAGCTCTATCGAGCCAGATCTATCTCTTCTTTATTACCAGACGTTCTACCAATGTAATACTATCGGATACGATACGTACCGTGTAGACTCCTTCGGCAAACGACGATACGTCTATCGATATGCTATTGTAGCCATCGGCTATGGTATAACGTCCTACGGTCTTACCCATCATATCGACAACCGTTACTTCGGCTTCACCCGACAAGCTCGGTACATCTACATTTACTACCGTATGAGCGGGGTTCGGGTAGATGTTTACGCCATAGTCTGCTGCGTCTAAGTCTGTCGTAGCCTTGAGCGTACGGAACTTCAACGTTTCGCCCTTGGTCATCGGATACGAGTTTGTTACGGCATAAGCGTAGAACTCATACTCGGTGTCAAGTGCGAGACTGTTGAGGTTGGCGTTTTGGGTCTTGGTCCATACCACTTCGCCTACTTTCTTGTACTCCCAGCCTTCTTCGATGATAGATTCGCTACCTACCGTCACTTCCTTACGCAGTGTCGCTGCATACATACCGATAGCCGTAGCATCGAGTGTCTTCACCGTCGGCGGTGTATGCGACAATGTAGTGAACTGCAACGTAGCTCCCTTATAGCCATCGGTATTGATAGCTGTAGTAGCATACGCATAGAATTCATAAGCCGTACTATGTTCGAGTCCGGTGATAACACTATCGATAGCGGTACTCCAATTGGGCTCGCCCACTTTATGCCACTTCCAGCCTTGTGTCACGACAGGTTCCGACGGGTCTTGGGCTATAGCCTTGTGCAGTGTTGCCTTCATCTGTGTAATGTCGGTTGCAGCACGTGTCTCGACTATCGGATGAACCGGAGCGGTA
>ERZ772917.1519-NODE-1519-length-13221-cov-155.140286_pt1 | contig 13221 bp, 11 predicted proteins | sample MGYA00511187_ERZ772917 | MGnify/ENA primary metagenome ERZ772917 (study PRJEB29015, sample SAMEA2737925) | human oral metagenome | biome: human oral; feature: human-associated habitat; material: dental | place: China | collected 2012 ... | reverse complement strand
GGAAGACGACGACGAGGTCGCGCGGGGACTCGCGGCGCACGCTGCGCACGTAGGACACGATCGGCCTGGTGATGTCACGGAAGGGCGAGTCCAGGATCGTCAGGGCGACCGGCAGCTCCGCCTCCTCCCAGGCGTCCAGCAGCCGCTCGGCGCCGCCGTCGCCCGTGTCGACGGTGACCGCCTCGATGGAGGTCGGGTGGGTCGACTGGGCGTAGGTCAGGGCCCTGAGCGTCGGCTGGTGCATCCGCGAGGCCAGGACGATAGCGTGCACGTGGGCGGGCAGGACGCGCGCGTCGTGGAGGTCGGCCACGGCGATCTCCTGGGCCACCCGCTGGTAGTGGCGCCGGATGGCGGTCATGACGAGGTAGATGAGGGCCATGATCGTCAGCGTGATCCAGGCGCCGCGCGTGAGCTTGGTGGCGAGCACGATGACGAGCACGAGGCCGGTGCCGGCCATGCCGACGACGTTGACGGCGCGCGAGCGGCGCATACGGGCCCGCACGCGCACGTCGGTGGCGGTGGTGAGCTCACGGGTCCAGTGGCGCACCATGCCGACCTGGGACAGCGTGAAGGAGATGAACACGCCGACGATGTAGAGCTGGATGAGGCGGTTGGTGCTCGCACCGAAGCCGACGATGAAGGCGGTCGCCCCCAGCCACAGGACGATGATGCCGTTGGAGTAGGCCAGGCGGTCGCCGCGCTGGGAGAGCTGGCGCGGCAGGAACTCGTCGCGCGCCAGGACGCTGGCGAGCACCGGGAAGCCGTTGAAGGCCGTGTTGGCCGCCAGCACGAGGATGAGGCCGGTGACGGCGGTGACGAGGTAGAACATCGGCGGGAAGCCGGCGAAGACGGTGGCGGCGATCTGGCCGATCACCGGGTCCTGGTGGTAGCCCTTGCCCAGCGGGACGCCGTCGCTGAGCAGTCCTGTGGCCGGGTCCTCGACCATGTGCACACCGGTGGCTCCGGCCAGGTGGACGATGCTCAGCAGCATGGCCGCGGCGATGAGCCCCAGCAGCAGCAGGGTGGTGGCCGCGTTGCGGGACTTGGGCCGCTGGAAGGAGGGGACGCCGTTGGAGATCGCCTCGACCCCGGTGAGGGCCGCGCAGCCGGAGGAGAAGGCCCGCAGGACGAGGAAGGCGCCCGCCAGGCCCGTCAGCCCGTTGTCCCAGCCGTCGTCGGCGAGCACCTCGTAGGCGGCGCTGGGTGCCTGCCCGAGCGTCCCAGTGACCTCCTGGACGAGCCCGGTCACGGCCATGGCCCCGATGGCCGCCATGTACAGGTACGTGGGGACGGCGAAGGCGCCCCCGGACTCGCGTGAACCGCGCAGGTTGAGCAGGGCAAGGACGGTGACGACGCCGACGGCGACCTCGACCTTGTAGGGGGCGAGCGCGGGCACGGCGGCCGCGAGGTAGCCGCTGCCGGAGGACACGGAGACGGCCACGGTGAGCACGTAGTCGACGAGCAGGGAGGAGGCGACGAGCAGTCCCGCCCTGGGGCCCAGGTTGGTGGTGACGACCTCGTAGTCGCCGCCGCCAGAGGGGTAGGCGTGGACCGTCTGGCGGTAGGAGGCGACGACGACGAGGAGGACGGCGACGACGGCCAGAGCGATCCACGGCGACAGAGCGGTGGCGGCCACCCCGGCGACGGCGAGGGTGACAAGCACCTCGTCGGGGGCGTACCCGACCGAGGACAGGGCATCGGAAGCGAAGACCGGAAGGGCGATCCGCTTGGGCAGAAGGGTCTCTCCCAGGGCCTGGCTGGGGACCGGGCGCCCGACGAGGAGCCGTTTGAGGCGGTCGGCGAAGTCACGCACGGTGAAGGAGCCTACGTCCGTCCTCCGTCTGGGGCCATACGGGGAGTACCGTTCCGCTCGTGCACTTCGTCATCATGGGCTGCGGACGGGTGGGGGCCACCCTGGCCACCCAGCTGGACCGCAGGGGCCACTCGGTGGCCGTCATCGACCAGAACCCGGACGCCTTCAGGCGTCTGCCCTCGGAGTTCCAGGGCCGCAAGGTCAAGGGGATCGGCTTCGACCGTGACGCCCTGGAGCAGGCCGGCATCGACGAGGCCTACGCCTTCGCCGCCGTGTCCAACGGGGACAACTCGAACATCATCGCGGCCCGGGTGGTGCGTGAGACCTTCGGGGTCGAGCACGTCGTCGCCCGTATCTATGACGCCCGCCGTGCGGACGTGTACGAGCGGCTCGGCATCCCGACGGTCGCCACCGTGCGGGAGACGGCGGAGCAGATGATGCGCCGTGTCCTTCCCGGCCTCATGGAGCGTGAGGCGGAGGACCCCTCGGGCACCCTCGCCCTCGTGCAGCCGGACGTGTGTGCGGCCTGGGTGGGCATGAGCGTGGCGTCCCTGGAGCAGCGCCTGCACGTGCGCGTGGCCTGGATCTCGCGCGCCTCCTCAGCGATCGTGCCGACGGCGTCGACGGTCCTGCAGGAGAACGACCGCCCCCACCTGGCCGTGGCCACCGACCGGCTGCCCGCGGTGCAGCGCGCCCTGTCCCGTCCCCCTGTGCAGGAGTACTGAGCCATGAAGATCCTCATCACCGGTGCCGGCTCCGTGGGCCGGTCCATCGCCCGCGAGCTCATCTCCCACGGCCACGAGGTCACGCTCGTGGACCGCTCCCCCGAGGCCATGCGTGTCGCCTCCGTGGCCGACGCCGACTGGCTGCTGGCGGACGCCTGCGACGTCGACGCCCTGGCCGAGGCGGGTGCGGGTGACGCGGACGTCATCGTGGCCGCCACCGGAGACGACAAGGCGAACCTCGTGGTCTCGCTGCTGGCGAAGACGGAGTTCGGGGTGCCCCGCACGGTCGCGCGGGTCAACAACCCGAAGAACGAGTGGCTCTTCGACGAGACCTGGGGCGTGGACGTGTCGGTGTCCACCCCGCGCATCATGACGGCTCTGGTGGAGGAGGCGGTGAGCGTCGGCGCACTCGTGTCGGTCTTCCGCTTCCACCAGTCGGGCGCCTTCATGCACGAGCTGACCCTGCCCGAGGACTCCCCGGTCATCGGTGAGCTCGTCAGCGAGGTCGAGCTGCCGCCGCACACGGTGCTGTCAGCGATCCTGCGCGACTACCGGCCGATCACGCCGGACGCGGACGAGCGCTTCGAGCGCGGCGACGAGCTGCTGTTCCTCACCGCGAAGGAGGGTGAGAGCGCCCTGGAGGAGATCCCGCTCATCTTCACCGCCCAGGACGAGCCGAGGCGCACGGCCGAGGACCCGGCGCCGACGCTCGGCTGAGTGTGAGTGAGACTGAGCGTGAGGCCGCCGGGCCGGTGCGGGCGGCCTCAGTGGCCTGAGCGGCCGCGTCTGCCGGTCAGCGGCGGGTGGGACGCACGAGCAGCCACACGAGCCCCAGGGTGACGGCGTACAGCGGCACCCCCAGCACGAGGCGGGCCACGCCCAGGACGCTGACGGCGCTCTCGCCGGCGAGGTAGAGCGGCGTCTCGACGGCCAGGCGCACGGCCGGCATCGCGGCGAGCACGAGGGTGCCCAGCACGTAGCGGCGGCGGTCCGCTGCCCGGTCGGGGTCCGTGCGCCAGGCGGACCAGGCGGCCTGCGGCGCGTCCTCGGCCTCAGGTGCGTCCGGGGCGGACGGGGCGCTCGCCTCCTCCTCATGCTGTTCCCGCGGCTCCTCGGGGTCGGCCTGGGCGGCAGCGGAGGCGTGCCAGAGCTCCATGAGCACGCCCACCAGCGGCCAGCGCACAGCGAGGGAGCCGAGGCAGCCCACCAGCCACACCGAGTTGATGAGCAGGCCGGTGGCGTAGAAGTCCGCCGCCTCGCCGCTGCGCCACGCCCACACGGCGCTGATGAGCGCGACGGCGGCGCCGCCCAGGACCTGGGTGAGCTGCTGGCGCTGGACCAGGCGCGCCACCATGGCGAGCGCGCTCAGGGCGAGTGAGGCCGCCACGGCGGTGACCAGCGCCGTCGGCCGGATCGCCATGATGATGACGAAGACGAGGGTCGGAAGGACGGACTCGGCCATGCCCCGCCAGCCGCCCACCGCGCTCGCGGCGTCGAAGCGCTCGGCGTCGATCGCGCCCAGGCCGGTGCGGGTGGAGGCTCCCGCGCCGTCGGCCGCACCGCCGTCAGCGACGGCGCCTGCCGTCCCGGCGCCGCCGTGCGCGGTGCCGCTCCTGCCTGCGTCGTTCACCGGACCTCCTCCAGCAGCTCGTAGGCGGGGTTGTAGATCGTCGGGCGGGTGCGCCCGGCGGCGACGACGCCCTCGGCCCGCAGGCGGGTGCCGGGGCGGATCCCTGAGATGGTGCGCCGACCGATCCACACGAGGTCGATGCTGCCGGTGCCGTCGTAGAGCTGGCCGGTAAGCACCGGCTTGGCGGTGGCGGGTCCGTAGGTGACGGCCTTGAGGACTCCCGAGACGGTGGTGCGGGCACGCGGGACGACCTCGCCGATGGGGGTAGTGCCCAGGCGGGCGGCAGAGCGCGCCTCGTCGGCGGCGTCGATCTGCTCACGGCTGGAGACCAGCGCGCTCAGCGCCTCACGCAGCCGCTCACTCAGGCTCATCGGACCTCGGCGATGGTCGGACCGGGCCGAAGCGGGTCAAGGCCGGGCAGGTCCTCGGCCTCGGGGGCGGGGGCTGTGCCGGGGGCGTGCAGGGGCAGGAGCTCACGGGGTGGGCGGGCCTCGCCGTCGCGCACGACGACGACGTCGTCGAAGACCTCCCGCAGGGCGGTGGCGGCGTCCTCGTCCGTGGCGGCACGCCCCTGCATGACGCCGCGCAGGAACCAGCGGGGGCCGTCGACGCCGATGAAGCGCGAGGGGACGGTCATCCGCGCGCCCTCGGGGGTGCGTACCGGCACCTGGGCCAGCAGCTCGGTGCCGTGGGGGCCGTCGATGACCTTGAGGACCGCCTTGGCGCGCGTGAGCTCGGCGGTGATGTCGGCGCGCAGGTCCTCCCAGATGCCCGCGGTGCGCGGGGCCGCGAAGGCCCGCAACTCCAGCGTGGAGCCGCCCAGGACGAGCACGACGGCCGCGGCAGCGCCCCCGTCACGGGGCGCGTCCATGCGCATCTGCATGCCGTCGACGGCGGGCACGCGCAGGGACCCCAGGTCGATGCGGGGGGTGTCGGGCGCGTCCGCCACGTCCCAGGGGCCGGTGGTGGCCCCAGCATCCGGCCGGGTGGTCTCCTGGTCCGTGTCATCCGTGTCGGCGGCACGCACCTCGGCGCGTCGGCGGGAGAACAGTCCCATGGGAGCTCCTCTGGTGAGTCCGGCGTCGCCGGCTACGGGTCGTGGTCGTCGGGGTGCGGGGCTGCGACGCGCCCCGTGGGCGCGCCGCCTGGGCGGTGGCTCAGCCGGCGCAGTCGGTGCACACCGGCTGGCCGGTGGCGTCGTCGACGTACGCGAGCTGGCTGCGGTGGTGGACGAGGAAGCACTCAGAGCAGGTGAACTCGTCCTCAAGCTGGGGCACGACGTGGACGCTCAGCTCCTCGCGGGACAGGTCCGCGCCCGGGAGCTCGAAGCCCTCGGCGACCTCGTTCTCGTCCTCCTCGATGGCCTCCGAGGAGTGGTCCTTCTGCCGGGCGGTGAGCTCCTCGATCGAATCGGCTTCGGGCTCGTCGTCGTTCTTGCGCGGGGCGTCGTAGTCGGTAGCCATGGCTTGTGACTCTCTCCTCGTGGACGGCGGTCTGCGGATCGGGCGGTAAGGAACCGCCAGGGTTCCGACCCGCCCGCGAGGACGAGTGGGACCGCCCAGGTGGGCAGGGCACGCGCACAATAGCACCACTGCAGCGGCGCGGGAACACCCTGCTGTGGGTAGTGCTGACCGCTCATCACACGGCTCACCGGGCCCGCCTCCCCGTATGCGGACGCACAAGGTGGCAGTCTGGACGCGCACGCCGTCGGCCGGTCCGGGGCGTGCGGGACCGCTGAAGGGTACTGAGGAGGCCGACACCATGATCAAGCTTGAGCTGCTGGGCGCCGACGGCGACCGCGTCGTCATGACGGACAACGACGGCCAGCGCTACTCGATCATCGTGGACGACGCCCTGCGCGCCGCTGTGCGCCGTGCCCGCCCGGCGGCCCTCGCCCCGGTACCCGAGTCCCCCGCCCCCGGGGCCGCTGTGCGTCCGCGGGACCTGCAAGCGCTCATGCGCGCGGGCGCCTCCGCCGAGGAGGTGGCCCAGGCGGCCGGGCTGGACGTCGAGCACGTGCGTCGTTTCGAGGGGCCTGTCATCGCTGAGCGCACCTGGGCGGTGTCGCAGGCTCAGGCGTGCCGCATCGGCTGGGAGAAGGACTCCCCCGTGCTCGGCGAGCTCGTCGTCGACCGTCTGGCCACGCGCGGCGTGGAGCCCTCCAGCCTCCAGTGGGACGCGCTGCGCGAGGGCCGTGAGCCGTGGCAGGTCGTCCTCACCTTCGTCCAGAGCGCGCAGGAGAAGCAGGCCCGCTGGGAGCTCGACCTCAACGCGCACACGGTGGCGGCGATGGATGACGAGTCGCGTTGGCTGACGGAGGCGGCCTCCGCCCCGCCCCTGGCGGAGGTCTTCGACCAGGACTCGACGGCGGTGCGTGCCACCGCCCGCCCCCGCACGGTGGCGCAGCCACCGGCCTTCGAGGAGCCGGGAGACGCACCGGCGGACAGCGCCACCTCCCCTGAGGCGTCCGAGGCCGGGGCCACCAGCCCGCAGGAGGTCGCCGAGCCGAGCGACCTGGAGCGCAGCGGTACCGCGGCCTCGCCGACAGAGGCGCTGCTGGCGGACCTGGCCCTGAGCCGTGGACGGCGTGCTGAGGCGGTCTCCCCCTGGGACGAGGAGGAGGGCGACCCGCAGGCTCCGATCACCTCGCCCTACGGTCAGGCCCAGGTCGTGCCCATGCGGGACCGGCGTCGGCCTTTCCCGGGTAACCATCCTGCGGGCTCTCGTCGTGGCCGCGCCTCCGCGCCCTCGGCGGCCTCGGCGGCCGTGTCCCCCGGGTCCGCGTCCTCGCAGGACCTGCCGTCAAGCGACGAGGACCGTGCGACCCAGGACGCGCTGCCGGACATGCCCGCGGCGCCTGAGGCCCGTCCGAAGCGGCGTACGCGCCGTTCCGTGCCCTCCTGGGACGAGATCGTCTTCGGCTCCAAGCCCGAGTGACGGTGGCCCGCCTGCCGGGTGCCCGACGTCGGTACGGCCTCGACGTCGGCTCATCCCCGACGTCGGCTCTGCTCAGGTGCGGGTGATGAGCAGGGGGATGGTGGTCTCCTGCGGGGTCAGTGACCCGTGCACGCCGGGCATGGCGATGGCCGCGGGCGCGTGCACGCGCGGGTCGACGAGCACCCAGGTGTCTGCCATGGCGACGAGGACGTCGCCGACGACGGTGCGGGCGCGTTCGCTGAGCGGCCCGAGCAGGTCTGTGGCCTGCTCGCGGGTGCCGACCCACAGGGCCTTGTCCCCCAGGTGCTCGTGCCAGCGTCCGGCGACCTCGGCCGCGACGGCGGGGTCGGCCCCGCTCACGTGCAGGTGGGTGAAGCGCGGTTCCCCGGCGACCGCGACGATGTCACGCGCCAGCACCGGGTCCGCAGACAGGTCGATGCGGTGGTCGGCGTCGGTGTCGACCATGCCGTGGTCGGCCGTGAGGATGATCCGGGTGCCGCCCGGGACGCGGCGCACGAGCTCGGTGAGCACGGCGTCGAGCCGCTCGAGCTGGGTGAGCCACTGCTCTGAGCGCCAGCCGTGGACGTGTCCGGCGTGGTCGAGCTCGCCGACGTAGAGGTAGACCAGTGGCACGCCCTGGGCGAGGGCCCGCGCGGCCAGGGCGGGGCGGTCCTCCATCCGGTCGGCGCCCCGGTGCCGGGCGCCACGTAGGGCGGCCTCGGTCAGCCCGGAGCCGGCGAACCGGGCGGGCCCGATGGTCACGGCCAGCGGCACGCTCTGGCCGTCGGTGCGCCGGGGGCGGTCGGGGTCGCGTTCCAGCCGCTCGAAGAGGGTGGGGACGTCCTGCCAGGAGCGGGGGTCGATGCCGTGCCCCTCCCAGCTGATGAGGCTGAGCTGGTCGGTGTGGGCGGGCTCGCGCTCGCGCAGCTGCGTCCGTTCGAGCTGGGGGCTGAGGACGCTGTAGCCGACCATCCCGGTGACGCCCGGCAGGGCACCGGTTCCCAGTGTCGTCAGTGCGGCGGCCGTGGTGGAGGGCAGGCAGGTGCGTGCCTCGGGGCCGGACGCGGAGGTGTTGTTCTCGGCCTGTGAGAGCCACAAGCGCAGCATCGGGGCGTGGCCCTTGCGCGCGCGCAGGTTCTCCAGGCCGAGGCCGTCGACGAGGACGACGACGGTACGGGGGGTGCCCGTGCTCTCGGGTGCGATCCCCCAGGCGGTGGCGGCCTCGACCGCCTCTGCCTCGGTGAGGGTACCGGGGACCGTGCAGTCACGCAGGCGCAAGCCTGCGGCGATGGCCGCCGCCCCCAGGACCTGGCGCAGGTGGGGTGAGGTGCGTGTGCTCATGCGAGCCCCTGGGTGTGCAGGGAGGAGAAGGCTGTGGCGCGTGAGAGGGCGGTGGCGAAGGCCTCGGCGCGGGCCAGGGCGACGTCGCCCTCGACCCCCAGGGCGACGCGCACGACGATGTCGTCGGGCACGGACACGCCGGTGAGGCCGTGGTCCGCCCGGCAGTCGGGGTCCGAGCAGGTGGCGGGCTCCAGGTCGAGACGACGCACGGCGCCCCAGGAGACGGCGATCGTCATCTCGGTGAGCCGGCCGCCGTCGGCCGCCGGCATGCTCACGCCGTGGGTGAGGGCCACGGAGGAGATCCGCCCCACGGGCACGGCCTCGCTCGTGGCGACGGCCGCGGGGACGCCGTCCTCACGCACGGCGTCGTCGACGTGGATGATGAGCAGCCGCCCGGGCGTGAGCGCCAGGACCGTGAGGTGGCGGTGGACGGCCTCGTCGAAGGTCGTCTCCGCCTGGACGAGGCTCGCGACGGGCTCCTCACCGGCGAGGGCGGTGCGCAGCGTGCCGAGCACAAGCTCGGGGTAGTAGCCGGCGCGCGTGACCTCGGCGGTCAGGGTCGTCATCTCGGGCTGGGTCATACGAGCGATCATGCCACCCATCCCCGACACGAACGCGCTCACGGACGGCGGCTACGGGCACGGGGCCGCCCGACGGTCGTCACCACCCGTTCTGCTGCGTCCAGGACTCAAGCAGCTGTCTCGCTCGCTGTGCCAGAACCGTGTCCCTGAGCTTGAGAGAGCCCAGGTCCGCAAGCAGGCGGCGAAGGTCCGCAACGGCCTCCGTTCGTCGGCCGAGGCGGTAGCGCACAACAGCCAGGTCTGACCGGACGGTCAGGGAGTGGGGGTGTCCGGGGCCAAGAACCCGCAGCGTCTCACCCAGCAGCACCTGGTACACGCCCACGGCCCGCTCCAGGTCACCGGACTCAGTCACCGTCTCGGCCAGGTACGCCTGAGAGCCCAGCGTGCGCCAGTGATCGGCACCGAGAAGCCGCGCGCACTCCCCGACCAGCACCTCGTACAGGCCCACAGCCCGCTCCAGGTCTCCCGTCTGCCGCACCGCCGACGCGAGGTCGCTCCGGGCATCCAGGGTCTGGGGGTGGTCCGGGCCAAGCAGCCGTACCTGCTCCTGGAGCAGCGCCTCGTACAGGCCCACGGCCCGCGCCGGGTCGCCGGACTGGCGCACCGCCGAGGCGAGGTTCGCCCGGGTGATGAGGGTGCGGGGGTGGTCCGCCCCCAGGACACGCACCAGGTCCTCCAGCAAGGACGTGAACAGGGAGGCTGCCCGCGCCGGGTCTCCGACCGCACCAACGACCAAGGCGAGGTTGTTGCGGGTAGCCAGGGCGTCAGCATGGTCCGCTCCCAGGACCCGCACCAGCTCCTCCAGCAGCACCTCGTACAGGCCCACGGCCCGGACCAGGTCACCAGACTCCTTGACCGTTCTCGCCAGGCCGGCACGGGCTGACAAGGTGTCGGGGTGGTCCGCGCCGGCACGCGCAGCGTGTCCTCCAGCAGCCTCTCGAACAGGGGGACCGCCCGAGCCGGGTCACCGGACTTCTGCACCGTCCACGCCTGTTCAGCCTGCGCTGCCAGAGCACCGGACTGTTCAGCTCCTGACGCGCGCCCTCGTTCCCCTCAACATCATCACGGTCGGGCCGGCCGACTTGGCCTCTCTGGCCGTCGAGGCGACCATAGCCTGTGCTCCTGCACCCGGCGCTGGGGACTGCTTCCCCTCACGGTGCCGGGTGCCTCGTCCCAGCGCCCGCCAGCTATCGGCGTCAGTTCTCCTGCGTCCATTCGTCGAGCAGCCTGCCCACACGCCCCGCAAGAGCCTCGTGCGACTCCGGCGAGGACCGCAGGTCCGCAAGCAGAGAGCGCAGGTCCTCGACGGCCTGCGACCGCTGACCGAGACGGTAACGGGAGACGGCGAGGTTGGCCCGGGTTGCCAGGGTGTCGGGGTGCTCAGGCCCCAGAACACGCCGCATCTCATCCAGCAGTGTCATGAGAAGGCCGACGGCACGCCCCGGGTCACCCGCCTGCCTCACCGCCGAGGCAAGGTTGCCCCGGGTGGACAGAACGTGGGGATGATCAGGACCGAGCACCCGCACCTGGTCCTCCACAAGCGCCTCGAACAGACCCACGGCACGCCCCGGGTCACCCGCCTGCCTCACCGCCGAGGCAAGGTTGCCCCGGGTGGACAGAACGTGGGGATGATCAGGACCGAGCACCCGCACCTGGTCCTCCACAAGCGCCTCGAACAGACCCACGGCACGCCCCGGGTCACCCGCCTGCCTCACCGCCGAGGCAAGGTTGTTACGCGTGGCCAGGGTGTCGGGATCATCTGGGCCGAGTACCCGCGACCGGTCCTCCAGCAACGCCTCGAACAGGTCCGCAGCGCGAGCCGGGTCTCCAGCCTTCAGTACCGCCAAAGCGAGGTTGTGACGGGTAGACAGGGCACCAGGATGGTGAGGCCCCAGAACCCGCACCTGTTCCTCCAGCAGCAGCCCGAACAGCTCCGCGGCCCGGGAGGGATGTCCGGCCTCCAGCGCTGCCGCGGCAAGGTTGGCCCTGGTCAGCAGGGTGTGGGGGTGATCGGGGCCCAGGACCCGGACCTGATCCTCAAGAAGCGACTCGAACAAGCGACACGCCTGCCCGGACTCTCCTGCCTCCAACACTGCCGCGGCCAGGTTGCTCCTGGTGGCTAAGGTTCCGAGGTGGTCTGCGCCCTGCACCCGCAACCGGTCCTCCAGCAGCACCTCAGACATACCGATGGCACGAACCGGGTCACCGGCCTGCCTCATCGTCAAAGCAAGATTGCCCCGGGTCGTCAGGGAATGAGGGTGATCAGGTCCCAGGACCCTGACCTGGTCCTCAAGCAAGGTCTCGAACAGGCTGACAGCCCGCTCAAGATCACCGGCCTGCCTCACCGCCGAGGCGAGGTTGCCCCGGGCAGCCAGGGTGTCGGGGTGGTCGGGCCCCAGCACCCGCACCTGCTCGGCAACCAGCACCTCGAACAGGTCGGCGGCCCGCCTCGCATCACCGGTGTCCAGCACCGTGCAGGCAAGGTTGCCCCGGGTCGCCAGGACATCGGGATGGTCGGGCCCCAGCACCCGCACCTGCTCCTGAAGCAGTGCCTCGAACAAACCCGCCGCTCGCGCAGGGTCGCCTGCCTCAAGCACGGCCCAAGCGAGATGATCCCTCGTATCCAGGACACCGGGGTGGTCGGGCCCCAGCACCCGCGTCTGTTCCTCCAGCAGCACTCCGAGTACGTCCGCCGCCTGCGCCGGTTTTCCGGATTCCATCAACGCCCACGCGAGGTTGTTCCGGGTACTCAGGGTGCCGGGATCGTCAGCGCCTTGTATCCGCAACCGGTCTTCCAACAGGTCCTCGAACAGAACCACGGCTTGCCCAGGGTGTCCGTTCTCCATGACAGTCAGCGCGAGGTTGTTCCGGGTAACTAGGGTGTGGAGGTGGCCAGGTCCAAGAACCCGACGCTGGTCCTCAAGCAGACACTCGAATAGGCCCTCGGCACGAACCGGGTCGCCGGCCTGCCTCACCGCCGTTGCGTGGTGAGATCGAAAGATCAGGGTATGGAGGTGATCCTTCCCCTGTTCCTGCACCATGTCGTCAAGGAGATCCTCCAACATCTTCGCCGCCTGCGTGGGAGCACCTGCCTCGATCAGCGCCCAGGCGTAGTCTCCCTGGGCGATCAAGGTGTCGGGGTGGTGTGCCCCTAGCAACCGGACGGACTCCCCGCTCACTAACCCGAAAAGGTCAACGGCCCGGCCTGGGTCGCCAGCCTCCATCACGGCACGTGCGAGGTGGCCCCTTGTCTCCAAGACATCGGGGTGGTCCGGACCCAGCACCCGCAGCCGGTCCGCCAACAGCGAATCGAAAAGGAACGAAGCCCGCTCGGGGTCACCGGCCTCCAGCACCGCCAGCGCCTGTTCGTTCCGGGTGGCAAAGGCATCAGACTGATCAGTACCCGACACGTGTCCTCACTCCTTCAACAGCATCTCGATCAGGCCAGCGGACCGCACCGGATAGCCTGGACATTCTCGCCCTCGCCGACGACGTGACCATAACTCGCGTCCCCGGCACCGGGTATCTCATCCCAGCACCCGCCAGCCGTTGGTATCAGTCCTTCTGCGTCCATTTGTTAAGCAGCTGGCTCACACTCCCCACAAGAGCCGCGTTCGGCTCCGGCAAGGACCGCAGGTCCGTAAGCAGGGACCGCAGGTCCTCGACAGCCTGCGACCGCTGACCGAGACGGTAACGGGCGACGGCGAGATTCGCGCGAGTGTCCAGGGTGTGGGGGTGTTCCGCACCCAGCACCCGTTTCCGATCCTCCAGCAGCGCCTCGAACAGGCCCACCGCCCGTCCCGGGTCACCAGCCTGGGCCACCGCCGACGCCAGGTTGCCCCGGGTGGTCAGGGTGTCGGGGTGGTCCGCACCCAGCACCCGCACCAGGTCCTCCAGCAACTCCTTGAACAGCTTCGCTGCCCGTCCCGGGGCACCAGCCTGGGCCACCGCCAACGCCAGGTTGCCACGGGCGATAAGCGTAGACGGGTGGTCCGCACCCAGCACCCGTTTCTGATCCTCCAGCAGCGCCTCGCACAGGCCCACCGCCCGTCCCGGGTCACCAGCCTCCCGCACCGCCAACGCCAGGTTGCCACGGGTGGTCAGGGTGTCGGGGTGGTCCGCACCCAGCACCCGTTTCCGATCCTCCAGCAGCGCCTCGCACAGGCCCACCGCCCGTCCCGGGTCACCAGCCTC
>ERZ772917.1515-NODE-1515-length-13239-cov-4.481189_pt1 | contig 13239 bp, 9 predicted proteins | sample MGYA00511187_ERZ772917 | MGnify/ENA primary metagenome ERZ772917 (study PRJEB29015, sample SAMEA2737925) | human oral metagenome | biome: human oral; feature: human-associated habitat; material: dental | place: China | collected 2012 ... | reverse complement strand
GCCCGCAAATAAAGGACTTGCGGGCGCGCTTCTCTGAAACGCCCTAAATACGCGGGCTAGCGGGTATCCCCTTTGAAATGCCCGTGGATAAATGATCTCAGAACAGACGTCCGGAGATGCCTTATCTACACGGGTTGCAAAGAGTTGGTTGGGCGCAGTGTTCCAGTTTATGTTTTGTGATGCTTTGGAGTCCTTGTATTTAGGGCGTTTCAGGGCGTTTTATGTTTTCTGGACCGTTTGCAAAGATTTCGGGGCGGGGTGTTCGGAGAGGCCCTGCTTACGCGGATTTCAGAGCATCTATATGTGAGACAGCGCAAAAACATAGCGGCTCGACTTTGCCAAAAGACAAGGCGGCGAGCTGCTGGCAGTACATTCAGTACGGCAAGGCCAAGCCAACACAGCAACGCAGTATTTGGCAAAGGAAGCCGCTATGGCTTGACTTTGCTCAAAGATGAGGCGGTAAGTAAAGCCGCAGGCAGACCATTCAGTACGGCAAGGCCAGGCGAACACGGCAACGCGGTATTTTTGCCGCTCGCCTACTTGATCCAGCCGCTGGCAAAATCTTCCACCGTGCGCGCCAGTTTGTGCGGGTCGTGGCGGAGGTAGTCGGTTGCGCTGGTGAAATCGCGTTCGATGACCTTGATCCCGCTCGCCATGAGCGCGGCGCGGTCGCGCAGCAAAACGGGTGTTTTACCTTCCGCCCGATATTTTTCTACCAAATCGGGGCGCAGTGCACCACTATTGACCAAGAGGTAATTCAGGCGCCCCGGCCCCAAATAGCGTTCGACCACGCGCACGAAATCTTCGACGGCAAAACCATCGGTCTCGCCGCGCTTGGTCATGATATTGCAGACATAGACGATCTTGCCATGCGCCGCCTCCAGGGCCTCGCCCATACCGGCGCACAGCAGGTTGGGAACGATGCTGGTGTAAAGATCGCCCGGGCCAATAATGATGTAGTCGGAATTCTCGATCGCCTCGCGGGCACGCGGATTCAGCCGCCCGCCCCCGAGCAGAAAAGCCTCCTGAATCGGAATGCCGACATCGCGCATCGGCATGTCGATATGCGTCTCACCGATGATCTGCTCACCATTTTCCAGCGTCACGCCCAGGCTGACATCGTCGAGCGTGACGGGAATGACTTTGCCGCGCACATCAAACATGACGGACAGTTCCTCAATGCCGCGTTCAAAATTCCCCATAATGTCCGAGAGCGCCGTCAGCAACAGATTGCCGACGGTATGCCCGGCAATGCCGCTGCCCTCTTTGAAGCGATATTCAAAAAGCCGGCGCACGATCTCGGTATCGCCGGACAAAGCGACAATGGCGCGCCGGATATCGCCGGGCGGCAGGATGCCAAACTCGTCACGCAGTTCGCCCGACGATCCGCCGGAATCGGCCATGCTGACAATCGCCGCCAGATTGAGATCAGGATTTTTGCCAAGGCCGGACAGCACATGGAAGGTACCCGTACCGCCGCCAATGGTTGTGATATTGCATTTCATGGGCTGCTTTCTATGAATCCGTCGGCATTATACGGCTCACGAAACACACCGACTTGCAGCCATACGCCGCCGCACCGCCCGGACGGTTTGCCCCAATTCCCAATCCCCCTTTGATACAGGCCATACTCATGGAAACCAGCGCCCATACGCTTGAAAAACGCTACAAAGCTTTTATCAGCTACAGCCACGCCGATAACCAGGCGCAAGGGCGCAAATGGGCGGACTGGCTGCACCACACGCTGGAAACGTACCCGATTCCTGCCGAACTTATCGGCAAGACCAATCAGTACGGGCAAAAAATTCCGGCGCAAATTTATCCGGTCTTTCAGGATGAAAAAGAACTCTCCGCCAACGCTAATCTAAGCGCTTCATTACAAAGCGCACTCGATCGCGCCGAGTTTTTGGTTTATCTCAGCTCACCGCATTCGGCCCGTTCGCTTTACGTCCAGGAAGAAATCCGGCATTTCAAGAAAACAGGCAAAGGCCAACGCATCATTGCCTTGATTCTGCGTGGCGAACCTGAATATGGCGAAACACAGACGGAACGGCAATGTTTTCCCGATGTGCTGCGCTTTGGCGTCGATGCCGAAGGCAATATGCTCTATCAGCAGCGGGAAGAGGCGTTGGCCGCTGATGTCCGCCTGCCGCACAGTACGGAAGAAGGCTTCACGTCCGCAGCAGCCTATCGCCATTATTTGCAGGAACAGAAGCTTCCTGCCAAACAGATCAAGCAAAATATCGAGGAATACCAAGAACGCCTCAATCTGGCCAAGCTGAAAATTATCGCCGGCATTCTGGGCGTGCCGCTCAATGAGCTGACCCAGCGCGACCAGGCTTATGAGCTGGAGCGCGTCAAGCGTAAAAACCGCATAATCAAATGGGTCACCAGCGCGATCTCCGCACTAGCCATTCTGGCGGGCATTTCCGGCATCTATGCCTGGAATCAAAAGAACGAAGCGCAGAAAAATCTGGCGCAGTCACTCTATGCGTCAGGAATCAACAAGCTGGCGCAGAACGAATATGGCGACCCAGCCGCCTATATTGCCGCCGCCGTGCGCAATGGCAGCGACAACGCTATCCTGTTTGCCGAATCCATGCTGGCCATCAAAAACGATATGGTGCTGCTGCCCAACATACTTGCGGCCAATGCGGTTTTCAGTCCGGATGGCCGCTATGTTGCCGGCCTTGCCGGTACGGGCACTAATCATTTTGAACTGCAATTGTGGGATGCGCGCACCCGGCACAGGCTGGCGGACATCGAAAAAATCACCGCCCATCGCGCCTACAAACCCGTATTTGACGGCAACAACGATCTATATGCGATGAACGACCAGAACGAAATCATTCGCTACCAGATCGGCACGCGGAAAACCCATGTCGTTTATCGGCAAGCCGGGTCAGGAGACTTCACGTTGATGGGCGTCAGCCCGAACGGGCGATGGCTTGCCGTGCGTCAGTTCAACCCGGAAACCCTCACCCTAGTCGCCAATGGCAAAGATCAGGCCAGGCTGAACTTGCCCGCACCGCACGACGCAATCATACATATCCTGTTTTCACCAGACAGCACGACTGCTCTCATGCTGTTCTCCCACGCTGATAGAAGCGACGGGCAAATTTTTTATTTGGAAGACGATCGGCCAGAAACACGGATTCCTTTCGAGTTGCCGAAAAAAATATCCGGCACTGATTTCTCTCCCGATGGGAAATACATCCTCTTCTCGGCAAACACGGCCAACGCGAACCGCTACACCATACTGGACAGGCAGAATGGACGCAGACGGCCGCTACAAACGCAAGACAGATTGTATGATCGGGTGACTTTTAACCCCGATAGCGCAAGCATCGTCGCCATCAGCGACCAAGGCTACGACCTCTACGACAGCCGAACAGGCGAGCGGCAAGCCTCTCACGCCTTGCCACTGGCGGGTTTACGCCGCGTTCTCTGGAAAAACGACACCGACCTTTCGCCCGACCAGACCCAGCGGATCGTGACGCTCAATAAGCAAACGTATCTGCAAAATATCGGTGGCAGAAACCTGCTGATCAATGAGCAGCATATTGCCCCCGATGCCCGGCAGGTGCTTGCGGATGCAAAAGGCACTCATTGGCTGATTCTTCAGTCCGACGGGAAAACACTCTCCAGAATCGACCTCGAAAGCGGTGCCCGTCAGCCAGAATTTATTCTTCTTCCTGAAGAAACAGCCTACTTGCGCATTCTGGAAAACAATCTGTTAATGGCGGTCTCTCGACAAAAAACCGTACGTTTTTTTGATGCCGATACCGCGCAGGCCGTTGGCAAAGCCACCCCGACACAGGCGCGCAGAATTCTGCTTAAACGCAACCACTCGCAGTTCCTCGCCCGTACGGGCGACAATGGCTTTGCCATCTGGAATGTCCGTGACGGCGCCGAAATCATGCGTTACAGCCAGCCCAAACCGTTAGAAAACTTTATCGCCGACAGCAATTTTGAACGGCTGCTCGTTGCTGGCAAAGAGGGCTGGACGCTCTCCGACCTGACTGGCAAAAAAATTCTTCTGGAAGGCAAAGGCAGCCTGAGCAACGCCGCATTCAGCCCGGACGGCCGCTGGCTGGCGCTGGGGTACAGCGAAGGGCGCGCCGATGTTTACGATCTTGAACATTTCAAGAAGCATTTCAGCCTGCCTACCATTGCTTCCCCAATCCTGCTTTTCAGTCACGACGGAAAAGTGCTTCTGGCGTCGGAAAATACCCGGCGACTTCATTTCTGGCATACCCGCGATGGGCGCGCTTATGGGCAAACGGTGCCCGTTTCTCCGTACACGAAACTGCTGGATTTTTCCACAGACAATCGTAAGCTCTTTCTGCAAGACAATACCGACGAAGCGCTGGCGCCCGCAATCAAAATCATCGATACCAGCAGCGGCAACCTGATTTCCCTGCCCTTTGCCGCAGGAATGTATGACAGCATCCAGCTGCTGGACGCGGACAATCGCATTGCGACCGTACAGAAGCTCCCGGAAGGCTATCAGGTGCAAATCTGGCAAACGCCCGGCCAACAAAGGATCGCGCCCGAACAGATTGCCGAAGATCTGGAAGCCTCCTACGGACGCCAATACGACCCACAAACCGGCACAATCAATGATTACAAAGGTAAAAAGCCGTTCAATACCTGGTATTCCCAGGATATTTATACGCGCCCCGTCGCACCCGGGGCACGCACCACCGTCATACAGGTCATCGAGCGCATGTTACCCATAGAAAATACGGATAGTCTGCAATTGCTGGCGTCCGCTTACTTCTACCATCCGCTGGCGCGCGCGGGACTCGCCGAATACTTCAACCGCCAGCCTCAGGCCGGCGCGCTGAGCGCCGAACTTGCCCGCCTGACCTGGCTGCAATTGGCGGGGCTGGAAAACGCCCGGCTAAAAGCGCAGACCGAAGCCATCCTGAACCGCCTTGCACAAACACCTCCCGGCGACGCTAACTCTGAGAACGCCGGCCCGTCGCGGAAAGCCTCTCAATGAACATCTCCCAGAAAACCAGAAACCTCTTCTGGATCGCGCTGGTCGCCTGCGTCTTGGCGCTGTCCTGGATCGGACTGGCGCAGTTTTATCCCGAAACCAATACGCTGCGTTACCTGCCCGACCGTGTTTTCCGGATAGTCAAGATTCTGACGGGCAGTGACCCGATTGGTTCTGCTGTCGAACCGGAAAACGTCCCCGTGGCGCTGATCATCGTCAAGATCCTGATCACCCTTTTCCTGTTGCGCGCCTTGCTCAAAATTGTAGAAAGCGTATTTCACGAGCAGTACACACAGTTGCGTATCGCTTGCAAGACCGGGCATCTCATCGTGCTTGGCATCGGCAACAGAGGCAGCCGCATCCTCAAAGACTATCAGGCCCAGACCCACCAGACCGCCGTTGCCGTCGAACCCAAAAACGACCATGAAAATCTGCCTGCCTTGCGCCGCGACGGCCATGCCATCGTGATCGGCAATGCTTCGGATGCGGAAACCCTCAAAACAGCCGGCGCGCTGAAAGCCAAAACCGTGATCTGTTTTGACGAAAACGAACACACCAGCATCCAGGCCGCTGGAATACTGGCGACGCTCGCGGCAAACAGACGCGCACCGTACCCGCTGCAATGCTTCGTCCATCTGAACAATCCGCGCCTGGTCGAAATTTTTCGTCATCACGCGCAACGGCAGGGCGCCCGCTCGCTCGATATACGCTTTTTCAATCTGCACAAAATGATTGCGCGCCAATTTTTTCATCACCTGCCCGGCCTGCTGGCAGATACCCTGCATCGCCCAGACGCGAACATACGTTTCCTGCTGTTCGGCTTCGGCCCGTCTGCGCAGGCGTTACTGATTCAGGCGATGCGCGTCTTTCACCTGCTGCCGGGGCAAAGCAGCCACTGGCATATCTTTGCCGCAAACATTGCGGCCGAGCGCGCACGTTTTCATGATCACTACCCGCAAATTGGGCAGATCACCTCGCTGCAATTCAGTGAAGACACCGGCTGCTACGCACAACTGCTGCTCCAGGCCACCGCGCATCAGCCAGACGATGCGCAAACTGTCGTCATCTGCGCTGGCGAAGATGAGCGTGCCAATTTGCTGGCGGCGGCGGAGCTGCTCAGCGCCTCTGCCACGCAAGACTTTCCAATTTTCCTGCGCAATGCCAGTAGCCAGGCCATGTCGCGCCTGCTCAGCCAACAGGCCAATACGCGCCTGCATTTCTTTGGGGATGATGACGATTTTTGCAAATATGAGCTGATTACCGGCGCCCGACAGGACGATCTGGCGCGCGCCATCCATAATGACTATCTTCAGCAAATCGGCGGGGTCGCTTCGGAAAGCACCGCTTACCAGACGGCCTGGGATGAACTCTCGGAAGAGGCCAAGGATGCCAATCGCGCGCAGGCCGATCACATTATCTACAAACTGTTGCTGACCGGCAGGCCGGAAGTCATCCAGTCCCCCACCGATCTGCAATTCAATCCCCAGGAAATCGAGATGCTGGCGATGGTCGAGCACGAACGCTGGGCCGCCCACCGCTACCTCAACGGCTGGCAATATGGCGAAAAGCGCGACGATATACATAAACGACACCCTTCACTGAGCGCCTGGGAAACCCTAAGTGAAAGCGAAAAGCAGAAAGACCGCGACACCATTTTGCGTCTGCCGCAGATACTGCACGCCGTACAGAATAGGATGCTGTCAATTTGACGGACTGAGCAATGCGCATCCAGATCAGCGAAGCCGCTCCACGCGTCATGAACTACTTTCTTGCACGCAGCCAGGGCGTTCCTGCCGACATGGCCATCCATGCCATGACCGATTACACCGGCACTCCGGCACAGGCATCCCCGCTGATCGAGACGTTACGAACGCATCACCGGCTGCAAACGCACGAAGATGCGGAATACCGCATTGCCAGCGCCCGCATCGAATCGCCGGTCTGCCTGCACTATGGAACAACGGTGAATATCGCCGCGCTGCGCTGTTATCTGACGGTTGTTTACGGAAACTTTCTCGATGTGCCGGAAGCGCTGCTCGCCGAGCAAATCAATTACCGGAATCTCTGGTCGACATCCGCCCGTTGCGGAGAATAACCGGGCGCTTTCATGACTTGCATCTTGCATCTTTTCCCGCAAACGTTCATTCTCTCTGCCCTTCAAGGAGGAAAACACCATGCGTATCGGATTTTTCGGCGCGGCCGGAGAAGTGACCGGCTCCAGCTATCTCGTCGACACAGGAAAAATACGCTTTCTCGTCGATTGCGGCATGTTTCAGGGAGGCGCGCAGGCGCATGCGAAGAACATTGCCGCGCTGGATTTCGGCTTCGATGTTCGCCAGATCGATTTTGTTCTGATCACCCATGCACACATCGACCATTCCGGACTGCTGCCACGCCTCACCGTACTCGGCTACCGCGGTCCGGTCTATGCCACGCCGGCCTGCGTCGATTTGCTGCAAATTCTGTTGCCCGACAGCGCGCACATTCAGGAAAAAGAGAGCGAATGGCAACTCCGCCACCAGCACCGCAAGGACAGGGGCGCGCGAATGCGCGTCACGCCGCCGCTGTATACCGTTGCACAAGCCGGCAGCGCGCTGGAACTGCTCAAGGGCGTCCCTTTGGGCGAATGGTTGCAGCCGGCCGAAGGAATCCGTATCCGCTTCCACGAGGCGGGGCATATTCTCGGCTCGGCATGGATCGAAGCGATCGTCAATCACGGCGGCAAGCAGCGCCGGATCATTTTCTCGGGCGACCTTGGCGTTTTCGATCGGCCGGTGCTGCGCGACCCGGAAATGCCAACAGGCGAAGCCGACGCGCTGCTCATCGAATCAACCTACGGCAACCGCGAACACCGTTCGCTGGAAAGCACCGAAGAGGAAATCGTCACTGCCTTTGAGCGCACCCGCGCACAGGGTGGCAACCTCATCATTCCCGCCTTTGCCGTTGGTCGCACCCAGGAAGTCATCTACATCCTCGCCGACCTTGTCCGTCGCCGGCGCCTCCAGCCGCTAAAAATCTATGTCGACTCGCCGATGGCCAACACCGCCACGCACATCACGCTGTCGCATCCCGAACTGCTCGATACGCAAACGCGGGATCTGCTCGATTGGGTACGCGCACATCCGGACCAATTCACGGTTGAGTTCGTCGGTGACGCCAACCAGTCACGTGCGCTCAACGACGTCAAAAGCGGCGCGGTTATCATCTCGGCCAGCGGCATGTGCGAAGCCGGCCGGATCAAATACCACCTGCGCGAAAACCTGCCGCGCAGTGAATGTACTGTAATGATCACCGGCTTCCAGGCATTCGGAACACTGGGACGCCGCTTGGTCGACGGAGCCAGAAAAGTGACCATTTTCGGCCAGACCGTACCCGTCAGAGCCAAGATCTACACCGTCGGCGGTCTTTCCGCCCATGCCGACCAACCGACTCTGCTCCATTGGTTAAGCGGCTTTCGGCTGCCGCCAAAGCAAACATTCACGGTTCACGGCGAAGTCTCGGCACAGGAGGCCTTCGTCGAAGCCATCAAGGAAAAACTGGGCTGGAATGGCATACGCTCGCCCAGACGCGGCGAGTTTTTTGAGTTGTGATGTATCAGGCGGACAACGCAAGGCCTGCCGACCCGCGGATTTCGGCGTGCGCATTATGGACGCCCCGACTAGCCCGATCCCGGCTGCGCCTATTCACGGGCACTGCGCGCCAGACAAACGCTGCCGGTACCGCACAACGCCCGGCCGGACATGCGCGACGGATACGGGCGCCAAGGCGTATTCGCTATAATGGCGCGCCTACCTGGGCGAGGCTGGTCTTGCCCATCATTTTTCCCTCCACCCCACTGATTCTTGTGCACCATGGAACTTGCCAAAAGCTTTGACCCCGCTGACATTGAACGCCGCCGTTACCCTGAATGGGAAGAAAACGGCTATTTCAAGGCCGGCTTCGACCCCAATAAAAAGGACGCTTTCTGCATTCTGCTGCCGCCGCCCAATGTCACCGGCACGCTGCACATGGGGCATGGTTTTAACCAGTCGATCATGGATGCGCTGACGCGCTACCACCGTATGCGCGGCGATAACACACTCTGGCAACCGGGCACCGATCATGCCGGCATTGCCACGCAAATCGTCGTCGAACGCCAGCTGGATGCGCAAGGAATCTCGCGCCACGATCTGGGGCGCGAAAAATTTCTTGAAAAAGTCTGGGAATGGAAAAACTATTCGGGCGGCACGATCACACGCCAGATGCGTCGGCTCGGCACCTCACCAGACTGGTCGCGCGAACGCTTTACGATGGATGCCGGTTTATCGAAAACCGTCACCGAAACCTTTGTCCGTCTATATAACGAAGGCCTGATTTATCGCGGCAAACGCCTCGTCAATTGGGATCCCGTCCTCCATACCGCCGTCTCCGACCTCGAAGTCATCAACGAGGAAGAAGACGGTTTTATGTGGCATATCCGCTATCCGCTGGCCGACGGCTCCGGCGACCTGACGGTCGCCACCACACGCCCCGAAACCATGCTCGGCGACACCGCCATCATGGTGCATCCGGAAGATGAGCGTTACCGCAACCTGATCGGCAAGCTGGCTAAATTGCCGCTGACCGGACGCGAAATTCCGATCATTGCCGACGATTACGTCGACCGCGAATTCGGCACCGGCTGCGTCAAGGTCACGCCGGCGCATGATTTCAACGACTACGCCGTCGGCCTACGTCACCATCTACCGATGATTTCGGTGCTGACGCTCGACGCAAAAATCAACGACAATGCGCCGGAAAAATATCGCGGCATGGATCGCTTCGACGCGCGCGCTGCCGTCGTGGCTGACCTGACGGCGCTTGGCCTGCTGGTCAAGACCGACAAGCATAAACTCAAGGTACCGCGCGGCGACCGGACTGGCGTCATCATCGAGCCAATGCTGACCGATCAATGGTTCGTCGCCATGAGCAAGCCCGGTCCGGACGGCACCAGTATCGTCAGCAAGGCGCTGGAAGCCGTTGCTTCCGGAGAAATCCGTTTCGTGCCGGAAAACTGGGTCAATACCTACAATCAGTGGCTGAACAATATCCAGGATTGGTGTATTTCGCGGCAATTGTGGTGGGGGCACCAGATTCCTGCCTGGTACGACGATGCCGGCCGCTGCTATGTCGCGCATGATGAAGCGGAAGCGCGCGCGCAGGCTGCTGCCCAAGGCTACCACGGTGAGCTGACGCGCGATCCGGATGTACTCGACACCTGGTACTCATCGGCGCTCTGGCCGTTTTCAACACTCGACTGGACGCCGGAATACCCCGAAAAATCCAATCCGGCGCTCGACCTCTACCTGCCCTCTTCCGTACTCGTCACCGGCTTCGACATCATCTTTTTCTGGGTTGCTCGCATGGTGATGATGACTAAGCACATCACCGGCAAAATCCCCTTCCGGCATGTTTATGTGCACGGCCTCATCCGCGACGCGGAAGGCCAGAAAATGAGCAAATCAAAAGGCAATGTGCTTGACCCGATCGACCTGATTGACGGCATCCGCCTGGAAGACCTGGTGGCCAAGCGCACGACCGGCCTGATGAACCCGAAACAGGCCAGTGGAATCGAAAAGAAAACGCGCAAAGAGTACCCAGACGGCATTGCCGCATTCGGCACGGACGCCCTGCGCTTTACTTTTCTTTCGCTCGCCAGCCCGGGGCGTGACATCAAGTTCGATCTATCCCGCTGCGAGGGGTACCGCAATTTCTGCAACAAGCTATGGAATGCCGCGCGTTTCGTGCTGATGAATGTCGACGGGCATGAGCTTGCGCCCGCCCATTCGCCAGCGCCCGGCGGCAACACCGACCTTTCTTTCGCCGACCGCTGGATTATCAGCCGTCTGCAACGCACCGAGGCCGAAATCACTCAACATTTCGCCGATTACCGCTTCGACCTGCTGGCGCGCGCCATCTATGAGTTCGTCTGGGACGAGTTCTGCGACTGGTATCTCGAACTGGCCAAGGTGCAGCTCCAGCAGGGAACAGCAGCGCAGCAACAGGCCACACGCCGGACGCTGGTGGATGTGCTGGAAGCGATCCTGCGGCTTGCGCACCCGCTGATTCCTTTCATTACCGAGGAACTCTGGCAGGCCGTCGCACCGCTGGCCGGCAAAAAAACGCAGGACTCGATCATGCTGGCCGCCTATCCGGAAGCCGACCCGACGCACATCGACGCCGACAGTGAAGCACGCGTCCAACGTCTGAAAGAAACGGTCTACGCCTGTCGCAACCTGCGCGGAGAAATGGGCATTTCCCCTGCGCAGAAAGTGCCGCTCACGGCGAGCGGCGATGCGGCCGCGTGCGCCGAAATAATGGGCTATGCTCCTTATCTAAAGGCACTCGCCAAGCTCTCCGAAGTTGAAACTGTCGACGCCAACGCCTTTGATACTGTTGTCGATCAGGGCAACACGCCGGTTGCCGTCACCGGCGCGACGCGCCTGACGCTCAAGGTTGAAATCGACCTGGCCGCCGAGCGCGAGCGCCTGTCCAAGGAAATCGCCCGCCTGGAAGGCGAAGTCGCCAAAGCGCAAGCCAAACTCGCCAACCAGAACTTCATCGCGCGCGCGCCGGCGCATATCGTCGGACAGGAGAAAAAGCGCCTGGCCGACTTTGCGACAACGCTGGAAAAACTACGCCCCCAATTCGCTCGGTTGGAGAGAACGGACGGCTGAAGCGCCCGTCGGTCTCGGCGCGCCATGACGCTTACAGACACGCATCGGCCGATCTGACACAAAGTGATACAACGGGGCCAGCTGATGCAGCGTCTCTCCGGAGGCTGCATCTCCCGCCGGCGCCTTGTCACGGTACACGCATCTTGGACACAGTCTCACGTCAACCAGGAGCAAATGCACATGGAAAACAAACAAACGCATCCAGAAATGCCCCCGGAGGAGATTCCCGGCGGCACAGGGCCTACGGAAATGGCGCTGGAAAAAAGGCGGAAAATCTATACGAACGCAACGACCTTACTCAAAACCGCACCTATTGCCGGAATCGCATGGGGAATTTATTTTACCTATCATTTTTTATCTGGTTCGCACAATACTGAATTGTCCATTGAGGACTTCATGCGGGATGAAATACTGGTATTTATTATTGCAGCATTTATCTGTCGAATCATATTGATCGCATTTCTTTTTCTTTATCCCAGATTTTCCATCATTTCAAAGCCCAAGGGCTTCATAGCAAGACTTAACAAGCCGGGTTTTATCCAGGATCTTACAAAAGCCGAAGGCTATATCCTATTCATTGAAATATTTATTAGTTGCCTGTTTGCAGTTTTCTTTTTCTGCTTTATCTCAGCCCTGGCCGCTTTTATAGTTTTCAGATAAAACAAGACATACTCCTATTCCTGCAATACTCACTTAAAAAGGAGGTGTTGATGAGCTCTAACAATAATGAAGAGCTGAACCAGCTAATCAAGAGAGATAAAAGAGCGAAAAAAATCCTTTTTATCGGGTATATAGTTATCAATATATTTATGCTGCTTGTTGGCGCATATTCCCTCTTCACATTTATCGCACTAATTGTAGGGAATTTTGTTTTATATAAAAAATACCAGTCCATACTGGAAAAAAAGAAAAAAGAATCCAGCCACCAAGAAGTTAAAAGCAATACTATAATAAAGATCACTCCCAGAGGCTGGCTATTCTTGGGCGCTTGGGTATTGATCATACCTTTGCTATTAGGATTATATCAAGACCCTGTTTTATTTCTTATATTCGGACTCAGCGCAGGCCTTCCTTTAGGGATACTTGCATACGTTTTTATAAACAATAGATATAAGACGCTATTAAACCCCGAAGAAAGCCCACGTCATCCATCGAGCAATACCGATCACGTGAAGAAATAGGCTTTTAATCCATCAAGTGAGTATTGGATGAATACGCGCCTGAAGGAAAAAATCAACGCGAAGCGCGCCGCCGCTCAGCGCAACGGCATTAAAAGACGTTTCCTGGGTGAAGCCAGCACAGCATTGCCTGTCCTCGCGCGCAGCCACCGCCCAAAAAAGCCTTACGGGCGGAGCTAGCACCTATAGTCAAACAATCCTTGTATTTCAATTTTTTCAAGGGATGCCCTGAAGCCCGCGTATTTAGGGCATCTCCGAGGGGTATGCTTTGTAGCCCTTGTAAACAGGGCGTCTCCGGCACCACTACCCTGAAGCCCTTTATTTATAAGGGTTCCAGAGGCGCCTGCCCGGAAACGCCCTA
>ERZ772917.1514-NODE-1514-length-13239-cov-12.407539_pt1 | contig 13239 bp, 7 predicted proteins | sample MGYA00511187_ERZ772917 | MGnify/ENA primary metagenome ERZ772917 (study PRJEB29015, sample SAMEA2737925) | human oral metagenome | biome: human oral; feature: human-associated habitat; material: dental | place: China | collected 2012 ... | reverse complement strand
GCTGCCTGAAGGCGAGAACGAGCACTCGTATCTGCTGAGATTGACTTATCAAGGTCTATTGCAGCGTTATAATGGCGCTTCGAAAGAGGAAGCTGAGAAGCTAGACCCTGATGATATCATTCCGCAACTGTCTGACGAAGTTCGTCAGCGCGCCGAGATGGAACTGGGCGTGATGGGCAACATGGGCTATGAGGGTTATTTCTTGATTGTCCAGGATTTTATCAACTGGGGTAAGTCGCAGGGAATCGTCTTTGGGCCAGGGCGCGGCTCGGCTGCTGGTTCGATTATTGCCTACGCGCTAAATATCACCGATCTCGATCCGCTGAAATACGGCCTGCTGTTCGAGCGTTTTCTTAATCCAGATCGTATTTCCATGCCGGATATTGACGTCGATATCCAAGACACCCGACGCGATGAAGTGATTGAGTATTGCGCTAAAAAATACGGCGAAGACCACGTTAGTAATATTGCTACCTTTGGTAAGATGTTTGGGCGTATGGCGGTGCGTGATGTCGCCAGGGTGCTGGAAGTGCCGTATGCTGAGAGCGATCGCTTGGCTAAGTTGGTGCCACCGCCGAACCAGGGCCGGCACATTCCGCTGTCAGTTAGCGTCAAAGAGGATGCCGATTTGCGTAAGGAGTACGAGAATAATCCTACCGCCAAAGAAGTGCTAGATTACGCCATTCAGCTCGAAGGAACGATTCGCAGCCATGGCGTTCATGCCTGCGGCGTGGTGATTGCACCGGACACGCTGGTTAATTATATTCCGCTAGAAATGGCGCAAAAAGGCGTGGTGGCGACGCAGTTCCCGATGGGCGAGGTTGAGGAATTAGGACTGCTGAAGATGGACTTTTTAGGCCTCAGTAACTTGACGATTATTAACAATGCCATGCGTATTATCAAAAAAGTTTACGGCGAGGAAATCGATCTGGCGCATTTGCCGCTGGACGATAAGCCAACCTACGAGCTATTCCAGCGCGGCGACACCACCGGCGTGTTTCAGTTAGAATCGGCGGGTATGAAACGCTACCTGCGGGCGCTCAAGCCAACGCATTTCGAAGATATTATCGCCATGGTGGCGCTGTACCGCCCGGGGCCGATGCAGTTTATTGACAGCTTTATTCGCCGCAAGCACGGCGAAGAGCCGATTACCTACTTGCACGAAGGTATGCGCAATTCGCTGGAAAACACCTATGGTATCCTGGTCTACCAAGAGCAATTTATGCAGATTTCCAAGGAATGGTGCGGCTTTACCGGCGGTCAAGCTGATACGCTGCGTAAAGCCGTCGGTAAGAAAAAAATCGACCTAATGAAAAAGGTTAAGCCGGAGTTCGTCGAGGGTGCGGTCAAAGTTGGCGGCGCCACGCGTGAAATGGCAGAAACTTTCTGGACGCAGCTGGAGGAATTCGCTAATTACTGCTTTAATAAGTCGCATGCCGCTTGTTACGGCTTAATTGCTTATTGGACGGCCTATCTAAAAGCGCATTATCCAGATGCGTTTATGGCGGCATTGATGACTAGTGATGCTGATGACACGGATCGTCTGGCGATCGAAATGACTGAATGCAAGCACATGAATATCAATGTGCTGAGTCCTGACGTTAACGAGTCGTTCGTCGAGTTTGCGGTGGTGCCGAATGAACAGAAGATTCGCTTCGGTATGTCGGCGGTGAAGGGAGTCGGCGTTGGTGCGGTCGAGGAGGTGCTACGAGCTCGTGAAGACGGTCCATTTACTTCTATTGAGGATTTTGCACGGCGTGTATCGACCAGCAAGTTTAATCGGAAGGCTTGGGAGTCGCTGATAAAATCGGGTGCGTTTGATACTTTCGGCGATCGGTCTGACTTGCTATTTAATCTTGACACCATTACTGCCTTCGCCTCAAAGCTGCAAAAGCAGGCTGCCAGTGGACAAACTGATTTATTTGGCATGCTGAGTAGCGATGAATCAGCGAGCGCTCAGCCGATGCTTCAGCTGCAACCTTCGCCAGTCAAGCATCCCGACAAAGATCAGCTGATGTGGGAGCGGGAATTGCTGGGATTGTACATTAGTGCTCATCCGCTTGATAAGTACGAGACATATTTGAGCGAGCAGGCACAGCCTTTGACGCAACTGGTGCCAGAATATGACAGTCGGACGATGACGGTCGGCGGAATTATTACGTCTGTGCGTACGATTGTTACCAAGTCTGGCTCAAAGATGGCTTTTGTCGGTTTGGAGGATAAGTTCGGCGAGGGTGAGGTTATCGTTTTCCCGAATCTGTACGAGAAGGTCGGCGGAAAATTGCTTCAAGATACCGTGGTGCGAGTGACGGGAAAGAACTCGGCACGTGATCGTGATGGTAGTTTGGGTAGCGAAAGTAAGTTGATCGCTGACGATATTGTTATTATTACGGATCAGGATATCACTAGTTATGAATCGACTGGCAGAAAGATGGAAGCTCCAAAGGTCAGTTCGAAGTATAAACAAGAGAAGCGAGCAGAGTTTCGTTCTCGGCAGAATCCTGCATCATCAGCGGTGAAAACGCAAAACTCCAAGCCTGCAGTAAAGACTACTCCTTCTCCAGCTCCAGTTGAAGTGCCATCGCGTCTATTCCTACACGTTAAGAATCCAGCTGATCATGAAAAATTGGTGGCGTTAAAATCTCTGTGCGGCGAGTTTCCTGGCACGACGGACGTTGTTTTGGTGCTGGGTGAAATTGATAAATCTGCCATGCGTATGCCGTTTAAGATTACCGCTGAAGATGGTTTATTGAGCAAGCTGCACGAGGCTTTGGGCGAAGAATGTGTTAAATTGCAATAATCTTTCTCTTGGTACCATTCTCCAATGAAAATAGCCCGCCGAAAACGTGCTCAAGCTGAAGCTGGATAATTCAACCCAGGAAACGCGATAAATTGCGTCTCAACTCAGATTGAACCAATTTTCAGCGAGCTATTTTCGTGCGGGCTAAAAAGCCCTTTCACCACCGCTCATTAGAGCGGCCGGGAGACTTCCCTTGACTAGCGGGGCGGTCAAGGGAGGTAGGGCCGTATTAGCTCATAGGCCAGCAGGCCTACGAAAACTACTGCGGCTACTAGATTGATGGCCACTGCCGCGGCCACCATGATTTCGTAGATATATTTTCCCATTTTTCTCACCTCCTTCCAAAAGGTGAGCTCAAAGCTAAAGGGCGACTTCCGCCCTTAGACAAAGCCTTGAGCAAAAGCTGATATATATATCATACTGAGCCAAAAATGTCAATACTTTTTGTCAAGTAATCACATTCCACTTCCGGAGAGGTTCGAATCGCTACGGGTTTTTGTGTAAATCCTTGACTACACAAGGACTATCGTGTTACAATTAAAAAGTAGTCCGGCCGAAGAGGTCGGCGTTTTTCATATCAGAGGATATAGCCAGCGGCGATTGGCGATGCGAAATATATGCTCGTGGTATAATAAATATAAGTAGTTGAGTATAGGAGAATGTTAAGCGGCATAGCTTGGCAGGAACGATATAAATAAAGGAGATATTATGGAAGATCTTAACATTAAACAATTGACTCTGGCGGTGCGAACGATCGCTGAAGAGAAAAATCTACCAGAAGAGGTGGTGTTGGAGGTGATTGAGCAGGCGATCGCGGCGGCTTGGCGACGTGATAACGGTGAGCGTGAGCAGCTGGTTCGGGCGAGTCTGAATATTACCAACGGTACAGCGAAAGTTTCGGTTGTTAAAACTGTCGTTGAGGAAGTTGAAAATGATATAAACCAAATCAGCTTGGAAGAGGCAAAGACACTTGATGCAAATGCTGAGTTGGACGATGAAGTGGTAGTCTCAACTCACGACGTAACGACGTTTGGTCGGGTGGCAGCTCAGACTGCCAAGCAGGTGATTTTGCAGCGTCTGCGTGAGGCTGAGCGTGAAGTTGTGCTGGCGGAGTTTGAGGACAAAATCGGTACGGTGGTAACTGGTACGGTGCAGCGAGTTGAGCCGCGTGTGGTGCGAATCGAGCTGGGCAAGGCAGTCGGCATTATGCCTCAGAGTGAGCAGATTCCTGGCGAATATTACAGCGTTGGTCGCCGCATCAAGGTTTACATTAAGGATATTGAGCGTGAAGGACGCGGTCCGCAGTTGATTTTGAGCCGTGGTAGCGAAGAGTTCGTTAGGTTCTTGTTTGGCCAAGAAGTGCCAGAGATGGAAACTGGTGCAGTTGAAATTAAGGCGATCGCTCGCGAAGCTGGTCGGCGAACGAAATTGGCAGTGGCATCGGCGTTGCCAGGTGTTGATCCAGTCGGTACATTTGTTGGTGGTCGCGGTATTCGTGTGCAGGCAGTGATGAATGAAATTGGCGAGCAGGAAAAAATTGACATTATTCCGTTTGAAGATGATGTGGCTGGCTTTATTGCTAACGCCATGAGCCCAGCTGAGGTTTTGAGCGTAACTGTTGATGAAGAAAACAAGAAGGCTACGGTGTTTGTTGGCGAGGATCAGCAGTCAATTGCCATTGGTCGATCTGGACAGAATGTACGCTTGGCATCGAAACTGACAGGTTACGACATTGATATTGAGGCAAAAACTCCGGCAAAAGCGACTGAAGCTAAGCCTCGTAAGAACATTGAAGACAGCTTGATGAGTGTTGTCGAGGAAGTGGCAGAATAGACGACAAAATATCAGAAAGGAGGCGATATGCCAGATGATTTTTCTGAGTTAGAGGCTCGCTTGACTGATACGGCACGAGCTAGTTTGGAGCGGGCTGGTGCGTTGGCCCGTGATGATGGCGGGGCTTATATTGGCACTGAGCATATTTTGTTGGGGGTTTTGGCACAGAACTCGTCGCTTGGGGCGAAGATTTTGGCGGAATATGGCGTAACATTAGACAGAGTGGAAACGGCATTAGACATGACCGCTCGGCCGCTGGTTATCGCTATTATTCGTCAAGGTGTTAATGCCGAGGTGCTTGAAGTGATTCGGTCGGCTTGGCAGCTGGCGGTTGAGTTTGGTCAGGAGCGGATTGGCACGGAGCATCTGATTTACAGTATGCTACTGCAACAAAACACGCGGGCGACGAAATTATTGAGCGATATGAATATTGACATCGAGCAGATTCGCAGCGGACTGGAAGATATTTTCGACAAACAGCAATACGAATCTCTTCGCCAAGAAACCCAGCCGTCGGCTCAGAAGAAAAAAAGCGACGTGAAGATATTAGAGCGATTTGGCGTTGATTTGACACGGCGAGCTTCTGAGGGATTTTTGGATCCAGTGATTGGACGTGAGCAGGAGACGGAGCGGCTTATCACCGTACTTGGTCGTCGTAGCAAGAATAATCCAGCTCTCATCGGCGAGCCAGGAGTTGGAAAAACGGCGGTAGTTGAGGGGCTGGCACAGCGAATCGCAGATGGTCAAGTGCCGCAATTTTTGCTGGGTAAGCGGGTGTTTCAGTTGGATCTGACTTCGATGATTTCTGGCACGAAGTATCGTGGCCAGTTTGAGGAGCGGCTTCAAAAAGTCATTGCTGCTGTTAAGGCTCATCAAGAGATTATCCTGTTTATCGACGAACTGCACGTACTGGTCGGTGCAGGTTCGGCTGAAGGGTCGATGGATGCTGCGAATGTATTGAAGCCAGCATTGGCGCGTGGCGAGGTGCGGGTGATCGGTGCGACAACTTTGGACGAGTATCGCAAGCACATTGAGAAGGACGCGGCACTTGGGCGGCGATTTCAGGCAGTGATGGTTAATGAGCCTACGCCAGAAGATGCGGTTAAAATGCTTGGCGGCTTAAGTGAAAGGTTGGCTCAGCATCACCGTGTTGTTATTCCAGAGGCGACACTTGAAAAGGCGGTTGATTTAAGTCAGCGTTATATGTCGGAGCGATTTTTACCAGACAAGGCGATTGACGTAATTGACGAGGCGGCATCTTTACTAAAATCAAAGTTATCGCCGCGGCGAACATCTAGAGACAAGCTAGCCGTGCAGATTAAGCGTTTGGCTGGAATGATCGATGCGGCGGTTGAGGCTGAGAATTATCAGCGAGCGGCTGAGTTGAAGGTGCAGATGCGACAGCTTGAGTTAAGGATAAAAGAGCTGCCTGATGAAGCTGAGTCTTTGCCGACGGTTACGCTTGATCATTTATACCAGGCAGTGTCGGCGATAACGACGATCCCGCTCAATAAATTATCTTCCAGTGAAGTGAATCAATTGTTGCGACTTGAAAAACGTCTTGGCAAATATGTGTTGGGTCAGAATGAGGCGATCAGTCAGTTGGCACGGACGATTCGTCGCAATAAAGCTGGCTTAAGTCGTCAAGCAGGTCCACTTGGCTCATTTATCTTCCTTGGTCCGACTGGCGTTGGTAAGACCGAACTGGCGCGAGTGCTGGCTCGTGAGGTTTTTGGCGGCGACAATAATTTGATCAAGATTGACATGAGTGAGTTTGCGGAAAAACATACCGTCAGTCGACTGGTTGGTGCTCCAGCTGGATATGTCGGGTATGATGATGGCGGTAAATTGACCGACCGTGTCCGTCGCCAGCCGTACAGCGTGGTATTGTTTGATGAGATTGAAAAGGCGCATCCAGATGTGTTAAATCTGCTACTCCAGCTTTTAGAAGACGGGCAATTGACTGACGCACATGGTCGAACGGTGAGTTTTCGTAATACGATTATAATCTTAACGAGTAATGTTGGTGCTGATCAGATGATGCAAGATGGAGAGCTGGGCTTTTCTGCGAATGCGACGGTGCAGGAGAAGACAGAACATCGCCATGAGCGGAATACTCGTGCGGCAGTGAGGGAATTGGAAACATTACTGCGTCCAGAGCTGATCGGTCGGTTTGACGATGTGATTATATTCCAGCCGCTTTCTCGGTCGGTGGTCGGTAAGATTTTTGATAATCTTATCAATGACGTGTCGAAGCTAGTTGATAAACAGGGAATGAATCTGGTGGTTACGCCGCCATTGAAGCGTTGGCTGATTGATCAAGGCTTTGATGAGCAGCGTGGCGTTCGCGTTCTTCGACGCACGATTCAGTCTCAGCTCACTGATGTGTTGAGTGATGTTATTCTCTCTGGAAAAGCAGTTTCTGGCGACACGCTTCGGGCACGACTAGATAATAAAAAGGTGGTAATTGATGTCGATCATTCGTAGGTTAGTCAGTGGAATTGTTGCTGTTACGCTGATTGTGGCAGTTGGTGCGGCATTTATTCACCGCCAGGATATCATTGATGAAATTGCCTTTCGTAGCTATCAGCCGACCTCAGAAATTAGGCGTATAGCTGAGCGTAGCGGTATGTCGGAAACTGGAAAACGTTTCTTTTATTTGTCAAATCCGCAGCTAAAATCCGCTGATGAGTTTAATGACGAGTGTCGCCGTGTAGAAAAGGCCAGTGCCATTTTGGGCTGTTACGATCAAGCGAAAAGCTCGATTTATATCTATAACGTCAAAAACGCAGAACTAGACGGCATTAAAGAAGTAACTGCTGCTCACGAAATGTTGCACGCGGCGTGGGTGAGGCTCAGTGAGAGTGAGAAAAATCGGCTAGAATCACTTCTGGAGCGGGCGTATCAAAAAAATAAGAATGAAAAGCTCGCTAAGCGAATGAGTTATTATGATCGGGCTCAGCCTGGTTCGCGAACGAATGAGCTGCATTCAATTTTAGGTACTGAGTTTGCCGATGTTGGCGATGAGCTTGAGCAGCATTATAAACGCTATTTTACTAATCGAGCAGCCGTCGTCTCTCTCCATAATAATTATCAGCAAAAGTTTGACAGTGCGGAGCAGGAAGCCGAGAGTTTGCATAATGATTTGGCGGGGCGAAAGTCAGCGATTGATAATGAAATGAATGGTTATGTTTCAGAGTTGGCTCAGTATAATCAACGCGTCTCTTCTTTCAATCAGCGAGCAGCGAATGGCGACTTTCCGTCTCAGCAATCATTCCAGCGTGAGCGGACCGAGTTGCAGCAACAATTGGCTGATTTGAAGCGGCGAAGAGAATTGTTGAATGACCAGATTGACCGTTATAATGCTGATGTGAAGCGGCTGCAGCAGCTTGGTGTGAAGATTGAGGAGCTGCAAAATAGTCTTGATAGTGTCAAGGAGGCTGGGTGATGGCGAAGTCGCGTAGTCAATTTGTCTGTCAGCAGTGTGCTGCGACTTATCCGAAGTGGGCTGGTAAGTGTGAAAATTGTGGCGAATGGAACTCGCTATTAGAGCAAGTCGCGGCCGAGACTGGTGCGAATGCTGTGGCTCGTAGTGCTGGCAAAGGCGTGGCTCTGAAAGGCGTGAAGTTGAATGAGGCTGCGGCTGATGTGGCGGTGGATCGTTTGTCGACTGGAATTGGCGATCTTGACGTGGTGCTGGGTGGTGGATTTTTGCCAGGAGGAGTAGTATTGGTGGCGGGTCAGCCAGGAATTGGCAAGAGCACTTTGCTGGCTCAGATTTCGGCTTTTGTCGGTCGTGATAAAAAAGTTTTGTATGTCAGCGGCGAGGAGTCGGTGTCTCAAGTGAAATTGCGGGCTGAGCGGCTGGGTGCGGCTAATGCGAAGGGTTTGCAGCTGGCATCGTCAAATAGTGCTGAAGACATTGCCGCATCCATTCAGACTGGACAATATGATCTGGTTGTCGTCGACTCTATTCAAACATTATCTCTTTCGGATATCAGCTCAGCCCCAGGTTCTGTTTCGCAAATCACTAATTCGTCTAATGTCATCATTCGTGCTGCCAAGGCGGCGAATACGGCCGTCATCTTGGTTGGTCATGTTACCAAGGAGGGGTCGATTGCTGGGCCGAAAGTCCTGGAGCATCTAGTGGATGTAGTTTTGCAGTTTGAAGGCGATCGCTACGGCGGTTTTCGTGTGGTGCGGGCACAGAAAAATCGCTATGGCTCAACGTCCGAGGCGGCAATATTTGAAATGCATGACGAAGGGTTGAGGGTTGTTGAAAATCCGTCAGCTGCACTGTTGGCAGAGCGGCAAAATCTTGACGGTTCCATCGTGCTGGCAACCATGGAGGGGGCTCGGCCGCTACTGGTGGAGATCCAGGCGTTGGTTAATCCGACTAGCTTTGGTTATCCAAAACGTACTGCCAGCGGCTTTGACTTGAACCGATTAAACTTGCTCATCGCCGTGCTGGAAAAACGCACCAAGCTGACGCTGAGCGACAAAGATATTTTTGTCAATGTGGTTGGCGGTTTGAAGCTGAGTGATCCAGCGGCTGACTTGGCGGTGGTCATGGCCATCGCTAGTGCGTCGGCTGGTCGAACGTTGAGTGACGGTGCGGTAGTGTTCGGCGAGGTTGGTTTGGGCGGCGAGGTGCGGTCGGCGACCCAGTGGCATGCTCGAATTAAAGAGGCGAAAAAGCTAGGCTTTACGTTTGCGATTGCACCAAAGACTCATAAAAATAATTTCGTACACGGAGTAACAGATCTGCGACAAGCACTGATCGACTATTTACAATAAATAAGAAAAGAAGGAAATATGAATAATAACGCAATTGAACTACTAATTATTATTATGCTACTGGCTATCATGGCAGAGATTTATCTATTAATGAAGCCGCGGCGAAACGTTGAGCTCGGCAGTGGTCCAGCTATGTTGGTCGACACTTCGGTTTTGATGGATGGTCGAGTTGTCGATTTGGCGAAGACTGGTTTTTTGCTCGGGCAAGTAGTCGTTCCGCGTAGTGTTTTGAGCGAATTGCAGCTACTGGCTGATGGCTCTGATCACGCAAAACGTGAGCGGGCGAGATTTGGCATGGATGCTATGAAAGAGTTGAAGGACGTACTTGGCTCCTCGTTTACGCTACTGGACGACGCAAGGCGTATTCCTGAGGGTGTGGATAATCGCTTATTGCAGCTAGCTCGTCAAACTGGTGCGGCAATTTTAACGATTGACTATAACCTTAATAAGGTCGCCCAGGTGGAAGGGATTCAGATTTTAAATATTAATGAGCTGGCGAAGAGTTTGCGGATGAGTTACTTGCCAGGTGATGAGATATCGCTGGAGTTGACTCAGAAGGGGCAGGACAGTCATCAGGCAATCGGTCATCTAAAGGACGGAACTATGGTGGTGGTCGAGCAGGCGAAGAAGTTTATCGGCCAAACCAAAAAAGTTGAAATTATTAGAAACCTGCAGACTGACGCTGGCAAGATGATGTTTGCGAAGATTGTTGTTGAGGCGAATAATGAAACGCCGAAGCAATCTTCTCCAGCTGCACCAACAAAACAACGCTCGGTTGGCCGACGACCGCAGACGAAAGCTAGCGAAAAAGCAGCTAGCGTTCAGCAAGAAAAGAAGATGTCTCCGCGGCGTAATCAGTCTCGTGCGGCTACTAGCGAGGGCGAGAAGGTAGAACAGAAGAAGAGACAGTCAACGACTTTCAAGTCGCAGGTACGTTCTCGGCGACCAAAAACATCAGCCCAGCACGAGGCTGAGCTGATTCGATTGGCGAATGATCAATAGTCTACTATTTTGATGTGAAAGTCGCCTCTTTGCTGGTGGCGTAGTAAGCTGAATCTCGAACTGTGACAGTGGCTCGGTGTGAACCAGTGGTTGTCAGCTCAACTGTTGCACTTTCTGACCCGCTGGACGAAATCGAGCCACTCTTTATGACCTGTCCATCAACAGCGATTTCAATTGACGCTAGGGTATGCGTGCCGCCGCTAACGCTGGCAGTGATGGTGTATTTATTGCCGCTGCTACTGAGAGAGATGGCGTTAACTTGTGGCTTGCTGTCGCTACATTGGTGAATGTCGTCGTCGCTTGTTGCGTCATAGCCAGCTGGCGCAGAGATTGTCTCTTTTTTGGTGATAGGATCAACGGTCTTTGTAACTTCAACTTCTTCTTTAGCTTCGTCTGGCGTACAAGAGGTAGCCTTTTTCTTCGACACCTTGTCAAAGGTCATTTTTTGCGAAGATTCACTCTGTTTTTTGTTCCACCAAGATGGGTAAAGCTCATTATTAACCCTTTGGATACCGTTTGGCTGCTTGAACCAGTCGTTTGGCTTCCATTTATTTTCCTTGGCGTAGACTTCTGTGTGAGCGAATGACATCACTTTTCGGACAACTGGCATACCGAGGGCTGAGTTTGACGTTCTAATTACGCTAGTGTCGGAATTACCTAGCCACATGCCCATTGTTAATGCTGGGCTATAATTCATAATCCAGATGTCTTTTGCTTGTCCGCCCCCCTTGTCGGTTGTTCCAGTCTTTGCTGCAGTTCTCACCCCTGGCACAGACAATGCCCCGTAGCCATGCAGTCCAGCGGCAGCTGAAGCGTCGCCAAGAATGTCGTTGATGATGTAGGTAACTTGCGGGTCGGTAACTTTCTTGGAATTGTCTTTCCATTTTTTCAATGTTTCGCCCTGAGAGTTAGTTGCTTCAAGCACGTTACTGGTTGGCTGCAATGTGCCCATTCGGGCGAATGTTCCATAGGCATTAACTAGCTCTGTCTGCTTGTTGCCGCATGCGCCGATGGCAGCGGACAATCCATAGCCTCCAGCAGCTTCTTCTTGCTGACAGTAACTGGTGTTGCCCATACTGCGAATAAAGCTGACGGTTGGCTCGGCCTGGCCGTTTCCTGCGACGTACATAGCTTTGACAGCGGGAACGTTGCGGGACAAGGCAAGTGATCGGCGAATGCTGATGCTGCCCATAAACTTGTTGTCGTGGTTTCGTAGCTGAGCACCATAGACTTTATCAATATTCTCATCACTTAATACAGATCCGCTGCCGTAGTTCTGCTGATTACTACCGCGGTTTTCAAACAGTTTAGCGTAGTCAAAGGCCTTGATAGTCGATCCTGGCTGGATGAAACCAGTAGCGGCGTTGTCTTGTCCGAATCCTGGATAATTAAAGTCGCGGCTACCGACCAGAGCGACGATTTGTCCAGTTTGCACGTCTTCCAGTGTGGCTGCACCATTGCTGATATTGTAGGCTTTGGGTATGCCAGTCTCGAAGAAGGCTTTCATTTCGTTCTCTAGTTTTTCCTGAATTCGCCAGTCTAGAGTAGTTTTCACCGTCAAGCCACCACGTCCAACAACTGCTGCCCCAAGCTCTCTGTTCAGTTGATTGCGAACCATCAATACGAAGTGCGGTGCCTTGATGTTCTCCATCTGGTTGATCTCTGGCTTAATATTGCTCAGAATGTCATATTCTTTGGCTTTTTTTGCCTCGTCTTCAGAGATGTAGCCTTGCTCTTGCATATAGTCAATGACGGTGTGCTGACGCTTGATCAGGGCATTGTTGCCACTGGTGTTGTAAGGATTGAAATAGGTTGGATTCTGAGGAATAGACGCTAGCAGTGCCGCCTCAGCGATCGTCAAATCTTTAGCACTTTTACCGAAGTATGATTGAGCGCCAGACTCCACGCCATTACGCGGACCACCGTATGGCGACTCATTGAGATACAGTGACAGGATCTGGTCTTTGTTGTACATCCGCTCAACTTCGATTGCCAAAATGATTTCCTTGATCTTTCGAGGAACACCCGTTAGGCCACGGTCGCCAGCTTCGTCAGCAAAGAAGACTTGTTTTACCAACTGCTGTGTCAATGTAGATCCACCTTGCACCTGTCGCCCTGAAGTCGTTGAGAACATGGCACGAGCGATACCGCTAACACTGATACCGTGGTGAGTGTAAAAGTCCTTGTCTTCGATCGCGACAGTTGCGTTTTTCATGTGCTTGCTGATGTTTTCTGCTTCCACCACCAGCTTATAGTTACTGGCACCTTTATCCTCCCAAAGCAAGACTCCGTTGCGGTCATAATATTTTGTGACAGTGGTTTGAACTCGTTTAGCGATTTCGCCTGGTCGAATCTTGTCCAGATCTTTACGGAAATATGCGAACATACCTCCGATCATCAATATACCGAGAAGCACACTAACAGCAAGTATCTTTAACAGCATAATGCCGCCGCGTTTTGAGAACCAATATTTAAATACCCGCTTTGGGTGTAGGCGATAAAGCAGCCGCTTGACGGGATGTTTTGGTAGGCTAGCTAAATATTCCGCTCGCTCTCGCGACTTCTTATCTTTCTTGGTTTTATGCTTATTAGCGAGATTCGCGTAAAGGTTCATACCTTTTGTCATAGCGGGCTTTTTACTGCTTGAGCTATGATTACTTGCACTGGTTGTCGTCTTCTTTTTCACAATTATTATTATATCACGCCTATGGTTCGCGACAATCCTTAAAAGTTGCTATAATGAAGAAAAGGAGAGGAGAATATGAAGTTATCAGAGGAATTACAGTGGCGCGGATTTGTCAATCAAA
>ERZ772917.1513-NODE-1513-length-13243-cov-3.662041_pt1 | contig 13243 bp, 10 predicted proteins | sample MGYA00511187_ERZ772917 | MGnify/ENA primary metagenome ERZ772917 (study PRJEB29015, sample SAMEA2737925) | human oral metagenome | biome: human oral; feature: human-associated habitat; material: dental | place: China | collected 2012 ... | reverse complement strand
TGATCGCGACCTTGCGCGCGGACGCACACCGCTTCACGATCTCCATGGCGTGCGTGTAATTCTTGCAAAGCATCACGTTCTCCAGCTTCGCGTTCTCGATGGGTGGCTCGACGGGCCAGGAACCCGTCGTGACGATCAGCTTGTCGTAGGTATCCTCGAACTCCCTGCCCGATCTCCGGTCGCGGACCTTCAATTTTTTCCCCGCCAGGTCGACCTCCGTGAACTCGTGCTCCATGCGGGTCGTGACGCCAAGCTCCGCAAGCTTCTCCGGCGAGCAGTAGAACAGACCAGCGGGGTCCTTCACCACCCCCTGAACGTGCAGCGCGATGCCGCACGACAGGAAGGAAATATTGTCGTTCCTCTCATAGACCGTGACCTGCGCGTCCTTGTGCAGCGTCACGGTGTTCAACACCGCCGCCGTACCGGCGTGCGTGCAGCCTAAAACAACAACCTTCATCATCTGCTCCTCCTCCGGGTGTGTTTTTCAGAAAAAAGACTTCTGTGTTTTGCGCCACCATGAGCACAAAAAGGTCCCCAAAATACAAAAAACCTGCCGAGGCCCACAAGTTTTTATTGTACAGTTATGTCCTATGGCTGTAAAGTAACCCCAATCACAGGTTGCGACGGCTTTATGGGGGATCAAGCCCGTCGTCGTACTGGTTAGGCCGACTCTGATCTTTCAGCCGTCAGGTGTGGCGGAAAACGCATAAAACCTGTTTCCGACGCACGTTAAAAACCTTGCCCGCGGTTTGGGGACCACGGACCCTACCAAGCTGCCGGTTGCCTCGGTGATGGCCTGCTTATGCAGGGGGCTGTCCCGCAGGGGAGCATTGACCGCTGCTGGCCTCTCCCAAAGGGGAAGGCCAGCACTTTCAGCGCGTTTATGCTGGCTTGGGCCGGAGCGTGATGGGCTGGTTGTTGTAGTGCTCCTCGATGCCCTGGGAGTGGTCTGAGGTCGAGATGAGGATACGCACCAACTCGTCGGCGTCGTTGAAGATCGCCTTGAAGATCGTGATGTGCTGCAGCGTTCCGTTGCCGTCGTACAGAGCGAAGGAGGATTCCCGGGTGACGAAGAGTTCGCGGAGGACCGCTACGGCGTGGAGAGCGTTTGGGAAGAGAACGGACATCGGCTGCATCAAAAACTGGCTCTTCCGCGCGTTGTGGAGCTTCAGCAGGGCGTCGTTGGCCGTCACTAGGAGGATGGAGTTGACGAGCTTTTCCAGTTTCGCCTCGGCGCTCTCCGCCTCGGGACGCTTCAACGGGTGCTGGGGGACAAGCTGCCCAAGGCCGAGGAACGGCTGATTGAAGGCGAAGTCGCGCATTTGTTGTCCCTCACGGAAGGCGTTGCGACAGTTGATCATCTCCTCAGAGAAGTGGAAGATGCAGTAAATGGCGGTGATGCTGTTCCCCTGGCTGAACTGTCCGGCGCAGGAAACTTCCGCCTCGATGACGTTGCCCTTGCGGTCCAGCATCGCGGACCGTGCCCGAATGAACCCGATGGTCGTGAGGATGTCCAACATGCGCCAGGCGTCCTCGCTGCGGCTGAAAAAGGAAGGAAAGTCCTTTTCCTTCAGCTTGATGGTGCCGTCTTCGAATTCCGTATCCCGCTCGACGAGGCCATAGAAGTGGATGGCCGCCTTGCTGGCGCGGGCGAGGCGAAGGTGCGTTCCAATGTGGATGAGCTGGTCGCGCCGATCGCCGTCCTCGATTCCAGGGGCGACGATCGGGAGCGGGGGGCGAAACTCCAGCCACGGCTCGTCCGTGATGTCCGTAAAGATGTTGAAGGCGGCGGCGTCCTCTTGGGCGCGTATCGTGGCCTCGTCCGTCTGGGGCAGTTCCTGAAAGCGCAGCATCACGCTGGGTGCAGCGAGATCCCCCGCCTCTTCAATGGGCGAGGCGGAGGCGGAGAACGTCTTCAAGAACCCCTTTTTGTCTGGATAGCAAAAGGAAAAGGGGGCGATCTCGGCCCTTCTGTGTTTAGCCCTGGTGTAGACCCCGACCAGCCCGCGCTGGATCGCCTTGGAAAATTGGGGCATCTTCAGGAAGGGTTTGTCCATGAAGGTTTCCTCTGCAAAACCCCACTTGTCCACGAAGGCTTTGTTGTAGGCAAGAACCCGTCCTCGGTTGGGGGCGAGGATCAGGATCGGGTCCGGCAGCGCTTCAATGACCGCTTGCATCTCCTGGCTTGCGTTCATGATGAATCCTCCATAATCAATGAACTCGGAGCACCCTTCGCTCGGCAATGCGCGTACGTTTCCATTCATGTCTTCCTATTTTACGATGAAAACTCAGTTGAAACAAGCAAAAAGGTGGTAATGTTAAGAGTTATGCGCAAAATAGTTTGTAGACTCCGGGTGAATACGCGGCTTTGTCCCTTATCCTGATTGACGTCCTCTCTACGGTATTTTACACGGTGGACAGGTAGATGTGGGCGGAATTTTCCGGGGTCTATCGGAGGCAAGAAAAAGGAAAAGCCCGCCTCACGGCAGGCTTTATGGATTATGCCGGAGATGTCCGGCGGTTCTACTGGAGGCGGCACCCAGATTCGAACTGGGGGTAAAGGATTTGCAGTCCTCTGCCTTACCACTTGGCTATGCCGCCCTTAAAATCGGCGCGTCAAAACACACTGGACGCGCCCCTTTCACCTCAGTTATTCTAACGGCAAACGCACGCTTCGTCAAGCATCGGGCATCCGCCTTCCGCCCGTCACTTCTTCGTGTAGAGGAAGGGGCCGGCCATCTCAAAGCCCAGCTTGCGGTACTCGAAGATCTGCTCCGTAGACCCCACCAGGAAGTAGCCTCCGGGGGCCAGGGCGTTGAAGAACTTCTGGTAGAGGGCCGCCTTCGTCTCGTTCGTGAAGTAGATGACGACGTTGCGGCACAGGATGATGTCGAAGCCCGTCCCGAAGGAGTCGTCGATCATGTTGAAGCGCTTGAAGGCGACGCGCCGCTTGATCTCCTGATTGACGTCGTAGGATTCGCCGCCGTCCTTCGTGGTGAAGTACTTCGCCAGGTACTCCTTCGGCGCGTTGACCAACTGAGCCTTGACGTAGTGCCCCTTCTGGGCGATGTCCAAAGCGCCCTGGTCGATGTCCATCGCCAGGACCGGCGAGGAGGCCTCCAGCCCACAGACCGCGGAGAGAATCGCCAGGGAGTAGGGCTCCTCCCCCGTGGCGCAGCCCGCGCTCCAGAGCTTCAGGCGCCGGTTGCCGCGCTTTTGCGTCAGCTCCGGAATGATCTTGTCCCTGAGCTTCCACCACTGGGAATCGTTTCGAAAGAACTCCGACACGTTGATCGTCAGGTAGTCCAGAAACTCCCGCAGCCGCTTGGGGTCGTTCTTGATCATGTTGAAGTACTCGTCGTAGTTGCCCTTCACGCCCCACCGTTCCATCTGCATGTGGATGCGGCGGTGAATCTGCTCCTTGTAGGAGTTCAGGTCCAAGCCGATGATCTTCTGCATCTTCTGCTTGAACGCTGAGTATGCGGGCGAATCGTACTGCGTTGCCTCTGCCATGGTCGGTACCTCCCGAACCGGTCAATAGGGAGGAACCGTCCCATGATCGGCCCTCCATTCCACGATGTTCCCTGATGCCTCGCGATATCCGGCGGCGTCCGGAGGGCGCTCCGCCGCCCCGAAACAGGCTAGTCCTCCAGGACCTCTTTCTCCTTCACTTTGTAGATGTCGTCCACCTTCTTGACGTAGGCGTCCGTCTTGTCCTGCACGGCCTTCGTCAGCGTCTTCAGGTCGTCCTCCGTTATCTCCGAGGCCTTCTCCTGTTTCTTCAGAGACTCGATGGCGTCCCGCCGGTAGTTGCGGACGACGACCCGCGCGTCCTCCGCCTTCTTCGCCAGGAGCTTCGTCAGCTCCACGCGGCGCTCGCGCGTCAGCTCCGGCAGCGTCAGGCGGATGCTGGCTCCGTCGTTCTGCGGCGTCATCCCGATGTTAGCCGCCAGGATGGCCTTCTCGATGGCCTTGAGGCTGGTCCGGTCGAAGGGGGCGATCTGGATCGTCCGGCTCTCCGGAATGGTGATGTTGGCGATCTGCTTGAGCGGGGTCGGCGTTCCGTAGTAGTCCAGCTTGATGTCGCTCACCAGGCCGGGGTGGGCCCGCCCCGTGCGGATTGACAGGTATTCGTTCTGCAAAAAGTCAATGGCTTTATCCATGCTCTCCTGGAGTTCTTTGAGCTCGTCCTTCGGCATAACGTTCCCTCCTTAAAAAGTATCGTCCTGACGATCGGGGCACAAGGCAGCGCCCCTCAGGCATCCTCCACGATTGTACCAATTCGCTCGCCGTTGACAAGGGCCGAAACCAGACATCCCTTCCTTTGAACGTTCAGCACCAGGATGGGGATGCGGTTCTCGCGGCAGAGGGAGAAGGCGGAGGCGTCCATCACCTCGATGTCGCGCTGCAGGGCCTCCGAGTAGGACAGGTGAGGGAAAAACCTCGCCTCCGGATGGCTCTTGGGGTCGGCCTCATAGATGCCGTCCACCTTCGTCCCCTTCACCATGCAATCGACGCCCATCTCCGCAGCCCGCAGCGCGGCCGTCGTGTCCGTCGAAAAGAAGGGGTGCCCCGTCCCCGCGGCGAAGATCACGATGCGCCCCTTCTCCATGTGACGCAGGGCGCGGCGGCGGATGTAGGGCTCGGCCACCTCCCGCATCTCGATGGCCGTCTGCACCCGCGTGGGCACGCCCATCTTCTCCAGCACGTCCTGAAGCGCCAGCGCGTTGATGACCGTGCCCAGCATCCCCATGTAGTCCGCCTGAGAGCGCTCGATGCCCAGCTTCTGAACGTCTCGGCCGCGCAGCATGTTGCCGCCCCCCACCACAAGAGAAAGCTGGATACCGGCGCCGTGCAGCTCCACCATTTCAGCCCCGACCCGCCGCACGGCGTCAAAGTCCAGGCCGAAGCGTTCGTCCCCCGCCAGGACCTCGCCCGATAACTTCAGAAGCACCCGCTTGTACCTTGGCATATATCGCACCCACTCCTCTCCCTTGAGCCCCTGCAGCCGGACCGGCACAGGCATCCGCGCCGCTCGCATACAAAACACTCCGGCGCGGAGGAATTCCACGCCGGAGTCTTTTCAATCCCCAAAGGGCCTACTCGCCGATGGAAAAACGGGCAAAACGCTTGACGACGATGTTCTCCCCAAGCTTGGCGATCATTTCCGTGACCAGGTCCTTGATCTTCTTGCTGGAGTCGCGGATGTACTCCTGCTCCAGCAGGCAGCTCGTTTCGTAGAACTTGCGAACCTTGCCCTCAAGGATCTTGTCGATGGCCTGAGCCGGCTTGCCCTCCTCGAGGAGCTGCTGCCGGTAGATCTCGCGCTCGCGCTGCAGCACGTCCTCGGGCACGTCCTCCGGGCGAACGTACTGCGGGTTTGCCGCGGCGATCTGCATACAGATCTCATGTCCAAGGTGGTTGAACTCGTCCGTCTTGGCCACGAAGTCCGTCTCGCTGTTCAGCTCAAGCAGGGTGCCCACCTTGAAGTTGGTGTGGATGTACTGAAAGACGCGGCCGTCGCTCGCCGTACGGTCCGCCTTCTTGGCGGCCTTGGCCAGCCCTTTCTCGCGAAGGTAGTCGATGGCCTTCTCCATGTCTCCGCCCGACTCGGCCAGGGCCTTCTTGCAGTCCATCATTCCGGAGCCGGTGCGCTCCCGAAGCTCCTTGACGATCGCAGCATTGATCTCAGCCATCGTTTATGCCTCCTCGTACTTGTTGTCGGAGTAGGTTTCGTGCAGGCGCTCGCGGGTGTCGATCGCGTCCTCCGCCTTTTCCTCAGGCGTTTCTCCGACCGGCGCCGAGGCGTCGTCCTCGCCCTGACGCCCCTCGATGACGGCGTTGGCCATGAGCCCCGTCACCAGCTTGATGGCGCGGATAGCGTCGTCGTTGCCGGGGATGGGGTAGTCGATGACCTCCGGGTCGCAGTTCGTGTCAACGATGGACACCACCGGAATGCCCAGCCTGCGGGCCTCGGCGATGGCGTTCTCCTCGCGGCGCGGGTCGATCAGGAAGATCGCGTCCGGCACGGCGTTCATCTTGGCGATCCCGCCAAGGTACTTCTCGAGCTTCGTCTGCTGCTTGCGAAGGGCCGCCACCTGCTTCTTGTTGAGCTTCTCCCACTCGTTGTCCTCGTCGTACTTCCGGAGCTCCATCATCCGCTGCACGCGGCTGCGGATCGTGGGGAAGTTCGTCAGAAGCCCGCCCAGCCAGCGCTGGTTGATGAAGTACTGGCCGCAGCGCGTCGCCTCCTCGCGAATCGTTTCCTGCGCCTGGCGCTTCGTGCCGACGAACAGGACGTGCCCGCCCTCCGACACGGTGGTGCGGATAAAGTCGTAGGCCTTATCCAGCCCTCTCACGGTCTTCTGCAGGTCGATGATGTAGACCCCGTTGCGCTCCGTGAAGATGTAGGGCTTCATCTTGGGGTTCCAGCGGCGCGTCTGGTGCCCGAAGTGGACCCCGCACTCCAGCAACTGCTTCATGCTCACAACTGCCAATTCCCATACCTCCCAAAGGTTAAGCCTCCGCCCCGCTCTGCAGTCCGGGTTCTCGATCCCGAAGGGACACCTCTGGCTCCCCGGCGCGGGCGCGTGTGTTTTTTGACACGATGATTAGTATAACACAGAAGGGCCTCAAAGGGGCGAAAACGTCAGTGGAGGTCGCACTCCCCAGCTGGCCGCCGGGCCGGTATGAGGAGCGTCGCCGCCCCCATCGCCACGAAGGAGAGCAGGATGCCGCACGTGGTGGCGTTGAGCCGCGCAAAGCCGACGTCCACCAGGTGCGTCGCCGTGTCCAGCACGCCAAAGCCCAGGTTCACCGTCGGTGCGCCGCTGTAAAACGTGCAGAAGAGCGTGAGGAGGACGCCCAACACCGCGGAGAGGACGGCCCCCGCGGTCGAGGCGCGGGAGGTGAGGAGGCCGAGGACGAGGGGGGCCGCCAGGGAGACGCTCATCAGTGAGTAGAAGATCGTGAGGGCCGATATGATGCTCTCCAGCCGCAGCGCGAGGAACACGCCCGCCACGCCCGAGGCGAGGCTGACCAGCCGCGAGCCCCAGAGCAGCCCCCGGTCCGACAGGGAGGGGTGCAGGAAGCGCTTGTACAGGTCGTTCGTGATGGACCCGGCCAACATGTAGAGCACCGCGTCCGCCGTGCTGACCTCCGCGGCGAAGATGGCGGCGAGGGAGAGGGTGGCGATGGAGAAGGGCAGCATCTCCTTGATGGCCGTGGGCAGGGCCAGGTCCGCCCGGCTCAGGGCCGGGAAGCAGGCGAAGGCGGCCACGCCGATGAACACCGGAATGACGGCAAAGGCCAGCTGGACCACCCCGCCCAGCGCCGTGCCCCAGCGGATGGTGCGCTCGTCGCGGGCGCCGAACACCTTGCCGATGAGCCCGGGCGAGATGAAGAAGGAGGGTACCAGCATGACGAGGTAGCCGACGATGGCCGTAGTCCCCATGCCGCCCATGGAGAAATAGGCGTCCGTCCGCTCCGCGTCCGCCAGGTTCTGTGCCACCTTCGCCGTCAGTCCCTCCCAGCCGCCCACGAAGGACCAGATGAAGGGCAGCGCTGCCACGAACCCCGCCAGGATGACGGCCACCTCCACCAGGTTGACGACGGCTGCCGAGAACAAGCCACCCGCCGCGAAGTAGAGCGTCGTCACCGCCGCCCCCGCGACGACCCCCACCGTCGTTGGCACGCCCGCCGCAACCTGGAGGATCCAGGCGATGCCCAGCAGCTGCCCCGCGAAGAGCGCCAGGGTCCCCACCGCCATCATGGCGGAGAGAAGTCCGCGAAAGGCCTTGCCGTAGCGCAGGTCCAGCCAGTCGCTCAAGGTGTAGAGGTTGTGCCGGACCGCCAGGCGCCAGATTCGTGGCCCCACCCAGAAGGCCAGGATCATCGAGCCGATCCCTGCGCTGCCGATCCACCACCAGGCGGAGAGGCCGTGGCGCCAGGCCAGGGCCGAAACGCCCACCGTGGAGCCCGCGCCGAGGTTCGCCGCGGTCAGCGTCGTGAAGAGGAGGGCAGGCCCCAGCCTGCGCTCCGCCACGAAGAACCCCTCCGCGCTGGTGACGCGCCGGCCCACCAGCGCCCCGACCAGGATCAGCAGCGCCGCGTAGCCGAGGATGAACAAGACGTACCCATTGTTCAGAAGCGACCGCACCTCAGTCATGACCATGACCTCCGTCCCTCGCCCGACGGGGAAGCCGGTGTAAAACCATAAAAAAAGCCTGCTGAGGCATACTGCACCCCAAGCAGGCCGCGTTTCCACGCCAGGCGAATTGAGATAAAAATGGCTGGGGAACAGGGATTCGAACCCCGATTACCTGATCCAGAGTCAGGCGTGCTGCCGTTGCACCATTCCCCAACACCCAACAGAAAAATATTTTATCAGGGGAACCTAAAAAGTCAATAGTCAAATGGCCGCAAATCCACGGGTACGAGGAATGCGCGGCGCTTCGGGTGCTCGAAATGCAGCGCGGCGGTCCTTTTCAGGACCGCCGCACCATACTGCCTATCTGCCAGAGGGCAGGGCTGCGCTGCCCTTCTCCTCGTCCTCCTGCTCGTACTGGAAGCGTCCGACCAGGGCTTCCAGGCGGGCCACGCCCTCGCTCATCCTCTGGGCCTCCGTGGCGACGTTCTCGCTTGCCGCGGCCGTTTCACCCGTCGCCTTTCTGATGCCCTCCAGGGTTTTGCCGACCTCCGCCGTCGCACTCGACACCTGGCCCACCGAATTCGCCATCTCGCTGCTTGACGCCGCCTGCTCCTCCGCCGCGGCCGCTATCGTCTGCATGTGTCCGCTCAGCGCGTTCACTTCGTCAAGGCCGCGCTTCAGGCTGTCCTGTGCTTCGCCCGAGCTCTTGACCGTTTCGTTCAGAAGCTCGCCCAGTTCGCGGATGACCGCACTCGCCTGATTTGAGTCGTCCTCCAGATTGGAGATCAGCTTTTGCACTTCCTGCGCCGCGTTGCTCGATTCCTCGGCGAGTTTGCGCACCTCCTCGGCGACCACAGCGAAGCCACGGCCGGCCTCGCCCGCGCGAGCCGCCTCGATCGCCGCGTTCAGCGCAAGCAGGTTCGTCTGGTCTGCGATGCCCGTGATCGTCGTCACGAAGCCTGCGATGGCGTTCACCGACCCGTTGACCTTCCCGATCGACTCCCCGCCGGCGCGGGAGCGGTCCTCCGCCTGTCGAACCTTGGCGATGACGGAATCCACCTCGGCGAAGGCCGTTTGCGTCAGGTCTGCGGTGCGGGCGGCGATCCCGGCGCCCTCCTCGGAGGACTGCGCCGTTGCGGCCGCGGCGCGCGAGACCTCGTCAACCGCTGTGTTGGTGCTCATCAAAGCCTTTGCGTTCTCGGCGGAAAGGTGAGAAACCTCGTCCACGGAGGCCTTGACCTCCTCCATGGAGGCGACGGACTCCTCCGAGATGGCCGCGAGGTTCTGCGCCCCGCTGGCAAAGGTTTGCGCCTCTTTACCCAGGTCGCGGATGATCTGCCGCAGGTTGTTCTGCAGGAGAGCGTAGTTGTGGGTCATCTCACCGATCTCGTCCTTGTAGTCCAGGAGCCAGACCTTCGAGCGGTCGTACATGAAGTCGAGCTTCGAGGCGCGGTGAATGATCTCGGTCAACGCGAGGATGGGGCGGACGACGCGCCCGCTGAGCCAGTAGACCACTCCGGAGAGGAGGAGAAGGCCCACGATGGCGGCCAGGATCGTATTGCGGGCCATGGCCCTCGACTCCGCCAGCATCACGGACATGGGGACCAGTGCGTTGATGCACAGCGTCTGTTTTGCCGGAGTGAGGGGCACCGGTACGTAGACCTTCAGCGCCTGACCCTTCGTCGCCACGGCGTAGTCGTGCTCCATGAACTGCCTGCCCTCCCGGACGGACTGCAGGACCTGAGGGGCCGTCTTCTGGCCCTGAATGATGTCGCCCAGCTGCCTGCCGATCATCGTCTGGTCCGTAGAGTAGATGACGAAGCCGTCGTCGTCGATCAGGAGGAGGACCGTCTGGTCGCTGAGGATGCGGAAGGTCTTCATGCGTGCCTGAAGCAGGGCATAATCCATGTCGATTCCGACCACTCCGGCGGTCCTGCCGTTGATCTTGATGGGGACGGAGATGGAGGTGATCAGGGTTTTGAAGCCGTTTTGGTAGGTATAGAACTCCGGGTTCCCGACGACCGTTTCGCCCGTCTTGAGGGAGGTCGTGTAGTACTCATTGCCGGAGGCGTATATCGTTTCTGACGTCACGTCGCGGGTGCGGACGGCCTGGCCGTTCTGCTCGACGAAGCTGGCCGTGAACTGTCCCTTTTTGCCGTACCATTCGCTGTCCGCGAAGTTTTCGTCGCGCCCGTCGAAGGCGTCCGGCTCGAAGGCCACCCACATGGAAACGATCTCCGGCCTCTGAAGGGCGCCCGACTCCAGGAGCGTCAGCACGGTTTCCCGAGCGTTGGGCGCCGTGCTGTCGAGGCGGGGGATCGCGCCGGCGACCGTCAGGAGGATGTCAATGTTTTCTTTGATCTGGTTCTGGATGTCGAGCGCAACCTTGCCGACGGAGGCTAACGTCAGGACTTCGACGTCGCGGGACGCCTTGTTCGACGTGGAAACCGTCACGTAGGCGATGACGGAGCAGAAGACGATCAAGACGACGGACAGGATGCCGAGGAGCAGCTTGGTCCTGAGCCGCAGGGCTCCACGGGTGGAACGAGTGGAAAAAACCGACATGATCAATCCCTCCAAAATTATCAATAATTACTGACGGTCCAGAATCGCGTTAAAGAAGTCCGCGTCCATCGAGAAAAATTCCCCCTTCCTTAAACTCTGAATCCATGAACGTCCTTGAAACCGTCCGGCGAGCATAGGCGCCTGTTTTGCATTGGAGTTTTCCACGATTTAGGTACTGAAACGCCTTTCGGCACAGGGGGTTGCCTTCGTTGCCCAAAGTATAGCAGAAAAAGTCAAAATAGGACAACGATGTCCTTTGACGAGGCGCGATTTCCAGCCCCCAAGCATTACATTAAGAGGGAAGAGAGCCCTCCGGAGCTCCCCTCCCTCTCGATCTTTCCTTGTTCTTTTGCGTGGATAAGCCGGGCTAGGGCAGCATCTCCACCACCTCGTCCGCCCCTTCAAGCATGTCGTGGGCAAACTTGGCAGCGGTCGTCGTGGACTCGCAGAGCGTCGGCCACCACAGAGCCAAAGCCGGGTCGTCCAGCAGGGCCTCCACGCTCTTGTCCCCGTAGCGCATGTGGAAGTGGATGAACCCGTCCTCGCTGTCCTTGCCCTTCGGCAACAGGGTAAGGTACTTGTAGGGCCCCGCGGCATCGGCCTGGAAGACGAACCACAGGATGGGATACTCCCCAAACTTCCGGGCCTCGATGCCGTCGAAGACGTAGGACACCGTCGCCTTGACGGCTCCTTTGTCGTCCATGAAGGTGAACGAGTTCCCCTCCACCTTCGCCCCGCCGGCGAAGTCGGATTTCAGCATCGTGTCTTTCATGAAGCCCTTCACGGCCTCCGGCGTGTAGGTCTTCCCCTTCGCCGCGGCCTTCTTCGACACCGCCTCGTAGACGGGCTTCATCAGGGGGTCGTCCAGGAAGCTGATGGGGTTCACCCAAGTGCCCTTCCAGCCGTCGAGCGGGTTGACGCTCTTGAACATATCGACAATTTCTTTCACGGCCTCGGGGGTCGACATATCCTTTAAGAGGCGGGCGACATCTCCCGGTGCGCAGAGCGTCGGCCACCACATGGCCTTGGCGGCATCGTCGATCAGTGCCTTGAGGCTCTCACTTCCGTAGCGCATGTGCCAGTGCTTGACTCCCTCAGGAGTATCGCTGTGCACTTTGAGCATCACCAGGTACTTGTACCCCTTCGTCTTATCCGACGCGCCGCTTGCCGCCTCGAACTGATGCCACTCGATGTCGAAGGTCCCGAACTTCCGTTTTTCGACCCCGCGGGACGCGTAGGTCAGGGTTCCCAGGGAGGCTCCCTTGGAGTCCATGAAGGTGATCCCGCTTCCCTCCACCTTCATGCTGTCGAAAGCGGTCTGGTAAGAACGACCAAGGGCACTCTTCACACCCTTCTTGGTGTAAGCGGGCAAGGACGCCGCAGCTTTCTCGCAGACGGCGTCAACCTCGGGCGCATCCAAGGAACCGTAGAAACTCTTCCACTCTCCTTCCCAATCCTTCAATACTCCGACCTGGGGCTGAGGATTGGGATTAGGGTTAGGATTCGGGCTGGGGTTCGGGGTGTCCCCTGGGATGTTGTGGGGGCCTCCGCCGCATCCGCCCAGCGCCAATAGAGCGATGAGGAACACGGACAACAGGGTGCCGAAACGCCATGATTTGTTTCTCACGTTAACCACTCCTTAAATTTAAAATGATACAACGAAAAAAGTATAACTCTAATTTTAGATAGCCGCAACTAGCTATCCCCATTTTTGCGTTTAGAGCATGGTGAAACGCTGGCAGGGGAGGGGTGTATGGCGCGGAGCGGAACGGCTGTGGAGGGAAACAACCCAAAGGGTACGCCGTGTGGCCCAAGGATATGCGGGCCAGCGTCCTTCACAGGTTTCGCCTCCTGACGTCTTTCAGCACACCGCATTTGTCTAACGGGGGCCTGTCGGGGTACAATGGCGCCGGAGGTGTTGGTGTGCATGTTTCGTATCTTTGGAAAGTCCGCGAGGGAAGGCGCCGTCCTGCTGGGGGCGCTCTTGCTGGTGAATCCGCCGACGCTGGCCCTGGGGGCTGAGAGGGATGCAGCCGCCGAGCAGACGGCAAGGGAGCTTCGGGCAGAGCTGTCCCGCCTGGGGTCCTCTGGGGACCCCGAGGCGCAGGAGGCCCTCCTGCGCCAGATCATCGAGCGCTGTCCGGACACGGAGGAGGCGGAGGCTGCCCATTGGGCGCTTGCGGACCTCTGCCTGGACGGGTTCGCCGAGCCGAAGGAGGAGCAGGCCCGCAGCGTGCTCGAGCAGTTTTTGAAGCGCTATTCCTCGTCGCGGTGGGCCACGCAGGTGAGGTGTCGCCTGTACTGCCTCTGCGAGGGAGCCGACGCGGAGCGCGCGGCGCAACTGAGGGCGGAGCTCCTGAAGGACGAGGCGCTGCCCCAGGTGATACGAAAGTCCTTCGAGCGATGAGGCGATGATGTCGCCTAGCGGCCCGACATCACAAGAGGCCCCCCTCGCGCGAGGGGGACCTCTTGTAGCGTGGGCCGTTGGCTCTAGGCCGAAACGATCTCCTTGATCTTCATGAGGCGGCT
>ERZ772917.1512-NODE-1512-length-13246-cov-6.743461_pt1 | contig 13246 bp, 10 predicted proteins | sample MGYA00511187_ERZ772917 | MGnify/ENA primary metagenome ERZ772917 (study PRJEB29015, sample SAMEA2737925) | human oral metagenome | biome: human oral; feature: human-associated habitat; material: dental | place: China | collected 2012 ... | reverse complement strand
CCGAAAAGCAGCTCCTCGCTTATACGGTCGCTGATCTGCGTGCCGATCTCGCGCTTGAGGTTTCGCGCGCCGAACTCGTCGGAGTAGCCGCGCGTGATGATAAAATCTTTCGCCGCTTTGCTTAGGCTAAATTTTACGTTTTTCAGCCCCGCTTCAAGCTCGCGGATCGTTTTATCCACGATCTTTTCTAAAATTTCGGTGCTTAGGCGGTTGAAATTTATGATCTTATCGATGCGGTTTCGAAACTCCGGCGCAAAAAAGCTCTTAATCGCATTATCGATTTTGTAGCTCTCGTCCTTCGTAAATCCCACCTGAGGCGCCTCTTTCGTGCCTAAATTTGAGCTCATTATCACGATCGTGTTTTTAAAATCGGTCGTAACGCCGTTGTTATCGGTCAGGCTCGCGTTATCGAAAAGCCCCAAAAAGATATTGGTCATGCTAGGATGGGCTTTTTCGATCTCGTCAAACAAAATGACGCTGTAAGGGTGCTTTTTGATATTGTTCGTTAAAATTCCGCCGTTTTCAAAGCCCACGTATCCGGGAGGCGCGCCGATGAGCCTTGAGACGCTGTGAGCCTCCATATACTCGCTCATATCGTAGCGCTCAAAATGCACTCCGAGATACTTCGCCAAGACCTTCGCAAGCTCGCTCTTGCCGACGCCGCTGCTGCCCGCGAACAGAAATACGCCGATCGGCGATGTCTCGGCGCCGAGTCCCGCGTATGAGCGCAGAAGCGCTTTGCAGAGGCTTTGCACCGCTTCGTCTTGACCGAAAATTTCGGATTTGATGTTGGCTTCGAGGTTTTTCAAAACCTCGCGATTATCGACGGTCTGGCTTAAATTTGCGATATTTGCGCTAACGGAAAGAGTATTTATGAGATCGTTTTTGCCGATCTGAATCGGCGCCGTTCGCGATTTAAAAGCAAAGCTCGCGCCCGTCTCGTCGATAAGATCGATGGCGCTATCGGGTAGAAATTTATCGCTTAGATATTTTTTTGCAAGCGTTACGCTTTCGCGCAGAATTTCGTCGCTAAATTTCACGTCGTGAAATTCCTCATACTTTTTGGCGATCCCTTTTAAAATTTCGACACTATCGTCGATGCTAGGCTCGCTCACGTCGATCTTGCAAAACCTGCGGCTAAGCGCCTTGTCCTGCGAAAACGATCGATATTCGCCGTATGTCGTAGCGCCGATGAGCGAAAGGCTCCCGCCCGCAAGCGCCGGTTTTAGGATGTTTGACATATCAAGCTCGTTGCGGTTGCCCGTGCCTGCGCCTACGATCGTGTGAATTTCGTCGATAAATAAAATCGCGTTTTGATTGGTGCTAAACTCGTCTATAAGGTCTTTTAGCCTCTCTTCAAACTCCCCGCGCAGCGTAGTTCCTGCGATCAATGCGCCCGCATCGAGGGCGTAAATTTCTTTGTTTTTCAGCTTTTGCGGTACCTCGCCGCCGACGATTTTAAGCGCGATGCCCTCTACGATCGCGGTTTTGCCCACGCCCGCTTCGCCTACTAGGATCGGATTGTTTTTCTTGCGGCGACAGAGGGTTTGCAGCGTCTTTTCGATCTCTTTTTCGCGCCCGATGAGCGGATCAATCTTGCCCTCGCGCGCCGCTTTGTTTAAATTTAGCGTATATAGCGAGCTGGGCGAGTCTTTTTTAATGTCGCGCTCGTTTATGGCGAGCCTTTCGTTCTCAAATGTCGGCTCAAACTCGGTATTTTGCCACTCTTTCTGCTTATCGTTGTAATTTATCGCGTGCGCGATCTCGTCGATGTCGTATGAGTTTAGCCTAATTGCCGCCTCTTCGTCGCGCGCGACATACTCGTCTCTGCGATCGAAAGCGGGCTTGTATCTTCCTACGATCAGCTCAAATACCGCATCGTTTATGCCGTAGTGATTTAAAATTTTAGTACAGTCGTTTTCCTTATCGCGTAAAATTTTAAGTATAAAATCAAGCTCGTTTCTAGGCTCTTTGGCGCTGCTAAACTCGGCTAAAATTTCCTTAAATTCGTATGTCTGAATGGGCGATTTGCCGTTTGATTTGGGCATCATATCCAAAAGCCCGCCCAGATTATCCAAGATGTTTAGATAATTTATATCCGGAACCGTTTTAACGATAAGCCCGTGAAATGGCTTGTTGTATTTAAAAATCGCATAAACTACGTGCGAAGTGGTGATGTACTCGTCCTCGCCGTCGTTGGCGACGGCTATTGCTTGCTCAAAATGTTTATTTAGAAAAAATCCTAACATATTCTCCCTTTAAATTTTAATCCTCTTCGATCTCACATCTAAGCGGGAATCCCGCGGCCTTTGCCGCTTGCAAAACCGCCTCTTGCTTACTTTTGGCGATCTCTTTTGGATACGCGCCGCAAACCGCGCGACCCTGCTTATGAACCTTCATCATCAAATCTACCGCATCTTGAAAGCTCTTTGCGAAAATATCCATCAAAATATAAACCACGAAATCCATCGTCGTCACGTCGTCATTGAGTAAGATCACCTTATACGGGCGCGGCACGAAGGATTTTGTTTTGGCGCGAGTGCGGATCTGCACGCCGGTTTTATTGGCCATTTTTTATCCTGGCAAAATCACTTTTTATCACGTCGGCGCTGACCATCCCCAAATAATAGGGCTTGCCTCTTTCATCGCCCTCGTTGATGTCGGTCAGCCTTTGATATTTGCCGTCTTTAAACATCACTTTAAAGGGGATCGAAAGCGCGTGACGATAATCGATGTCGCTTAAAATTTGACCTACTATGCGCTCGTTTTGTTTGGAATTTGAGATGAAATAATACGCGTTAAATTTTTTCGTAAAATTTTCGATCACCTGCGCATCGGTAATATCCTCGAAATAGATTAGCCCAACCATCAGAAAATCTGCGGAATTTTTTAGCTGAAAGTCCATCAGATGCGGCGCTTCGATGCGGCACGGCTGGCAATACGTACCGAAAATATCAAACATTAAAATTTTATCGCTGTCCGCGAGCTTAAAGCCCTTTTCGGTGCGCTCGATCGTTACCTCGCCGCCTACGACGCTTTTAAGCGTAAGGCGCTCGCCCGTTTTAAACGGCGTAAAAGGCACGCTCGCGCTATCCTCGCCGCCTATGCGATTACCTTTGCCTCGCTCGTCTGCGTTTTGGCTTTGCGAGGCGGCGCTTTTGGAATTTGCGCCAGACTCGCTCTTTGCGTCATCTCCGCAGCCGCCTAAGATAAAGGCCGCTAAACACAATGATAAAAATTTTTTCATTCAATTTCCTTCGGGTTTAAATTTAAGCCCGCATTTTAACCAAAGTTTTGTGAATTTAAAATGAATGCTTGTCGTATCGCTTCATCGCACTTTGCGCTTCGCGGTCGGCTTCCTTGCGCTTTAGCGATTCGCGCTTGTCGTGCAAATTTTTGCCTTTTGCCAAAGCGATACGCGCCTTTACGCGGTTTTTATCATTCAGATACAGCGATAAAACCACGATGGTAAGGCCCTCTTTGCTAACCGCGCCAAGCAGCTTGTCGATCTGCTTTCGGTGCATCAAAAGCTTCCGTGCGGCTCCTTCGTCGGGACGAAAGTGAACGTTTGTGCTTTCAAGATAGCTGATATGCGCGTTTAGCAAAAACAGCTCGCCGCGGATCACGCGACAAAAGCTATCTTTGAGATTGCCTCTGCCCGCGCGCAGGGCTTTGACCTCGCTGCCCTTTAGCACGATGCCCGCTTCAAAGCTTTCAAGTATCGTAAAATCGTGAAATGCCTTGCGATTTTTACTCAGTTCTTTCATCTTTTTCCTTCTAAATTTAGTCCTAAGCTTAGCCCGTTTTTGCTTAAATTTAAAAGCGGGCGAGCGAATTTTAAATTTTATCTTTAAATTTAGCTTTTAAATTTTAACCGCGCGCCTTGGAATTCTTATTTTAAGAAAAACACGCTGCTGCCGCTGCCGCTTAGAAACATATCGCGATACTTGCTCATCTGCGGATATAGCTTTATGCACGGCGCGAAAAGATCGTTTAATCGGGGGCCGTCGTATTTCGTCAGCAGCTGCTCGCTGCTTAAACGCAACATCTCTTGCGCTTGCGCGGCGTTTATGTTTTGCATGAAGCTTGCGCGAAACTCGTTATAAACCGCGCCGGTGGAGCAAAAGATCGCGGGCGTTAAAATTTCGATCGCGGGCAGTCGGTCCTCGAAAGGCTCGATGATCTCGCCGATGCCGCGCACGTTTGCGGCCTCAAGCCCGCTAACAAAAAACGCGACGTCCGCGCCGATATTTTGCGCGATTTTGGTAAGTCGCTCGCGCGGAATTTTTAAGCCTAATTCCTCGTTTGCAAGCCGCAAAAACGCCGCCGCGTCGCTACTGCCGCCACCAAGACCCGCGCCGATCGGAATTTGCTTTTTAAGCACGATCTTGTGCGAGCCGAAAAACTCCGCAAGCTCACGCGCAAAGCCCGCCTGCTCAAGCGCCGCCTTGGCTTTTAAAATTATATTGTCCTCGATCTGCGCGGCGCCACATTCAAGCGCAAAGCCGCTCGCGCGCTCGAAGCTTATCTCATCAAAAAGCTCCCTGCGCAGCACGAAGCGCGAGGCGATCTCGTGGTAGCTGCCGCGCGTGCCGACGACTTTTAAAAAAACATTGATCTTTGCATAAGCCTTCAAATTTTACTCCTTCTATGCTTTGGCGCGTTTGCGTTAAATTTAACCCTCGGCAAGCCCATCTGGCGCGATTAAAATTCTAATCAGCGCGCAAATCTATCTTAGCGATTAAAAATTCCAAGCTATCAAAATCTAGCCGCGCCGCGCTAAGTCGTAAATTTAGCTTAGCGGTGCGCCGCAAAATCAAACCCATCGGTGCAGACTACGCATTAACGCAAGCCGGAATTTCATTCGGCAAAGACTGCTTGTCGCGGCACCAAGCTCCAGCCTGCGCGCTTTTTAAATCGTCAAATTTTAATCTCGCGGCGCGTCGCCATCGCGCGGCAAAAAGCAAATTAAAACGCCGCTAGCCGCGTTTAAATTTTAAATTTACTCCGCCCGATGCCGATTTACGATCCGTGCGCAACGAAAGAGCGCAATCCCGCCGCCGCTCGTGATAAAATTTAGCCGCACATGGCGGCGCGCTATGCGAGTAAATTTAAAACGCGCCGTATTTATGATCGCTTCAAAATTCAAGCTCGAACCGCCCGATCAAAATTCCGCCGCAGGCTGTAGCCGCGGCTTAAAACACGCCGCCTGCGATCGGGACGTCGTTCCAAAGATAGCGCATCTCGCCCGCGCCAATCTCGATGATCGAGTAAAAATCGCCGCAGATAAGCAGGTAGCGGCCGTCCGCGCGGCTCGCCAGATCCTTTGCGGCGAGCTTCTTGCCCAAGATCACGTCGCGCGCGTCGCCGTCGTAAAAGTTCGGCGCGAGGTCCAAAAACTCGAGCGGATTTAGCGCCGCCTCGTCCGCAAAGCGCGGATCTTGCAAGCAAAAAGCCCCTTCGCTTTCTCGCCTAAGCGCGCTTAGCGTACCCGTAACGCCTAGCTTTTCTGCTAAAATTTGCGCGAAAGAGCGCACGTAGCCGCCCTCGCTAAGCGCAACGCGAAAGCTTACGAAGGGATGAGCGTAGCTTAAAATTTCGGCATCAAAAACCCGCATCGAGCTCTCTTTCAAGCTCACCTCTTCGCCCGCGCGAGCGAGCTTGTATGCGCGCACGCCGTCAATTTTCTTGGCACTGAAAGCGGGCGGTATAAATTTTATCTCGCCGCGCATTTGCGCCATCGCGGCATCTAAAACCTCGCGCGAAAGCGGCGGGATTTGCTCCACGCGCCCTATGTTTTCATTATCGCCGCTTGGGCTTTGCGCGCCTAGCCACAGCGTCGCGGTGTAGACTTTAGGCTCCTTTTTCAAAAACCTAAAAAAGCGCGCGTATTGCCCGAATGCCACGATCAGCGCGCCGCTTGCGAAGGGATCGAGCGTGCCACTAAAACCCGCCTTTTTCACGCCGTATTTGCGTTTAAGAGCGCTTAAAAATTTATTGCTGCCGATGCCCGCGGGCTTGTCCGCCAAAAACAATCTATTCATAAGAGCCTACTTTTTCCACGAAATTCGACATTATCACGCGCGAAATTCCGCCGAAATTTATAGTGAGTCGGTCGCCGTTTACCGCCGTGATCTGTCCGATCCCAAATAGCTTGTGTTTGATCAGCTCGCCCTTGCTAAAGCCGCTGCTTTGCTCGCGCGGCGGCTCTTTGGCTACCAAACCCGCCTCGGCTATAAACCTGCTAACATCGAGCCTCTCGCGCTTACCGCGATAAAAGCGGCTAGCGGCAAAGCTAAGCGTGAGAGTGCGTTTAGCGCGCGTAATCGCTACGTATGCGAGCCTACGCTCCTCCTCGATGTCATTGCTGTCGCCCAAAAGCGGGAAAAAGCCCTCCTCCAGTCCGATTACGAAAAGGTGCGAAAACTCAAGCCCTTTGCTGGCGTGCACGCTCATTATATTTATCGCATCGCCCATGATAGCGTCTTGATCGCTAAGAAGGCTCAGCTCGTTTAAAAATTCCGCCAGATCAAAATCGGGCTTATTGCTCGCTTCATCCTTCAGCATCGCCAAAAACTCGTCGATATTTGCAACGCGATCGGCGCCGTCCGGAAGCGAGGCATAGTAGGCCTTTAGCCCGAAAGCGGGCTCCAGTGCGTCTATTTTTTTGATCGTATCCGCTAGCGCGGAGATAGAAGCGATGCCGCTTTTAAGCTCCGCTAGAGCCTGCGCCGCCTTGGCGCTAAGCCCCGCGTCCGGCTCGCTAAAAGCGTCAAATAGACTGATAAGCCGTAGGCGCGAAAGCTCCTCGAGCTTTGCCAGCGAGACCTTGCCGATGCCGCGTTTGGGCACGTTTATGATCCGCCTCATCGAAAAGTCGTCGTGCTCGTCATTTACTAAGCGCAGATAGGCGATCGTATCCTTGATCTCGGCTCGCTCGTAAAATTTCACGCCGCCTACCATTTTGTACGGGATTTTGGCTCGATTCAGCCCCTCTTCCAGCGCGCGCGAAAGAGCGTTTACGCGGTAAAGCACGGCGATTTGAGAGGGCGCTACGCCGCTTGAAAGCAGCTTTTTGATAACTTCTGCAATCTTTGCCGCCTCGATACTTTCCTCGTCCGAACGCAAAATTTCGATCTTTTCGCCGCCGCCGTTCATGCTAGTAAGGCTCTTGCCGAGGCGGTTTTTGTTATGCGAAATGAGCTCGTTTGCGGCATTTAAAATTTCGTCCGTGGAGCGGTAATTCTGCTCGAGTTTGATAAATTTTACGTTTGAGAACTGATTTTTAAAATTTAGAATATTTTCTATCCGCGCGCCGCGCCAGCCGTAGATACTCTGATCGTCATCGCCCACTACTACGAGGTTTTCGTGCGCGGTGCAGAGCTTTTGCAGCAGTTTGAATTGAATGTCGTTGGTGTCCTGATACTCATCGACCGTGATGTAGGCGTAACGGCGCGAAATTTCATCGCATAGCCGCTCATTCGCGCTTAAAATTTTATACGGCAAGATCAGCAGATCATCGAAATCCACAAGATTATTCGCCGCCAAATACTCCTCGTAGCGCTTGTATGCTCTAGCGCAGTGCGCGTAAAATCCGCTATACATCCTGCTTAGCTCATCGTCCTCGCCCTTCAAAAGCTCGTCGATATCTTTAGGGCCGATTAGAGAATTTTTGTAGGTTGAAATTTTAGCCGCCAATAGCGACGTGGGCAAATTTATCTCAAAGCCCTTGATGATCTTTTTCTTATCGTCGGTATCGATTACTTGGAAGTTTGCGCTGCGCCCAAGCTCGCTAATATGAAATTTTAAAAACAGAAGTCCGAATTTATGAAAGGTGCACAGAAGCGGCACGCTGCTTAAATTTAACCCGCTTATCAGATTAAGCGCTCGCGAGCGCATCTCGGCGGCGGCTTTGTTCGTAAACGTAAGCGTGAGAGTATTTTCCGCAGGCACGCCGTTTGAGAGCAAGTAGGCAAGGCGCGCGGTGATCGTTTTGGTTTTACCGCTGCCTGCACCCGCTAAGATTAACATAGCTCCGTCCACGTGGCTCGCAGCCTCGCGCTGAGCGGGATTAAGACCTTCTAAAATATCGCTCATTTTGAGAAAATTTTACGCGATTTTTCGCGCTTAAGCCACTCGGACTCGGGCTGGGAAAAATTTACCGCGATGGGCTTGCCGTCCACGATGATCTGCAATACCGCATAAAACGGCACACTAAGCGTGCTTGCAAAATCCTGCGGCCCAAAGCCCGCCTCGAAAACCAGCTCATCCTTGCTAAGATGTGCGCTAGAAAGCGTGTATTCCTCCAGCTGCAAAAAGATCGCGGGCATTTTGAAGCTTTTTAAAATTTCTTCCGGCAGCGGCGGGTCAAATTTTATCTGATCAGTCCTCGCAACGATGCCAAATCCATATCCAAGAGCCAAAACGTAGTCCAAAACCGCGCCTATATTTGCGCTGCTCGCAGCGATAAATTTATCGTCTTTTAAAATTTTATCTATCATCCTAACCCCTCACAAACTCATCTACAAGCGCCGCGACCTGCTCTATGCCGATGCGCCAAAACTCGCTTCTATTGATGTCAAACCCGAATTTCGCCACTAGCTTTTGCGGCTCATCGCTGCCACCCGAGCTTAAAAACTCGGTGTAAATTTGAACGAAATTTTCGAGCTTACCGCTCTTATACAGCCCGTAAAGCGCAAGCACCAAAAGCTGCGCGTAGGCGTAGGAGTAGCAGTAAAACGGCGAGTGGACGAAGTGCGGGATGTAGCTCCACCAGCTTTTGTAATGATCCTGCAAGATCAGCTCGCCCGCAAACATCTTGCGCGATTCCTCCATCCAAAGCTCATCGATCTGCCCCGTGCTTAACTCATCCGCGCTTGCATGCACGCGCCGCTCGAAAGTAGTAAATCCGATCTGGCGGTAAAGCGTGGCGAAGATATCCTCGATCTTTGCCGCAAGCATCGCTCTTAGCGCGGCCTTATCGCTTGCGGTCTGCGAGGGCGTATCTGTATCGCTCGCTGCGTATTCACACGAACCAGCAGAGCCTTGAGAGGCGGCGCGTTTTACGGCGTGCTCGTTTGGAATTTCACCGCCCTGAGCCTCTTGCGAAGCGTCGCGTTTAAAATTTTGCGAGCCGTCCGAGGCGGCGCTTTTTAAATTTGACATGCCTTTTAAATTTGAAAAATTTTCGCGCATATAATCAAACACCAGCATCTCGCAAAATACCGACGCGGTCTCCGCCGTCGTCAGCGGCGTAAAAGAGTTGAAATAGCCCACTCCATAGCTTAGATACTGATGTATCGCGTGCCCCAGCTCGTGCGCGAGGGTAAATACGTCGCGGCGCTTGCGCGTGAAATTTAAAAGCACGAAAGGGTGCGTATCGCACGAGCCAGAATGCGAAAACGCGCCGCTTTGCTTATTTTGCGCGGGCATCACGTCGATCCAGTTTCGCTCAAACGCGATCAGCGCGATCTGCTTAAATTTCGGGCTAAATTTTTCAAACGCCGCTAGCACGATCTGCTTAGCCTGCTCGAAGCTAAACTCGCTCTCATCGCCGCTAAGCGGCGCGTATCTGTCGTAATCATATAGCGCGTCGTAGCCTAAAATTTCGCGCTTTTTGGCGTAAAATTTGCCGACTAGATCGAAGCTTCGCTCCGCCTCTGCGATCAGAGCATCGACGCTTGCGATGTTTATCTGATTTTCCTCGTGCATCACCGCCTCGGCCTTATCGTAACCTCGCAGCTCGCAGCGAATTTTAAGATCGGTTTTGATCATATTGTAGATGTAGCCAAGCAGATGGGAGTTTTGCTGAAGCACCGCGCTTAGCGAGGCTGCGGCATCCTTTCGCACCTCGCGATCGGAGCTATGAAGCAGACTTAAAATTTCCTCTTCGCCGAGCTTTTGCCCGCGAAAATCAAAGCTCATCCGCGCCATACTCTCGTCAAAAAGCCGCGAAAACGCCTCGCCGCTTACTGGCGAAGTTTTTAAAAGCACGCTTTCTTGCGGCAGGCTTAGCTGGTGAGCCTTGCGCCGCTTAAGCAGGCTCAAATAATATCTAAATCTCCCGCCCCCTGCGATAAACTCGTCCTGTTTTGCGGCGTCAAGCTCGTTAAACTCGAGCTCGAAAAAAAGTAGGCTCTGCGAAATGTCGTTGCAAGCCTGCTCCGTCTTAGCCTGCTGCGCCCCAAGGCTCGTATCTCGCGCGAATCTTAGATGCGCAAAGCTCATTATCTTGCCGATCTGCTCGCTGATACCCTCATAAAGCTCAAGCGCGCCTAAAAATTCCTCCGCGCTAAGAGCGTGCAACCTGTCTTTAAATTTAGCTTCAAAATCCCGAGCCTGCGCGGCCGTGCTATCTATCGCGCCGCTGAATTCCGCTTCGTTTGCAAATAGCTCGCCTAAATTCCAATTCATCGATTTCCTTTTAAAATTTTTGGATAATTTTATCAAAAAAGAATAAGTAAAATTTTAAAAACCGCGAGATCCGCCGTCTTAGCGGAAATCGCGGTAAATTTTAAAGTGAGCTATTTTTGCATACTTTGCGACGCGATCGCCGTAAAAATCACGTCGGTGGAGCTATTGATCGCGGTTTCTACCGAGTCTTGGATCACGCCGATGATAAAGCCGATCGCGACGACCTGCATTGCGATATCGTTTGAGATATTAAAGAGCGAGCACGCAAGCGGTATCAGCATCAATGAGCCGCCTGGCACGCCGCTAGCGCCGCACGCACCGACTGCCGAGACCACGCAAAGCAGTAGCGCCGTCCAAAAATCGGGACGCACGCCGAGCGTATGAGCCGCGGCAAGCGCTAAGATCGCGATTACCACCGCAGCGCCCGCCATATTTATCGTAGCTCCCAAAGGGATCGAGATCGAGCTTAGCTCGTCGCTGATGCCGAGCTTTTTGCATAAATTTAAATTTACCGGGATATTTGCCGCCGAGCTGCGGGTGAAAAACGCTGTGAGGCCGCTTTCGCGTAGGCAGGTAAATACGAGCGGATATGGATTTTTCTTAATCACCGCAAAGACGATGAGCGGATTTACCACGAGGGCTACGAACGCCATCGCGCCTACGAGTACGACTACGATTCGCGCATATCCAAGCAGCGCATCGACGCCGGTTTGATACACGGTAGAAGCTACTAGGCCGAAAATTCCAAACGGCGCGAGCTGGATTACGAATTGCACGATCTTGGTTACCGCCTCGCCCAGATCGGTAAAAATTTTCTTTGTTTCATTAGTGCAAAATTTAAGCGCGACGCCAAGACCTATCGCCCAGGTTAAAATTCCTACGTAGTTTCCGTGCGCGATAGCGTTTACGGGATTATCCACGACCTTAAAAAGCAGGTCTTTTAGCACGACCCAGACGCTCGCAGGAACCGTTTTTTCCGCCGCACCGACACTGCTTAGAGCAAGATCCGTCGGGAATAAAAAGCTAGCCGCCACCCCCACGCACGAGGCCAAAAAGGTGCCTACGATATATAGGACGACCACGCGTTTTAAGCCGCTGACGCTGCCATATTGTTTGTTTATCACCGAGCTTAAAATCAAGATAAAAACCAAAATCGGAGCGACCGCCTTAAGGGCGCCTACAAACAGTTGTCCTAAAATTTCTGCGAGGCTTACCAAGCTTATCAAAAGCGGAGTGTGCTCGGCCGTAACGCTGCCTGCCGAGGAACGCGCAGCAAAGCCCAAAATAGCGCCTATTATCAAGCCGGTAACTATACGCAGCACCAGATTTTTATCTTTGTAGCTGGCTACCAATTTTTGCATTGAACTCATTTTTTACCTTTCAATTAAAATGTCGTTTGAAATATATCGAAATTTTATTTAAGCACATTTAAATTTGGGCGAAATTTCGCAATTTTTAGTTAATCTTAAAACCTCGTTGGATAAAATGGCGCGAAATTCTAATTAGGAGCAGATATGTATCTATTTACCAGCGAGGTCGTAAGCCCCGGACATCCGGATAAGTGCGCCGATATCATCGCAGACAGTATCGTGGATGAAATTTTAAAGCAAGACCCTAACGGGCGCGTCGCGGCGGAGGTTTTCATCGCAGGAAAACACGTAGTAATCGGCGGCGAAGTAAACGCCAAGGTTGATTTCACCCACGACGATTACCGCCACATCGTAAAAGGCGCGCTTAGCGAGATCGGTTACAACGACAACCCTCATTTTACGCGCGCGCAGTGCCTGCATCCGCAGGATCTGCAAGTGGACGTATTTTTAAATCAGCAAAGCCCCGACATCAACCAAGGCGTCGATCAAGAGGGCGGCGAGATCGGCGCGGGAGATCAGGGCATAATGTTCGGCTTCGCAAGCTGCGAGACGAAAAATTTTATGCCGGCTGCGATTACCTACGCAAGGCTTCTTTGCGATCACGTTTATGCCTACGCAAAATCCCATCCTAACGAACTTGGCGTCGATATTAAGACGCAGGTTACGGTCGATTACGGCACGAAGAGCAATTTTGAGGAGTGCAAACCGCAAAGCATCCATACGATCGTGGTTTCAGCGCCATGCGTCGAGAGTATGAGTATCGAGCGCGTCCGAGATCTGATCGGAAATTTGATCGATTCGGCGGGGCTTCCCAAGGAGCTTTACGACAAAAGCAAAACGATCATCTACATCAATCCGACCGGCCGCTACGTAAATCACAGCTCGCTTCACGATAGCGGCCTAACGGGGCGCAAACTGATCGTAGATAGCTACGGCGGCTACAGCCCGATCGGCGGCGGCGCTCAAAGCAGCAAAGACTATACCAAGGTCGATCGCAGCGGGCTTTACGCGGCGCGCTATATCGCCAAAAACATCGTTGCGGCGGGACTTGCAAAAAAATGCATCGTCCAGCTCAGCTACGCAATCGGCGTCGCAAAGCCCGTCAGCGTCAGCGTCGATTGCATGGGAACGAATTTAGGCGCGGCGAGCGACGATGAGCTATCTGCTTTCGTGCTTGAAAAATTCCCGCTCACGCCGCGCTGGATCATCGATAAATTCGGCCTTGATCGACCTGGCAAAGAAAGCTTCCTCTACGCCGACGTCGCCGCACGCGGACAGGTCGGAAACGACGAATATCCGTGGGAGCAGCTTGATAGCGTGGAGCTTTTTAGGACTTTGAAATAAATTTTATTCTACCGCGCTGAAAATGACGCCAGTATTTTGCGGCTAAGCTTTATAAAATTAGCCGCAAATTTAAACCGCGTAAATTTCAAATTTATCCATAGAATTTACGCGCGTCTGCT
>ERZ772917.1511-NODE-1511-length-13251-cov-6.128296_pt1 | contig 13251 bp, 13 predicted proteins | sample MGYA00511187_ERZ772917 | MGnify/ENA primary metagenome ERZ772917 (study PRJEB29015, sample SAMEA2737925) | human oral metagenome | biome: human oral; feature: human-associated habitat; material: dental | place: China | collected 2012 ... | reverse complement strand
GATCACGCTCGAAGCCGCACGTAGATACGCCTCGGGGCGGGGTAGCCCTCGATAGTGCGCGAGCTGTCGAGTGGGTCTAGGAAATTCTCCAAGCTCTGCCCGTCGATCCACTCCGTTTTGCGCTGCTCGCTAGCATCCGTGGGCTTTTGAGCCAAAATTTCAAAATCTCTAAATTTCGCCCGTTCGCACCAATTCTGTAGCGCGCCGACGGTCGGGACGAAGTAGATATTTGAAATTTTTGAGTAGCTGTTTTTCGGACACAGCGCGAAATCGCTCGCTCCTTCGATATACATCGTGTCTAAAAACACCTCACCGCCAGCATTTAGAGAGGCGCGCAGATCTTTTAGCATCTTCACGGGGTCGCTGCGATGGTAGATGACGCCGAGGCAGAAGATTGTGTCGAATTTGTGCTCGTAAAAGGGTAGATGCTCCACGCCCAAAAGCTCGAATTTCGCGCCACTTCGGAGGAATTTCTCGATGAAGCTAAACTGCAGATAAAATAGCGCGCTCGGGTCAAACCCCACTAGCCGTGCAGGCTTTAGAGCGCTTGCGCGAAACATATAGTAGCCGTTGTTGCAGCCCACGTCGGCGACGGTTTTGCCTCGCAGATCTAAAAACGGCCGCAGCAGGTTAAATTTCACGAAGCTTCGCCACTCGGTATCGATAAAAAGATCATTTAGCGCAAAAGGCCCCTTGCGCCACGGCTTTAGCGCCCGCGCGATACGCGAAATTTCATCTCTCTGCTCCGCGCTGGCGTTAAAGCTTGCCCGCACGACGTCGCCGCACTCGCAGCCGCACTCGCCTATTCGTAGCGCCTCGATCGCGCTTAAAATTTCGCGGTTTTGCCCGCTTTGCAGCTTTTTAAAGTTCTCGTCTCTGATTTTTTGCAGATCCATTTTAATCCTAAAATTTCAAAATTTAGCGCCATTTTAGCATATTTTTGATTTAGCGCTTTTAAAGATTAAAAAGGTAAAATCGCCCGTAGTTCCACTTCAAATTTAAAGGAGAAAAGATGCAAGAAAATACCGCGCAGACGCGCAAATTTAACCTAACGCTAAATCACGAGATCGGCGGAGCGAACGTGCGCCTTTGGCTGCCTTTAATTTTGAAAACCCCTTATCAGCGGCTGCTTAGCCAGTACGAGGCGCGCTGCAACGCGGCTAAACAATTCATCTGCGGCGAGCTGATACCGACCTATTACGCGGAATTTTCGCAGACGGAGGGGGATGCCGTTTTTGAATTAAATTTCAAAGTTCAAATCGATGAGCGAAATACCGATTTTAGCAAAGTAAGCTTTAACGAAAATGAGCCTTTACGCCCCGGCGTAGCGGAGTTTTTAAAGCCTTTGGCGCGCAACGGAATCGTGAAGCAAAAAGCGGACGAGATCGCAGGCGGCATAAAAGGCGATCTGGAAAAGGCGCGCGCGATCTATGATTGGGTCGTAAAAAATATGAGCCGCGATAACGGTGTGGTTGCCTGCGGTATCGGCGATGCGGAAGCGATTTTAAGCAGCGGCAAGCTAAGCGGCAAATGCGCCGATATAAACTCTGTTTTCGTGGAGCTTTGCAGGGCGTCCGGGATCGCGGCGCGGGCGATGTTCGGCATCCGCACGGGCGCGGCGAAGAAATTTTCGCCAGAAATGGGCGTGATGGGCAGCAGCAACGCGCTTGAAATTTCGGGCGCACAGCATTGCAGAGCGGAATTTTATCTAAAAGGCTACGGCTGGATCCCTGTCGATCCTGCGGATGTCGCAAAAGTACGGCTGGGCGAAAACTTAAGCGAGGATGACTCCAAACTCGCGCGAGTGCGGGAGTATCTTTTCGGCAACTGGGAGCCGTGCTGGGTCGGCTTTAACTACGCTAGAGGCGTGATCTTAAATCCGCGCCCTGCGCATATTCCGCTGGATAAATTTAGCCATCCGTATTGCGAGGTAGCGGGCGAGATCAAAGATCCGTACGCGCCGCAGAGCTTTAGATACCAATACACGGCGAGCGAAATTTTATCCTAAGCCGCGCGCTTTAAAACCGCGACTCGATAAAATTTAGCGGTTTTAAAGCAAAATAGGGTTAAAATCCCCGCCATTTAGGGCTAAGTCTTAGCCATTTTATTTGAAGGCATATTTCATGCAAAGACGCGATTTTTTAAGAAACACTGCGATTTTAGGCGCCGTTATGGCAACTCCGAGCACCGTTTTGGGCGAGGGCAAAGCTATGGGCAACAAGAGGGTTTTTGACCTCACTTTAAATCACGAAATTTTAGAGGCGGGCAAGAAAACCAGGCTGTGGATACCGCTGCCGTTTGTTAGAGAGTATCAGAGCGTAAGCGATATCAAATTTGACGGCAATTTCGCTAATCCGTCGGTGAACTACGACGCGATCCCGACGCTTTACGTCGACTACGCCGAGGTGGCAAAGCCGACGCTTAGCGTTAAATTTAGAGTCGAGACCTTCGAGCGAAACACCGACTTTAGCAAGGTTAAATTTAACCCGAACGAAAAGCTAAGCCCTGAGACGGAGTTTTATCTAAAACCTACTCAGCACATCCCAAATGACGGCATCGTAAAGCAAAAAGCGGGGGAGATCACTAAAGGCATAAAAGGCGATCTGGAGCGCGCGAAAGCGATCTACACGTGGGTGGCAAACACCATGCAGCGCGATAACACCGTCCTAGGCTGCGGCACGGGCGACGTAAAAGCGATACTTGAGAGCGGCAAGCTAGTTGGCAAATGCACCGACATAAACTCCGTATTCGTTGGGCTTTGCCGCGCCGTAGGCATCCCTGCGCGCGAGATTTTCGGTATCAGAGTAGGGCAGAGCAGATTTTCAAACGAGATGGGAAAGGCCGATGAAAAGGGCCTCGCAGCGATCTCCGGCGGTCAGCACTGCAGGGCGGAATTTTATCTAAAAGGCCATGGCTGGATCCCTGTAGATCCTGCGGACGTCACGAAGGTGCGCCTGGGCGAGAAACTAAGCAACGACGACGGCAAGCTTGCCAAAGTTCGCGAGTTTTTGTTTGGCAACTGGGAGATGTGCTGGATCGGCTTTAACGACGCGCGCGACTTCGTGCTATCGCCAAAACCTGCGGAATTCCCGCTAAATAACTTCGGCTATCCTTACGGCGAAGTGGACGACAACGTGCTAAATTACTATTCGCCAAAAGAATTTAGCTACGACTACAAGTCGCAAGAGCTCAAATGAAGGGCTTTTGGCTAGCTCTGGCGTCGGTTGCGAGCGCGCTGGCGGCGACTCTTTGCTGCCTGCCCGCGCTTTTGTTTTTGATTTTCGGCGCCTCATTTAGCCTGCTTAGCTCGGAAGCTATAGAGAGCCTAACCGAGCTAAGACCATATTTTACCGCACTTGCCGCGATCTGCTTTGCGGCGAGCGCGTTTTATTTTTTCAAAAAGCCAAAATCCTGCGACCTCGCAAATCGCCGTAAAAAATGGATCTTCATCTACGTTTTTTTAGCTGTTTTTGTGATTATTCTGCTATCATACCCCGAAGTTTTAGGAAAAATTTATGAATAAAATTCTATCTATTTTACTGCTTGCAAGCGTGGCGTTTGCAAATCAAAATTTTGTCATCAAAGTCGATGGGATGCACTGTCCGCTGTGTACGGCGATGGTGCGAAAAGCCCTACTGAAGGTAGATGGCGTCATCAGCGCCAAGGCTAGCCTGCACGACAAAACCGCCCGCGTCGAGACGAAAGACGGCGTGAGCGAGAAGCAGCTGCTAGATGCGGTGGCGACGACTGGCTACACGGGCGAGATAGTCAAGTAAATTTAAGGAGCAAACATGCAAAAAAACGAGGTTATGAACGATTTTAAGAGGCTGTGCGAGATACCTCACTGTAGCTGCGAAACGGAGCAGATGAAGGAGTTTTTGGCGGATTTTGCGCGCTCTCAGGGCTTTAGCGCGAGCGTCGATGAGGCTGGCAATATCCACGCCGTAAAAGGCGAGCCTAAAATCTGCCTGCAAAGCCACTACGACATGGTTTGCGTGGGCGCGGCGCCGAATTTAGAGCTCATCGAAGAAAACGGCATCATAAGAGCCAAAAACTCGACTCTGGGTGCTGATGATGGCATCGGCGTGGCGATGATGATGGGCGCGATGCGGGAGTTTGCGAACCTAGAGTGCCTATTTACCAATGACGAAGAGGTTGGGCTCGTGGGCGCAAACGCCTTTAAGGGTAAAATTCTATCGCCGAATCTTCTAAATTTAGACAGCGAAGAGGACGACCGCGTGACGCTGGGCTGCGCGGGCGGCATAAACGTGAGCGCAAAAATCGGCGCGCAGACCGTCAAAAAGAGCGGTAAAATTTACGAGATCGGCGTCACGGGGCTTAGCGGCGGACACTCTGGCAATGAAATACACAAAAATATCCCAAATGCAACGAAGCTGCTGGCTAAATTCCTCGCCGAGGAGGGCTGCGAGCTCATCAGTCTGGATTTTGGCGAGAGGAGCAACTCGATCCCCGCAAACGCCGTGTGTAAGGCTCTGTGTGCGCATGAGCCAAAGCAGCGCGGCCTGGCGTGGGTAAAGAGCCTGGGTGAGGGCGAAGCGGACGTGTTGGTAAACGGCGGTAAAATTTTAGCTCTCATCAACTCATTCGCTCAGGGCGTGCGCAGCTACGACACGCAGCTTGGTATGGTAAACGAAAGCATAAATCTCTCGACCGTTAAGCAGAAGGGCGAAGTGATCGAGTTTGACTTTTTCGCGCGCGCGATGAAGCGCGAGGGGCTTGAAAATCTGGGCTTTGAGACCGCTACGCTAGCTAGCGCGCTGGGCTTTGATGTGAGAGTAGCCGACCGCTCGGCGAACTGGGCGCCGTGCATCAGCGACTTCGCGCATCTCGTGCTTGAGGAACTGCAAAAACAAAAGCCGCAGGCCAAATTTGCCGCCGTGCACGCCGGTCTTGAGTGCGGCGTTTTGGTTGCAAAACAGCCCGAGCTGCAAGCCTGCTCCATAGGCCCAAACATCCACTCGCCACACTCCGTGAACGAGCACTGCGAGATAGCGTCGGTGGAGATGATAGCGGAGGTCGTAAGAAACATTATCGCTAGGCTTCAGTAGCTCGGAAAGGCTTGTCTTTTGAGCGCTTTTTACGGATTTTGTTAAAATTTGACTTGATAGGCTATATGCCTTATCTTTGTCAAATTTTAACTTCAAAACCCCAAAAATCATCTCAAAATACTTCGCCTTTATTTTATTTGGGCGGCTCGTCTCACGAGCGCTTTTCCAAAATTTCGCAAAATTTTCGCTCCGCAGGCTATATAATGGACTACTTGCCGAAATAGAAATTTAAAAGGATATGAAAATGGAAAACCAGATCAAAAATTTTCTACAAAATTGTGAGCAGATCGTTAAATCACAAGCAAAGCGATACGAAAATCGTGGCTCTTTTGCGACGAAAATTCCACCCGTTTTTATGCTGCCTTATGATGAATTTGAGAAAAAATACGGTTCAAATTTACATTTGGATAGTAGTTCCTGCGTGCTGGTGTTTGACGGCGATCTTAGCCTGTCGGGGGCACGATAAATTCCGCTTGGCTTGAGGATAAATTTAGCGAAGCGGGCGGTAAAAATAACGCACGAGCGATGTTTGTTAACGGAAATTTATCCACTGGCGGCGATATCATCGATGATGATTATCTGTTTTTGCAAGTCGCTAAAGATACGACGTGTAGTTATCTGCATTCGCAGGACGGCGTTATCGCAATCGGCGGCAATCTAACGGCGCTTTGGGGCATAAGCGACGAATACAACGACGGAATGTTGCAGGTTTTTGGAAAAACGCAAGCGCCGTATATCGTCTCAAACGACCACGCGATGCCTGATCATAGCGCTAGCGAATGCGTCTATATCCTAGACGGACGGATTGGGCAAAGCTACCTGGGCGCGCTTGATGGTTGGGAATTTTTTGAAGATTGCGAGCTGATGTTTAAGGATGGAATTTGCGAAGATGAGTATCAGATCGATATTTCTGCCTTTTTTAAATTCGTAAAAAAGGGCGTTAATCCGCTGGTGGACTTTAAAACTTTTGAGGCTAGAAAAGCCGCCTGGGACGAAGAAAATGAAGAGCAGGAGCCCGAAGATACAGGCGATCTGCCCAAAAATTCCGAAACCATTGCCGAGACGATATATTTAGAAAATTTCAGCGGCAGCGATGAGGAGCTATACGAGTATATGGTGAGCGAATTTGAGGCCATAGAAAAAATCGGCGATGAAAGCGAAAAATACGCTTATGGCGGCAGAGCTTTCAAGCTGTCTATCATTGCGGCGAGAATGGCGGAAAATTGGCGGCTGATTACCCAGCGTTACTCTGCGCAGCAGATAGACGAGCTACGCAAAATCATCATTAAGAGTGCGACGAATTTAGCCGATTATTTTTTAAAAATCGGCGATAAAAAACAGCTTGCGTTCATCTATGAATTTTTAAACGATGATGCGGTAAGCATCGAAAAAGACGAGCCGTTTTTATACGAAACGCTGGTGCGCGCGGGCTTGGAGCTGCAAGATTACGATAGCACTTACGCGCTAGTGTCCGTCATCGATAAAAAGTCCGAATTTTTGCCGCAGGAGATGGCAAAAAGCATCGCGGACGTGATTAAAAGCGAAGGATACCGGGCTTGGCTGGCAAAACAGTAAGCTCCAAAAAGCAAAATTTTAAATTTTTCTAAAAGATAAAAATCAAAAGAGGCGTTTATAAAATTTCAATCTAAATTTTCCGCGCCATAATAAGCCGAACGTCTGCCGTAGAGCGGGTTTAAGCAAGGTGTCAAAATTTTAAAATTCCGTCAAATTTAAGTCCGTAAATTTAAACCCGCATTTGCAGGCTAAAATTTTACGGAAAATTCTTATCCTTGCTGCTGCACAGCTCGTTTAAAAAGCACTCTTTGCAGTTTGGCTTTATCGCTTTACAGGTGTAGCGGCCGAAAAGCACCATGCCTTGGTGCAGCTTGCCGAGATCCGTCTTAAAAGCCTCGCTAAGATCGCGCTCCGTAAGCTCGGGCGTCTTTGCACGGCTCAGCCCCAGGCGATGCGCGACGCGAAATACGTGCGTATCCACCGCCATCACGTTTGCGCCCGCGCCCTCTAAAAGCACGACGTGAGCGGTCTTTTGACCCACGCCCGCAAGAGATTTTAGTCCCGCTTCATCCAGAGGAATGACGCCGTCAAAGTCGCGAACCACCGCCTGCGCCATTTTGATCAAATTTACCGCTTTGTTGTTGTAGAAATTGCACGAGCTGATTAGCAGTTTAACGCTTGCCAGATTGGCCTTTGCAAGCTCTGCAACGCTCGGGAATTCCGCAAAAAAGCGCGGCGTGATCAAATTTACCCGCTTGTCGGTGCACTGCGCGCTAAGCATCACGCAGACCAAAAGCTGATAGTTGTCTTTAAATTTCAGCTCGCTGCGCTCTTCTGCGAAGTTTTGTAAAATTCTCTTTTTTATCTCTAAAATATCTTTTTTACTTCTCATAGGCGGAATTCTACCGCAATTTTCGTAAAAGCGAATTGAATGTTAACTACTTTGAGTTATAATTTTTGCTAAATTTTTTAAAGGAAAAACAATGAGAAAACTTATATTTTCGACACTTAGTTTGGCTGTGGCTATGAGCCTAAATGCTACCGTTTACGCAACCGCAAACGGCAAAGATATCACCGAAAAAGAGCTTGCGCCGCTTCTTAGCGGGCTTGGGAACGTAAATATCGACGCTCTTCCGCCGACTCAAAAAAAGGAGCTGATCGACAAAGGTATCGAGCTTCAGCTACTAATCGACGAGGCGAAAAAATCGGGTGTAATGGACGATGATATGTATAAAAAGGAGCTTGAGGTCGTAAAAGATAACCTCGCGCTTCGCGTTTGGCAGGCAAAAGAGGCGAGCAATATCAAACTGGACGAGAAAGAGGTTAGCGATTTTTACAATAAAAATAAAGCTAAATTTATGGAGCCCGCAAAGATAAAGATTAGCCAGATCGTGCTTAAAACAGAAGCCGAGGCAAATGCCGTAATCAAGGAGCTAAAGGGCTTAAACGGTAGCGCGATGAACGTTAAATTTGCCGATCTTGCAAAAGCCAAATCGATCGATCCGCAGGCTAAACAAAGCGGCGGCGAGCTAGGTTGGATACCGAGCGATCAGGTTAAGCCGGTTGCCGATGCGGTCTCGAAACTGAAAGATGGACAGATCACTCCAAAGGCTATAATAAGCGGTCTTGGCTATCACGTCATCTTAAAAGAGGGCGCACAGGCTAAAAAGCAGCTCAGCTTGGATGAGATCAGAAGCTATATCGAGCGCATTTTAAGGCAGCAAAAAGCCGCTAAAATGGTAGATCAAAAGGCTGAAGAGCTTCGCAAGAGCGCTACAATCGAATATAAATAAAATTTAGGAGCGAAAGATGGGCGTTTTAGATATAGTAAAACCGGGCGTTTTAAGCGGCGATGACGTAAGTAAGGTTTATGCGTATGCGAAGCAGCAGGGCTTTGCGATCCCTGCGGTAAACGTAGTGGGGAGCAACTCCATAAACGCCGTTTTAGAAAGCGCTAAAATCGCAAATTCGCCCGTAATAATTCAGTTTAGCAACGGCGGCGCGGCGTTTTATGCAGGTGCTGCCTGCCCAAATGCCGCGGTATTGGGCGCTATCGCAGGCGCGCGCCAGGTGCATGCTCTGGCAGCCCATTACGGCGTCGCGGTGATTTTACATACCGATCACGCCGCAAGGAAGCTACTTCCGTGGATCGACGAGCTCATTAAGGCTAATGCCGCGAATAAAAAAGCTCACGGTGCGCCGCTATTTAGCTCGCACATGCTCGATCTTAGCGAGGATGATTTGGAGTTAAATTTAGCCACCTGCGAGAAGTATTTGGAAATTTTAAGCGATCTTGGAATTTCGCTTGAGATCGAGCTTGGCGTCACGGGCGGCGAAGAGGACGGCGTCGATAATACCGGCGTCGATAACACGCTTCTTTACACCCAGCCCGCAGATGTCGCACTCGCCTACGAGCGGCTAAGCAAAATCAGCGATAGATTTAGCATCGCAGCAAGCTTTGGCAACGTCCACGGCGTGTATAAGCCGGGCAACGTCGTGCTGCGACCCGAAATTCTAAAAAATTCTCAAAAATTCGTGCGCGAAAAATTTAATCTACAATCCGAAAAGCCCGTAAATTTCGTCTTTCACGGCGGCAGCGGCAGCGATACCTCCGATATCAAGGCGGCTGTGAGCTACGGCGTGGTAAAGATGAATATCGACACCGACACGCAGTGGGCGTTTTGGGACGGCGTGCGCGGATACGAGGCCGAAAATAGGGCGTATCTACAAGGCCAAATCGGAAACCCGCAGGGCGAGGACAAGCCGAATAAGAAATTTTACGATCCGCGCAAATGGCTGAGGGCGGGTGAACAGAGCATGACGCGCCGTTTGCAAGTCGCATTTGAAAATTTAAATTGCTTAAACAGGAACTAAGATGGAGCACTCGAATAACGAAGTATTGGATATCACGCTGCCCGAAGCGAGGGAGCGCTCGCTAGCGGGCGTCTTTTTCAAAATCACAGCGCTTCCGATAGCCATTTTTGTGGTGTTTTTGCTGGGTTATTTGGGGCTCATCGGACTGAAGGTCGAGACGCACTCGATTCTAATGCTTGCGGTTTTGCTCATCATAGCGCTGGTTTTAGCCCGCCACAACGCCGAATACGGCTGCTCAAATTTTGAAAACAATATCGACGATTTTAAATCCGAGCTAAAAAACTACATCGTCGCCAACCTCCTAAGCATCGGCGGCAAAAAGAAATCGGACGCTAAATTTGATCTTTTCGTCGATGAGTACGGCTACTCGCTGCGCAATCAAAACTACGCTTCCGTCGCAGCGGCCGTCTTTCCGATGCTTGGAATTTTAGGCACCTTCATCTCGATTGCGATTTCGATGCCGCATTTTTCTTCAAGCAATATCGACGGGCTCGAAACCGAGATCGCGCAGCTTCTAGGCGGCGTAGGCACGGCGTTTTATGTCTCGATCTATGGAATTTTTTTGGCGCTTTGGTGGATATATTTTGAGAAAAAGGGCATCAGCAAATATGAACGCCTGCTGATCAAATACAAAAATTCCACTAAAAATTTTTTCTGGAACAAAGACGAGATCACGCAGGGCTATCTGAGCGAAATTTTAAGCGCAAACGCAGATATTTCGCGCTCGTTCGCGGCTATGGCTTCGACAAGCTTTTCGGACGGGCTAAACCGCTTAATTAGCGAAAAAATAGCTGCGTTTGAAAACGTGATGGAGGCCGAGAAGCGCAGCTTTGCGCTTACGCAAGAGGGGCTTGAGAAGGCTAACGAGATGATCTTAAGCGCCAACCTCTCTCGCGGCGAAATGGATAAGAGCTTTGCTCAAATTTTATCCGCGCTTAAGTCCGTATCCGCAAGCCTCGTGGAGATTCAAAATGGGATTTCCGCGCAGTATTTGAAACAATCTGAAATTTTAGAGCAAAACGACGATAAGATCGAGTTCGCGACAAACTCTCTAACCGCGCAGATCAAAAATTTAACCGCCTGCTTGCAGAGCTTTAGCGGCGAGATGTTAAAGCAGCAAAGCGCCTCCATAGCGAGCCTAAATTCTAGCTTTAAAGAATTTAGCGCCGATCTGAAGACGTTACTCGGCGGTGCAAATTTGGATCAAAGCGGCAACGCAGACATAATCGAAGAGCTTCGCAAAACGCTTGCGAGCATCGATGAAAAAGCACTTTTAGATGAAAACGAATAACGAAGAAAAAGAGACCTTTTGGATCGCGTACGCCGATTTGATGGCGGGACTGCTTTTTGTTTTCGTGCTTTTAGTAGGCGGCATCATCGTCAAATACTTCCTCACGCAAAGTAACCTACAAGAGAAAGAAAGCCAAATTTCAAGCGCGCTTTTGAGCTTGCAAAGCCAGGAGAAAAAAAGCGCCGAGCTTGAGGCGCTGAATAAAATTTTTAGCGACCAGCTTGAGAAGCTGAACATCGAAAATACCGACCTTCGCAAGCAAAATTCCATCTACTTCATACAGATCGAAGATCTAACCGAGATGGCGGAGAAGCTGAAAAAAGAGAATTTAGACATCAACTTGCTTCTGCAAAAAGCGCGCGACGATGCCAACGCTACGATTAGCCAAAACGAGCTTAAAATCGCCTTTTTGCTCGATCAGCTCACGCAGAAAGAGAGCGATTTTAATAAAATTTTACAGGACCTCAATGTCACGAAAAATCGCATCCGCAACCTCACCGGAATGAAGGTCAAGATCATCGCCGATCTGAAGGAGAAGCTGGGCGGCAAGATCCGCATCGATAACGAAAGCGGCGCGATGACGCTAAGCTCGTCGATCCTTTTCGACAAAGGCTCAAGCGAGCTGAAAGAGGGCGCCAAAGAGACGCTCCGCTCGACGTTACAGAGCTATTTTGCCGCGCTTTTGAATAACGATGAAATTCGCGAAAATTTAGATCAGATCATCATCGAGGGGCACACGGACAGCGACGGCGGGTATTTGTACAACCTCGAACTCTCGCAAAACAGGGCGTTTGCGGTGATGGATTTCATCAACTCGTGGAATAAAGATGAGCGGCTACAAAAATATCTCATCGCCAGCGGTCGCAGCTACACGCAGCCCGTGATGCGCAGAGGCGTCGAGGACAAGGACGCTAGCCGCCGCATCGAGATCAAATTTACCCTTTCAAACAAAGAAGCGATGGAGGAGATCAGGAAATTTTTGCAGTTCGATGCGAACGCTACGAATTAGTAGTTCGCTCGAAATTTTAACCTGCAAAAAGAGAGCTTAAAATTTTAAAATTCTTGACGAATTAACGGCTCATCTGAAATTTCAACAGCGGCGCGGAACATATCCTTTTATTTTGGCGCGAATATTATGAACGAGCGGCTCACTAAATTTTACCGTAGCCCTTACGTGGCGTTTATGTAACGCCTGCCGCGGCGGAATGGGCTTAAATTTAAAGCCTGCGCATTTTGCCGCGCTTTTAGTGTTGCCCTGCGGATGATATAGTCTAAATTTAGACCTTTAAATTTAAGCCGCAAATTTAAGCAGACTTCGCTAGCGGCTTAAAAATTTATGATAGGTTGAAAACCTTGCTCGTTTAATTTTTTATAGTTGTCGCAGCCGACTTGAAGCCCAAAATCGCAAGCTTTGCCGAAGTATTCTTTTGCGATGCTTGCATCCTGTTTTACGCCTTCACCATAGAAATATGAAATCCCAAGATTATAGCAGCCGTCGGCAAATTCCAAGCGACAAGCCTTCGAAAATAGCTCGTTTGCTTTTTTATAATCTTGCTTTACGCCTTTTCCAGACCCGTATAAAGCTCCTAGATTATTACATCCTGCGTCATGTTCTAAGTCGCAAGCTTTAGAATATAGCCCGCTCGCTTTTTTATAATTTTGATTTATGCCTTTGCCGTGTTCATATAAAATTCCAAGATTAGTACATCCTATGCCATATCCTAAGTTACAAGCTTTAGAATATAACTCACTTGCATTTTTATAATCTTGTTTTTCATATAAAGCCCCTAGATCATTACATCCTAACCCATATCCCAGATTACAAGCTTGAAAAAATAAGCTTCTTACTTTTTCGAAGTCCTGTTTTACTCCCTCGCCTAAATAGTATAAGGCTCCAAGATTGTAACATCCTTCGGCAACTTCTAAATCGCAAGCTTTAGAATACAATTCGCTTGCTTTCTTGTAGTTTTGTTTTACGCCTTCGCCCGAGGCGTATAAGAGTCCAAGATTATTACATCCTGTGCCATGCTCCAAATCACAAGCTTTAGAATATAATTCGCTAGCTTTTTCGAAGTTTTGTTCTACATCTTTTCTTGAGTTATACCAAAGCCCTAATATATAGCATCCTTCGCTATATCCTAGATTGCAAGCTTTGGAAAGCATTTCGATCGCTTTTTTGTCGTCTTGCTCTACTCCTTTGCCTGAGTAGTATAAAACACCCAGATTGCCGCAAGCTATGCTATTTTTTAAGTCGCAGGCCTTAGAATACAGTTCAGCTGCTTTTTTATAATCTTGTTCTACGCCCTTGCCGTATTCGTATGACGCCCCCAAGGTGGTGCAACCCCAGCCGTCGCCCAAACTACAGGCTTTAGAATTTAGCTCCCTTGCTTTTTCATAATCCTGCTTCACGCCATCACCAGAATAGTATGCCATGGCGAGATTTACGCATGCTAAGGTATTGTTGCTATCGCATTCGCTTTGCAACTTGCTTATACCGGGATC
>ERZ772917.1510-NODE-1510-length-13251-cov-42.881707_pt1 | contig 13251 bp, 10 predicted proteins | sample MGYA00511187_ERZ772917 | MGnify/ENA primary metagenome ERZ772917 (study PRJEB29015, sample SAMEA2737925) | human oral metagenome | biome: human oral; feature: human-associated habitat; material: dental | place: China | collected 2012 ... | reverse complement strand
GCCACTACGATGATGCTGAGGTTGACGAGTGCCAGCTGAGCCAACGTTGATTCGTCGATGGCAAATAGCTTGATCTGCGATGACCCGCCGATGATGCTGACTGACGACCGAGCGATGGCGGTAAGCTTCGGGGCGAAGACTTGGTCGATGGCGACCGATATGCCCATACCGATAATCCCGGCGATGATGATGGTCAAGATAGCCAGCATCAGGGCATACACCAGGTATATCAGGGTGATATCTCGGCGCTTGGCACCGATAGCTCGATAGACGGCGGTCTCTTGCCGACTCTCGGAGATGATTCGAGAGATGGTAGTCCAGATGATGATGATAGCCAGCCCGGCGATGATGGCAGCGACGATGGTGATGGTTTGCCTGAGCTGTCTCGCCAGCTCGTCAAGCACCAGGAAGTTGACACCGTATTGCTCCGCTACATAGGGTTTGCTACTGTCGCTAGCCTTTTGCTCAGTCGTGGTTTGTTCGGTCATGAACCGATGAGCCTGCTGAGCAGTAGCAAACTCCAGTAGTCCGTAGGGAAATTGCTTGGCAAGCCGGTCGGGTAAGTCCAGAGTGTCAAGTATATCGGGCTTTTCGCCAACGATATTGTCAAGCTTCTGCTTGGTCGGCAGGCGGCTATAAAGATTGGTCGGGATGAGCGCCATGCTATGGAAGAATGGACGAGCAGCTAAGATTGACTTGCCGATACCGATAAGATCCTTGCCGTTGTCGTCTTGTGTATTCGACTCGTTAGACACGCCCACAACTTGCATAGTGATGAGCTGGTGGTATGGCAAGATTGGCTCGCCTTGGCGTTGTTTGAGCAGATTTTGCTTGTCTTGCTCTGCTTTCTGTTCGGCAGTGCGCTTGTCGGCAATGATGGCGATATCGCCACAAGGTGTGGTCGGTAGACGGTAATATAGCCCCGCCCCATCGGTTGGCACCCAGGCGGTCTTCGATTTATTGGCATTACTACCATTAGAATCTTTGGAATCAGTACCGGCTAGCTCATTTCTCGCCTGCTGAATCTTAGTCAAGATGTCCTGCTCGACTTTATTGCGATGGCAGATCTGATAAGTGAGGCCGCTTGCCTTAGTCTTGATCTGTTTGAGCCAGTCTACCCTAGCCTGATCGTCGGCGGGTGGCTGCGGGCTGACACCAAGTCGGCCGGCGAATTTCTTAGCTAAGTGAGCGGCGGGGATGACCACCGGGACACCCTTGAGCTGACCATGATAAGTGATATATTTGTCCGTCATTTTACCGGCGGCACCGGTGTAGTGGGCGGAGCTGATCGGGTTGTCGTCATAGATTAGTTTATTATCTACCCAGTCTTTGAGCTCTTCCTTGCCATCCACGATTAGCTTGGTGTCGATGAATTTGTAGAATAAGTCACTATTGGGGCTGGGATAATAGCCGGTGGAGCCATACTTCTTGGCGGTGGTAATTAGATTAGTGGTCTTATTGGTGGCTGACTTAGCCCATCGCTCGTATTCTCGGCTAAATAGTTGCTTGGTAATACTTGAGCTATGATCAATGGTGACTTGGTACTTAGTTGGCTCACTCTTGTTGCTGAATTCGTCAAACTTAAGCGCCGGCGCATCTTCGCCGGGGTCATACTTTAGCCCTTGCGCCTGATATTGCTTACTCTTGGCAGCCCGATATTGGGTCTCGAAGTTCCTGACCTCGTCGATGGTTCGGTGAGATGGATTGTTGAACTTGTCGGTAATCTTATTGAACGGGATGTTGGCGTTGATGGCGACCTGATAGCGCTTGCCGCCTACCTCTTTGATGAAACGATCCAGGCTAGTGACGACTCCGTTAGCGATGACAATCGTGGCGATCAGTACACCGAAGAGCAGCCCTGAGGTGATCAGTGACAGAATAGTCAGTCGGCGCTTGGTGTGGAACTTTGCCTTGGCGAGGCGGATGGCGTTCAGAGTCTTGATCATAGTATCCCCGCCTTCGTCTCCGCCGGTCGGTTGGCGGCGACTGTATCTCTGACGACCGCCCCATCACGTAGCTCAATGACTCGGTCGGCTTCTCCGGCAATCTGTTGATTATGGGTGACTATCACTACTGTCGTACCGAGCTGGCGGTTAATCTGATGAAAGATGTCGGTGATGGTCTGACTGTTTGCCGAGTCTAGGTTGCCGGTCGGTTCGTCTGCCAGCAGTATGCTCGGACGATTGATGATGGCTCGACAGATGGCGACTCGCTGGGCTTGCCCGCCCGATAGTTCGCTCGGCAAGGCATCAATCTTCTCGTCAAGTCCGACGGCGTAGAGAGTCTGGCGAGCCTTATCTCGGGCTTGATTGTAGGGCTGTCCGGCAAACATCGTCGGCACCACGACATTATTGACGACGGAGAGGAATGGCTGGAGGTGAAACGCCTGGAAAACGAAACCGATGCTGGTGCTGCGCAACTGACTCAGCTGGTTGTCGTTGAGTTTGGCGATGTCTTGTCCATTGATGTAGACCTGACCGGCTGAAGGCTTCTCCAGGGCACCGATCAGTCGTAGCATAGTACTCTTGCCGCTACCACTTTCTCCGGTGATGGCGACAAACTCACCCGGTCGAATGCTTAATGATACATCCCTTAGGGCGGTTACTGTCTGACGCCTGAGCTGATAAGATTGGCTAACTTGACTTAGCAATATGGCACTACTGCCGCCGGCTACTTTTTGGTTTACCTCTTTCCCACCTGCCATTACTGATTATTAGTATAGTCCAGGTCTTCGGCCGTGGCAAGCTCATGGACTAACCGGAAGTTAAGTCCAGCACCACCAGGTTCTCGATGTGGGGTGTGCGAGGGAAGAAGTTGAACGGTTGGCAAAGGACGGGGCGATAATCTGAGCCGAGACAGGCGATGTCTCGAGCCTGGGTGACGGGATTACAGGAGAGGTAGATGAGACGAGGTGGCTTTACCTCGACTAGGCGGGTAACCAGCTTGCTATCCAGTCCGGCCCGAGGTGGGTCAACGATGATGGTAGCCTCGGGCGTGATATACTCTAGCGCCTCTTCGGAACGGGCGTGTACAGCGGTGATATCAGGGTGATCATCGGGTAAATTGCGCTCCAGCTCGCCAAAGGCATGGCGATCAGTCTCGACCAAAACCAACCGGCGGTCACGAGCCACCGATAGCCCGATGGTGCCGACGCCGGCGTACATATCTACGACCTGGTCGGTGGTGATGAATGGCTTGATGGTCTGTAGTGCCAGCTGATAGACCGGCGGGTTGATCTGGAAGAAGCCGTTTGGCGAGTAGGTATAGCGGTGCCCTAATATAGTATCGCTAAGCTGTTTCATCTGAGGATGAGGCTGATTCATAGCGAAGAGAGCACTGCTAACCTGCCCCGCCCGGTCGCACCTGATCATGATTGATTGATAGTGGCGAGCCTGAGCTCCGGTGCTATTGAGCTGATCGATCAGGCGATTAGCCTCCTGCCAAATCTCGACCCGTTCTATCGAGCTGTGCTGTACGGCAATCTTACGATGGCTACCCCGCTGGTGAAAAGCCGGGTAGATGCGCTCAGTCTGATGATCCCACCACAGCGAGTACTCCATTTTGTTGCGGTAGTGATAATACCGCCCATCGCTGACGATTTCGTTTGGCTCGATCTCCACCCTGTGCTGACGAAAAGCTTCTTTGACCAGCGCTACTTTATGCCGGCTTTCAACGGGCTCGGTCATGATCTGCCAGGGCGAGGTAGCGAGGAAGCAATCGTCCCTTGGGACGATCCGATCGGGTGACGGCTTGATAACCTCGGTGACGATGGCTTCGGCGTGAGTCTTCTTCAGCTTGGTTAGCCGGATTAGGGCGGTCTCACCCGGTAAAGCTCCCCAGACGAAGACTTTCCTGCCATCAGCCAGGTCGCCGATAGCTTGTCCGCCCGGAACCAGCTGCTCCAGCTTGACTACCTCCTCAATGATTCGCTTCACGTCTCTGCCCCAGGATGATGAAACTGACCGGCTCAACGCCGATTTCGCTCTCGGCCGATTGAGGATTCTGCCACAGCCAGGTATCATTGGCGGTAGCTAAAACCTGCCATTCGCCGTTAAGGTTAAGGAGATGGGGCGCTTGATTGCGATTGTAGACAACCATCAGCTTAGCCCAGGGTGATGAATGGTCTTGGTCGTCATTGTCTAGCGAATAGCCGACTACGCCGGGGGTGTGCCAACTATCGTATTGACGCCGGTAGGCGCTAGGCGATTTGTCGTAGAGAGCGGGCAGCTGCTGACGAAGAGAGATTAGCCCTCGATAAAACTCGGCTAGCGACTGCTCCTCGCCTACCCTACTCCAGTCGAGCTGGCTAAGCTCAATCGGCGAGCGGTAGGAATTGCTCTGGCCGTGCTTGGTCCGACGAAAAGTCGAGCCCGATAGCATGAAGGGTCGCCCCTGACAAGTCAGATAGATGCCGACAGCGAGGCGGTACTGTCTGCGGCGCAGCGACTCGTCGGGCGTGGTACTGGTGAGCTTGTCCCAGAGAGTCTGATTGTCATGAGCAGAGACGTAGTTGATGATCTGCGCCGGGCTGGCGACGTCTGAGCCTTCGCCACACCAAGCCACAGCACTCCTCAGGAGTGCTTCTTCTTTATCCGCTGCTCCATTGACGAAGCCGGCTTCCGCTATATTACCGGCCGACCCTTTAATGGCATCTCTGGTCTTGTCGCAAAATATGCCGATGCTGTGACTCAGGAGCTTAAGGTTATCTCGATTAGCCAGCGGCTGTCCGTCCATAGCTGCACTGCTACCGGCCGCCCAAGGCTCACCGTAGATGAGCTTCTCACCTGCTCCGAACTGCCGGTCGAGAAGATCTTGGATCCGGTTCATCAGCTCTACCGTCAGCACCCCCATCAAGTCAAAGCGAAAACCGTCGAGGTGGTACTCGTTTGCCCAGTAGAGGACGCTGTCGGTAATGTATTTGGCTACCATTGGTCGCTCGCTGGCCAGATCGTTACCACAACCCGAGCCATTGGTAAGCTCACCGTCCTTGGTGCGATAGAAGTAATAAGGCATGGTCTGCTCTAGCGCCGTGTCCAAACTCCAGGTGTGATTGTAGACTACATCCATAATCACTCGAAAGCCCTGCTGGTGGAGCGACTGGATGGCTCGTTTAAGCTCTCTGATGCGTACCTCGCCGTGGCAGGGATCGGTCGAGTACGAGCCCTCCGGCACATTGTAATTAACCGGGTCGTAGCCCCAGTTAAACTCGCTGCCGCTCCGCTCGTCGACCGAGCCGAAGTCATAGATGGGCATGAGCTGCAAGTGGGTGATGCCGATATGTTTGAGATAAGCTAGCCCCGTCTTGGTCTGACCGTCGCTATTCAGGCTGGTGTCGGGGATAGCCAGAGCTAAGAACTTGCCTCGCACCGGCTCGGCCCAGCCACCGGCCGGATCGGACGAAAACTCCTTGATGTGTATCTCGTCAATGATTTGCTCCGGCGTGAGCTCGGGCGGCCGGTCGTTTAGCCAGTTGAGCGGATTGGTCCGGCTGAAGTCTACCAGCATAGCTCGCCTGCCATTGATGCCGGTGGTGCGAGCGTAAGGGTCACCGGCTTGATGAGTCTCGCCGTCAATGGTGATGGTGAAGTCGTAATAGATGCCATGAAAGCTACGGGGAGCTGACCACACCCAGACGCCGTTCGCCTGCTCAGTCATAGTGGCTTGCCAGTAAGGCCGACCTGCCGATCTACCGTCGTGGTAGAAGTTGAGCTTGACGGCTTGGGCGACCGGGCTCCATAGCTTGACCACGGTCTCCCGCTCCGTCACGGTAGCGCCGAGATCATTGCCGTCATAATAGTACTGCTGATGAAAGTCAGCTGAGTCATATAGATCTGCCCACTGTTTGATCGTTCTCACTAGCTGAATTATACCACGGCGCAGGCTCAGGATATGATAAACTAAAGCTAGTTATGGTGACCAATAAGTCTGAGTCTAAGCCGATTATTTCGTTGCACCAAGTGACCAAAGTATATGGCAAGGGTGATAATGCCGTCGAAGCACTGCGAGGTATCGACCTGGACATCAGCTCCGGCGAGGCGATAGCCATCATCGGTAGAAGCGGCAGTGGCAAGTCTACCCTGGCTCATGTCATGGCGACGCTCGACAGACCGACTAGTGGCAAGGTATTGATCAATGGATCGGAGGTCGGGCGGCGCTCCAGGCGTGCCTCCAATCGTCTACGTAACCAGGAGATCGGCTTCGTCTTCCAGCAATTCTTTATGAATGCCAGAGATAGCGTCTTAGACAACGTCATGTTGCCGATGGTGATCGCCGGGATTCGTCCTAAGTTGCGTCGCAAGCGGGCGCTTGATGCCCTGGAGACGGTCGGGTTACTGGACAAAGCTTACGCTCGGGCGAGCGATCTGTCGGGCGGGCAGAAGCAGCGAGTTTGTATCGCTCGGGCGATTGTCAACAAGCCTTCCATCATCTTGGCTGATGAACCGACCGGCAATCTGGATACGGCGACCAGTCGAGTAGTGGAAGATATGCTCTTTCGGCTTAATCAAGAGCGAGGCATCACCTTAGTCATCGTTACCCACGATCCGGACTTAGCTCAGCGTTGCGGTCGGCAAGTTCGGATTGCCGATGGTCAAGTCGTCGGTGATCAAAAGGAGCGGAAATGAGACTTACGGATATTATTAAGCGAGCGAATCATAACCTATGGCGCAATCGTTCGAGAACTATCTTGACTACCCTGGCGATCACGGTCGGATCGCTAACTATCATGTTGACCGTCGGCATCAATGCCGGAGTCAATGGCTATATCGACAAGCAGGTCGAGAGTACCGGCGGTAACGATATCATAGAGGTCATGCCTAAAGGTATAGCCGATCGGATGTCGAGCATGATGACGCTGGGAGCGACCGAGGTGCAGGAATACCGAAGTAATCAGGGGCAGAGTCAGCAGGTATCGCTGACTGATCGTGACTTAGCCGGGATTAAGCGTCTCAAGGGGGTCAAGCTGGCCAAGTTAAGTGACCTCCTCTACCCGAGCTATATCACTCGTGACCGGGACGAAGCCAAGAAGTACAAGCTGACGGTCGGACCACTAGCGGCTAGCAGCATCAAGCTGGATCTGGCGGCCGGTCGCAGCGTCCGGATTGACGGCTCGGAGGCGGAGGCTATCTTGCCTGATCGCTATCTGGAGCCGCTTGGCTTTAGTTCCGCCAAGCAAGCGATAGGACAGATGGTTCGAGTGGGCGTACCGCACCGGCTGGGTGATCAGATAGATGAAGTGAAGATCAGAATAGTCGGTGTACAAAATCAGAGCATAGTCGGCTTCGGTCGAGTGTTTCTGAACGATGCTGCAGGTCGATTGATCAGTAGTGCTTACCTGACCGGCATGCCCGAAGCCCTACAGAGCCAGCATGGCTTGATCATCATCCAGGTCAAGCCCGGCTACGAGTCGAAAGAAAAACTGGCTCAGATCAAGCAGGAGCTGACCAATATGGGCTACAGCAGCATCTCGGAGGATGATTATATTTCGTCGATCAAGCTCTTCTTTAACGCCATTACGGTAATCCTGACTATCTTTGGGGTGATCGCTCTGATCACTGCTTCGATCGGCATAGTCAATACCTTGCTGATGTCAGTACAGGAGCGAACTCGTGAGATCGGCCTGATGAAAGCGATGGGGCTAAGCTCGGGGCGGATCTTTGCCCTATTCAGCCTGGAGGCGGTAAGCTTGGGTTTCTGGGGCGGGATGCTGGCGGCCGGTCTGGCGGTGGTGATCAAGCAGACAGTTAATCCGTGGGCAGGGCGCAACTTCCTGTCCGGCTTACCCGGCTTCAATCTGATCGAGCTTAACCCTCTCTATGTCGGGGCGATCGTGGTGATAGTCATGATGGTGGCTTTCCTGGCCGGTACTCTACCGGCTAAACGAGCGACTAAGCAAGACCCCATTCAGGCGTTGCGCTACGAGTAACGGTGGTCGAGGTGGATCTCGTGCCGGCACTTATAGGTGAAAGCCCGCTAAAGCTAAGCCGGCTTGTGTGCCGGTGATATCTCTTTGGCTGAAGTGGTGGCCTCTCGCCTACCTCGGCTATCTAGTCATCAGAGCGGAAGAGGTAGTGGAGATAATCTCGCATCATCCTGGCACCGCAAATAGTGGTAAGGTAACCGGCTAAGGTAGTGGCGACGGCGTCGCTCCAGCGATCGTCATGGCGACAGATATTGATGGCTTGGCGCAGGCGACTGTAGAGCGAGCTAACCTCCTCCTGATAGTCGTCACCGCTGACCAGCAGAGTGGTCGGTGGAGCAACATCGGCAACGCCACCGTCATTGGTGGTCACCAGCAACGCTAAGTTGGCTAGGTCTTTCATAAATGACGTGCCACAGGCCTCCAGGCCGACTACCGGCACATTGACCGAGATATCTGAGCCGAAGCTCATCGCTCTAGCCAGGTTCTCGTCATAGTCGGTGATGTAGTGAACTCGTCGCCTGAGAACCGGGTCGTCAGCGATGCGCTGTAGCATACTCGCCAGCTTCCGATAGGTAGAATCATTGGCTGAGACATTGCCGGCGATCATCCCCGCCATAATGTAATGAGCGTTGTAACTAACTAAGATACCCTTGAGCTGCTCGATATCCTCGAAAGGCATCCAGGGGCGCTTGTATTCGACAAAACGGCGCTTGTACTCCAGTAGAATGGCGTCCTCAGGGATCTGGACTACAGCCCCGTACTGGTCTTGTCGATGAGCCAGTTTGCTATTGAGCTGAGCCCTACCCTGTTGCTTGAGCTGACGCAGCCGGCTAAGATTGGTTCGAAAGATCCGGCGAATCTGATCGGCAGTTGCCGCTCCGGGCATGTTGAAACGGTCAATGATGCCGCTGTGCTTGTAGAAATCAAGCAACTCCGGCTTAACCCAACTCTGCAGGTGGATACCGTTAGTGATGGCGCTGAAGTGAGTCTTCTCGCCCGACAGGTCGTGATAATCAGCTACCTTAGCATGGAGCTTAGAGACGCAGTTCTTCGCCTCGGCCAGCTCGATCGTCAGGCTGCTGAGCTGTAGGTAGCCGTCTCGGAATAGCCCACCGATGTAGTGGTCAACTGCCGGTGATTTGATATTGGGAAAGACGAAGCGGTCAAACTGCTCGTAGCTAAACTGCGACTCGGCGGCTTGCACTAAGGTGTGATTGGTATAGAGAGTGTGCTTGCGAACGTAGACGATCGCCTCATACAGATTCATACCGTTACTGCAGAGCTCATCCAGGCGGGCCACAGCGGCGAAGACGGTGGCGGTCTCATTGAGCTGGATAACGGCTGGCTTAAGGTCAGCCATCTTGAGGGCGGCATAGCCACCGAAGCCAAGCGATGTCATCTGATAGAGACGGTGGTCACTGGAAGGCGTATCGCAGTAGAGCGGCCCGAAGTTGGGCTCGGTCATACAGAGGAAACGACTGCTGCCCAGCTGCTTCTGGTAGATATCAAGTGTAGCGTCAGGCTTGTCTTTGATATGAAGCACCACCTGCCCGATCGCCTGAAAACCTTCCGCCTCGGGGCTACGGCTAACGTAGTCGTCATGTGGCTCAAGCTTCTCCAGGCGCTGGTGTCGCTCAGTCTGGTAGAAAGGGGTTAAAGTGACAAAGGGTATCTCCAGGTCTTCCGCTACCCGACGAGTGTCGGCGGCCAGTACACCCAGTCCTCCTGCCCCACGAATACCATTAGCCTGGTCGTAGACCTCCATGGTGGTGTAGACGTATGGTCGCACGGGGCTGATCTTGTGGATCAGGTTGCGACGGTCGATCGTCTGGTAAAACTCAGCGACATCTTCAATTTTAGCTTGGGAAGCCCGCTGCTTCCCTTTCGGTACTTGCCCACTCATAACTACCATTCATTGTATCAGACTAACACTGCTTATGCTAATGCTTAGTCTAGTGAGAATGAGCACCGGCTAGCTTGGCCGGACTTGATTGGTGCTTGGCTCGGTATGACATGGCGAAGGCCAGTAAAGATAGGCTGATCACCAAGGTGACGGTCATGTAGATGTACGAGGCGGTAACCGACGACTCGGCGATGCCGCCGGCGATGGCGGAGCGAATGGTGGTCAGCGAGTATGCCATGGGGACTACTTGGTGGAGGGCTTGATATAGCCCCGGTGAGGTCTCGATCGGGAAAGTGCCGCCGGCTGAGCCGAGCGATAGAATCATGATCACCATACCGATGAAGCGTCCGATATTACCCATTGATATGGCGAGGAAGAGATTGAGAAACATCATGGCATTGGCATAGAGGATAAGGATGGCGTAGAAGCGGACGGGGTTAGCCAAGTGAAAGCCGACTCCCTGCATGATCACTCCCATGATCAGCGCCATAGCAGTGGCGACGCCGGCGCCGATGGTGACCTTGCTAAGATACCAGCCTTGCCAACTGCCCTGCCGGTCAGCTTTACGCTCTACCGGGTAGATTGAACAGAAGACCAAACAACCGACGAAGATAGCGACCGAGAAGAAGTACGGCGCCAGGCCGTGGGCGTAGTTAGAAACCTGGCTCTGGCGCTGATGCTCCAGGGTGACCGGCTGACTAATCCGGCGAGCGGTTTTGCCGGACAGTGGCGTCTTGGCGATGGCGTCGGCGCCGGATTGTAGCTTGCCCCGGAGCAGTTCGCTGCCATCGGCTAATCGGTTCGCTCCGTCAGTCAGCTGATTTACGCCGCTCTTGAGCGTCGGTATGCTGGCGTCTAGTCGGGTAATGCCGCTATTTAGCTGGCTCGCCCCATTCGCCAGCTGGTGAAGTTTTGCCCTGGTCAAGGGATTATTGAGCTGGTCGCTGGTCCGGTGGAGCTGACTTGCCAAGCGGTTGGTGCCATCGGCTAGTTGGTTAGCACCTTGGGTTAGCCGGTCAAGTCCATTAGTCAGTTTAGTGAAATGGTTGGTAGCGGTTTGAACATCCGGCAATTGAGCCAGGCTAGCCTGGAGCTTGGCCAAGTCCAGCTGCGCTAAGGCTTTGGCGGACCGGGTGAACTGAGGGTTGCTACCACTCTGCGCCTTCCTAGCTATGGCTAACCGAATGTCGGGGTCGCTTAGGACGGTGCCGATATGACCAAGACTGCTGCCGGCGGTCGTCTTGAGCTGATCCAGCCCGGTGAGGCTGCTACCGAGTCCGTTTAGTTCTGCCTTGGTCTGTTGACCGGCTAGCTGAAGAGACTTGGCGAGACTGCTGGCGCCGTTATTCAGCTGATCAAGCTGAGGCAAAGATGCTTTCATACCTGTGCCTAGGGCCAAAGTCTGATTAGCCAATTGGTCTACTCCGTTAGCCAGACTGGCCGAACCGCTAGTCAGCTGATGAGAGCTGTTAGCGAGGGTGTCGGTACCATTGGATAGTCGGACAAGCCCGTCCGATAGCTTGCCTGCTCCGCTACTCAGCTCGCCTGCTCCGGCGGAAGCAGTCTGAAGCCCCTGTCCGGATTGTTTGATGACGTCGATCAGGGCGTTGGCATAGGTGGTGGTAATCTCGGCGGAGATCTGCGACTTGATCCGGCTGACCGCCGTACTCGCTACTGTCTCGATCGGGTAATTAAGCGAAGCATTAGTCTGATAGCGGAGTTTCAATTGCTGCGGATCAAGCCGGGTAACGGTCGTGGCGTTATGGGAAAAGTCGGTCGGGATGGTCACCGCCAGGTAGTATTTATTATCCTTCATCCCCTGCTTTGCCTCACCCTCGTCAACGAACTGCCAGTCGAAGGTGTGGTTACGGTGCAGGTTATCGACCACCTTTTGCCCCAGGTTCATCGTCTTGCCTTGGTACGACACTGGCTGATCTTGGTTGACTACAGCAACCTTGAGCTGATCCAAGTGGCTATATGGATCCCAGATTCCTTTCAGGAAAACTACGGCATACAGCACCGGGATACAACAAATAGCGATGGTAGTGACCAGTAGCATTTTACTCTGTCGGATATTTTTGAGCTCCGCCTTAATCATCTGTGGCCTCCTTTTGGTTAATGGTGAAGATAGCATTGGTCTCGACGCCGGGGTCGTTCCAGTCTAGCTGAGGTAAATAGCGATGTGACGAAATGACTCGGTCGATGATATCGCCGATATTTACTTCGCTCAGTACCTGTCGCCAGACGGCGTCGGCGGTCATGAAGATACGGTGTACCGCCTGGTCGGCTGTAGTGATAGCTTGGTGAGCGTTGGTGCTAGTTTGGCTAGCAAAGATAGCACTAAAGAGCCCTGTGCTGGGAAAGCTGTCTACTCTGCCCTCCAGTGCTTCGACTACCTCCAGGATAGAGATCTGTCCGACGGGGCGAGCCAGGGCGAATCCACCGCTATTCCCTGGCACTGATTTGACGATACCGGCGACGACCAGCTTGCGCAGCAACTTCTGACTATAAGTCATAGATGTCGGCAGGCGTCGCTGTAGAGTGCGAGACGAGACGGGGATAGCCTTAGCCTGAGTGGCGAGGATCGCCATCAAGCAGACTCCCTGCTCAAAGCTCTTGGTAAGCTTCATACGGTCTCCCCAGCTGATATTTAATATCCATCGTGGATAAAATATATCTATAATAAAAAATAGTCAAGGGCTAATGTGGTATGGCTGAGGATGCTGGGTGAAGAATGGCGGGTCTTGCTGCCTCAGTGCAAATCCGCTCTATTATGCCCAAGCTTGACAAAAGAGAGATAAAGTGTTAGAGTTAATAACATCAAGTTACACTTGGTAACAGACCAAGTGACTTGCGTTCCTTAAGGAGGGAACAAATGGGTTTCGAGATTAAAAACGTCAAAGGGGACGTAAGTCCCCAAATGATCGAGTTAGCACAGGCGGTTGTTGCCGCCTGTGAAGAAAGAGGGTTCTTTTTAGAATCCTTTGTCGTCAAGCCTATGGAAGGAGGTGAATCTGAAGACTAGCTCTACCCGGCGGGTTGACGCATGATTTCTATGCGCCGGCTCGCCGGCATCTCTATCCACCCTCCACCCCCCACCCCCCTGCTTTCGAGCAGGGGGATTTTCCTGTTTTCGACCTGGTAGTCTTTGTATTTGTTCCTCAATAAAGCTATTAACTTCACGAGAGATAGTACTGGTTGAGCGTCCAAGCGATTTAGCAATAGCATTGTATGATTCACCATTCTTTAACCTATTCTCGATAACTATACGTTCATCGTAGCAAAGTTGCATATACTTGTTGTTAGACACGTTTCTAACGTCCTTTCCGGTTATATTAGACTTTCCAAAAATCCATTAAACCGCGGGGCTAAAATTGAAACGTGTCTTTATTGAGCTTATCCTTTGCGGTTGAGGTGTTAATGGAGG
>ERZ772917.1509-NODE-1509-length-13252-cov-7.244753_pt1 | contig 13252 bp, 12 predicted proteins | sample MGYA00511187_ERZ772917 | MGnify/ENA primary metagenome ERZ772917 (study PRJEB29015, sample SAMEA2737925) | human oral metagenome | biome: human oral; feature: human-associated habitat; material: dental | place: China | collected 2012 ... | reverse complement strand
CTAAATTTAGGGGATCACGTAGGCGACGATCCGCAAAACGTCGCGCAAAACCGCGAAATTTTAGCCGCCGCACTCGGCATCGCGCCTCGAAATTTAAAATTTATGCGCCAAATCCACTCAAACAAAGTTGAAATTTTACGCGCAGGTAGCGATGAAATCCCGCCATGCGACGGGCTAGTGACCGATCTGCGCGGCGCGGCGCTGTGCGTGCTGGTAGCGGACTGCTCGCCTGTACTGATCGCGGACGAGCGACGCGGAGTGGTTGCCGCGGTGCATGCGGGGCGCGCGGGCGTGATAGGGCGGATCTGCACGAATGCGATAAATTTGATGAGCGAGCGCTTCGGCTGCGTCGCTGCGGAGCTGAAAGTATTCGTGGGCGCAAATATCAAGGTGCGAAACTATGAACTTGGCGGGCTTGATCTGGGCGAGTTTGAGCGCTACAAAACGCAGGGGCATTTCGATATGAACGCCGCGCTGCGCGATGAGCTCGCAGCTGCGGGGGTACGAAACGTTAAATTCGATCCACGCTGCACCTTCGAGAGCGAGCGGCATTTTTCATACCGCAGAGACGGCGTTACGGGGCGCTTCTGCGGCTTTGTGATGAATAAGCTATGTGGATGAAAAGCAAAAATAGTATATAAAATTTTTCCGCGAAGTTGCCGGAATTTTATGAAACTCTATAAAATTTGACGTAGAGGCGCTGTAAAGCGAAGCGGCGAAAAAGAGGCTAGATTGCGGCGTGACATCGCAATTAAAATAAGCCAAAAAACGTAAATTTGCATTCAAAAACCCAAAGCAAAGGAGAAGATATGCTGTTACTTAAAAATGCCGATCTATACGCGCCCGAGCACATCGGCAGGAGCGACGTTTTGCTCGGCGGAGGTAAAATTTTAGCCGTTTCTAAGGGGCTTGATTTTCGTATTGAGGACCTTGAGGTTTATGATCTAGAGGGCAAAATTTTAGCACCCGGACTCATCGATCAGCACGTGCATATCACGGGCGGGGGCGGGGAGGCGGGCTATCACTAGCGAACGCCCGAAATAACATTGTCGCAAATCATCCGCTACGGCACGACGACGGTCGTAGGCACGCTGGGTACCGACGGGTGCACTAGGAGCCTAGAAAACCTCTACTCAAAAGCCAAAGTGCTTGAATACGAGGGCATCTCGACCTTCATCCACACGGGCTCTTATGCGCTGCCTAGCGTTACCTTTACGGGCTCCGTCACGCGCGATCTGGTGCTCATCGACAAGGTCATCGGCTGTAAGATCGCGATGAGCGACAACCGCGGCAGTTACCCGACCGCGCAGGAGCTCATCAAGACCCTGACGCAGATCCGCATCGGCGGCATGATCTCGAAAAAAGGCGGCGTGCTGCACATGCATATGGGCGGGCTCGCGGATAAATTTGACCTTATTTTTAGCGTGATCAAGGACTATTCGTTTTCCTGTTAATTACTTTTCGCCGACGCACTGCGCGCGAACGAAGGAGCTTTTTGACGAGGCGATCAAATTTCAAAAAATGGGCGGCTACATTGATATCACGAGCGGCGGAAGTAAATTTGCGCCACTTCACGAAGCTATCGCGTATGGGCTTGCTAACGGGCTAAATTTAGAGCGCCTAACGATGAGCTCGGACGGCAACGGCAGCGTGCCTAGATTTGACGAAAACGGCGCATTGGTCGGCTACGGCTGCGCCTCGTGCGAGACGAATTTAGAAGTCTTGCAAGCCTGCGTGAAAAATAAAATCCTAACCATCCCGCAAGCGCTAAGCATGATGGGCAAAAACGTCGCAAAATACCTAAATTTAAACAGCAAAGGCGAGATAAAAGTAGGCTTTGACGCTGATTTTGCGGTATTTAACGAAGCTCTAAACCTAGATAGCGTAATCGCGAAAGGGGAGTTTTGTGTGAAAGAAGGCAAGCTCGTGAAAAAGGGATTTTTTGAGTGAAATTTAGAGCGAATTTGCCGTTTTCTTAAATTTGGCGGGTTTTAAATTTGACGAATAATTTCGCTTGTACCTCTTGCAGCCGTCTCATCTTTACGGCGCAAAATTTAGCCGCGCCTAGGCTTGGATTATATTAAATTTAGCTTTAATTTAGCTATTTTTAAATATAATCCCAGCTTCAATTCACACACACCAATCCTAAAATTTGGTTGCGTTTGTCAAAAGCAGATGTTAATGGGTGTGGAGGAGAAACCTAAATTTCGGGGCAACCCACAAGGAGAAAACTCATGGTAACAATGAGAGATTTGCTAGAGTGCGGCGTTCATTTCGGACACCAAACGCGCAGATGGAATCCGAAGATGAAAAAATTCATTTTCGGCGAGAGAAAAGGTATCTACATCATAGATCTACAAAAAACTATCCGCTACTTTCGCTACACTTATAATATCGTGCGCGACGCGGCTGCCGAGGGTAAGACGATACTTTTCGTAGGTACCAAAAAACAAGCCGGCGCAACTCTAAAAGAGTACGCCGAGAAGTGCGGCATGCCTTATGTGAGCCACAGATGGCTAGGCGGCATGCTGACGAATTTTTCCACTATTAAACAATCGATCCGCAAGCTCGAAGTAATCGAGACTATGGAAGAGGACGGCTCGATAAATTTACTAACCAAAAAAGAGGCGCTAATGCTTCGCCGCAAAAAAGAGAAGCTCGAGCTTTATCTAGGCGGCATCCGCAATATGAAGGGCCTTCCTGATATGATCTTCGTCATCGACGTAGTTAAAGAAAAGATCGCCGTAGCGGAAGCTAACCGCCTAAAAATGCCGGTTATCGCGCCTTTGGATACGAACTGCGATCCGGACGTAGTCGATTTCCCGATACCTGGCAACGACGATGCGATCCGCTCGGTGCAGCTTTTCTGCCAAGAGATGGCTGAGGCTATCAACGAAGGCAAGGCGCTTCGCGATCAAGACACGAGCGAAGATGGCGAGCAGAGCGAAGCCGTCAGCGACGAGGAGAAAGAGGAAGTCGTAGCCGAGGCGATGAGCGAAGAGGATTTTGACGTAAGCGAGGACGAAGAGTAATGGAAATCAGCGCACAAATGGTAAAAGAGCTCCGCGAAAGCACCGGAGCGGGGATGATGGACTGCAAAAAGGCTTTGGTTGAAACAGACGGCGATATAGACAAAGCCGTCGATCTACTTCGCGAAAAGGGCCTCGGAAAGGCTGCTAAAAAAGCCGATCGCCTAGCTAGCGAGGGTCTAGTGAGCGTCGAAGTGGGCGCGGATCACAAGATCGCGACCATAAGCGAGATAAATTCTGAAACCGACTTCGTAGCTAAAAATCAAAATTTTATAAATTTAGTAAAAAATACTACTCTACATATCCAAACTAAGGGCATTAGCAGCGTCGAAGAGCTAAATTCCAGCGTCATTAACGGCGTTAAATTTGATGAGCATCTAAAAAGTCAGATCGCTACGATCGGCGAAAATTTAGTCGTTAGAAGATTTGAGACGATTAAAGCGGGCGCAAACGGCGTGCTAAACGGCTACCTGCACTCAAACGGCCGCGTAGGCGTCATCATCGCAGCAGCTTGCGATAGCGAGCAGACTGCGGAGGGTGCGAAGGAGCTTATAAAAAATCTCTGCATGCACGCAGCTGCTATGAAACCACAGGTTATCAGCTATAAAGAGCTTGATCCCGATTTTATCGAAAAAGAATTTTTAGCTCTTAAAGGCGAGTTTGAGAAGGAAAATGAGGAGTTCGTACGCTTAGGTAAACCGCTTCATAAGATCCCGCAGTTCGGCTCGCGCGCGCATCTAACGGACGAAATTTTAGCCAAAGAGATCGAAATTTTAAAAGACGAGCTTCGCAAGCAAAATAAGCCTGAAAAAATTTGGGATAAAATTTTACCGGGCCAGATCGATCGCTTCATCGCCGATAATACCCAGATTGATCAGCGTCTCACGCTGCTAGGGCAATTTTACGTAATGGACGATAAGAAAACCGTCGAGCAGGTGATCGAGGAAGAAGCTAAAAAACTAGGCGGCAAGATCGAGATCGTAAAATACGTCCGCTTTGAAGTGGGCGAAGGCCTAGAGAAAAAGAGCGAAGACTTCGCTGCCGAAGTAGCGGCTCAAATCGGCTAAATATGGAACTTCTAAAGGGCGTAAATCTTACTCACGCGTATGATTATACGCTCTTTGAAAATGTAAGCTTAAGCGTTGGGGAGGGTGAGAGTATCGCCATTTTGGGCGTTAGCGGCTGCGGCAAATCGACCCTACTTCATATTTTATGCACTCTTTTAAAGCCAAACTCCGGCGAAGTGATCTACGGCGGGCGCAGTATTTACGAGCTAAGCTCCGATGAGAGGCTTAAAATCCGCCGTAACGACTTCGGCATAATATTTCAATCCCACTACCTTTTTAAGGGTTTTTCCTCTGGCGAAAATATCGAACTCGCCGCCAAACTTACGAATAACGCGATAGATCAGAAAATTTTAAAAAAGCTTAAGATAGAAAATACTCTTGCTCAAGGCGTCGGCGAGCTTAGCGGCGGACAGCAGCAGCGCGTGAGCATCGCTCGCATACTTTGCAAAAAGCCGCGCATAATCTTCGCCGACGAGCCTACGGGAAATTTAGACAAGGATACCGCAAACGAGGTCATGGACGTGATCTTTGAGTACGTTTCGCACAGCGGCGGCGCGCTAGTTTTGGTCACGCACGATGAGGGCTTGGCGCAAAAATGCAGCAAAGTTTATCGCATAAACGATCGAAATTTAGCAGAAATATAAGCAATTAATAACCAAAAATATCTTAAAATAGGTAAAATTTTTCCAAAAGGCCATAAATGAAAATTTTACTTGACAATCACAATGAGCAGGTTGCAAGTGTCGTAAATATTTGCTGCGAGCGCATCGGGGCGGATCTGGTAGATTATAGCGCGGACGAGAGCGAATATGATTTGGCTATAAAAAACTACGAATCGGGCGACGATATTTCAAATTTTGATCTTCATAAAACTTTATTTTTGACTCCCAAAAACGTCTCTCCGAGCGGGGCTAGGTATACTTTGAGCAAGCCTTTTTCGCCGCTTGAGCTCATCACGTTTATCAGCGAGTTTTCGCTGCAGACGATGAGCGCTCAAGCCAAGCAGAAGATGGCTCAGGAATTTGCCGACGCAAGCTCCGTTATGAAAGAGATCGACGCGATTGATCTGGCGAACGAAACAGCAGCGGGCGGCGGAGCGAGCGAAGATAAAGCGGCGGGCGCTCAAAATTTTGAGGCTCTGGTCGATAGTTTTTATAACTCCTCGGACGATCTACCTTTGTCGCAGCTGGCGCAGGAATTTGACGGCGAGCTGGATGACGATGTGCCGCTAAACACGCTGGTGCAGGACGCTCCGGGCGACGTGCCTCTTAGCGCCGTCGCACAGAGCTTGGCGGACGATACGCCGCTTGATACCGCTGCGAGCGAGCTTGCGGATAAAATTCCGGACGATATTCCGCTAAATGCGGCTTTGGAAAACATTTCCGACGATACGCCGCTAAGTTTGGCTGCGGATACGATCGCGGACGACGTGCCTTTGAGCCTGGCTGCGAGCGAGATCGCAGACGACGCGCCGCTTGAAGGGCTTAAGGTTGCCGCAGACGATCAAGCGGATAGCCGCGATGCAAGTATTTCGGTCTCAGACGGAGCGAAAGAGAGCGAGGCTAAAAATAGTGCGCCTAAAAACGAGGCTGCAGCGGAATTTATACCTTTGGCTCAAGATGAGAGCGACAATACGGCGCCTATTGCTTTGGCTGGCGATGATGAGGATTCGGCAGAGCAGCAAAATTTTAAATCGGAGCCAAATTTAAACGATACTCCGCAAGGCGAAAATTTTAAAATTTCGCCTGAATCTGCGAAGCCGGAAAGTATGGAATTTTCAAATTTAAAGGCGCAAGAGGCATCCCAAGAGCCGGTAGGCTCTGTAAATTTACAAACCCAGACGAACGCCGCAAGCGACGACTTCGATGCGGATTTTTCTAAAATTTTCGACCGCATTAGTGAAGGGGATTATTTCGGCGGTTCGCTCGACGATTTTGAAGCTACTAAAAAAGCTTTCGCCGCCGGTGCCGCAGCAGTTGCGGCGGGCGCTTCGGCATCAATGTCGTCAGCCGCTGCGCAAAACGCACCGTCTCAAAAAGACGGTGGTGTCATGCGGGCGCAAAATGAAGCTTCGGACGGCGCGCCGATCGCGCTTGCAGGTAAAGAAGATATACCCTTTGAAAATCTCTACAATGCGCTTCCGTTTGAGAGCATGCAGACGACCGAGCCTAAAAATTTTGTAGATAGCGGCGCGAGCTCGCAAAACAGCGGCAGAAATTTTGCCGCTAAAGCATTCGGCGGCGAATCAAGCGAGCTTTCTAAAGATGATTTTCTGCGTGGCAGCATTTCGGCGTTTGAGCATGATGGCTTTAGCGGCGAGGCTTCGGATACCGAGGCGAAAAACGGCGGCGAAGGCCGGAGCGCAAACGGTTTTGCAAGATCGAGCGAAGCCGCGCAGAGCGATCGAAGAGGCAAAAGGCCGAGCGCCGAGGAGCTAAAGAGCAAGCTGCGCGACGATTTGGAAGCGGGTATCGCAAACACGATCGAGAAATTCGCGGGCAGCAAGGACGCCAAAGACGCGCTGAAGGACTTTAAGATCAATATCGACATATCGTTTGGAGATCGGTAGTGCGGGGCAAAATTTTGCTCATCTCGGGCCCCAGCGGCAGCGGCAAAAGCACCCTCATAAAGCGCCTTATCGCGGAATTCGGCGATGAGCTTTATTTCTCGATCTCCTCAACGACGCGCGAGATGAGAGAGGGCGAAACGGACGGCGTGAATTACCACTTCATAAGCGAGAGTGAGTTTCGCGCAGGAATCGATCGCGGCGACTTTTTGGAGTGGGCAAACGTGCACGGCAAATTTTACGGCACTTCGCTAAAGGCCGTTACGAGCGAGCTTGAGCGCGGCAAGACGGTGCTGTTTGACATCGATGTTCAGGGCTACGAGATCGTGCGCGGCAAGGTGCCGCGTAGCGAGCTTGCCAGCGTTTTTATCACGACTCCGAGCCTATCCGAGCTTAGAGTGCGGTTGCAAGCGCGCGGCAGCAACGCCGATACCGACATCGCTTTAAGGCTGCAAAACGCGCAAGAGGAGATGAAGCGCCTAGGCGAATACGATTATTTGATAATCAACGACCGCTTGGAGCAGGCGTATGAAAATTTCAGATCGATCTATAAGGCGATCAGGCTTGAAACCGCAGGCCGCGACATAAACAAACTAATCGAAATTTGGAAAATTTAAAGGAGAAAAAATGGGCGTAAGCGTTCAACAACTGCTAATTATCTTAGTGATCATCGTGTTGCTTTTCGGAGCTAAAAAGATCCCGGAGCTCGCAAAGGGCGTAGGCAAGGGCATTAAGACCTTCAAAAAAGAGATGGAGGACGATACGCCTGAAAAGGTCGAGAAAAAGGCCGAGGAAGAGGTTAGAGACGCCGAAATTAGCGACAATAAAAAGGCGTAAGGGATTTGAAAAATTTAGTCTTAAACGAAATTTTTAAAATTTTATCTCGCGAAGTCGTTTTAGGAAAACCCAAAGATAAAAGCTTGGCCCATTACGCCTCACCAGAGGCTTTTGCGCTGGCTAAAGAGCTGCGAAAGGCGCCTAAGCTCATTGCCGAGGAGCTTGCGGCTAAATTTAAAGACAGCAAAATTCTAAGCGCGACGGCGGTAAACGGCTATCTAAATTTTCATCTAAAGCCCGCCGTGTTGGGCGTTCTTGCTGAAAATGCTCTTAGCTTGGGCGGCGATTTTGCGAAAAACGACGCGAAGCTCGGAGGCGGAATTTTATCGGCTTCGAAGAAGCTTTGCGCGAGTGAGCCTGCTAGCAAAGGTTACGCTGCAAATCTAGCTGCGAGCGGCAATGACGCCGCCAAATCGCGGAATTCCGAGGAGGCGTCAAATTCCGTCGTAGCATCAAATTGCGATGAGGCGCAGAATTCCGCCGCTATGCCGCAAAAAATTTTGCTTGAATACATCAGCGCCAATCCGACCGGTCCGCTTCATATCGGGCACGTGCGCGGCGCCGTTTACGGTGATACGTTCGCGCGCATCGGAGGCTATCTAGGGCACCGCGTCGATACCGAGTACTACATCAACGACGCGGGCAATCAGATCGAGCTTTTGGGCACTTCGATCGCACTTCGTGCGCGCGAGCTCGCAGGCGAGGACGTGAGCTACCCCGAGAAATACTACCGCGGCGAGTATATCGACGAGATCATCCCTCTTGCGCGCGCCCAATTCGGCGATGAAATTTTCCGCGACGAATCGCGCGTTTTGATCCTTGCGGAGTTTGCTAAAGACGAAGTGTTAAAGATTATCCAAAAAGATCTCGCAGATGCGGGCATTCATATCCAAAACTGGGCTAGCGAAAAGAGCCTCTACGGCGAGCTTGAGCCTACGATTAGGAAGCTTGAGTGTAGCGGCAAGATGTATGAGCAGGACGGCAAAATTTGGATCCGCTCATCGCAGCTTGGCGACGAAAAAGATCGCGTCGTCATCCGCGAGGATGCGCGTCCGACCTATCTTGCGGGCGACATCGTCTATCACAACAACAAATTTGAGCGCGGTTACGAGCGCTGCATCAACATCTGGGGGGCCGATCACCACGGCTACATCGCGCGCTTAAAGGCCGCCGTGCATTTTCTGGGCTATGACGAAAGCAGGCTCGAGATCATCCTAATGCAGATGGTAAATTTGCTCAAAGACGGGCAGACCTACAAGATGAGCAAGCGCGCGGGCAACGCGATTTTGATGAGCGACGTGCTCGCCGCGATCGGCAGGGACGCGATGCGATTTATCTTTATCAGCAAAAAGGGCGAGACGCCGCTTGAGTTCGACGTGGACGAGCTCGCGCGCGAGGACAGCAGCAATCCGATCTTTTACATCAACTACGCCCATGCGCGGGTCAATCAAATTTTTACCAAAGCGGGCAAGCGCGAGGCGGACGTCTTGGGCGCGGACTTCGGCGCGCTGGATGAAGCGGGGCTCGGCCTAGCTTTTGCGGCGCTTGGCTTGAATGAAATTTTAAACGACGCCTTTAATTCGCGCGGCTTACAGAAGCTGCCCGATTTCCTAAAGGCGCTCGCGGCGGACTTTCACAAATACTACAACGAAAACCGCGTCGTAGGCAGCGAGAATGAGGATGCGAAACTCAAGCTGTTCGCGCTCGTGGCGCTTAGTATCCGCACGGCGTTCGCTCTGATGGGCCTAAACGCGAAAGAAAAAATGTAGCCGCACAGGCTACATCTCGCGCCGATAGCCCTAAATCTCATGAACGAAATTTATGATTTAAATACAAAGCGAAATTTTTCGACGGGATTTCTGCTGCAAAATTTTGTGTTTTGCTTTTTACTTCCCGCTTTCCGCAAAATTTTGCAGCGGAATTTGGGATGAAATTTTGACGCTACAAAAATTTAAAGCTAGTTCTAAATTTACGGCCCGTAAAATTTCAATTTTAGAATTTTGCGGGCTGTCTCGCGGTATTGCTGCGGCGCCGGGCGCGGTTCGTAAAATTTAAAATTCGGCTGCAAATTTACCGCTTGCAGAATTTTGAAATTTTAAAATTTTACGGCGTGAAAACTCTAGGCAAAATTTCATCTGCAAAATTTACTCGGGCGGGATTTGCCTGCAAGACCGCTCCTTAAGCCCCGCGGCGCATCGCCGCAAAAAGGATAGATATGAGAAAGATCATCGACATAACGGCACTTTCTATCGCCGTTTGCGTCTTGGTTATGGTGCTTTTTTTGCCGTCGCCCGTTTTGTCGTTTAAATGCTACCGCGGCGATGGCGTGGGCTGCGCGCAGCTGGGGCGCGACAAGCTCTCCCGCGGAGATTACGACGGCGCCAAGTTTGCTTTTATCAGGGCTTGTAAGGCACGCGACGATGATAGCTGTTTCGAGCTCGCAAGTATATACGACGGTGAGGGCAATGCGGCGCAAGCGGGCGTATTTTATGCCGCAGCGTGCGATAAAAACGTCGCTGTAGCTTGCCACAAGCTAGGCAATCTATATCGGCAAGGGCGCTTGAGTAGAGATCTCGCCGAGGCGGCTCGGTACTATGTCAAGGCCTGCGATTTGGGCTATGCCAAGAGCTGCCACAATGCGGCCGTGGTCTATTACAAGGGCGATTTAGGGTTTGCGGTGGATAGGGCAAAGGCGACGAGTTTTTTCAAACGTGGTTGCGACGGCGGGTTAGCGGACAGCTGTTATAGTGCGGGCCTAGCGTATGATGATGGCCTCGGTGCGCCGTTAAATCGTGACCAGGCGGAGAAGTTTTACATCAAATCCTGTGAGTTGGGCTATGATGACGCCTGCAATAATTTAGGCTATTTGTATCTGAGCGACGGGGATTTGCGCGGATTTTCCAAGGGGCTCGGATGCATCAAAAAGGGCTGCGACGCGGGCAATAAAAAATCCTGCCAGCTCTACGAGTTACTAAAAGATAAAATTTTAGAGAAACAAGGTGGATAGTAGCCCAGCACGCGTTTGCCTGTTTGCCCTGCTCGTCGCGCGCACTGTCCGTCGCGAGTTTCTGTTTTGTGCTATTCACCGTACGCTGTTTGTTTTGCGCTACGAGCAAGGCATAAATTTTGATTTTAAAATTTTACGGTGCGGAATTTAGCGCGGAAGCAAAGCGCGAAGCTGTTTGAGGAGACAAATTGGAATATGAAATCACGGGCGAGGTTCGAAATCTCCGCATCCACGCCGCAAGAGGAAATAGCAAAATTTGGGTATTTTTCGAGATAGACGGCGTGAAGCTGCGCGGCGAGTTTAACGATATCCCCGTGGAGGAGGGCGAGCCTGCGCGCGCGTATTTCATCCGCGGAGGATATGCGGGCAGCTACGTGATCACTCGAGTTCAGGTGGTGCGCAAACCAAGCCCTTTGCGCCGCAAGTTGGGGATCGCGACCGCCGTGTGCACGCTTGGCTTCGGCGCGGCGCTGTGGATTGTAGGCTTTGGGATTTTAAACGTCGGCGGGAGGGGCTCGCTAATTAATTTTGTCTGTATTGCCGCCGCAGGATCTGGGGTGCTAAAAGAGGGCGCGGGCAATCTGAGAGCGTGGCTGAATCAACGCACGTCCGAGTAGATCGCTGCCGCGGCGTAAATTTCATAAATTTAATCCGCCAGATAAAATTTACTCGCGCCGCCGTATCTTTGCAGCGTAAATTTTGCTAAAATTCGCTCCAAGCGCGAAATCCGCCGCGTAAATTTAGAAAAAGGTAAAATTTGAATATAAACGAAGCGATAGTTGCCACCGCAAAAAAGCAAAAAGAGTGCCGGCTAGTATTTATAAAGTATCTGTTTTTAGGGATCTTTTTTATAGCCATATTACCGCTTAGCGGGATTTTCGTAGCGGAAAAAATTTTTAGAAGCGAATTAGCCGTAATATTTATTATTTTCCTTTATGTGCCAATTTTTATCGTCTCATGGATGACAACTTGGTCTAATGTAATTGAACCATTAAGCGTTTACGAGGAATTTTATAAAAACGTTTATATTCGCACCATTATTTCAGATATAAATCAAGCTTTTAGTTATAAACCGTCGGCGGGGATTAGCCGTGAGGAATTTAAAAAGATCGGCATATATGCGCAAAATAAATTTCGCGCTGAAGATCAAATCAGAGGCATTTATAACGGCGTCAAATTTAGCTTAAGCGAAGCAATAAGGATACCGGGCGGAACTATCGTCGCCGGCACCGGCTTCTCCCCGGAAATAGCCGCGGTCCTTTTTGTCGCTACGGCTTTCTATACAATCTATAGCAATGCCCAAGCCTTCAGCGGCTCGGTCTTGGTCTGCGAGTTCTACAAGAAATTTAGCGGTCAAACGATAGTGGCAAGCCGCACGTTAAATACTAAATTTATAGGCGAAAAAGAGCAGATGGATGACATGTTTTTTAGTAAAGAATTTCGGGTCTTTGCGGATGATAAAGTAGAGGCGAGGTATCTTTTGACGCCTGCGTTTATGCAGCGCCTGCGCGAGCTAAAGGAAAAATTCGCGGGGAAAATGGGCGTGAGTGCGGCGTTTATGGACGATAAATTTTACCTATTTTTAAACGGAGCGAAAAATAGGTTTGAAACAACGCTGTTTTCGATACCGCCGAGCCTTGAGGACGCCGCTGAGATCAAAAAAGAAATTTTAGAGCTTTTATCTATCATAGACGAGTTAAATTTAAACCCGGATTTAAGCGGGGCGGCGATTTTGGCTGATTAATGCGCGCCGCTATTTATCGGCTAAAATTTACTTGCGCTGCGCCAGGATCGCCGTTATTCTCCGCCGCCGACCGAGATCCGCTACGGCTCGGATCGCTCATTTTCGCTACCGACCGGGGCGCGCTTAAGTAGCTCCTGTTCGCGAGCGAATAATCTGCAAAATTTCTCCCAATCGTACAGATAGACGAGCCTGTGCTCTTTGCCGCTTTCGTCTATGTATATGCCCTGCGTCGAGCCAAGACTCATCTTTTGCCAGTAGCCGAAAAACGGCAATGCCTCGATGTCCTCTTGCAGCACGCTGAGCGTTCCGTTGTTATCGTAAATTTTTAGATCGTAGTAGGTCTTTTTCATTTTAAGCTTTCTAAATTTTATCGCGACGGAATTTCACCGCGATGGAATTCTTAAATTTGCATCGCGATAAAATTCCGCCTTTTAGAATTTTGTGCGCCGCGAAATTTACCGCGAATTCCGCCCCTTTAAATTTTGCGGCTTCAATCCTCGATGAAGCCCTGTAGAATTTCACTGCAAGTAAAATTTAGCCCGCCAGCGCCTTTAGCTGATTGACGTTTAGCCCGTCAACCAAAATATAGCTCGCATCGATGAAGCGGTAGTTTCGCTTCGGCAGCCGCGCGATAAACTCGTCGTATTCCAGCTCGGCGATGGCGCGGTAGTTACCTGCGTCGTTTTCGTCGCCCTCGATGCCTATGAGCGCGATCTGCCAGCGCGCTACGTCGCTATTTTTCAGCATCTCCGCGTTTTGCCACTCCACAAACGGCTTGTAGGGCAGGATAGTGGGCAGGTCCTGCGTGAGCGCGTATGAGCCCATTATCGTACCGTCATCTCCATTTCGGTAAAACCTCTGGTGCGCGCTGTAAGCGTCAAGATATTGCACCTCGGTTAGTCGCTTGCTAAACTCGGCAGAGGGGTTGTATGAGGCTAAAATTTCATCCATCATCGCGCGGTTTATCGCAAAAGGCCTCTGCACCCCGTAGCAAAAATTTAC
>ERZ772917.1508-NODE-1508-length-13258-cov-58.554268_pt1 | contig 13258 bp, 7 predicted proteins | sample MGYA00511187_ERZ772917 | MGnify/ENA primary metagenome ERZ772917 (study PRJEB29015, sample SAMEA2737925) | human oral metagenome | biome: human oral; feature: human-associated habitat; material: dental | place: China | collected 2012 ... | reverse complement strand
TCGGAGCCCTGGCGGGGATCATCCCCGCGATCGTGGCGGTGCGGATCCGCCCGATTGACGCGATCCGCTTCTAGCCGGACGTCGTTGCCACTCGTCTGTGCCTGTCGGGGTGGTGTCCGAACCGGGGCCGAAGCCCCGCTGCGGCCAAGTTGCGTCCAGCACGTCCAGCAGTGGAGAGCGCCGCCCCGAACTCGACGGCGCTGTCGCGACCCGGCGGAGCGGGCCCTAGGTGCAATGCCGTTCGGTTAAGGGTCGGGGTGGGGTTGTCAAGTCTGGTGACGGCGTGGCGGTGCGGGAGGGACGGGCGCGGCTCTTGTAGGCATGGGTCTGTCGTCCAAGACCGATCCGCACCTACTAAGAGCCGCGATGCCCCATTGTGCCACTTCCCGTTGTTGTCATGCCAGTCGATCCGATGTGTTCGCCCCGGCCCATCTGGGGGAGCTCACCGGTGTCGTGCCGCCCGAGATGGTCGACGCCGCTCTTGAGGCCGGCGGGGGCCGTGAGCGCCGGCTCCGGCGCCTGCCGTCGCGGGTGATCGTCTATCTGCTCCTGGCCGGGGCCCTGTTCGTCGGTCACGGTTGGTCGTACGTGTTCTCGCGCTTGACCGCGAAGGACGACGGCCGGGTGCGGACGCCGGCGAGGTCGGCGCTGAGTGGGGCGATGCGCAGAGTCGGTCCCCGCCCGCTGCGAGAGCTTTTCCACCTCCTGGCCGGTCCCGGGACCGCCGGCACCGGGCGGCGGACCCGGTTCGCGGGCCGCCTGGTCGTGGCCCTCGACGGCACCCATGTGCCGATTGCCGACACCGAGCGCAACCGGATGGTCTTCCCCAAGCCCCGTGGCGGTCCGAACGGGCAGGCCGGATACCCGATGGTCAGACTCGTGGCGCTGATCGCCACCGGCACCAGGTCGATGATCGACGCCGTATTCGGCACGGACCGGGTCGGTGAGCTCAGCTACGCCGACACGCTCCTGGGAGCCCTGCGCAGCGGGATGCTGCTGCTGGCGGACCGGAACTTCGCCGCTCACAGGATCTTCGATCGCGTCGCCGCGGCCGGAGCCGACTTCCTGATCCGCGCCAGGACGGGCAGGCGGGCGATGAAGCTCGCACCGGTCAAGCGCCTGCCCGACGGCTCCTGGCTCGCCCGCGTCCGGGGTCGCCTGGTCCGCGTGGTCGATGCGACCATCCGGGTCACCACCCGGACCTCCACCAGCACGAGCGAGTACCGGTTGATCACCACTCTGCTCGACCCCGCCACAGCGCCCGCCGAGCGGTTGGTCGGCCTCTACCACGACAGATGGGAGATCGAGACCGCCTACTGCGAACTGAAGTCCACGATCCTGGACGGAACGGTCCTGCGCGCCCGGCACCCGTCCGGCGTGGAGCAGGAGCTCTGGGCGCTTCTGGCGACATACCAGGTGCTGCGCATCGCGATGTGCGACGCGATCCTCCACCGACCCGACATCGCCCCCGATCGACTCTCGTTCACCACCGCACTGCGCACCGCCCGCGACCAGATCGATCTGGCCGCCGCGGCCATCGCCCGCACCACAGTGGACCTCATCGGCCAGATCGGAACCGCGCTCCTGGCCGATCTCCTCCCAGAACGACGCATCCGCACCCGACCACGCGTGATCAAGCGAGCAATCTCCAAGCACCGGGCCAAGAGCCGCGACGTGGACAGGCGCACCTACCCCGCGACACTCCGCACCCAAATCCACCCACCTCCACCCAGCCCCTAACCGAACGGCATTGGCCCTAGGTCGGCAGTGAAGGCAGCAGGGGTCTGGTAGAGTGTGGGTTCGTTGGGATTCCAAGGATCCGCAAGTGTAAACCCCGCGCGAGCGGGGATGATCCCTCGGCGTTCAGTTCCCAGAGCGTAGCGTCGCTGTAAACCCCGCGCGAGCGGGGATGATCCTCGCCGGCGCCGCGGCCTTCATTGCCGACGGCGGTAAACCCCGCGCGAGCGGGGATGATCCTTCTCGGCCCGCCCGGGGCTCCTGCCATGGTCGGTAAACCCCGCGCGAGCGGGGATGATCCTCCTAACCCCTACTAACAGCCCCGGGAGGAGAGTAAACCCCGCGCGAGCGGGGATGATCCTGGCCGCGTCGCCATCCTCATCGCTGATACAGTGTAAACCCCGCGCGAGCGGGGATGATCCTAACACGGGACAGAGTCCAGTCATTCGGGAAAGGTAAACCCCGCGCGAGCGGGGATGATCCGGCTCGGCGAGTGCGCTGGGATGACCTGGACGAGTAAACCCCGCGCGAGCGGGGATGATCCCGATCACCTGCCGCCGGAACAGGTGCGGATCGAGTAAACCCCGCGCGAGCGGGGATGATCCCTCAGGCAGCAGCTCACAGGAGAGACCCTCAGCGTAAACCCCGCGCGAGCGGGGATGATCCGCCCGCATCATTGAGCGCGGTAATGATGAGACTGTAAACCCCGCGCGAGCGGGGATGATCCCTGCGAGGGCGGGGAGTAGGTCGCCGGTGTAGGGTAAACCCCGCGCGAGCGGGGATGATCCCTTGCCCCACTGCACCACAGCCGGCCCGTCCAGGTAAACCCCGCGCGAGCGGGGATGATCCGAGATCTGAGGCGAGCTCATCGGCACAGCGCCGGTAAACCCCGCGCGAGCGGGGATGATCCGGCGTCCAAGACGCCGTTGAGCGTGAGGTTCTCGTAAACCCCGCGCGAGCGGGGATGATCCCTCGGCCTCGGCGGCCAGTTTTGCCCACGTACGGTAAACCCCGCGCGAGCGGGGATGATCCGATGAAAGATTTCTCGCCCATGATCACCCACCTGTAAACCCCGCGCGAGCGGGGATGATCCAAACTTTGAGAAGTATTTTCCTCGCCTGCCTCTGTAAACCCCGCGCGAGCGGGGATGATCCTAACCTCAGATAACATCATCGCCAATCCACCAGGTAAACCCCGCGCGAGCGGGGATGATCCTCCGGGTGCAGTCGCGGCTGATACCATTGGTGGGTAAACCCCGCGCGAGCGGGGATGATCCTCCGCCGCCTGATACTGGTAGGCGATCGAATGGGTAAACCCCGCGCGAGCGGGGATGATCCTGCGCGGCCCTGTGTCCACTGGCCGATGCCCAGGTAAACCCCGCGCGAGCGGGGATGATCCTTACGCGCGCATTCTCACGCGCCTCGCGGAAGGGTAAACCCCGCGCGAGCGGGGATGATCCTTCCGCGGGCGTCCCGTAGAACCAAGATTGTGAGTAAACCCCGCGCGAGCGGGGATGATCCGCCGACGGCGGCTGAGTGGGAGTATGTGCGCACGTAAACCCCGCGCGAGCGGGGATGATCCCTTGTGCCCCCGCTCGGTCACACCGGCGTCCCAGTAAACCCCGCGCGAGCGGGGATGATCCGATCATCCGCCTCACCACCGTCCTGAGTCACCAGTAAACCCCGCGCGAGCGGGGATGATCCGTGCCCCGACGCTGAGATATTGATCGACTTGCCGTAAACCCCGCGCGAGCGGGGATGATCCCGTGAGCATACTGATACGCACATTGGGATCGGCGTAAACCCCGCGCGAGCGGGGATGATCCCCTACTCCCCGCCCTCGCAGTACGCGGCTGGACGTAAACCCCGCGCGAGCGGGGATGATCCTCGTCGCCTCGCTGGCTTACCGGCCCGCGAATAGTAAACCCCGCGCGAGCGGGGATGATCCGTGAATGGGCTGTACTCATATATCATGCGGAGGTAAACCCCGCGCGAGCGGGGATGATCCCGAGCGGGGATGATCCGTCGTCCAGAAGGGCGGCGTAGGACTCATCGTCGTAAACCCCGCGCGAGCGGGGATGATCCGGGAGCACAAAATTGGTTTTGGGTTTACTAGGTAAACCCCGCGCGAGCGGGGATGATCCCGGGGGGCATACGGCGCCTGTTCGGCCGCGTGGGTAAACCCCGCGCGAGCGGGGATGATCCCGCCCTCGAACAGGAGGTGGTCGAACAGGTCCAGTAAACCCCGCGCGAGCGGGGATGATCCCCGCGCTACGGCCTCCGCTCTAGGCGGCCGGGCGTAAACCCCGCGCGAGCGGGGATGATCCCCCGGCCCCACCCACGGGGTACCTTTATACATGGTAAACCCCGCGCGAGCGGGGATGATCCGTTCGTCGGCGCCCGCCCGCTGCCCGTGGAGGAGTAAACCCCGCGCGAGCGGGGATGATCCGCCCCGCAGGACCGTCAGCTCAAGGATCAGCAGGTAAACCCCGCGCGAGCGGGGATGATCCCTGGACGCGCTCCGGTGCCGGGGACACCGACAGGTAAACCCCGCGCGAGCGGGGATGATCCCGGCATGAGTACCACGATCACGGCGGTGTTCACGTAAACCCCGCGCGAGCGGGGATGATCCCCGGCCTGGGACGCTTTCACGTCGGCGCTGCGCGTAAACCCCGCGCGAGCGGGGATGATCCGTGGGCCACAAGGGCCCGGGCGTCGGTCAGGGCGTAAACCCCGCGCGAGCGGGGATGATCCGTTACCGGGCGGTAGGTTGGGATGGGACGGGCACGTAAACCCCGCGCGAGCGGGGATGATCCGCAAGTTCCTTCCGGTTTAGGTTGGGGGGATGAGTAAACCCCGCGCGAGCGGGGATGATCCGAGGTAGCCGGCGATGAGGCCGATCAGGTGGACGTAAACCCCGCGCGAGCGGGGATGATCCGTGGCGGATCGCCGCCATGATCCGGACGATCTCGTAAACCCCGCGCGAGCGGGGATGATCCCATGATTAAGGCGGCGTATGTTTCACGTGAAACGTAAACCCCGCGCGAGCGGGGATGATCCCTACCCGGCGTCGGGCGATTGGCGCGGCCGCCTGTAAACCCCGCGCGAGCGGGGATGATCCCGCCCTTAAGGCGCCCGTCGCTGCCGCCTAACCGTAAACCCCGCGCGAGCGGGGATGATCCGCGCGCGGCCAGGACCCCGCGGAAAAAGACGTTGTAAACCCCGCGCGAGCGGGGATGATCCCTTCGTCCCGCGTCGGCTCGGTTCAGGCGCGACGTAAACCCCGCGCGAGCGGGGATGATCCGGACGTTGTAGGGACGCAGCGGGTACCCGCCGAGTAAACCCCGCGCGAGCGGGGATGATCCGTCGCCCATGAGCGCCTGGCCCTTGGTGATCTTGTAAACCCCGCGCGAGCGGGGATGATCCTGCGACGCGACGCGGGGATTATCAGGCGGCCATGTAAACCCCGCGCGAGCGGGGATGATCCTGCAACCTCGGATATGGTCAGGACACGCGCTGGAGTAAACCCCGCGCGAGCGGGGATGATCCCCTTGACAGAGGCATTCTTCTCCGTCGGCGTCGGTAAACCCCGCGCGAGCGGGGATGATCCGGTGCGCAGCCTGTCATCTCCGAGCCCAAGGATGTAAACCCCGCGCGAGCGGGGATGATCCCCCCGCCTCGGCGGAGGCCATGCAGGCCGCCGAGTAAACCCCGCGCGAGCGGGGATGATCCGACTTGCGGCAGTTCGACGTCGAAGTCGTTTTGGTAAACCCCGCGCGAGCGGGGATGATCCCGCCCGGGACCAATATCGGAGGCTGGGCAGCGGGTAAACCCCGCGCGAGCGGGGATGATCCTTGGATAGTGCGCCCAAGGGAATTAATGCGGGAGTAAACCCCGCGCGAGCGGGGATGATCCCGCCGTGTGGGGCGCCGTGAGCGGATTCTTCACGTAAACCCCGCGCGAGCGGGGATGATCCCATCACCGACCTGTCCGACGACGGCGACGCCCCGTAAACCCCGCGCGAGCGGGGATGATCCCCCCGGAAGGCCTCGGACGGGTCAGTCGGCCTCGTAAACCCCGCGCGAGCGGGGATGATCCGGCGTGGATCGGGGCCCAGTCGGGTCTGCCGTCGTAAACCCCGCGCGAGCGGGGATGATCCCGCGTCCTGGGGGGTTCACTGTGACCGCCCCGCGTAAACCCCGCGCGAGCGGGGATGATCCCGTCTGGGTCGGAGCCGCACGGTGACCGCTCCGGTAAACCCCGCGCGAGCGGGGATGATCCGTCGAAGGACTTCTCCTGGTCGACGGTGATGTCGTAAACCCCGCGCGAGCGGGGATGATCCGAAAGGGCGCAGCATCTCCAGGCAGCGATTGTCGTAAACCCCGCGCGAGCGGGGATGATCCCCGCGGACCGCGTCAAGCCAGTTTCGTGTGAGGGTAAACCCCGCGCGAGCGGGGATGATCCTCTCGTCCCGCCCCGGCTCGGTTTTCGTGGGAGGTAAACCCCGCGCGAGCGGGGATGATCCTATAAATGTGGCGCACGCCACGCAAGCTCGATCGTAAACCCCGCGCGAGCGGGGATGATCCTTCGGCGCCGCTCATGGTGGCGCCGACCCTGCCGTAAACCCCGCGCGAGCGGGGATGATCCTGACGTCACTGACGGCGGCGCGCACCTTTTCGAGTAAACCCCGCGCGAGCGGGGATGATCCCCGTCGCAAAAGCGATCCGCTGGACGGAGTGGCGTAAACCCCGCGCGAGCGGGGATGATCCCGGGCGGAATATAGGGCGCGCACCGCTAAGGTAGTAAACCCCGCGCGAGCGGGGATGATCCCGTCCGTGGCCACTCCCAACAGCCCTATTACCGTGTAAACCCCGCGCGAGCGGGGATGATCCCCAATCGGCGATATAGGTGATGGGGAGGCGCTCGTAAACCCCGCGCGAGCGGGGATGATCCGATCGCCTACGACCCGCAGGTCGGCCGCCCATTGTAAACCCCGCGCGAGCGGGGATGATCCTGGCCGAGGCTGAGGCGCGTGAGCGGCGGGATCGTAAACCCCGCGCGAGCGGGGATGATCCGAGAGTGTTTGATCACATTTCAGGATGGGCAGAGTAAACCCCGCGCGAGCGGGGATGATCCCGCGGATTGCGAATCCGCCACGCCCAAAAGCCCGTAAACCCCGCGCGAGCGGGGATGATCCGTTCCTGGGGCCCTTGCGGTGGCGTTTGGAGAGTAAACCCCGCGCGAGCGGGGATGATCCGAAAACCATCTTCCGCGGGACCAACCCTATCCCGTAAACCCCGCGCGAGCGGGGATGATCCCGAAAAGTTCACTTTTCACTATTTTCGGCCCTTGTAAACCCCGCGCGAGCGGGGATGATCCCATGGTCTGTCCGTCCGTATCGCGCGGGCCCTTGTAAACCCCGCGCGAGCGGGGATGATCCCTGGGGCCGGCCCGCGTAAGCGGGCGGGATCGGGTAAACCCCGCGCGAGCGGGGATGATCCGTCCCGGAGCACAGGCTCCGCCAAGGGGTTCCGTAAACCCCGCGCGAGCGGGGATGATCCCCCCACCAAGACCCCGACCCAGGTCCCCACCATGTAAACCCCGCGCGAGCGGGGATGATCCTGACCACACGTCCCCGTTGGTGATGATCGCTGTGTAAACCCCGCGCGAGCGGGGATGATCCCGACTACGATGAGACCCTCCCCTTCAATCGGGAGTAAACCCCGCGCGAGCGGGGATGATCCTCGTGCGTGATGCGATCCAGCAATGGGCCGTACGTAAACCCCGCGCGAGCGGGGATGATCCCTAGTCCCGAAGAGGATCCCGGGCGGCGTGATCGTAAACCCCGCGCGAGCGGGGATGATCCCGGGCTCCCTGGTCCGTTCCTTACCTTGCACGAGTAAACCCCGCGCGAGCGGGGATGATCCTGCCCGGCAACGAGATATTTCAAATACGATAAGGTAAACCCCGCGCGAGCGGGGATGATCCGCCTTCAGGCCCGTGCGGACGCCCACGGCGATGGTAAACCCCGCGCGAGCGGGGATGATCCGTGGGGGTTCATTTCGGTTCCTTTCGGTTTGGGGTAAACCCCGCGCGAGCGGGGATGATCCCTTTGCTTCCTTCCCGCTCCCCCGTCCCCTCGCGTAAACCCCGCGCGAGCGGGGATGATCCCCCCCATCCACCTGGCGTACAGAATATGGTTGTCATAAACCCCGCGCGAGCGGGGATGATCCGAGGCGTTCTGCCTACTGGAACGGCGTGTTGTCGTAAACCCCGCGCGAGCGGGGATGCTCCCGAGGCCGTGATCCGCCGCGACGCGCGCCTGATGTAAACCCCGCGCGAGCGGGGATGATCCGCTCGGCGGCGCGCTCCTCGGTGGTGGTGGCGAGTAAACCCCGCGCGAGCGGGGATGATCCCGGCTGACGAAGTCCACAAAGGATTACGCCGATGTAAACCCCGCGCGAGCGGGGATGATCCTGTTGTCCTTAGAGCCGGTGCGGTGGCGGCTCTGTAAACCCCGCGCGAGTGGGGATTGCTCCCAAGACGGCAGATGGTATAATTAGGAATCGAAGCGGGGTTCCCCCTGGACCAGCCTTGAAATAACAGGCCGATTGAACGTCCGGGCATTGGGGCCCCACTTCAATGTGCAGCAGCCGTAAGTCCCACGCAAGTAGAGACGATCACAATGGGTCTGGCTTCGCGAGTATTTGACGCCCGGATCTGGCGAGTTTTCAACGACCGGAGTCGTAGCACACCCGGAGGAAGGTGTCCGCCGACTTCAGGGCCCGGTCCACGGCGCCGGCCGCCCGCAACCCCTGGAAGAGGGACACCGAACGCGCCTGGCAATTGATCGACCGCTTCGGGTTGAACTCGATATCCGTGAAGGCTGTGTAGGGTGCCAGCTCGTCAACTAGTTCGGGACGCCCCGCCAGGGCGCCCACGTATAACCAGTCGTAGAAGAAGGTCCGCGGCTCCAAAGGGAAGGCGCGCGAGAAGAACTCGAATCCCACCAGCTCGCCGCTCGCCCGGAGTCGCGGGTCGCGCTTGGCGTCGCGGGGACTCGCTCCGAGCAGGTCGGTGAACGGCCCTCCATCCGCGAAGACCTTGGAGGCCTGGAAGACCGACTCGACCGGGTACTCCGCACCGCCCTGGCGGATCATGAGGCGGAAGGCGCTCAACTCCACTCCCAGGGTGAGCGGGGACCTGCCCGAGACCTCCAGCATCCGCGCGCCAGGGTACGCGGCCAGGAAGGAACGATGAAGGCTGTCGACGGACCGCTGCTTCTGCTTGAGGGAGAACCCCGGGTGGAAGACGAACTCGGTGTTGACCTCGCGGACGTAGGGCCTCGTCCCCAGGGGTGTGAAAACAGGCCGCCTGGCCATATCCGCTCCCGTCCCGATCCGTGTCGATCCGTCCCGATCCACCTCGGCCCGTTTCGCCTCAGTCGCGGCCCTGGTCGGCGTCGGGAACCACCTGCGTGCCCGCGCACCCGGCCACGATCTCCGCGGCCTGGCCCAGCGCCCCGATGACCGCGCGTCCGCCGGTGCGCTCCACGAAGCTTGCGCAGGCCTCCGCTTTGGGCCCCATGGACCCGGCCGGCAGGCCCAGCGCCCGCAGTTGGGCCGGTGTGGCCCGCTCGAGCAGCCGCGCTTGCGGGGTGCCGTAATCCGCGACCACTCCGGCGACGTCGGTGAGGACGATGAGCAGGTCCGCGCCGATCTGCTCCGCCAGCACCGCCGAGGCCAGGTCCTTGTCGACCACGGCCTCCACGCCCTCGTGCGTGCCGTCCTGCCAGGTGCGCACCGCGACCCCGCCGCCGCCCGCGCACACCACGATCGTCCCCCGGTCCAGCAGGGAGGCGACGACGTCGGCCTCCAGGATGCTCCTGGGCGCCGGCGAGGGGACGACGCGCCGCCAGTACTCGCCGTCGCGCGCCATGGTCCAGGCCCGCTCGGTGGCCAGCATCTGGGCCTCCTGCTCGCTGAGCACCGCGCCCACGAATTTCGTGGGCCGGCTCATGGCCGGGTCGTCGGGATCGACCAGGGTGCGCGTGAGCAGTCCCGCCACCGGCCTGCCGGGCAGGGCGTCGGTAAGGGCCTGGGTGATCCAGAAGCCGATCATCCCCTGCGTCTGGGCGACGAGGGTGTCGAGCGGGTAGACGTTGGCGGGCAGGTCCGAGCCGGCCGTGGCCGCGGCGAGCAGACCCACCTGGGGTCCGTTGCCGTGGGTGAGGACCAGTTCGTGCGCCAGGGCCAGCGGCCGCAGGGCCTCCACGGCCAGGCGCACCTTGGCGACCTGGATCGCGGTGTCCGGCGTGGCCCCGCGGGGCAGGAGGGCGTTGCCGCCCAGGGCGAGGACGATGCGCACACGGGCTCCTCTGAAGATGTGAGTGAAACGGGGAGGAAAAGGGAAGAGTACCGCCCACGGCTCAGTCGGCGTAGTCGACGACGAGCGGGGCGTGATCCGACCAGCGCTCATCGTAGGCGCCCGCGCGATCCACTCGCACCGCCAGGGCCCGGGACGCCGCCGTGGGGGTGGCCACCTGGTAGTCGATCCGCCAGCCCGCGTCATTGTCGAAGGCCCGGCCCCGCTGCGACCACCACGTGTAGGGGCCCTGGGCCCCGGGGTTCAGGGCGCGGGTCACATCGACCCAGCCGGAGGAGAACCACCCCTCCAGGTGCTCGATCTCGACGTCGAGGACTCCGCTGACCCGGTTGTGGTTCGACCTCCAGTTCTTGATGTCGCGCTCGGAGCGGACCACATTGAGGTCCCCGGCCATGATCACCTGGCGGCCGCCGGCGCGGGCCCCGGCCAGCAGCCGGGCCATGCGGGCGTCCACCAGGGCCAGGTGGGCGAGCTTCTCGCCGAGCTTGGGGGTGCCGACCCGCCCCGCGTGCAGGTAGGCGGACACGACCGTGAGGCCGCCGCCCACGCCGCTATGCGAGCTCCCGTCGGCGGGTTCCAGCTCCACCTCCAGCCAGCGGCCGGAATCTACGTCGGGCTCCTCTTCCCCGTCGGCCACCCCGCGGCGGGCCCGGCCCAGGGTCAGTGGGCCGCCGTCGCGCACGGCCACACCCACCCCGGCGCGGCCCCTGATCCGGGACGGCCAGATGAGCGAGTGGTAGCCGGGCAGGAGGGCGGCGGCGGTGTCCGCATCGGCCCGCACCTCCTGGAGCAGCAGGACGTCGGGGGCGCCGGCCTCGAGCCACGCGGCCATGCCCTTGCGGGCGGCGGCGCGAATGCCGTTGACATTGACGGTGGCGATGCGCATGCGCACAGGGTACGTGCCGGCCCGGTGCGCACCGGTGCACAATGGTGCCATGAGGAGGAAGCCCGTCCCGGAGAGGACCCGAACCGTCCGCGCCCTCGTGTCCGGGCGCGTCCAGGGAGTCGGATTCCGCTGGACGTGCATGGAGGAGGGCTCCCGCCTCGGCCTGGTCGGCGAGGTCAGGAATCTGGACGACGGCGACGTCGAGGTCCTCGCCCAGGGCCCCGCCGACGACGTGTCCCGCCTCATCGCCTGGCTCTACCACGGCCCCCGCTGGGCGTCGGTCGCCTCCGTCCAGATCGAGGAGCGCCGCCCCGGCAGCCTGCGGCACCGCGCCTTCGTCATGGGCAACTGAGTTCCGTCACGGGCAACTGAGCGCCGGCGCGGTCCGCGGTCCGGCGCATCGGTGCCGGCCGGCGCCCGCCTCAGCCGATTCCGGCCCGCCTCTCGGCGGCCTCGACGACATTGGCCAGCAGCAGGGCGCGGGTCATGGGCCCGACTCCGCCGGGGTTGGGGGACATCCAGGCGGCCACCTCGTCGACGCCGTCGGCCACGTCCCCGGCGATGCGGCCCTTGCCGGTGGCCGGGTCGACGATGCGCGAGACACCCACGTCCAGGACGACGGCGCCGGGGCGCACCATGTCGGGGCGCACGATCCCGGCGGACCCGGCGGCGGCGATGACGACGTCGGCGCGGCGCACGTGCGCGCCCAGGTCCCGGGTGCCGGTGTGGCACACGTCGACGGTGGCGTTGACGTCCTTGCGCCCCAGCAGCAGTCCGATGGAGCGCCCCACGGTCACGCCGCGCCCGATGACGCACACGTCGGCGCCCGCCAGGTCGATGCCGTGGCGGGTCATGAGCTCGATGCAGGCCCGGGGCGTGCACGGCAGGGGCGAGTCGATGGGCCCGGACCTGCGCAGGACGAGGCGGCCCAGGTTGGTGGGGTGCAGGCCGTCGGCGTCCTTGTCCGGGTCGATGCGCTCCAGGACGGCGTTGGCGTCGATGCCGCGCGGCAGGGGCAGCTGGACGATGTAGCCGGTGCAGGCCTCATCGGCGTTGAGGGCGTCGACGGCGGCCTCGACCTCGGCCTGCGTCGCCGTGGCGGGCAGGTCGACGCGGATGGACTCGATGCCCACTTCGGCGCAGTCGGAGTGCTTGCCGGCCACGTACTTGACGCTGCCGGGGTCCTCCCCCACCAGGACGGTGCCCAGACCGACGGCGGCGCCGCGCTCGCGCAGCGCCGCGATGCGCCCGGTCAGCTCGGCCTTGATGGCGGCGGCGGTGGCCCTGCCGTCCAGGACCCGGGCGGGCCCGTTCCAGGGGGCCCTCACCGGCCCAGCCCCGGGTAGAGGGGGAAGGCGTCGGTCAGGGCCTTGACCCGGCCGCGCAGGGCCGCCAGCAGCTCCTCGTCGGCCGCCCCGGCGGCGCCGGCGACCAGGGCGGTGGCGATGATGTCGGCGACCTCGGTGAACTCGGCGTCGCCGAAGCCGCGGGTGGCCAGGGCCGGCGTGCCGATGCGCAGTCCGGAGGTCACGCGCGCCGGGCGCGGGTCGAAGGGGACGGCGTTGCGGTTGACGGTGATGCCGGCGGTGTGGAGGAGGTCCTCGGCCTGCTGGCCGTCCAGGGAGGAGTCGCGCAGGTCGACCAGGACCAGGTGGACGTCGGTGCCGCCGGTGACCAGCCGGATGCCGGCGGCGGCGACGTCGTCGGCGAGCAGGCGCTCGGCCAGGAGGGCCGCGCCGCGCACGGTGCGCTCCTGGCGGTCCTTGAACTCCTCGGTGCCGGCGATCTTCATGGCCACGGCCTTGGCGGCGATGACGTGCATGAGGGGCCCGCCCTGCTGGCCGGGGAAGACGGCGGAGTTGAGCTTCCTGCCCCACTGCTCGGCGCGGTTGGACAGGAGCATGCCGGAGCGGGGGCCGCCCAGGGTCTTGTGGACGGTGGTGGACACGACGTCGGAGGCGGGCAGGGGGGAGGGGTGCAGCCCGGCGGCGACGAGCCCGGCGAAGTGGGCCATGTCGGTCCACAGGGCGGCGCCGACCTCGTCGGCGATGGCGCGGAAGGCCTCGAAGTCGAGGTGGCGCGGGTAGGCGGACCAGCCGGCGATGATGACCCGGGGGCGCTCGCGCAGGGCGGCCTCGCGCACCTGGTCCATCTCGATGCGCATGGTGGTCTCGTCCACGCCGTAGGCGGTGGCGCGGTAGTTCTTGCCGGAGAAGTTGATCCTCATGCCGTGGGTGAGGTGGCCGCCGTG
>ERZ772917.1504-NODE-1504-length-13302-cov-17.943912_pt1 | contig 13302 bp, 13 predicted proteins | sample MGYA00511187_ERZ772917 | MGnify/ENA primary metagenome ERZ772917 (study PRJEB29015, sample SAMEA2737925) | human oral metagenome | biome: human oral; feature: human-associated habitat; material: dental | place: China | collected 2012 ... | reverse complement strand
AGGTGGCGCGCACCCACTGGACGTTGTCGGCGCTGTAGCCGAGTTCCTCGGCCAGGGCGTAGATGACGGCTGACTCGTAGCCTTCGCCCGAGGCCGGGTCGTTGTCCAGGATCCACGGTGAGTAGGCGGGATCGGAGGTAGCGACGGTGAGCTTGCCTTCCGTCACGGTCGGCAGCGCGCCGGGGCCGTAGGTCTGCTCAGCGTCGGCGGAAGAAGATGAGCTCGTGCCGCCCGTGCAGGCGGCCAGGCCGAGGGCCGCGACGGCGGCAACGGCAGCGAGGGAACGGACAGAGCGGCGCATGGGGCCTCCCGGTGACGTGGGGTGATCCCGCCGCGACGGCGGGTCTGACTTGATGAGAGTATCGGTGCCCCGAAAAACGCGCTGGCGTCGTTTCGCAGCACGAAACAATGGAACGAGGCCTGGGCTGGGAAAACGTTGGGATCGTTGGGGTTTCGTGGGGTTGGGGGATGGGACACAGTGCCGTGCGGGCATGCAAAAGGGCCGGGCCACATCGGCCCGGCCCTCCCATCACGTCACTTCTGGAACTTGTCCTTCAGATCGGAGACGACCTCGCTCGCCTTGTCCTTGGCGACCTCGACGGCCTTCTCGACGTTTTCTTCGCCGAAGGTTTCCTTGGCCTTCTCGAGACCCTCTTCAGCCTGCTTCTTCAGATCTTCCAGACCCATGTTTCCTCCTTGGAACGAGCCGCCCGTATGAGCCGAGCGGATGGTCTCACCCTATGCCGGAACCGTGGTGCTCGCGCATTCAAGGCACCCAGCGGTGCGATTGTTCCCTGTGCGTCCTAGCCGCGGAACATTGTGCCGTCGGGCTTAGGCTCCCTCGGTGAGCTTCCAGTCGTCGAAGGTGAACTCGGGGGAGACGACGCAGGTGGCCAGCGCGTAGTCGCCGCGGGCGAAGGTGCGCTGCCAGCTGCCGGCCCTCACGAGGACCTGCACGGGGTTGGTCGGATCGGAGGCCTGCGCGTCGTCCGGAGAACCCAGCGTGACGATGCGCGGGTCGGCCGAGGGGGCGTCCCCGCTGCCTCCCAGGTGCACTTCGAGGGCTCCGGGGCCGGACCAGATCCACAGTTCGTCGGAGTGCACGAGGTGCCAGCGGGCCTCCTCGTCGCGGTCGAGGAGGAAGATGATCGCGGAGGCGCTGTGGCGGCTCCCGCGCGGCGTGTCCACGCGGGCGGGCGCGGTCCACGTGCGGCGGTAGTGGCCGCCCTCGGGGTGGGGCGCGAGGCCCATGGTGTCAATCAGCGGGGACACGTCGGTCATGCGAAGCTCCAAACGAAGGGAAAGGGAGGCTGAGCGAAAGGGAAACGAAGGAGTCAGCGCGAGGCCGAGTAGCGCACGCGCCCGGACACGACGGTTTCGACGACGCGACCGGCGCCGTGGCGGGCGACGCTGTCGATGGTCTCCACGATTGAGGTGACGGGCACGTCGACGACGCACATGTCGGCAACCGCGCCCGACTGGAGCTGGCCGAGGCGGTCGGGGCCGCTCGCCAGGCCCATCGCGGTGGCGCCACCCAGGGTCGCTGCCTGTAGGAGGCGGCGCGCCAGGTCCTGGTCCTCGTAGCCCTGAGAACGCGCCAGGTCGAAGAGGAGGGCGACGTCCTCGAGCAGGTCGAGGGACGGGGAGGAGGACAGGGAGTCCGTGCCAACCGCGATCATGTTGCCCTCGGTGAGGTATGCACCGACGGGCGGCGCGTCCAGGCCGATGACACGGTTCGAGCGCGGGCACAGCGCCACTGCCGTCTGGCGGGCGCGCAGGCGCCTGCGATCGTCGGCGCGCATGTACACGCCGTGGGCGACGTGGCAGTCGGGCCCGAGGACGCCCAGCTGATCGACGAATTGCGTCGAGGAGAAGCCGCCTCCGCGCGAGCGCATCGCCGTGAACGACGAGGAGTGCTCGCTCTTCCACAGGTCGGCCAGTGTGGTCGTGCGCGTCTCGGACCATTCGGCCTCGGAGTGGGACTCGCCCAGGTGAATGTGGATGCGCATGCCGCGTCGCCTGGCCATGTCCGGCAGATCCAGCAGCGGCTCGGCGTCAAGGGAGTAGGGGGCGTGCGGGGAGATGCCCACGGCCGGAGGGTTCGGCATCGCGTCCAGGGACGCGGAGACCTCGCGTTCGCCTCGGGCTCGCCACTCCTCGTTCGACCATCTCATGACCTCCCAGTAGGCGACGCCGTGCAGTCCGGCGTCGTGCAACGCCGAGGCCGCATCCGCGTCCGTCACCACGTCGGCGGCGGCGGTCGTTCCGCTCTCCAGGAGCAGGCGCGCGCCCGCGGCCGCGTCGCCTCCCCAGTCCAGGCCGCCCGCGTCGTACACATCGTCGAAGGCGCGCGCCCAGTCGTCGAAACCGCGGTACTGCCCCGCGCCCACGGATGCCATGCCCGTGTACTGCAGGTGCGTGTGCGCATTGACGAGGCCGGGGAGCAGCACGCCATCAAAGTGGCGTTCGGTGAAGGAAAGGCCGCGCTGCGTGAGCGTTTCGATGACCCAGTCGCGCGCTCCTACGTGCTCGATGCGCCCGTCGCGCACGGCGACAGCGCCGTCGAGGATCGAGGGGGCGGTGATCGGGATAACCATGCCGGCGGACCAGACGACCACGTCGCTCATGGGGGACCTTTCAGTGGGGAACGCTGACTATCAGTGTAGAAGTGGGGTGGGCGCACCCGCCCGGCGGTGGACGTGAGCTGCGACTACGACAGGGACAGGGCGGCCAGCGCCGCCGCGGCCACCGCGTCGTCGGCCTCGCGCGGCAGGTCGTGCAGGCCGGGAGCCAGCTCGCCTTCGCGGGTCAGAAGCTCGCGCAGGGACGCGAGCTGCACGCCGAAGCTCATGTCCATGATCTCGATGGGGTTTCCCTCGCCCGCCGTGTAGTTGATGCCCTCCCCGCGCTCGAGGACGCGCAGCGTCTTGCCGGAGGGGCTGGTCAGGGTCTGCACGTGGGGATCGCCCGACTCGGCCATGACCCAGGAGGCGGCCACAGCCTCGTCGATGGACACCTCCCCGTCGACGCCGCCGGCGACAGTCACGATCGCACCATCGGGCGCCGCCTCCAGCGCGCTCAGCGGGATCGTCGAACGCTCGCCGGTCGCGGAGATCAGCATGCCGGCGCTGGGGGCGGCCTGTTCCAGCGAGGCCACGGCGAACCCGTCCATCGACGCCTGGAGGGCGCGCACGGGGTCCAGCTCCACAACGGTCACGCGGGCGCCGAGCGCCGCGCCGAAGCGTGCGCAGCCGCGCCCCACGTCACCGTAGCCGATGACGACGACGCTCATTCCCGCCACGGGCGCGCCCACGCCGCGCGGGTCTATCAGGTCGAGGATCGTCGTCCAGCACGACTGACCCGTCCCGTAGGCGTTGTCGAACAGGGTCTTCGAACGAGCATCGTTCGAGGCCAGGACCGGAATGCGCAGGTCGAAAGAACGCAGGGGGCGCAGCCCTGACGTGGTCTCCTCCGCCGCGCCGACCAACGCGTCCAGGACGCCCGGGCACAGGTCCGTCTCGTGCGCCAGGCGGATCAGGTGGGAGCCATCATCGAGGAGGAATTCGCTGAGCTGGGCCAAAAACTCGCGCGCAAGCTCCCACTCGCGCTCGCGGGAGGCCTGTGAGTCCGCGAACACGGGGATGCCGGCGTCGCGCAGGCGGGCCGCGACGTCCTCGCGGGTTTCGGACGCCCAGCCGAAGACGCTCACGCGCGCCCCGGCCTCGGAGAGCATGAGGGCGAGCGCGGCCGTCTTCGGCTCCAGGACGAGGGAGATCCCCACGCGTCGGCCCGCCACCTGGGGAGCCAGTGCGCGTGCTGCCGCCTCGGTGACGGGCATGTGGGCGCGCGCCCACTCGATGCGCCCCTCGTCGTCGGGGCCCGTGATGGTGCGCCCGTCGGGGGCGACGACGGTGCGGAACACGCCGTGCGGTGCCAGGACCGTGATCGTTCCGGGCCTGGGCGCGGCGTCCTCCTTGAGTGCGAAGACCACCGGGGGCGAGGCCGGGGTCCCCTTGGCGTCCGACAGCGGGTGCACGTGGGTGCCGAAGGCACGCAGCAGGGCGGCGAGCGTCGGGTCGTCCGTCGCGAAGGAACGCCCCGCGATGAGCATGTTTGTAGCCCGCGCGTAGGCGCGGAGCAGCAGCTGGGCGGCGAGGGGATCCAGGGCGCGGTTCATGCGTCAAACGTAGCAACTGCGGCATTGATGTCGGGGACGAGCCAGGGGGCAACCAGGGCGGACCCCCATAGAAACGCGCGGTGCTGCGGGCCTATCGTTCAAACATGACACACGACACGGCGGGTCTGGTGACCCGAGCACTGACGAAGACATACATGCGCGGGAATACTCCCGTCCACGCCCTGGCGGGCGTCGACCTGACCCTCCCGCAGGGCACGCAGGTGGCGATCATGGGCCCCTCGGGCTCCGGTAAGACCACGCTCCTGCACTGCCTGGCGGGCGTGCTGCGCCCCAGCTCAGGGTCGATCACCCTGGACGGCGAAGAGATGACGTCCATGTCGGAGCGCGTGCTCTCCGACCTGCGCCTGCGCCGCTTCGGCTTCGTGTTCCAGGACGGCCAGCTCCTGCCCGAGCTGCCCACACAGGAGAACATCGCGATGCCCCTCATGCTCGCGGGCACGCCCAAATCGCAGGCCATCGCTCGCGCACGCGAGATCCTGACGAACCTCGGCCTCGACGGCGCCGGCCCCTACCGCCCCGGCCAGCTCTCGGGCGGCCAGGCCCAGCGCGTCGCGATCGGCCGCGCGCTGGCCACCAATCCGTCGGTGATCTTCGCGGATGAGCCCACGGGGGCCCTCGACCAGGCGACCGGCGGCGAGGTCATGTCCCTCCTGACGAGCGCCTGCGCCTCCACGGGCGCCTCCCTCGTCCTCGTCACCCACGACCCGGCTGTTGCCGCGCGCCTGCCGCACACGATCCACGTGCGCGACGGTCGCATCTCCCTCGAGGCCCGAGGCAGTGGTACCCCCAACCAGGGGGTGGCCCGATGAGCGCGGTGCGCACAGCCGCCGGAGCGCTCCTGCGGTCGCGCGACCGGGCGACGAGCGTCCTGACGGTCGCTGCCTTCGCCCTGCCGCACGCGTTCCTGCTCGCGGTGACGGGAGGCGTCATGGCCTTCGGGGCGCGTGCAGCCGTGGCTGCCACGTCCGCAACGGCCGATGACCCCTCAAGCCTCGACGGGATGGCGTCCTTCTACGTGATGCTTTCGTACTTCGCGGCGACCCTGCTCGTCGTCCCCATCATCTCGATGGGGGCCGCGGCTGCGCGCCTGGGCATGAGCAGGCGTGAGCGTGACCTCGCGGTCCTGCGCCTCGTCGGCCTCGCGCCGGGAAAGACGAAGCTGGCCTGCATCCTCGAAACCTGTGTGTTCGCGGCCGTCGGCGTCGTCGTTGGCTCGATCCTGTACGCCGTGACGCTGCCCGCGTGGGGTTCCCTGTCCTTCCAGGGGCACCCGATGGGGGCCAGCGAGATGTGGGTGGGGGTCGTCGCCCTCCTCGTCGAGGGGCTCGCCATGATCCTACTGGCAGCCCTGTCCTCGTGGCTGGCTATGCGCACAGTCGCAATCACGCCCCTGGGCGTCGCGCGCCGCACGCAGGCGGGCCGCGTGAGCGCGGTCGGTCCCGTCCTCGGGCTGGTCCTCCTCGTGGTGTGGCTGAGCGTCGGCACGCTCGCGATGAACCTGGGAACCGCGATCGGCATGGCCGTCTTCATGGGGTTTATGGGCGCGATCTTCCTGATCGTCAACCTGGTGGGCGTCTGGTCGATCAGCCTCATGGGGCGCATCATGGCCCGGGCTTCGCGCAGCCCCCAGATGATGGTGGCCGGGCGCCGCATGGCCGACGATCCGCGCGCCGTGTGGCGCTCCTTCGGGGCGGTGGCCCTCGTCGGGTTCCTCGTGGGCGTCATGTATCCGGCCGCCTCCACGATCTCGATGAGCGGGGATTCTACGGACGAGGTCGGGCGCATCGTCATCGGCGACATCAACCGGGGCATGCTGCTGACCTTCGCGATCACCCTCGCACTGGGCGCCGTGTCGACTGCGGTCAACCAGTCGATCCGCGTCCTCGACTCCGCCGACCAGGTGCGCGCCCTGTCCTACATGGGGTCGCCGCGCGGCTTCATGGACCGCAGCCGACGCCTCGAGGTCGCGATCCCCGCGTCCGTCATGATCGTCGGCTCGATGCTGCTCGGCATGGTGTTCATGTCGCCGATGCTCGCTGCGGGCGCCGTCAAAGGGTTCCTCGTCGCGCTCGCCACCGCGATCGTGGGCGTGGTCCTCATCGTCGCCGCCTCCGAGGCGACCGTCCCGCTGCGCCGCCGCATCCTGTCGGGCGTGCGCGAGGGACGCGAGTAGAGCGTGGGAGACCTTTGACGAGGCGATGATCTGTCTGCACGTGGCGCCGTGAGGTTGCCCCGGCCTCGTCGTAGGTCGCGCGCAGCCGGCACCCCCGTCGGGCACAATGGACCCATGATGACCCCCACCCCCACTGACCCCGCGCGTTACGCGGGCGCCGACCTGCGCCTGGCCGCCGTCGATATGGACGGCACCCTCCTGGACGATGACAAGAACTTCCCGCCCGGCATGGACGAGCTGCTCGACCAGATGGACGCGCGCGGCGTCACCTTCGCGCCCGCGTCCGGCCGCCAGGTGTGGACCCTCATCGACATGTTCCCCGGGCGCCCAGGCATGACTGTCATCGGGGAAAACGGTGGAATCGTCATGCGCGACGGCGTCGAGGTCTCCTCCCACCCGGTGGATACCCCCACCGTGCGCGAGGTTATCCGCCTCGTCCGCGAGGCCACTTCGGGTCCGGACGGGATCGATGGTGGCCTGGTCATGTGCGGCAAGCAATTCGCCTACGTCGAGCGCACCGACGACCGCTTTGTCGACGGCGTCATGCCCTACTATCACCGCACCAAGCGTGTGGATGATCAGATCGCCATCATCGACGGCATCGAGGCCGGCGAGATCGACGACGCTATCGTCAAGCTCGCGGTCTACGTCATTGGGCCGGTCCAGGCGCTCGCGGAGGCGACGCTCGCTCGATTTGCTGACACGCACCAGTACGCGATTTCCGGCGCGAACTGGGCGGACCTGCAGATCCGAGGCGTCGACAAGGGGAGCGCCGTGCGCGACCTGCAGCGCTTCCTGGGGGTGGATCGTTCCCAGACAGCCGTCTTCGGCGATGCCGGTAACGACCTGTCGATGATGAGCGAGGGAGACCTGTCCTTCGCGATGGCCAACGCCTCGCAGGACGTCGTCGAGGCCTCGCGCTTTATCGCCCCCTCCAACAACGAGGCCGGGGTTGCGCAGGTGCTACGCGCTCTCCTCGGGTGAGCGTGTCGCTAGCGATGCGCTTCTGATCCTCCTCCTTGCGTTAGTACCCCCTCTCCATTAATTTCAAGTCTTGAAATATGTTTGGGGGAGGGGCGTGGAGGCTCCGGATTTTGAATGTGGTGGGGTACAGCCGTATCCCGGCACGCCCTGCAGAAGATGGACGCCCCTCAGATGTGGTGTCGGTGCCTGGATCGTCACCGCGATCTCTATCGGCGCTGTGATCGTCGTCGAGATAGCCGTCGTGCTCCGCCCAGACATCCGTCAGGTTGACGGCATCGTCTACAACCGTGTCATTGCGGTGATCGGCGGCGGCCTCACCGCTTGTCTGAGTATCGCCGGCCTCGCCATCGCCAGGGCAGAGCTGGGTGAATCAGATGTGTCGAGCAAACAGCGCAGTGCGATCCTGTGCGGAGCGGTCCTGTGTCTGAGCCCCGTCCACGTTATTGTCGGGTCCTACAGTGTGCTGGGAGTAGGCGTCGCCGAGTGGCTATTCGGATGGCAACGACACCTTTCTACGACGAAGGAGGCGACCGATGAGTGTGTCGAATGATGTCCCTGCGCAGAGTGCCGTGCCGCAGCCTGTGACATACCCTCAGTTCGTGGCCGGCGTCGCTCCCGGAGGCGACGTTCGTCGAGGGCGTCCGCCCGTTCGCAGACGAGCCACGTGGGGGCTGTCGATGATGTGCGGTGTCGGCGGTTGGCTTTTGATTGTCGGTACGAGCGTCTTGGGTGTCTACAACACCCTCACGGCGGCGAACGAAGACGAGGCAGCACTTCGAGAATACGGTTTCGGCGTTGCGATTGTGCTCATGCTTCTCCTGTTCTTCGTCGTCAACGTCATCGGTGCCCTCACCGGCTTCATCGCGCTCGATTACATGCCGGGAGACCCCACTGACGGACGCGCATGGTTGGGCGTTGCAATCATCCTGTACGTGGTACCCTTTAGCCTGATGCTGGCAGTCTGTGCTCATCCTGGTGTGTGCGGCCCGGAGCCGCTCACGGTGACCCCATCCGGTGTGTACTCAGACGCAACGAACAGCGAGTGAAGAACCGATGGTGACAATGCCTCATTCTCCTGGTTCCGGGCTGCCTGGCAACCCCGGAAACGCACCGGTCTACCCCGGTACCGTGCTGGGCAATCCCTACGCTGACATGCAGCCGGCGCCGCAGGTTGCGGCTCCGCCCGGCCAAGGCCTCGATGTGGCCTCCATATGCCTGGGGATTATTGGGCTCATCCTCTGTGCTACCGGACTGTTCATCGGAGCGTATGTCTCGTTTGGCGCGGAAGATTCCGTTGAGCGAGCTCTCGCTCCGCTCGGTTTCGTTATCATCTTCGGGATGATCTACATCCCGGGCGCGATCATGAACGTCATCGGTCTCATCCTCGGCTCGACTGGGCGCAAGCGGGCGCAGGACCCACGTCACGAGAGGATGCAGAAGGTTGGGATTTGGATGAATGCAGCCCCGATGATCATGTTCCTGGCTGCTGTTATGCTGACCATCCTCTTTGCGATGGCGTACTAATTTATCCGGAATGCCCCTGTCCGATCACCACCAGCGATTGAAGGACTACCTGTGACGACTCCATATTCGACCGGTCCCGGCTCGAACGGGTATCCGGCGCAGGCTCCCCAGCAACCCGCCGTGTCTGGGCGTAGCCGGGGCAACGCGTTAGGGGCAGCGTGTCGCGGATTCGGGATCACCGGACTTGTCGTCTTCGCGCTAGTCATCCTCGGGACGCTGGTGTACGTGCTGATTCCGAGGGGTGAGCACTGGCTGGAACTGGCTCCGATTGCCTTCATCTTCATGGCCCCATTCTTCTGCATCCCCGTCGTCGCGGTGAACATCATCGGTCTTGTTCTCGGCGTCATTGCGCTCAAGCAGACGAAGAACCGTATCGAGCGCGGCTACATCGCCCGAGGTCTGCTCATGAATGCCGCGCCGCTGACGGTTGTCGGCCTCGTGGTTCTGCTGATCCTCCTGATCTACGGCTTCTTCTACTTCATCTCGTTGTTCTAGAATCTTCTCATCCGACGGCCCCTGCTCCTCCACCAGTAACCTCCCAAGGAATACCTGTGACCGCACCGAATCCCCAGGTCCCCGACCCGAACGCTATCCCGGGATACGTTGGCCAACAAGTGCCCAGCCCCCCGCAGGCGGAGTATCTGCCGAAGGAAGCAATGCAGCCCGCAATGCAGCAGAGTTGGGTGCAGATGCCCGCGGATGTCGGGATGCAACCGGGCTTCCCGCAGCCGGGGCCGGGGGTCTACGCACCTGCGGTACCTGCTCGTCGTCGCACGTCATACAAGCTGGCGATTATTATGCTCGTCATTGGCTTGATGTTTGCGGTTTCGCCCTTTCTTTCCTGGGTTGTCATTGATCTGATTCCCGGCGATCATGGCGATAGTGGAGATGGGTTGTACTGGCTCTCAGTCGCCATGTTGCTCTACCTCACCCCGCTCGGCATCATCGTGATCCTGATCTCCTTCATCATAGCGATCGTGGTTGCTGTGATGAACTCTTCGTCGAAGAGCTGATCCAGAGAGACGAAAGACCCCGCGTCGAACCACCAAACGGTGGCGACGCGGGGTCTTTTCTGTCCTACTTGGCGTGGTAGCGGGGGCTGGTGCCCAGGTGGATTGGTGCGGTGATGTCTGTGTCTCGCACAACGGATTCGTCGAGGCCGCGGTAGGTGTAGGTGGGGTCTCCAGCGATGTCTCGGGGGTCGACGAGGCCGGCGAGGTACTGCTGGGATTCCTCGTTTGTGGGGCCCAGGTCGGTGTAGCCCTTGTCCATGAGCGGGTTCTCGTCGGGGTACTGGGATGGATCGGTGTTGAGCATCGGGCCAATGGCGGCGACTCCGTACCCTGTGTACTTATTCCACTGTCCTTCGTTGTTCAGCGCCGTCTTAGTGAGCAGCTGGAGGAGCTGGTTGCTGGTGGCGTTGGACCACTTCTGTTTGGCCAGGGCCAGGAAGCCGGCGACCAAGGGCGTGGCGTTGGAGGTGCCTTGCGTGCTGATGTTGGTGTCGGTCTCGTAGTTGTGGGCGACGATGGGGCCCCCGACGGCCGCCACGGTTACGCCTTTGCCCCACGAGGAGTATTCAGCGCGCTTGCCGGAAGTGTCGATGGCGCTGACGCTCACCACCCCGGACCACTTCCCGTAGGTGTGCAGGGTCTCTTCCTCGTTGTCGTTTCCGGCGGGACTGACGACGATAACACCGAGGGCGTTGGCGCGGGCGATCGCCCACTTCACCGCGCCGCTCGTGTCACGGCTTGATGAGGAGATGCTGATGATTTGGGCGCCGTCGGTGATGGCCTGATTGATCAGCCACTCGGGCTCGTAGAGACTGTTGCCGTGGTGGCCTTGGCAATTGGACTCTGCCTTGTCTCCATCCTTGGGGAAGGTGGTTCGGTAGGCCAGGAGTGTTGCGTCGGGGGCGACGCCGTACTCTTTGGAAACCAGGAGTGAGGCCATGGCTGTGCCGTGGCTCTTGGAGTTGGCGCTGGAAGTGACGGTGCACGGTGTTTTATCAATGACAGTGGTGCCGGCCAGCTCGGGTGCGCTGGTGTCCACCTCGCCGTCGATGAGCGCGATGGTCACGCCCTTGCCGGTGTAGCCCTTTGCGCGCGCCTGATCGAGGTGGTAGTAGGCGAAGTAGGACTGGTCTGCTGCCGTGATGGGGTCGGTGGCTTGAGCGGGAGCGGCGGGCAGGGCTATGGCCCCGGCCGCCAGGGCCAGGGTCATCGCACACGCACCCGAGAGGCGCAGCAGTCGGCGGCTGGACACGTGGTTCGTGGTCACCATTGGCGAGGATCCCATCCGTCGTCCTTCTGGGAGGCGGGCTTCAGGTCCTTATCTGAGCCGTAGGTCTGCGACATCGGGTTGACGTAGCCGGGGGGCAGCGCGTCGTCCTCGTCGTCCTCGAACTTGAAGGCCGTGTACTTGCGCCGCTTGCCCTTCTTGTCGTCCTTGCCGCCACCGGCGCCCGCGCCGGCACCCATGAAGCCGCCCATGCCGGGCCGCCCGGCCGCGCCGGCGCCGCCAGTGGCGCTGCCGGCGCTCGTCTTTCCAGCGGCTCCAGCAGCTCTGCCTGCGCCGTTCGTGCCCGTGAGTCCGGTCGTCCCACCCGACGCGCCCCGCGCTCCGAGGGCGGCCGCGCCGAGAGCACCCGCACCGAGGACGCCGGCGCCGAGGACGCCCGCGCCCGCCAGGCTCGTCCGCCCGGAGGCGTCGAATCGAGTGGAGGGACCCCCGTTAATGTTCCACAGAGGATGGTGACGATCGTTCGGGGGAGCGGGGGTGTATCCGCCGACGGTGCCGTTGGCGTAGCGCTCCCCGCCGATGCGAGAATGCAGCAGGTCGATGTCCTTCAGGTCCTCGGGGTCGGTGATGGGGTTGCTGCGGCTCCCCAGCTCGCCGTCCTTGTTGAACTTGTCGGGGATGCGCCCCGACTGGAGCTTGCGTAGCTTCTCGGCGTCCGCGTCCTGCGCGGTCGGGTCGTCGAAACCGTTCGGGTAGAGTCCGGAATTGGGGCCGCGCAGGTCTGATCGACCGTAGTCGCTGTCCCTGTTGCCTGGATACACGCCAGGAACGTGGCTCGATACGTCCTTGTACCCCTTTTCGAGCTGATTGGCGACGGACGGATCGGAAGGCTGGGGGAGATCACCTTGGTCCCACTTCCTGTCGCGACTCTTTAGCTCCTCCTGCAGCTCCTTGATGCGCGCCGCGTTGTTCGCGAGCCCCTGCATCGAGTCGTTGAGCCGCTGGAGGATGTCCGTCGAGCTGGCTTCTCGCTGCTTGTTGGCCTGCGCCGCGACCGCGTCGTAGACGGCCGCGCCGGTTGAAGCGACCGCGTTATATGCCATGCCGACGAGGCCGTACTGCTCCATGACCGGGATCGTCACCTCGGCCATGTCGCGCAGTTTATCCAGCCTGGCGTCGACGAGGACGGGAGAGAGCATCTCAGCCTCTTCGCGCGCGTGCTTCATGACGCGGCGCATCTCGACCTCGACCTGCGACGTGGCGAGGTACGAAGCCCTCCAGAGCCTGAGGCGGTGCTCCGCGTCCTCGAGCCACTTGTTGATGGCGTCGCCGGTCTGGCCCTGGAATCCCTGGTACTCGCGGAAATTCTGAATATGCTCTTCAGCTTCCTTCATCGCCTCCAGCGTCGCCTTGTGCTTGCTGTCGTAATCCGCCAGGGATTCGTTCGCCTTTGCGTCCTCCACGAAACGCATGAGGCGGTGGTACATGGGACTGTGAACCATTGGTATGTCGCTTCCTGGAATCAGATTTCGGGCTGCTCGGAGACGGCAGAGGGCTCATCCTTGCCCTGCAAGTTGGTTGACCATGTATTCGAAGCGGATGAGCCTGACCCGGTGCCCGCTCCCGATCCGACGGCCGCGGCGGCGATGGCAGGGTCCTGGGCCATGGCTGCGTTCGTCTGCGAGAAATAACCCGCGTTCTGCTCCTCCATTCGGCGGAAGGATTCCTCGGTCTCGTCGACCTTCGTGCCGAATTCAAGAAAATCTCTTCGCTCGTCATTGAAGCCATCACGGAGCGTGAAGTACGACTCCTGCAGTGCGCGGCGCGCAGCGTCAACGCCGGCCTCCTCGCCCCACACGGATTCAACTTGTGCGTCGGCGAAGGTGCCGATGCCATCGGCGGCAGTCTTGAGTGACTCTGCACCCTTTGTCGCGTCCTGACGCGTCTGATCGTGCTTATTTGAGTCGAAGCTTACGTCGCTCACGAAAACCTCCAGGCGAAACAAGCGCAGGCGCGGCCTGCCGATGGCAATGAGATGATGCTCATCATATGACCATCCGGCAAGGCTCGCAAAAATGCTCGGTAACTGCGAGCCGTGTGTCCGAAAAAAATAACCGTCCCAGCCGGAGACGCGTGAAGGCACCTGTGGGAATGGCGGGGGGCCGCGGCGCAGCGCGCCGCG
>ERZ772917.1503-NODE-1503-length-13303-cov-3.195275_pt1 | contig 13303 bp, 12 predicted proteins | sample MGYA00511187_ERZ772917 | MGnify/ENA primary metagenome ERZ772917 (study PRJEB29015, sample SAMEA2737925) | human oral metagenome | biome: human oral; feature: human-associated habitat; material: dental | place: China | collected 2012 ... | reverse complement strand
AAGGACAGTCCGGAAAGCACCCGGCGGCACTTTTTTTGCCAGAAACCCTGGCTGTATGCCTGTATGATGCCACGACACTCAATCATTCGCTTCCTCCGCCTCCCCATCGGGAAATTTTGACGCCTGTACCAGCCTCCGAGCGTAAACTGTCCGAGGACGTTCCCATACGTCTACCACCCGCCCGGCTTCCACGAGCCGTCCCTCCCTCAGAACAACGCAGATCGTGGCTAATTCCCGCACTAAGCGCATATCGTGGGTGATAAAAATGAGTCCACCCCCCGTATCCCGATGCAGTTTTCGCAAGAGATCGATCATCTGGCGGCGCAGCAAAGGATCAAGGCCCTTGGTGGGCTCGTCAGCCAATATCCATTCCGGACGCAAAACCGAGGCCATGGCGCAGAGGACGCGTTGCTGCATCCCGCCGGAAAGCTGAAAAGCATAGCTGCGCAAAATATCATGGCTGTTTTCAAACCCATAGGCGGTTAGCTCCGCTTCCCCCCGCCGATATGCCTCTTCTGTCGTCAATCCGTGATGGTATTCCAGCGCCTCGGTGATCTGCTCGCCGATGGAGAGCGACGGATTCAGCGCCACGGAAGGGTCCTGCGGCAGGAAAAAGATTCTCCGACCCCGGATCTTTCGCAGCTCCCCTTCGAAAAGCGTCGTTAGTTCCACATTACCCCATCGGATGCTGCCCCGAATTTCCGCCCGATCCAAAAGGCGCAGCACCGCTTTGCCCAAGACAGATTTCCCGCTGCCGGATTCACCGAGGATCGCCGACACCTCTCCGGCGGGGAAACGGCAGGAAATATCGGTGAGAACAATCCCTTGCTCATAGGGAAAGTTGACCGTCACCTCTTGCAGTGCGATGTCCCCATGAATCATGTTCTTCCCCCCTCATTTCCCCAGCCAATCCGGTTTCATAAATCGCCGTTTGAGGCTTTCGCCCAAAAGATTGACGGACAGGCACAAAAAGAAGATGCAGGCTCCCGGTGCGTAGAGGAGCAGCGGATACGTCCGGCAATAAGTCTGCCCTTCATTCACCATGAGCCCCCAATCCGCCAGCGGCGGCTGAAGTCCGATACCGATGTAGCTGAGTCCCGCCGCCGACAGCAGCACACTGCCCACGCGAATAGTAAAGAGGACGCTGATCACCGGGGCTAAGCTTCGCAGGACATAGTAGCGAATGATGAAACTCGGCTCCGCCCCCAAAGCCCGCAGTCCTTCGACGAAAGGACTGTTTTTTAAGCGCAGAACTTCGCCTCTCACCACGCGAGAAAACCCCGTCCACGAGGTCGCCACAATCGCGATGAGCATACTGACAAATCCCGGCTCCAAAATCCCTGCCAAGGCGATCATCAGGCTGAAGCTCGGCACCCCCTGAAAGATATTCACCACCGTCTGAACGGCGGCATCCACCTTGCCGCCGCACCAGCCGCTCAAAATGCCCACGACGAGGCCGACCCCCATGGTACAGAAAGTCGTGACTACCGCAAATCCGATGGAAATCCGCGTCCCCATGAGGAGCCGGCTCAGGATGTCCCGCCCCAAAGGGTCAGTACCTAAAAGATACGCCGCCCCCGGCGCTTGCAAAACCTCTTCCATATTGATCTGATCCGGCGCGTAGGGCATAATCCACGGCGCCAAAAAGCCTATCAAAAGGAAGAGGAGCAGTACGGTCAGCGCCGCGTACTCTAAGCCGCCAAAGGGCAGGCGCCGATTATCCATCCGCCTCGCCTCCCGACCGCAGCCGCGGATTGACCACCGCGTAGAGGACATCCACTGCCAGATTGACGAAAATGACCATGGCCCCCACCAAAAGGACATAGCCTTGAATGAGAGGATAGTCCCGCGCCTGTACGGCGTTTAAGATCAACGTACCCAAACCCGGCAGGGAAAAAATCAGCTCAATCACCGCCGCGCCACCCAACAATCCCCCAAAATAATTGCCCAACATCGTCACGATAGGAATAAGGGCATTAGGCAGGGCATGCTTATAGACAACGTAAAGAAAGGGAAGCCCTTTCGCCCGGGCCGTCAGGATGTAGTTTTCCTCCAACACTTTACTTAAGGCGTCGCGCATGAGGCGCATGACAGCACCGATGGTACCCGCTGCCAGCACGAGACTGGGCAGGAACAGGTGGCGTATCGTCCCGTAGCCACTGGTGGGAAAAAGATGGTACTCTTCGCACAGGATCTGCATGGCCACGATGGCCAGCCAGAAACTTGGCAAAGAGGTCAGAGCCATGGAGAAGAGGAGCAGCAGGCGATCCGGCCGCCGGTATTTATAGATCGCCATCGCCGTGCCAAAAAAAATACTAAACAGCATCGCCCAAAAGAAAGCCAATGCCGCCACCGCCAGCGTGACAGGCAACGCTGTAGTCAATTCTTCCCACACCGTCTTACCGCTGATAAAGGAAACACCCCAATCCCCTTGCAGCACGCCGCGCAGCCAATGCCAATACTGGGTCACATAGGGCTGATCGAGCCCCAATTCCTGACGCTTGGCCGCCAATTCTGCCGCCGTGGGAGCCGATGTCCCATCCAGCGTCAACACCACCAGCGCCGGATCGGAAGGCGAGAGAAATCCCAATACAAAAGAAAGGATCGTCATACCCAAGAGGGTCGGCACAAAGAGCAGCAGCCGCTGCCGCACATATTCACCCATTCGTCAGCGCCTCGCAATCTTATCGATGGTAACACCATAGGTCGTTGCCCCGTAACCGGTGAGCGCTGCCTGATTGTACACCACCACGTTGTAATCACTGTCGATGGGCAGGATCGGCGGAGCTTCCACGGCGATGTCCTGCAACCGGTCGTAAAGCGCCCGCCGCTCCCCCATATCCAGCATACCGGGGAGCCTACGAAAAATTTCCTCGGCCTCCTCGTTTCGATAGCCGATGTGATACAGCTTGTTTTCCATGCCTTCCGCCGTCATATAGCCTTGCAACAAAGACTCCGGCGCATAATTCGCCATTCCGTGCGTGCCCAGCGAAAAATCGTAATTTCCGGCGCTGGTATAGCGCCCATGGGTGGCGCTGTCCAAAATTAAAATGCGCAGGTCGATCCCCAACTTTTTCAGCTCCATTTGCAGATATTCGGCCACTTCCTTATAGGAATAGCGGCTGAGACCATACTGCGGAATGAGGAGCTTCGCCTGATACCGCTTTCCGTCCATGACCGCCTCCGCCAACCGAATAGCCTTCGCTTCGTCCCGCGTCACCGGGTATGTTTTCGCAAAGGGACTGCAAAAATTCAGCATGTTGACCGTCGGCTCCGACTGAGGATGAAAATAATAGCGGACGATGGCTTCCCGGTCCATCAAGAGACTGATGGCACGGATCATTCGTACGTCGGAAAAGGGCCAATGTTCCTGATTTACGGTGAGATACTGATTGATGGTGTTGCGGTTGGCGGAGACGGCAAACCGCGGATCCCGCAAAAGCTCTATCGTGAAAGAAGGGGCCATGGCCCCGATGTCCACGACGCCTAAAATCTCCTCGGCCTTCAGGGCAGAAAAACGCGTCGCCGTATTCGGCATACTGACAAGGCGGATGTATTCGCTCTTCGCTTTTTCTCCATGATACCCATCGAAGCGCCGCAGAAGCACCCACTGCCCCGGCTTTCGGTCGGCGATGGCAAAGGGGCCGGTACCCACCGCGTACCCGGTAAAATCACCGCTGTCCATATCGAAACACCGAGGACTGAAGATGGGGGACGAAAAATTGATCATTCGATAGATGAGCATTGGCTGCGGACGATCAAAGCGCAGTTCCACCTCATACTCGCCGACTTGGCGGATCCCCTGATATCCCGGATAGACCCGGGACAGGAGAAAACCGTAAAAGGTGGAGGAACGATACCCCATGTGCTCCCAGCGAAGATAATTTTGGACGACCGCCGCCGCATTGAAGGGCTCTCCGTCTTGAAACCATATCCCCTGCCGCAGCTTAAACCGCCAGCGGGTGCAGTCTTCGCTGCTCTCCCAGCTTTCCGCTAAACAGCCCCGAATCTTCCCGTCATTATCCGTCTCAACCAGCGGCTCCCAGACCTTGGCAATGCTGCTGATATAGTAGGGATCCTTTTCCCCCGGGGCCAGATCCCGAGCCGCCGCCAACACGATCTCGTCGGGGTGCACCCCCTCCGTGGATGACAGCACTCCCGCTAACAGCATAGCGAGAAAAAGCGCCGCCACAACCCAAAGGGCTGCACATTTCCGAAGGAAAAACAAAACATGCTCCACGGCAGCACCTCCTCTCCCAGCTAAAAAAGTCGTCCTCAGAAAAAGAGGGAGACTGCCCCAGCCTCCCTCGAAAAACTCGTCTTACAGATCAAATTGCGCTGAGAACATCACCGTCCGCGGCATGGACAGCCCAAAGGTGCTGGAGCCGCCCCGCCCCATCCAGTAACTCTTGTTGAAAACATTATAGCACATCAGGCTGAGTTTGACCGGCGTGGTGTTGATCCGTGTATTATATTTCACGCCTAAATCAAAGGTCGCGTACCCCGGCAGCTCAATCTTTCCCCTGCCCGAGGTATTCTCAATAAAGCATTTCTCGGTCATCACAAGGCGGCCCAAAACACTGAAATCTTTGTCCGGGCGATACTCCAAGCCGATGACGCCACTCCATTTCGCCGCGCCGGTGACGAAGAAGCCGTTCTTTTCGCCCTTAAAGGTCTTGTCCCGCTTGGCGTCCAAATACAGGAAGCCGCCCGTCACCGTCCATTTCGGCGCTAAATTGCCATTCATCGTGTATTCAACGCCTCGATAGACGTTCTTGCCATCCGCCTCCCGTCGATAGAGCGCAGCACCCACCGGCGTGTCAATGAGGTTCGGCTCGTCGATCTGGAAAAAACTGAGGGTATGGAGGACGCTGCCACCTAAGTATTTTACCCCGATCTCATCCTGACGGCTCCGCACCGGCGCCAAAGTTGCACCGTTATTGACGTACGTTCTGCTGCCATTGGTAACCACCGCGCCCCTAGAAAAACTCTCCGTGTGCCCGTAATAAATCGATACATCTTTCGTCGGCCGGTAGGTAAGCCCCCACGTCGGCAGGATGTTGTTATTGTGAATGACCGTCTTATTGGCGAAGTTCTCAAATTCCTCATGCTTGTGCGACGCCGCCAACAGCACGTTCCACTTTCCAAAGGTCATGGCGTCGGCCAGCGTGATCCCGACGTTTGTTTCCTCCCACTTGGGGCTTTCCTTGATGAGCGTGGGCAGGAAAAAACCGCTCCGAAAGATGATCCCGTCGTAGAGATTGCCGCCGTAAAGGCCGACGGGGCCGCTGTTGTTGCTGCTCCAGTAGCGCGACCACGCCCGGTCAACGGCCAGCGAGATGTCGTGCTTGACCGCCCCTGTCGTCACCTTGGCTGTAATGCCAAGCTGCAAATAGGAGTTAAGCCCAGATTCCTCCATGCACTGTGCCGTATTGCCAACGAAATTGCCCTTAGCGTCAAACTTCAAGCTGGCGCCCGAGTTCCACTTGTTGCCGGTGCGCCGGGAAAAGCCGCCATTAAAGAAGAGGCTCCAGGTATCATCGAATTTCTGGGCGTGGTTCAGGGTCAAAATCTCCCCGTACATCCACTTCGTCGTTCCGGCGTAATCGTACGAATGATTCGCGTCTGGCACCTTGGGAAGTTTGTCCGTCAGACCGGTGTAGGTGAACCAACGCTGGGCGCCGTTGACCCGAAGATCCCAATACCCGGCGAAAAGATTCGTCTGGCTCTTGCGCCCCTGGTGATCTAAATTGAAAAAGACATTCGCGCTGTTCTTTTCCGCGTCCTTCAAGGACATCTCACCCTGCAAAAACTCGGCGTTGACACGCAGCCCCCACGCGCCGTCCTCACCCCAGCGCCGCCCAATGTCGATATACTCGCCTAGCGTGCTGTGCCCGGTAAAGACCTGGGTGTAGCGCGTGATGGGATCCGCCTTGGCTCGCTTGGAGACCACGTTGATCGTACCCGGGGCGGGTGTCGCGCCGCCGTTCGTCCCGTTGTTCGACATGCTGACGCCGTTGACAGCGGCGTTGGGGCCGGAGGTGATGTCCATGCGTTCGATGATGTGGGCGGGCGGTGAAGAAAACTGATAAAACAGGCTCGGCACGCCGTTGAGCATCATGTGATTACCGTTCATGTTAATGCCCCGCATGGAAAAATCCGTGTACATGGGGGAACTGGTACTCGTCCGAATGGAAGGATTGTTGAGGAGGAAGTTCGCCAATGGCTGACTGGGATCGTTATAATTTTCGATCATGCGCTCCGTCAGGCTCATCTCCGACCACGGAATCTCCATGACGCTCTTTTCCCCTAAGACTCCCACGCGTGCTTGTCGCCCGATGAGGCCGCCGGGCATCGTATCCCGATCCCCAGTGACCACCACGTCCTCAATGTGATAACTGTCGAGAGCGTCACCGCCCTCCTCCGCCGTCTTCTCTGCTGTATAGCCTTCAGCTAAAAATAACGCGCTCCCGAAAAGCGTTGCAGCCACCGCCGCCGCTAACCTTTTCTTCTTTGTCATTCTGCTGCTCCTCTCCTCTTGTCCGCAGGAAAATATTCCGCTTCCCCAGACAGCCATCCGCCCCGCAGGACGCCCCGATAACACTTTTTCTTAAAAATCCACGCTCATGGTTACGGCGATCGTGCGCGGTGTCGACAGGTAGAGATTGTCCCCGCGGGCGATCATCCAGTAGGATTTGTTGAACAAGTTGTAGCAGGTCAGGCTGAACTTCGCCGGCAGACGATCGATCTTCATCTTATACTCCACGCCGACGTCCACCACCGCGTAAGAAGGCGCCCAGAATTTTTCGTAAAGAACGGGAGCGCTGCCCGTATACACCACCCGGCCGAAAGCGCCGAAGGTTTCGTCCGCATCGTAACGCAGCATCAGAGACCCCGCCCACTTCGGCCGCCCAGACTCAACGACACCATCGTACTGACCGTTTTTCGTCTTATCGTAGGTGGCGTCCAAATAGGAAAGTCCCGTGGAGAAATTCCACTTATCCCCCAATTTCCCGCCGACGGCCAGTTCGATGCCCTTGTGCCGGATCCGCCCGTCCTGAAGCTGATAACGATCACTGCCTTGCTGGACATCGATATTGTTGGCCTGTTCAATGTCAAAGAAGCTCAAAGTTGCCAAGAGTCCTTTATTCGTATACTTGAACCCGATCTCGTTCTGCTTCGTCTTAGCGGGGGGCAAAATATCCCCCTGATTTTTATAGCCCGATCCCACCACGGAACCCACGTCGAAGTTCTCCGCATGGCTCGCGTAGACCGCGAAATTTTCCGTAGGCTTATACAGAAGGGCGTAGGTCGGACAAGTCGCGCTGCTGTTGGCGCTGGAGGAGACCTTCCCCGTCGCCATATTGTAAGCATCCACGTTGGATTTATGATAATGAACGCCCAAGAGGACATTCAACTTCTTATAGTCAATGGAGTCCACGAACGATATGCCTGCAATCCGCGTCTTGTTGCTCAATGCGCTCTCATAGCCGGCATAGGCCTCTCGTGTCTGGGTCAAAATAGCCGTGTAGATATTGCCGGTGCCAAGATTCCACACTGTGCCATTTTTCGTCCCGTCCCGCAAACGCCACGCCCGATCCACGGCCAAGGTCAGATGGTTGACCGCCTCGCCCATAGATACCGTTCCGTGTACGCCCGCCTGCCAATAGTAAGCCCGCTGTCGTGGTGCTTTGCTCCTCGATCTTAAAATCACCGTTATCATTCAGAATAGTCAGCGCACTGTACCGATACATCACGTTTTTATTCAATTTATTATGAAGGAGGCCGAAATTCATGAACCATTTCCAATCCTCGTTGAATTTCTGCTCGTGATTGACAGTCAAAACCCAGCCGTAGGAAGCCTTGTCCATCCCAGCGAAGGAATAATTGCGGCTGTGATCAGGCACTGACGGGAACCGCGTGACGGCATTCGCCAATTTGAACCAGCGCTGGCCGTTGATGATCTCATTTTCCCGATAGCCGGTGAAAATATTCGTCTTACTGCGCGCGTCGCGGTGATCGAGATTGAGATATATGCTGGAGGATTTGACCCGCTGGGCATCCACCGCCGTTTCGCCGTCCACTTTTTCAATATTGACCCGTGCGCCCCAGTCTCGATTGCGCCCAAAGCGATAGCTAAAATCAAGATAGCCGCCGAAAAGATTATGCCCAGAGTGGGTCAAGGTAAAGCGATTGAAATCCTGTTCACCGGCCCTTTTGGTGACGAAATTCACCAGTCCCCCTGCCGCGTTAGACTCGTAGTGCGTTCCGGTGCCGCTGAGGCCGCTGTTCGGCCCCGCCACTACCTCCGCCCGGGCAACGATGTGGGTGGGCGCATTAAACTGCGTCCATATCCCCGGGATACCGTTTACATAACAGCTTGTCCCATTGGCGCGAAATCCGCGAAAGGTAAAATCATTGTGAAGGATACTGCCTGACTGACGAATGGAAGGAGATCCCGCCAGCATACTGTCCAAAGGCTGGGTTGGATTCGTAAAGGATTCGACGGTCTTTTCCGTGATGTTCGTCACCGTAAAGGGCGTATCCATCGTGTCCTGCGTCCCTAAGATCCCCACCGTTCCCTCCCGGGCGACGAAGGCTTCTCCCGCGTCTCGATGGGCCGTCACCACCATATCGCCAATGTCGTACTGATCCAAAGCGCCAGAACGCGTCTCCGCTTCCTCCGCTGCTCTGTCCGCCGCCACACACACCGGCGTCGCCAGTCGCAGCGTCATGATTGTCCCCAACACAGCCGCCGCCAGCCATTTCTTCCTCTTCATCCCGCCATCTCCTTGAATAAAAATAGTTGACAATTTTCTATTAAACAACGATAATGAATTTTCCATAAATGACGATCTGTAATCATTCTTAGTATAATCATGAAAAACGCATGAAAACAATGGGGTTTTATACCCAAAAGTATCGAACTGCAAAAATCCCCATAAAGCGGAATTTTACTTCCGGTCCATGGGGATTTTCAATAACTCATTTTTCTTTCAGGTTCTGCAATATTGTCATCAGGCCGTCGATCCAGTGATTTTCCAACATTTCCACTTGTCCCCGATCACAGGCGGCGGCAATGGCCGGATCAATGGGGATATGCCCCAGCACCGGCAAATCGTATTGGGCAGCAATGGCGGGGAGATGGCTTTCCCCGAAAAGGTGATGTTCCTTGCCGCAGTCAGGACAGCGAAAGAAGGCCATGTTCTCAATAAAGCCCAGGATGGGAATCTTCATCAAGTTGGCCATGTTCACCGCCTTTTTGACGATCATGGACACCAATTCCTGCGGCGAGGTCACGACTAAAATTCCATCCACCGGCAAGGATTGAAATACCGTCAGGGGAACGTCCCCAGTCCCCGGCGGCATATCCACAAAGAGGTAATCCACGTCCTGCCAGATGATCTCCGACCAGAACTGTTTGACCACGCCGGAAATGACCGGGCCACGCCAAACCACCGGCTCCTCTTCATTTTTCAGCATGAGATTAACGGACATGATATTGATGCCGCCGTCGCTCGGAAGCGGATAAGCGCCCGAGGCTGTTCCGCGAATCTGCCCTGACACGCCGAACATTTTCGGGATCGACGGCCCCGTCACATCCGCGTCTAATATCCCCACATGGTATCCGACGCGGCGCATCATCGACGCCGCTAACGCCGTCACGAAAGACTTTCCCACGCCGCCTTTGCCGCTCATCACCGCGATCACATGGCGCACACGGGAAAGTGCATTGGGCTTCTCCTGAAAATTCGGCGGCGACTGTCGTTCCTCACAGACCGTGCCGCAGGCATCACACGCCTTGCCGCAAGTTTCTCCTTCGTTCATCTTCGGTTTCTCCCCTTTCTCCACTGGCCACGCCGGAAAATCCCACAAGAGAATGCACGCATTTCCTCAACGCCCCCATAGTCAAATCGTATAGAACCACGCCCCCGGCGCGATCTCTTTCTCCTGGAACGTGTCACCGTCCCGTTCGTCGATCTGAAGTTCCTGATTTTTGATGCTGACCCGCGTCCCCGGCTTAATGGATCGGGTGATAAAGGAATTGCCGCCGATGACGGAATCATGCCCCACGACGGTCTCTCCGCCCAAAATGGACGCCCCGGAGTAGATGGTGACGTTATCCTCGATGGTGGGATGGCGCTTGGCCCCCCGGAGCTTTTGCCCGCCGCGCGTCGAGAGCGCCCCGATGGTAACGCCCTGATAAAGCTTCACATGCGCACCGATAATCGCCGTTTCCCCCACCACAACACCAGTGGCGTGGTCGATGAAGAAATAGCGGCCAATGGTCGCCCCCGGGTGAATGTCAACGCCGGTCTGGCTGTGACCGTACTCCGTCATGATCCGAGGAATCAGCGGCACCTTGAGGAGAAACAGCTCGTGGGCAATACGGTAGATCGTAATCGCCAAAAGCCCCGGATAAGCTAAGACGATCTCTTCCCGACTCTTCGCCGCTGGATCTCCGTCAAAGGCGGCTTCCAAATCGGAATTGACATCGTCTCGCATATAGGGGATCCGATGCAGAAAGGCGAATACGAGCCGCTGTGCTTCTCGCTGCACCACCGGCTCATCCACATGCGCGTAAGCTGACAATCCCGGGAGGACACCGGCGATCTGGCGGGTCAGCTTGAAGACGATCTCCTCAATGAAAAAAGAAAGATTACGGTAATCGTCGTGGGGCGTGTAAGATTTACGGCGGTAATAGCCGGGATAGAGGATGCGCAGCAACTTTTGCACCACGTCTAAAATCGCCTTCTCATCGATCTGGGTCGACACGTCCCGCTCGTCGATAGGGCGATCATTTTCATAGTCCGCCATGATCTCGGCGACAATATCCTGTATTTCGTTCTCCTTAGCCAGCGCCATGACATCACGTCTCCCTGCTTCATTTCCTTTTCATTTTCTTTGCTATAATAAAATCAAATTGTGCGTTGCCAAAAAGCGGGCGCAACATGCGCGTACTATTTTAATTATAGCATTTTCCAAGGATCGCCGCAAACGTGGAGCCAGACCCTTCCGACAAAACGGCAACGCTCTGACAGGAAAAGGCATTCAGTTTCCCTGTTTCACTGTCCATGCAATGAAACGGCCAAAGAAAGGGGACTTATGAAAAAAACGCTCTGGCTATTGGGCATAACGCTTCTCACCATTGGTCTTTACCGCGGCGAAGGGCGGCAGGTCCTCTCGAAGGCGGTTCGCATCTGTTTGGAGTGTATTGGCATTGGATAAACGATTTGGCGTACAGGCCTTGGCCGCTCTGCTCCACAATCCCCATCTGGCCAATTTCCTAAGTGGGCGCATCTATCGCGGCCCCACCAAGGTCATCTGCACGCCGGGGTTAAATTGCTACTCCTGCCCCGGCGCGGCGGGCGCGTGCCCCATTGGCTCTTTGCAAAGCTTTCTCTCTGGGGTATCGCCTCGTTTTCCCGCTTACGTCGTCGGGGCGATCCTTCTCATGGCGCTGACCTTCGGCCGTTTTATCTGCGGTTGGCTCTGCCCCTTCGGCTTCATGCAGGAACTTCTCTATCGTCTGCCAGGGGCGAAGCTGGGAAAATCATCCCTGACAAAGCGCCTCAGTCAACTCAAATACGTCTGGAGCCTGCTCTTCGTCCTCATCCTGCCTCTTCTCTTTTGGGGCGTGACCGGCATCGGTATCCCCGCGTTCTGCAAATTCATCTGTCCCGCCGGTACCTTAGAAGGCGCTGTACCTCTTCTCTTGGCCAACGAGACGCTGCGGGCCGCCGCCGGAGCCATCACCGTCTGGAAATTCGCTCTTCTCGTCGTCTTTTTAGCGCTGATGGTCGTGACGTACCGCCCCTTCTGCCGCTGGTTCTGCCCCTTGGGCGCGGCCTACGGCTGCTTTAACCGAAAGGCGCTGTTCGGGATCGCCGTGGATCCGCAGCTCTGTATCCACTGTGGGCGATGCGCTAAGGTCTGCGGCATGGACACGGCCATCGCCGGAGATCGGGAATGTATCTCCTGCGGCGACTGCCTAAAGTATTGTCCGACGAAAGCGATTTATTTTCGTCAGCCATTCACCAAAGCGCTTTCACCAAAAAAATGCACAGAAACCGAAAAAAGCGAAAATTGACCATCTTCTACCTCAAACATCTACCAGATAGAAAAGACGCGGTACCCGCCGCGCTCTGTCTATAAAAAAACGCTCAACATAGGAGGAAAACATCATGAAAAAATTTTATTTCGCCATGGCCATGGCCAGCGCCCTCACCTTCATCCCGGCGGCCATCCCCTTTGACTCTTCACCGGGGGTTACTGTCGCCGAGGCTGCCGCAGCCCCTGATGCTGACCTGCGAGACGACAGCGCTCCCTCCATCGCGGCGCTATCAGCCGACAAGCCTCTCTTCCTCAACTTCTGGGCTTCTTGGTGCCCTCCCTGCGTCGGCGAAATGCCTCATATCGACGCCATGTACCAGAAATACGGCGACCGCGTCAATTTCGCCGCCGTTTCCATCGATGGTTCTACCGACGATGCCAAGAGCTTTACCCAGGGGCGCGGCGCGGATCTTCAGCTCCCCTTCTACTACGGCGACGAAATGGCCATCTCTCAAGCCTATCATATCGACGCCATCCCCATCTCCATGATGATCGCCCCCGGCGGCGAAATCATCGCCCAGCACCTCGGCGGCATGACGGAGGAGGAATTGGACGCTTTTATCAGTGCCGCCCTCTAAAAAACCACATCAAACAAGCAAACACAGGCCATAACAAAAACAACCCTTTCTCACCGGAGACTCCAGCCAGTGAAGAAAGGGTTGTTTTTATATAAATGATTCTTACCGTGCGGAGAATTTATCCCGAAGGATAACATCGTGGGAACCGCCCTCCACGATGCTGACAGAAGAAACCAGTGTGAGTTTGGCTTTCTCCTGCAATTCCTTGATGGTGAGAGCGCCGCAGTTGCACATGGTGGAGCGCACTTTGCTCAGGGTGATGCCAATATTGTCGTGGAGCGGCCCGGCATAGGGGACATAGGAATCGACGCCCTCTTCAAAGGAGAGTTTGCGGTCGCCACCTAAGTCATAACGCTGCCAGTTGCGCGCACGATTAGAGCCTTCTCCCCAATATTCCTTGTAGAACGTGCCATTGATCTTGACTTTATCCGTGGGGCTTTCGTCGAAACGGGAGAAATAACGTCCCAGCATGAGGAAATCCGCTCCCATGACCTCAAAAATCCAGTCCAGATACTTGCTATTATTGACATGCCCATTCATATCCAAGTCATAAAAGCGCACATGGTAGTCCTTGCTGACAGGATTTTCTAAAGCTGGATACTTGGGACCAC
>ERZ772917.1501-NODE-1501-length-13315-cov-5.847964_pt1 | contig 13315 bp, 9 predicted proteins | sample MGYA00511187_ERZ772917 | MGnify/ENA primary metagenome ERZ772917 (study PRJEB29015, sample SAMEA2737925) | human oral metagenome | biome: human oral; feature: human-associated habitat; material: dental | place: China | collected 2012 ... | reverse complement strand
CCGCCTGCCCGCCCGTGCCCGGCGGCGTGCGCGACGGCCTCGAGGGCGCGCTGCCCTTCGCGCTCACCGGCTCCCAGCGCGCCGCGATCGACGCCATCGACGCCGACCTGGCGCGCCCCTCGCCGATGCAGCGCCTCCTGCAGGGCGACGTCGGCTCCGGCAAGACCGTCGTCGCCCTGGCGGCGCTGGCGCGCGTGGTCGACAACGGGCGCCAGGGGGCGCTCGTCGCGCCCACGGAGGTCCTCGCCGAACAGCACTTCGCCTCGATCACCGCCCTGCTGGGGCCCCTGGGCGGCGCGGTGGGGGTCCGCCTGCTGACCGGATCCACGCCGGAGGCGGCGCGCAGGGCCGTCCTGGAGGAGATGGCCTCGCCGGGGCCCCTTATCGTCGTGGGGACGCACGCCCTCCTGCAGGACTCCGTCGGCTTCGCAGACCTGGCGCTGGCGGTCATCGACGAGCAGCACCGCTTCGGCGTGGCCCAGCGCGCGGCGCTGCGGGGGGCCCGCGCCGACGGGCGCCTGGTCCATGAGCTCGTCATGACGGCCACCCCCATCCCCCGCACCATCGCGATGACCGTGTTCGGGGACCTGGACGAGACCCGCATGGAGGGGCTGCCCGCGGGCCGCGCGCCCGTGGCCACCCACCTCGTCGACGCCTCCAACGGCCGGTGGATCGAGCGCCTGTGGCGGCGCGCCCGCGAGGAGGTCGACTCCGGAGGGCGCGTGTACGTGGTGTGCCCCCGCATCGACGAGGACGACGCGGTGGCGGACGCCGACGACCCCGACGGGCGGGCGCCCCTGGCCTCCGTCGCCTCCGTCGCCGCGGGCCTCCGCGCCCAGCCCGCCCTGCGCGGCATCGGGGTGGGCGAGCTCACGGGCCGCACCCCCGGGGCGCGGAAGGCTGCGGTCATGGCGGACTTCGCCTCCGGCGCCACACCCGTCCTGGTCGCCACCACGGTCGTGGAAGTCGGCGTGGACGTGCCCGAGGCGACGCTCATGGTCATCATCGACGCCCAGCAGTTCGGGCTCTCCACGCTCCACCAGCTGCGCGGCCGAGTGGGCCGGTCCTCCCGCGAGTCGCTGTGCGTGGCCGTTCACCGCCACGGCCCCACCGAAGCGGGGGAGCGGCGCCTGCGGGCCTTCGCTTCGACGACCGACGGCTTCGAGCTGGCCGAGGCGGACCTGCGCCTGCGCAAGGAGGGCGACGTGCTCGGCGCGGGCCAGTCCGGCACCGCCACCCACCTCGAGCACCTCTCCGTCAGGCGCGACGGGGCGATCATCCGCGATGCCCGCGCCGCCGCCGAGCGCCTCATCGACCAGGACCCCTCCCTGGCGGCCCACCCCCAGGTCCTGGCCGCCCTGCGCGAGCAGGCCCCCCGGGACCTCACCTGGATCCACCGCTCCTGAGCGGGCGGCGGGGCGCCCAGGGGGCGCGCCACCGGCCCCGCGGCCGCAGCGGTTAGGCTTGGGGCATGACTCGGATCGTCGCAGGCAGCGCCAAGGGGCGCGTCCTCGCAGTGCCCGCCAAAGGGACGCGGCCAACCTCGGAGCGGGTGCGCGAGGCCCTCTTCTCGCGGCTCGACCACTGGGGCGCCCTCGAGGGCGCCCACGTGCTCGACCTCTACGCCGGCACCGGCGCCCTCGCCCTCGAGGCGCTGTCGCGGGGCGCGGCCAGCGCCGACCTCGTCGAGAAGTCCGCCGCAGCGGCCCGCCTCGCCGCGCGCAACGCCTCCGCCTGCTCCCTGCCCGCCAGGGTCCACACCGCCGACGCCCGCGCCTACCTGGGCGCGAGGACCGGCCCCGAGCTGGGCGGGGAGGCGGGCCTCGTCCTCATCGACCCGCCCTACAGCGCCCCCGAGTCCGAGGTGGCCGCGGTCCTCGCGCTCCTGGGGCCGTGGATCGCCCCGGACTGCGTCGTCGTCGTCGAGCGCCCCAAGCGGGCCCCCGCGCCCGCCCTCCCGTCCTTCCTGGTGCTCGAGGACACCCGCGCGTGGGGGGAGACGGCCGCCCACTTCGCCGCCCCGCCCGCCCCCGGCGGCCCCGACGAAGGGGGGAGCCGATGATCCGCGCGCTCTTCCCCGGCTCCTTCGACCCCTTCACCATCGGCCACCTCGACATCGCCGAGCGCGCGGCCGCCCAAGTGGGCGAGCTCGTGGTCGGCGTGGGCGCGAACCCCGCGAAGAACCCCATGTTCACCGTCGAGCAGAGGGTGGCGATGGCCTCGGCCGCCCTGGCGCACCTGGGCAACGTCCGCGTCGCCGCCCTGCAGGGGGCCACGATGGACGCCGCGCGCGGCCTGGGCGCCGCACTGATCGTCAAAGGCGTCCGCGGGGCCGACGACGCCGCCCACGAGGCCGTCCAGGCGGCGTTCAACCTGGAGGCCGGGGGGATCGACACGTGGTGGATCCCCACGCGCCCCGCCCTGTCCCATGTCTCGTCGAGCGCCGTGCGCGAGCTGTTCCGCCTGGGAAAGGACGCCCACCGGTATGTTCCTCCCGCGATCAGCCGTTTCATGACAGACAATAGAGGCGGAAGCTGAGGCACCACGGAGGTAAACATGTCGCAGGACCACGACGCGAACGCCAACGAGCAGGGCTGGGACGGGCAGAGCGTCTACGGGCCCTCCACCGTCATCGCCGCCCTCGACCAGATCGAGGACCTCGTCGAATCCGCGCGGTCGATCCCCCTGTCCGCCTCCATCATGGTGAACAAGGCGGAGATCCTCGACCTGCTCGACCAGGCGCGCGAGGCCCTGCCCGAGGACCTGGTCGCCGCCGACGCCGTGGTCGCCGACGCCGACGCCGTCCTGGTGCGCGCCGACTCGGCCGCCGAGCAGGCGATCGCCGAGGCCAACACGCGCGCCTCGTCCACCCTGGAGGCCGCCAAAACGAAGGCCGACCAGATCGTCAGCGCCGCCCGCGAGGAGGCCGAGCGCACCACGAGCCGCGCCGACGCCGAGGCCGAGGCGACCCTCGCCCAGGCGCGCGCCGACGCCGAGGCCGCCCTGGCCGACGCCCAGGCCCAGGCCGACCGCCTCGTGTCCACGGAGAACATCGTGCGCATGGCGGAGGACCGCGCGCGCGAGATCGTCGCCGACGCCCGCCGCGAGGAGGCGAACCTGCGCGAGGGGGCCGACGACTACGTCGCCCAGTCGCTGGGGGAGCTCGCCGGGCTGATCTCCGACCTGCAGCGGCGCACCGACGCGGGCCGGCGCACCATCGCCGAGCGGCGCGGCGTGGACGTGACGGATGTGGAACTCCATGACTGACTCCCCCCTGGTCCTGTCCCTGGCCGACCTTCCGCGGGCGGCGGGCTCGGTCCGCGACCGCAGCGTCCAGTGGGCCGCGCCCGCCGACCTGGGGACCCCGTCGATGGGCGTCGAGGAGGGGACGCCCATCCCCGTCGGCGTCGAGCTCACATCCATCGACGACGGCGTGCTGGTGCGCCTGACCACAGCCGTGGACCTGGTCGGCGAGTGCGTGCGGTGCCTGGACCCGGTGCGCGTCCACCACGACGTGTCCAGCGCCGAGGTGTACGTCGAGCCCGGGAGCGCGGCCGCGGCGGAGGCGGACGGCGGGCCCGGCGCGGACGCCCTCAACGAGATCGGGCCGCGCGACACCATCGACATCGAGCCCCAGTTGCGCGACGCCATCGTCACCCTGGTCGACGCGCGGCCCCTGTGCCGTCCCGACTGCCCCGGCCTGTGCGACGTGTGCGGCCGCAAGTGGGACGAGCTGCCCCCGGACCACTCCCACTTCCAGGTCGATCCGCGCCTGGCGCCCCTGGCCGCGCTGCTCGGGGACGAGGACGGGCAGCGGTGATGGCCCGCGCGAAACGGCTCCCGGTCCCGCCCCGCACGGACACCTCCTCGCTCGTGGAGGCGTGGGGCGCCCCCATCGACGGCGCCCTGCTGTCCCTGGCCCTGGTCCACCGCTCCTACGCGAACGAGGCGGGGGGCATCGCCAACAACGAGCGCCTGGAGTTCCTGGGCGATTCCGTCCTCTCCGTCGTCATCGCCGAGAGGCTGTTCCACGACTACCCGGACGTGGCCGAGTCCGACCTGTCGCGCATGCGCGCCGCCACCGTCTCGCAGGCGCCGCTGGCCGCCGCTGCCCGCAGGATCGGCCTGGGCGACTACGTGTACCTGGGCAAGGGCGAGTCCCTGCACGGGGGCCGCGACAAGGACTCCATCCTCTCCGACACCGTCGAGGCCCTCATCGGCGCCACCTACCTCACCCACGGCCTCCAGGCCGCGCGCCGGGTGGTCCTGGAGCGCCTGAGCTTCCTGCTGGAGGACGCCCAGGAGCGGGGGCACCACCAGGACTGGAAGACGCTGCTGGTCGAGTACGCCCAGGAGCACGGTCTGGGGGAGGTGTCCTACGAGGTCGAGGGGGAGGGGCCCGACCACCGGCGGGTCTTCACCGCGCGCGCCTTCATCGCCGGGATCGACGGCCCGGTGGGCAGCGGGCGCGCCACGTCGAAGAAGCACGCGGAGAACGCCGCGGCGCAGAACGCGATGGGCGCGCTCGACCCCCAGTGACCGCCGCCGGGAACGACGGGCGCCGACCGGATAGGATTGGCCCGTGAGTGACATATCCGCAACCCGGACCCGTGTGATGATCGTCGACGACCATGAGATCGTCCGCCGCGGCATCGCCGAGATCGTCGACCGCGCCGACGGCCTGGAGGTGGTCGCCGAGGCCGGGTCGGTGCAGGACGCGCTGCGCCGCGCCGAACTCGTGCGCCCCGACGTGATCCTGGTGGACCTGCAGCTGCCCGACGGCACGGGCATCGACATCATGGACTCCCTGGGCAGGACGCACCCCGAGGTCCTCCCGATCGTGCTGACCTCCTTCGACGACGACGAGGCGCTGGCCGAGTCCCTGGACAAGGGGGCGCGCGCCTACGTCCTCAAGACCGTGCGTGGAGCGGAGATCACCGATGTCATCAAGGCGGTCGCGGACGGGCGGGTCCTGCTGGACGAGCGCACCCTCACGCGCCGCCGCACCGACCACGAGGATCCCACCGCCGATCTGACGCCGTCGGAGCGCAAGGTGCTCGACTTGATCGGCGACGGCCTGTCGAACCGGGAGATCGGGGAGAAGCTGGGCGTGGCTGAGAAGACCGTGAAGAACCACATCACCTCCCTGCTGTCGAAGATGGGGCTCCAGAGGCGCACCCAGGTGGCGGCGTGGGTGGCCGGGCAGCGCGCGGCCGCGTGGAGGAACTAGGGCCGCGTCTCCGAGCTCCCCGTCGGAGACGGCCGGGCGGCCAAACTGCGGGGCCTTTGCCCCGTCGGTGCACGCCTCCTGCGGCCCCATCGCCCACCGCGTCCGCAGCGCCGCCGAACGGTGTTCCAACCGCCTCAAGCGCCTTCGGGCTCCCATCGCCCGCCATGGGCGCGCTCGCCGCCTGATGCCAAGCGGACTCATCGCCCGCATCACCGGCACCGGCTGCCGGCTCGAACGACTCGCACAACACGCCCTGAATCCTGCGCCTGCGCCACTTGGGCATTGCCCGCACCACTTAGGCCGCCGACACGCCGGGGGAGCCGGGGCCCGCTCGGGCCCAAGTGGTGCAGTGGCGCGCTAAGTGGCGCAACGGCGGGCCAAGTGGTGCAGCGGCGCAACGGCGCGCGGATCCCGCAGCGCGGTGCAGGAAGCCGCGCAAATAGCCGACCGGGCCGTTCTCCCGCGCTTTCTCCCGCCGCGCCGTGCGGAGCCCCGCCGAGATGCCGCCCGGCCGAGAAATCGTCTGCCGAATCGCTAACGCGCGCAACCATTATGGTGTAACGTCTGTGTGTCCTCGTTGTTGAGGAACGGACGAGGTCGTCCGTCACATGATGAAAGGAACAACGTGAAACTCACGCGCACCCTTGTGGGGGCGTCTGTGGCCGCCGCCCTGTCGCTGACAGGCCTCGGGCACGCTGCTTTCGCAGACCCCCCATCCACCCCCGATCCCAGTGCGCAGTCCGCCGCCACCGCGGCCGGGACGGCGACCGGGATCCCCCTCGCCGTGCCGCTCAGCGCGACCCAGAAGGTCGCCGACTGGCAGAGCCTCCAATTCGGCCTGTTCATGCACTGGGGCGTCTACTCCACCTACGAGGGCATGTACCAGGGCCGGCCCCAGCGCATGGGCTACCCCGAGCAGATCAAAGCCTGGGAGAAGATCCCCGACAGCGACTACAAGGCGCAGGCCGCGACGATGACGGCCGACAAGTGGGACGCCGCCAACGTGTGCCAGACCGCCAAGAACACGGGCATGAAGTACGTGATGATCACGACGAAGCACCACGACGGCTTCGCCATGTGGGACACGAAGACCACGGACTACAACGTCGTCAAGGCGACGGCCTTCGGACGCGACCCGATGAAGGAGCTGTCCGAGGAGTGCGGGAAGATCGGCATCAAACTGGCCTTCTACTACTCGATCATCGACTGGTCGCACCAGGAGCCCGAGCCCTACGCGAACCGCAACAAGATCGACGACTTCATGATGACCAGCGTCATCAAGCCCCAGCTCACCGAGCTCCTCACCGACTACGGCCCCATCGCCGAGCTCTGGTTCGACATGGGCGACCCCACCGCCGAGCAGTCCCAGCAGATGGCGGCCTGGGTCCACGAGCTGCAGCCCGCCACGATGGTGAACTCCCGCGTGTGGAACAACGCCGGCGATTTCGAGGTCGGCGGCGACAACCAGGTGGGCACGTCCTTCAAGATGGAGCCGTGGGAGTCGATCCTGTCGATCTTCCCGCAGTGCTGGAGCTACTGCACGCCCTCGTTCCGCGCGAACCGCTCCGAGGAGAACCTGCCGGTCCTCATCAACCGGACGGTGGACAACCTCGTGAACTCCGTGGCCTCCAACGGCCAATTCGACTTCAACGTCGGCCCCAAGGGCGACGGCTCCTTCGACCCCTTCGACCAGAAGGTCCTCGACGGCGTCGGCCAGTGGATGGGCCGCCACCCCGACGCGATCACCGGGGCGCGCCCCACGTGGCTCCCCACCGCGGACTGGGGGCGCACCACGACGAAGGGCAACGACCTGTTCATGTTCCCCGCCTCGTGGGAGGACAGCAAGACCCTGACGCTGACGGGCGTCGGCTCGACGGTCGCCTCGGTGAGCGTCGACGGCACCGGCGCCGGGCTGTCCTACACCCAGGAGGGCTCCACCGTGAAGGTGACGCTCAGTGGCGCCAGTCCCGACGAGGTCCAGCCCGTCGTCAAGGTCTCCTTCGCCAGCGCGCCCCAGTACGCGCCCGAACACACCCTGTCCCCGGCCGGCGGTGAGTCCACACTGGACAAGACCGGCCTCTACCTGCGCCGCGGCCCCCAGGGGGGCACCGCGGCAGTCGACACCTACGTCAGCGAGAAGGAGGGCAAGTCCTACGAGGAGGTCACCCTCTCCTTCCAGGGCGAGCTCGACGCGGAGACGACCTACAAAGTCGCCTACGGGGACAAGTCCATCGAGGCGACCGGTGCGCAACTGCTCGCAGGACCCGTCGGGGAGGGGTGGAAACTGCCCGCGGGCGCGGTCGTGCCCGTGAGGCTGGCGCTCGCCCGCCCCTCGTACTACGGGGACTCGATGTCCTTGAGGGGCCCGCTGTCCGTGACGCTCACCGCCTCGGAGAAGCCCCTGGAGGGATCGGCGCCGGTCTTCACGAAGCACCCGCAGTCGGTGGAAGCGCGCGACGGCGAGCGCGTCGCCCTGACGGCGGTCGCGGCCTCGCGCCCCGCAGCCACCTACCAGTGGTACCGCCGCGCGCCGGGCGCCTCCGAGGCGAGCGCGGTCGACGGGGCCACGGGGTCCGTCCACTCCTTCACCGCCACGATGGACGACAACGGCGCCGCCTACTACGCCGTGGCGACGAACCCGACCGGATCGGCCACCTCGAACGAGGCCGTGCTGACCGTGTCGGCGCGCCCCGACAACCTCGCCCTCAACAAGCCCGCCACCCAGAGCTCCACGGGGTGGGGCGGCGAGGCGTCCCGTGCCGTGGACGGCAACACCGACGGCGTGTGGGACAACGGCTCGCTGTCGCACACAGGCAAGGAGGACAACCCCTGGTGGCAGGTCGATCTCGGCAGCGCCCAGCCCATCGGCCAGGTGAAGGTCTGGAACCGCTCCGCCGACGACAAGTGCGGCGCGGACAGCTGTGACAAGCGCCTCCACGACTTCTGGGTGTTCGCCTCCAAGAAGCCGCTCGAGCCCGGGGCGACCCCCGATTCGATCGCCTCCGACCCCGACGCCCGCGTCGTGCGCGTCGAGGGGGTGGGCGGCTACCCGAGCGCCGTGGACTTCGAGGGCTTCGAGGCGCAGTACATCCGCGTGACCCAGCCCGGGACCAACGTGGAGTTCGCGCTCGCGGAGGTGGAGGTGTCGCCCGTCAAGGCCGTCGCCCCCACGGTCGATGCGATCACCGTGGCCTCAACGCCCGAGGGCGCGGTCCAATCATCGGGCGACGGGGCCTTCAGGACGGCCACCGCGCCGAAGTCCACGCTCGTGTCGCTGTCCGCGAAGACCACGGGCACTCCGGAACCGGGTCTGAAGTGGCAGTTCCGCTCCAATGACAGCGAGGAGTGGGGCGATATCGAGGACGAGACCGGCGACGAGCTGACTGTGCTCGCCGACGAGGAGTCGGTCGGCCAGTACCGGCTGTGCGCCGAGAACACGGCCGGGTCCGCGTGCTCGGGCATCGTGCAGCTCGTCCTGGCAGCCGATCCGGCCCCCGATCCCACTCCGGATCCGACCCCCGACCCCGGGCCGGCCCCCGACCCCACTCCGGATCCTGGGCCGTCCCCGGATCCCACTCCGGATCCCAGCCCGGATCCCGGGGTGGACTGGAGCAAGGGCCACTGGAGGAGCGACGGCACCGGCTGGTGGTGGGCGATGCCCGACGGGTCCTACCCGAAGGACACGGCACTCACCATCGGCGGCAGCGTGTACCGGTTCGGGCCCGACGGCTACATGCGCACGGGCTGGGTGAACGAGGGCGGCAGCTGGTACTTCCACGCCCCCTCCGGCGCCCAGGCGCGCGGATGGGTGCATGACCGGGGCTCGTGGTACTACATGGGCGACGACGGCGCGATGGCCACGGGCTGGGTCGCCTCCGGTGGCGCCTGGTACTACCTCACGGCATCCGGCGCGATGAAGACCGGGTGGCTCAACGACGGCGGGAACTGGTACTACCTGACCCCCGGCGGCGCGATGGCCACGGGCTGGCTCGACGACGGCGGAACCTGGTACTACCTCACGGCATCGGGCACCATGGTCACGGGCTGGGTCAATGACGGCGGAACCTGGTACTACCTCACCGGATCCGGCGCCATGGCCACGGGATGGCTGCAGATCGGCGGCCGCTGGCACAACTTCGCCCCCAACGGGGCGTGGATCGGCTAGCGACCACTCGTCAGCGGTGCGGGGCGCTCCTGGGGGGCGCCCCGCACCCGTGCGCGTTGGAATGGGAAGCCGTCTGCTCCCGGGTGGCGCCATCCTCGATGCCCGCACCCGTGCGCCCCGGAACGTGCTGGGCGCGGCGGGCGGAGCCGCGCGGGCAGCGGGCGCCGGCGCCCTCACTGGCGCTGGGCCAGTGGCGCCCTCCAGGTGATCGCCGTGCCGCGCCCGCCGATACCGGCTCCCGTGGAGAAGGAGCCGCGGTGGCGCCGCGCCCTTTCCCCCATGTTCGCCAGACCGGAGCTGCGGGTGCGGTCCGGGTCGATGCCCTGGCCGTCGTCGGCGATGGACACGGTGACCGAGCCCCCGCACGCGCGCCCGGACACGTCGACGCTGACCGCAGCGGCCGTGGCCTTCGCGTGGCGGGCTATGTTGGACAGGCCCTCGCGCACGACGGCGACGACGTCGTCGCCGAGGTGGGCGTCCACCCGCCCGTCGAAGTCCTCGATGAGGGCGAGCTCCTGGTCCTCGTCCTCGTTGATCGCGACGGAGTCGAGGGTGATGAGCAGGGAGGGGGCGAAACCGAGGGCCGCGCGCGTCAGCGACGACTCGCGCCGGATGCGCTCCACCAGGCCGACGGCCTGGTCCCTTTCCCGCAGGTTGTGCACGATCGCGCGGATCTGGCGCACGGCCTCGTCGATGGAGGCCAGTGACTGGTCGAGGACGTTCGTGATCGCCGCCGGGTCCGCGGCGCCCGAGGCGACCGCCTGCTTCGCGGCGTCCAGGCGCATTCCGGTGGCGAAGAGCTGCTGGATCGCGAAGTCGTGGAGGTCCCGCCCGATGCGGTCGCGCTCGTCCAGGAGCGCGGCGACGTCCTCGGCGTGGCGCGCGGAGGCGAGTTCGAGGGCGAGCGTGGTCTGCGAGGCCAGGGACTCGGCGAGGGAGAGCTCGGACGAGTCGAACTCGGGCGCGCCGATCTGGCGCAGCAGGATGAGGACCCCCGAGGAGACCCCCCGCGAGCGCAGGGGGGCGTAGAGCGCGGGCCCGAAGGCCGCGAGCTGGGGCAGGCGCATCGTCTGGGCGCGCGCCATGGAGTCCACGATCATCCCGGTGCCCTCGTTGAGGACGCTCATGGCGCGGCCGTTGGGCGGGAACACGAGCCCGAGCAGGTTGTCGGCGTTCTTCCCGTCGGTGATCTCGGCCGCCCAGGTGTCCCCGACGGAGGGGAGCATGATGATGGCGGTGTCGGCGCGCGACACGTTGCGCACGGTGCGGGCGATGAGCTCGAGCGCCTCCTCCTCGTCGGCCCCCTCCAGCATGGTGGTCGTCAGGGACTGGGAGGCGCTGATCCACCTCTCGGTGCGCCTGGCGTCGGCGTAGAGGTGGGCGTTCTCGACGGCGATGCCCGCGGCGGGGGCCAGGGCAGTGAGGACGGCGGCGTCGGAGGCGACGAACCCCCCGGGCTTGCCCGTCAGGTAGAGGCGCCCGTAGACCTGCTCGTCCACCAGCACGGACACGCCCAGGAAGGGCGCGGTGTCCGTGGGCAGGGGGAAGTCGTCGAAGTCCTCGGGGGAGTTGACCAGCAGGTGGGAGTGCGGGGGGATGGCGCGCACGAGGCCCTCGGGCACGGAGGGGGAGGGGCCGTGGTCGTGGTGCTCGAGCTTGAGGGTGGTCGCCCCCCATGTGTCGAGGACGGCGAGGGCCCCGTGAGGGCACGCCGTGAGCATGCAGGCCTGGGTGACGAAACTCTGCAGCGCGTCGCGCAGGTCGAGGCTCCTGGTGAGGTCCAGGGCGGCGCGCAGCAGCCGCATGTCGGTGCGGTCGGGGCTCATGCTTCCTCCTGCCCGGCCGCCCACGCCAAGTCGGGGCGGCGCGCGATGATCTCAGAATAGGGCGCGTTGTCGATGACCCGCGCGGCGGGGCCGGGACCGGGGCCCAGGACCAGCACCGAGTCGGCGCGCGCGGCCCCGGCGAGGCGGTGGGTGACCAGCAGCGTCCCGCGCCCCGCGCCCTGGTCGAACAGGGTGCCCACGAGAGCGTCCGCCGTGGCGGGGTCGAGGTGCTCGCTGGCCTCGTCGACCAGCATGAGGGGGGCGGGCGAGGCGAGGGCGCGCGCCATGAGCAGTCGCCGCCGTTCCCCGCCCGACACCGTGGTGGCGCCGGAGCCGATGCGCGTGTCCACGCCGTCGGGCAGGGCGGCGACCCAGTCGCCCAGGCCGACGGCCCGCAGCAGGCGGAGGGCCCCTTCGGGTTCGAGGGCGGGGTTCGCGGCCCTGAGGTTCTCCAGGACCGTGGTGGCGAAGACGTGGGCGTCCTCGGCGGTGGCGCACACGTTGCGGGTGACGTCGGAGCGGGGGGAGGACCAGGCGTCGGCGCCGTTGATCCGCACGGTGCCGGCCTTGGGCTCGAGCATCCCCGCCAGGGTCATGAGCAGCGTGGTCTTGCCGATGCCGGAGGGGCCGACCACCGCCAGGGTCCTCCCGGGGCGCAGGGTGAGGGAGATGCCCTCGGCCACGACGGGGCCGCCGGGCCATCCGACTGCGAGGTCCCGCGCCTCCAGGACGGGGCCCTCGGGGCCGGGTCCGGGCACCCGCGTGGTCGGGGCGGGGGCCCGGGGCCCCAGGACCTCGCAGATCCTCTGGGCGGCTCCGGCGCTGCGCACCAGTTGGGCCGCGGCGGGCGCCAGTTCGGCGACCCCTTCGAAGGAGGACAGGGGGGTGAGGACCAGGACCGCCAGCATGACGGCGGGCAGGTGGCCGGACGCGGTCTGGGCGGTGCCGATGAGGGCCGCGCCGACGACCGCGGCGCCGATGGCGAGGGCGTCGACGGCGGAGGCCGCCGCGGCGAGGCGCGCGGAGCGGGCGGCCGCTGCGGCCAGCCGGTCCTCGGCGTCCTCCAGCGCCTGGCGCACGGGGGCGACGCGCCCGTTGACCCGCAGTTCGGTGGCCCCGTCCATGAGGGTGAGCGCCGAGGCGGACAGGTCGATGCGGGCCGAGGCCGAGTCCTCCTCGGCGACCCTCACGGAGCGCGCGGTCAGGGCGGGGGCCGCCACGCCGGACACGAGGAGGCACACGGCCAGCACCAGGCCGGCCGCGGGGGAGACGAGGGCGATGGCCACGGCGGTGCCCACTCCGACGATGGCGGACACCCCCACGGGGAGCACGGTCCTCACCAGGAGGTTGCCGACCTCGTCGACGTCGGCGCCCGTCCGGGCCATGAGGTCGCCGCGCCGCAGCGAGGCCAGGTGGTCGCTGCGCGAGGCGGCGAGGGCGTCGTAGAGGTTGCGGCGCAGGGCGTCCATCCCGCCCAGGGCGACGCGGTGGGAGGCGAGGCGCTGGAGGTAGCGCAGCACGGCGCGCGAGACGCCGAAGAGCCGCACCGAGGTGGCGGCCACCGTGAGGTAGAGGACGGGGGGCTGCTGCGAGGCCCGGGCGATCAGCCACGCGGCCGTGGCGCCCAGGGCGATGGAGGAGGCCAGGGCGGCGGATCCGAGCAGCAGGGACAGGGCGAGCCGGCCGCGCGGCACCTCGAGCATGCGCAGGCACCGGGCCAGGGCGCGCCTCTCGGGGGCGGTGAGGAAGGGGCTCATGCGGGCGCCTCCTGGTCGGCCGTGGCGCCGATGGGCTGGGAGCGCACCTCGATGACGCGGTCGGCCACGGCGGTGACGGCGGCGCGGTGGGCGATGACGACGACGGTGCGGCCCTCGTCCCGCAGGGCGGTGATCGCGCGGACGACCACCTCCTCGCTGACGGCGTCGAGGTGGGCGGTGGGCTCGTCGAGGACGACCAGGCGGGCGTCCCCGGCCAGTGCGCGCGTGAGGGCCAGGCGCTGGCGCTGCCCGACGGACAAGCCGGCGCCGCCGTCGCCGATGGGCGTGTCCCAGCCGCGGGGCGCGGCCTCGACGACGGGGGCGAAGCCGGTGGCCG
>ERZ772917.1500-NODE-1500-length-13316-cov-3.989141_pt1 | contig 13316 bp, 11 predicted proteins | sample MGYA00511187_ERZ772917 | MGnify/ENA primary metagenome ERZ772917 (study PRJEB29015, sample SAMEA2737925) | human oral metagenome | biome: human oral; feature: human-associated habitat; material: dental | place: China | collected 2012 ... | reverse complement strand
CTCTGCGTTCCTCTGTTCCTAAGCTGACCTTGGACGAGCTCTTTGAAAAGAAAGACGAGATTGCCTTAGAAGTTCAAAAGCAGGTGGCTGAAGAAATGTCCACTTATGGCTATATCATTGTCAAAACCTTGATCACTAAGGTTGAGCCAGATGCGGAAGTCAAGCAGTCCATGAATGAAATTAACGCGGCGCAGCGCAAGCGTGTTGCTGCTCAGGAATTGGCTGAAGCAGATAAGATCAAAATCGTCACTGCGGCTGAGGCTGAGGCTGAGAAAGACCGTCTGCACGGGGTTGGTATTGCAGAGCAGCGGAAGGCTATTGTGGATGGCTTAGCAGATTCTATTAAAGAGTTGAAAGGCGCAAATATTGAGTTGACAGAAGAGCAGATCATGTCCATTTTGTTGACCAATCAATATCTTGATACACTGAATAATTTTGCAGATAAACCTGGCAATAATACGCTTTTCCTTCCAGCGAATCCAGAAGGGGTAGAAAGTATTAGAACACAGATACTTTCAGCTCTCAAAGCAAAATAAAGAATTTTCAGAAATATTTAATTTGTTAGAATATGGTTTTTTATGTTGACAAACTGTATAAAAACAATTATAGTAGTTATCGAAATAAATAGAGAGGAGTAAGAAATGGCTAAATCGAATTTTGAAAAAGTAGAATCAGTTGTTGGTTGGGTTCGTGACAAAAAAATTACAGGTTACCGTATTAGTAAAGAAACAAACGCGCGTGAAATGTCAATTATTGCTCTTGCTCAAGGACGGGCAAAAGTAAAGAATATTTCTTTTGAAACAGCTCTTGGCTTGATTGATTTCTACGACAAAAATCATGAAAAGTTTGAAGACTAATCTTCAAAAAGTGGGGAAACCCGCTTTTTTATTTTGCGAATAAAAAAACAAGGCGGATGTATCTTTTTCCGTCTTGTTTGTTTGATTGGTTGTTTATTTCAAGAAGCGATGTAGGAATTCCTTGGTTCGTTCTTCTTTAGGATTGGTAAAGAATTCTTGTGGAGTGCCTTCTTCTGCGATGACGCCCTTATCCATAAAGATGACACGGCTGGAAACATCGCGGGCAAATTCCATTTCGTGGGTCACGACAATCATGGTCAGGCCTTCTTTAGCCAATTCTTTCATGATTTTCAGGACTTCACCGACCATTTCTGGATCCAGAGCTGAAGTTGGCTCATCGAAAAGGATAGCATCAGGATTCATGGAAAGCGCACGCGCAATGGCAACCCGCTGCTTTTGTCCACCTGAAAGTTGTTTAGGCTTGGCTTGCCAGTAGAGCTCTCCCATGCCCACCTTTTCCAGATTTTCTTTGGCAATCTTTTCTGCCTCAGCACGCTCTCTTTTGAGTACGGTTGTCTGAGCTACGATGGTATTTTCTAGGACATTGAGATTTTCAAAAAGATTGAAACTTTGGAATACCATACCTAATTTTTCGCGGTAATGAGTCAGATCATAGTTTTCATCCAAGACGTTTTTGCCACGATAGAGAATTTCGCCAGCAGTAGGTGTTTCTAGGAGGTTGATGGAGCGGAGAAAGGTTGATTTCCCGCTACCTGAACTTCCGATAATGGAGATAACTTCGCCCTTGCGGACAGTCAGAGAAATGTCTTTCAAGACTTCATTCTCTCCATAGGATTTTTTGAGATGTTTGATTTCTAAAATTGTTTCGGTCATTGTTTCAATTCTCCCGTCTGCATTTGATTGGCACCTGTTGTGTAATGATCTGTGTCAAATTTCTGCTCGATGAAACGTAAGATTCGAGTGACGGTAAAGGTCAAGACAAAGTAAATGACTGCGATAATGGTGAAGGTTTGGAAATACTGATAAGTCTGAGTTGCAATCGTATTTCCTGAGAAGTAGAGCTCCACCACGGAGATGACATTCAGGACGGATGTATCCTTGATATTGATGACAAATTCATTACCCGTTGCAGGCAAAATGTTGCGGACCACCTGTGGCAGGACAACCTTACGCATGGTTTGGCCGTGGGTCATTCCTAGCGCAGTAGCTGCTTCAAATTGTCCCTTGTCAACGGCAAAGATACCACCGCGGACAATCTCACTCATATAGGCACCGGTATTGATAGAAACGATAAAGATAGCGGCAGCTGTCCGGTCAATCGAAATGCCAAAAGCCTGGGCTGTTCCATAGTAGATGACCATAGACTGTACAATCATTGGTGTACCGCGGAAAACTTCGATATAGATATTCAAGAACCAACCGAATAGTTTTTGTAGGGAAGCTAAAACTTTATTTTTGGAAACTGGGGCTGTCCGGTAAACTCCAATCAGCAAGCCGATCAGTAGACCAGCAACTGTCCCTGTGATGGAAATGATCAAGGTCAAGCCAGCTCCGCGTACAAACTGTGGCCAGTTCTCTTTCCAAATCTTCAGTACTTGATTGAAGAAGGTATCATCAGCATCGTCCGTATCGGTGTCCACAGGCTGAGTTTTGATCATCTGATCCATCAGCTTCACTTGGTTATCCATTGAGATTTTAGCGATGGCAGCATTGGCTTGGTCAATTCGACTGTCACCTTTACGCATACCGATGGCAATTGAGGCGTCTTCTTCGCTAACATCAAAACCTTGCTTGAATTGGATCATTTTGAACTTAGAATTAGCAGCTTCGGCTGTCAAGGCTTCAGGGCGCTCGGAGATATAGCCATCAATGACGCCAGATTCCAAGGCTTGGCGCATTTGCGCAAAGTCTCCCATAGCTGTTTCTTGCTTGGCTCCAGGCAGCTGGGAAATCAGATTGTAAAGATAAACTCCTTGTTGGGAAGTGATTTTGGCATCTTTGAAGTCTTCGAGAGTCTTGGCTTTGGCGTAGTCACCGTCTTTTCGGACCAGCACAACAGGCTCACTGGTGTAGTAGCTGTCGGAAAAAGCGATTTCTTTTTTACGTTCAGCCGTTGGGCTCATACCGGCGATAATCATATCGATTTTACCAGATGTCAAGGCTGGAATCAGTCCATTCCAAGAAGTCTTTACAACCAGCGGTTCCTTGCCCATTTCCTGAGCAATTTTCTTAGCAATTTGGACATCATAGCCATTGGCATATTGATTTGTCCCTTCGATTTTGACAGCTCCGTTTGAATCATCATCCTGTGTCCAGTTGAAAGGAGCATAGGCCGCTTCCATCCCAATTCGGAGATAGTCATCTGCCTGAGCCACAGTGAGGGTTCCCAGACAGACGAGGAGGGCTGTAAATAAGGTTAAAATGAACTTTTTCATATTCTCTCCTAGTCCTTCTAAAATTGTTTTCTCTATTCTACCGAAAAATACGGCGCTTTTCAATCCCAGTAAGCCCTTACTTAAGAAAAATGCTATAATAGGATAAGTATAAAAAGGATATTGAGTTATGAAAAAGTATTTGTCTGGAATTTTTGTCCTTCTTTTAAGTTTTTTCTTTGTTGGGACGGTGTCGGCTTTGGACTATCAAATCCAGTCCTATCAAGGGGATTTGGAAATCCATGCTAATAATACCGCAACCTACACAGAAGAGGTGACTTATCATTTTGATGATGATTACAATGGCCAGATTGTTTCGCTGGGCTCTGCTGGTAAAATGCCAGAAGGATTTTCTATCGCTTCGGATCCGACTGTTTCCGTAAAAACCAATGGAATCACAAAGTCTAACTTTGAGCCACAAATTACAGATTTGGGAGATGGTTATGAGGTCAAGATTTACAATGCGGGCCAAGAAGGGGATACGATCACTGTAACAGTCACCTGGAAGTTGAGTAATCTTCTTTTTCTTCATAAGGATATTGCTGAGCTAAAGTGGACTCCTATCAGTGATTGGGAAGAGAAGATTAAAAGTGTTAGGATTAAGGTTTGGGGCCTAGGAAGCTGGTCTACAACAGAGATGTATGCTCATACAGGCTATTTTGGGCAGCCGACTGTTGTAGATAGGAATGGTGCCGACTATTGGATTCAGCTCTCTCATTTACCTAGTGGTAAGAAAGTCGAATTGCATGGATACTGGGATCGGCAGGCCCTACATCAGGTTGCCCAGAATCCGACGGAAACAGACTATCTGAAAAAATTTCAAGAAATTGAAGAGAAGATTGCGGCTCAGACCAAGTTTTATCATCGCTCGGGAGAAGTTTATCTGCCTCTCTTTGCCTTGTTTTTGCTGATAGCTTCGGGAATATGTTATCTGATTTTTCGTTCTAAGATTCGACCTAGAAAGAATTTCCCCAAAAACGCTCGACTTTATGAAGCTCCGCAAAATCTCGCCCCGCTGGTCCTAGCGGCTAATATCTTTGCCGTGGATATGGAGGAAGTCGATCCGACAAATGGCGGACGAGCTTGTTTAAAATTTGAAAATCTGGTACAGGCTAGCCTGCTGGATCTGATGGATCGAGGCCATATCCAGCTTTTGGGAGATGCCGATGAGCCGGTGCTGAAGCTAGTTTCTAAAGAAGGGCTGTCAGATTTTGAAGGTCAGTTCCTGAAGATGGCTTTTGGGAAAAATAAACAGGTGGCAGTGGCGGATTTGTTTGAAGATTATCAGATTTCAGAAGATCTTTATAAAAATAAAAAAGCAAAAGATGAGGCACGAATCCGCCAAATTGGAAGTAGCATTAAAAATCGTTTTACGGCTAATCTACAGACCTTGTCTGACCAAGTACGCTTGGAGACTCAACGTCTGAACTTGCTGGACCACTATCGCCCATTAAACCGAGAAGAAAAATTATTATTTAGAACAGCGCTGGCTGCCAGTTTTCTTTCCTTTGGGACATCTCTGCTGACTTTCTTGGTCTTTCTGCTGGCTTTAGATGGCATTATCTGGTCTTCTATTCCACTGGGCGGCCTTGCTTTTCTTACGGGTTCTCTGCTGATAAAAGACCTGCAGATCTATCGGCGTGATGGTATTTTAAGTGAAGAAGGAGCCTACGATTTTTATCTCTGGAAGAGCTTTGCCAATATGCTGCGTGACATTGCTCACCTAGATAAGACAGAGGTGGAGGGAATCATTCTGTGGAACCGTCTCTTGGTCTATGCTACGCTCTTTGGTTATGCGGATCGTGTCAGTCGCGTGATGAAACTGCGCCAGATTTCCTTGGGAAATGCTTCGATGGATGGCTATGTCCAATATAATCTGCACCCTCTTTTCTATGCAAGTTCCCATAGTTTTTCAAATTATGGTCATGTTGCTTCAACGGCCAGTCATTTCTCGGTTTCATCGGGAGGTAGTGGTGGCGGTGGCTTCTCTGGCGGAGGCGGAGGCGGAGGTGGCGGAGCCTTTTGATAAAAAGCTAGCGAAAGGCTCTGGGAGAACTTCCCCTCTCCCCCAATATATGGTATAATAAGTGCTAAAGTTGTTTTAGGAGTTAGATATGTTTATCGTTGAAATATTGAAATCCATCATTTATGGAATTGTTGAGGGAATTACGGAGTGGCTGCCGATTTCGAGCACTGGCCACTTGATTCTGATTCAAGATTTTATCAAGTATAAAAATGAAAATCCAGCCTTCATGGAGATGTTCAATGTGGTCATCCAGCTGGGAGCTATTTTGGCCGTTGTTGTGATTTATTTTGATAAGCTGAATCCTTTTAAGCCTGGTAAAACTGCGCGGGAAATTCGTCGCACGTGGCAGTTGTGGGCTAAGGTAGTGGTAGCAGCTTTCCCTGCAGCTTTTATTGGCCTTTTCCTAGATGACTGGTTTGAAGCGCATTTTTATAATCTAGTATCCGTTGCGATTATGCTGATTGTCTATGGAGCAGCCTTTATCTATCTGGAGCGGCGGGAGCAAGAAGCACCAACTGTGACAGAGTTGAGTAAGCTTCCCTATCAAACAGCCCTTTATATCGGCCTTTTCCAAGTTTTATCCCTCTTTCCAGGGACGAGCCGCTCAGGTGCGACGATTGTCGGCGGTCTTTTAAATGGTGTCAGCCGGCCCGTTGTGACAGAGTTTACCTTCTATTTGGGAATTCCGATTATGTTTGGCGCCAGTGGTCTGAAAATCCTTAAATTCATCATCAAGGGTAATGCTTTAGGCTGGGATCAGTTCTTCCTTTTGCTAGTAGCGATGGGAGTGGCTTTCGGAGTCAGTTTAGTCGTGATTCGTTTTCTGACAGACTATGTCAAGAAGCATGATTTTACTATTTTTGGTAAATATCGGATTGGATTGGGAGCTTTGTTGATAGTTTATGCTCTTATCAAGGCGATTATTGGATAATCATGGGTTGGGATATTTCCCGACCTTTTCTTTGTGAAGTTTGCTAGCTATTTTTTGAAATAAGTGCGAAATTTTAGTATAATAGAAAGACTATGAAAGTATGAGGTAGCGACATGGAAATGAAACAGATTAGTGATTCGACGATTAAAATCACCATCCAATTAGAAGACTTAGAAGAACGTGGTATGGAGATGGCGGATTTTCTAGTCCCTCAAGAAAAAACAGAGGAATTTTTCTATACCATCTTAGATGAGCTAGAAATGCCTGAAAGTTTCCTTGACAGCGGTATGTTGAGTTTTCGGGTGACGCCTAAGCCAGATAAGGTAGATGTTTTTGTCACCAAGTCTAAATTGGATAAAAACTTGAATTTTGAAGACTTGACCGATTTGCCTGACATGGCGGAATTATCCCAGATGTCTCCGGATGAATTTTTAAAGACCTTAGAAAAAAGCATTTTTGATAAGAGTAAGGAAGACTTAGAAGCGATTAAATCCTTGGAGGCTGTAGAGACTGAGCAGGAGACAGTTTCTGACGATGTAAGGGAGGAATCTCAACCTGAAAATGCTGACCGGTATATCTACTACATCTTGCGTTTTGCAGATTTAAACAGTGCGGTCTCTTTTGCTAAAACAGTAGATTATCAAATAGACCTCTCAGAATTGTATAAATATGATTCAGCATACTATTTAACGATTTTGGTAGATGTGGAAGGGTTCCCAGAGCGCTATCCAGCTTGGCTTTTGGCCAAGATGCGTGAATTTGCGGAAGACTCAGCTATCACGCGTGCGGTCTTACAAGAGCATGGCTATCTGTTATTAGTGACAGATGCGATTTCCAGTCTGCAAAAGGTTGAATGCCTATGATTACTTTTCCCTTAAAGTTTATTTTGGTTTTGCTGGGAACCTTCTTTATTGGAGTCATTCTGACTCCGTTAGTTCGGCTGTTAGCCTTCAAGATAGGAGCGGTCGATTATCCAAATGCCCGGCGGATCAACAAAAAACCCATGCCTAGCAGTGGTGGCCTAGCCATTGTTATTGCTTTTACTGTCTCCACCCTTGTTTTTATGCCTCAGATTGTTCAAGTTCAGCTTTTGGCACAAAGTTACCTTGAATATGTTTGGCCGGTTGTTTTAGGCGGACTGATTATTGCTGCTACGGGCTTGATTGATGATGTTAGAGAGCTATCTCCAGCCCTAAAAATGAGTGGTATTGTTTTAGCGGCTAGTTTAATATGGTTCCTGACAGACTTTCGCTTGGATGATTTCAAGATTCCTTTTGGAGGACCTTTCCTTCATTTTGCTCCTTGGTTGTCTTATATTTTGACAGTGATTTGGATTATTTCCATTACCAATGCAGTCAATCTGATTGATGGTTTGGATGGTTTAGTCAGCGGAGTTTCCATTATTTCTTTGGTGACCATGGGAATTGTTTCCTATTTCTTTCTTCCTGGCCACCATCTCTTTCTAACTTTGACAATTTTTGTTTTGGTGATGTCTATCGCTGGATTCTTTCCTTACAACTACCACCCAGCTATTATTTACTTAGGTGATACGGGTGCCCTTTTTATAGGATTTATGATAGCTGTCTTGTCCTTACAGGGGCTGAAAAATGCGACAGCTGTTGCGGTAGTAACTCCCATGATTATTTTAGGAGTGCCGATTACCGATACTTTTTTAGCGATCATTCGCCGAACTCTATCGGGACAAAAGTTTTATACTCCGGATAAGCATCACCTTCATCACAGACTTTTATCACTAGGATTGACTCATAGAGGAACTGTTTTAGTCATTTATGGCATTTCAATGATTTTTGCTATGATTTCTCTCTTGCTCAATGTATCGAGCCGTATTGGTGGAGTTTTACTCATACTTGGCTTGTTTTGGGGTGTAGAATTGCTAGCAGAATTGGTTGGTGTTTTAGGGCCAAACCGTACCCCTCTCCTAAACATTATGCGTTTTATAGGTAATTCTTCCTACCGTGAAGAGGTTCGTCGCAAGTGGCAGGAAAAACATCGCCAATAAGAGCTGCTCTAAACAAAATAAAAGCCTTTCAGGCTTTTTTTTGGTATACTAAAAAGAGTATAAAACAGCATGCTTAATGAAAATCAGTGTTGACGATCTTCATCTTAAAAAATGCCGAAAATTAGCTTTTCTGATGAAATTTGGAGTTGGAAAATCAAATATCTGAAAGAAAGTATTGAACAGCTGGTCTTCAAAAAGTATGAAAAAGGAAAGGAAAACAATCATGTCTGTATTGGAAATCAAAGACCTTCATGTTGAAATTGAAGGGAAGAAAATTCTTAAGGGAGTCAACTTGATCCTGAAAACAGGAGAAGTTGCAGCCATCATGGGACCAAATGGAACAGGGAAGTCTACACTGTCTGCAGCCATCATGGGCAACCCTAACTATGAAGTGACTCAAGGAGAGGTGCTTTTTGATGGGGTCAATATCTTGGAACTGGAAGTAGACGAGCGTGCTCGTATGGGACTCTTCCTCGCTATGCAGTACCCTAGTGAGATTCCTGGTATTACCAATGCAGAGTTTCTCCGTGCAGCTATGAATGCGGGCAAGGAAGACGATGAAAAAATCTCTGTCCGTGATTTCATCACGAAACTAGATGAAAAGATGGAACTGCTCAACATGAAAGAAGAAATGGCTGAGCGCTATCTCAATGAAGGCTTCTCCGGTGGTGAAAAGAAGCGCAATGAAATCCTGCAGTTGCTCATGCTAGAGCCGACTTTTGCACTCTTGGATGAGATTGACTCAGGTCTGGATATCGATGCTCTTAAGGTTGTGTCCAAAGGGGTCAACGCTATGCGCGGTGAAGGCTTTGGTGCTATGATTATCACCCACTACCAACGCCTGCTCAACTATATCACTCCAGATGTGGTTCATGTCATGATGGATGGTAAAGTCGTTCTTTCTGGCGGTCCAGAATTGGCAATCCGCTTGGAGAAAGAAGGCTATGCTAAGTTGGCTGAAGAGTTGGGCTTCAACTACACTGAGGAAGCTTAGTCAAACATTCTTTTGACTTTGATAAAAGATAGGAGAATGACATGACGAAAGAATTAATTCACGAATTTTCACAGCTTCACGCAGAACCAGTATGGTTGGCAAATCTCCGTCAGCAGGCTTTTGACAAGATGGACCAACTGGATTTGCCAGTTATTGAGCGGGTTAAATTTCACCGCTGGAATCTGGGAGACGGACGGATTTCTGATAGCGAGCCTTTGACTAGCGTGCCTAATTTCATGGCTCTCGGAGATAATCTCAAGTTTATCCAAATGGGAACTCAAACAGTCCTTGAGCAGCTGCCAGCAGATTTGGCAGAGCAAGGTGTGGTCTTCACTGATTTCCACTCTGCTTTGGAAGAAATTCCAGAGCTGGTGGAGCAGTATTTCATGTCCGCGGTTAAGTATGACGAGGACAAATTGGCAGCTTATCACACGGCTTATTTCAACAGCGGTGCGGTGCTTTATGTGCCGGACAATGTTGAGATTGACCAGCCGATTGAAGGGATTTTTTATCAGGACAGCGAAAGCGATGTTCCTTTTAACAAGCATATTTTGATTATCGCGGGCAAGCACTCCAAGGTTAACTACTTGGAACGCTTGGAGACTTATGGCGAAGGGACTGTTCCGACAACAGCTAATATCACCGTCGAAGTCATTGCCCAAGCTGGAGCTCAGATTAAGTTTTCAGCCATTGACCGCCTAGGCGAAAATGTCACAGCCTATATCAGCCGCCGTGGCAAGCTGGATAATGATGCTATGATTGACTGGGCTATCGGCGTTATGAATGAAGGTAATGTCGTGGCTGACTTTGATAGCGACCTCTATGGTAAGGGCAGCCATGCGGATATGAAGGTGGTGGCTCTTTCCAGCGGTAAGCAGGTTCAGGGAATTGATACCCGCGTAACTAACTATGGTTGCAACTCTATCGGAAATATCCTGCAGCACGGGGTTATCCTGGAAAAAGGGACCTTGACTTTCAATGGTATCGGTCATATTATTAAAGGAGCTAAGGGAGCAGATGCCCAGCAGGAAAGCCGGGTTCTCATGCTGTCTGACCAAGCGCGCTCAGATGCCAACCCAATCCTCTTGATTGATGAAAACGATGTCACAGCTGGTCACGCGGCTTCTATCGGTCAGGTAGATCCAGAAGATATGTACTACCTCATGAGTCGGGGTCTGGATAAGGCGACGGCTGAACGCTTGGTTGTGCGCGGCTTCTTAGGCTCAGTGATTGTGGAAATCCCTGTCAAGGAAGTCCGTGATGAAATGATTGAAAATATCGATATTATTCTCGCAAAAAGATAAAAAGCTGGGCCTTGTCCCGTATAAGTTAGATAGGAGTCTTCATGTCTGGATTTAATGCAGAAGCAATCAAGCAAGATTTTCCCATTTTGGACCAAATTGTCAATGATGAGCCTTTGGTTTATTTGGACAATGCGGCGACAACCCAGAAACCCAAGCAGGTGCTGGCGGCTATCGAAAACTACTATCTTAGAGACAATGCCAATGTCCACCGCGGTGTGCATACGCTAGCTGAGCGGGCAACTGCAGCCTATGAAGCAGCCAGAGAAAGAGTTCGTTCTTTTATCAATGCAGCTTCTAGCAGAGAGGTTCTCTTTACACGAGGAACCACGACGAGTCTCAATTGGGTGGCTCAGTTTGCGGCTGAAAGGCTACAGCCTGGTGATGAAGTGCTGATTTCTATCATGGAGCACCATTCCAATGTTATTCCCTGGCAGGAAGCTTGTAGGAAGACTGGAGCCAAGTTGGTCTATGTCTATCTCAAGGACGGTGCTCTGGATATGGAAGATTTCCGTGCCAAGCTCAATGAGCGAACCAAGTTTGTCTCTCTGGCTCATGCTTCTAATGTCCTCGGTGTCATCAATCCCATCAAGGAGATTGCCCAGCTGGTTCATCAGCAAGGAGCGCTTTTGGTGGTAGATGGGGCTCAATCCATTCCGCACATGAAGATTGATGTACAGGATTTGGATGTAGACTTCTTCGCCTTTTCGGGGCATAAGATGGCAGGTCCAACTGGTATCGGGGTTCTCTATGGCAAGGAAGAGCTGCTAGAACAGATGTCGCCAGTCGAGTTTGGTGGTGAAATGATTGATTTCGTCTATGAGCAGGAAGCGACATGGAAGGAGCTTCCGTGGAAGTTTGAGGCCGGAACGCCAAATATGGCAGGAGCAATCGGTCTTGCGGCAGCCATTGATTATTTGGAAGACTTGGGTATGGATGCCATTGCTCAGCATGAGCAGGACCTGATTGCCTACGTATTTCCTAAGCTGCAGGCTGTGGAAGGCTTGACCATTTATGGCTCTCAGGATTTGGCTCAGCGTTCGGGCGTGATTGCCTTTAATCTGGATGATCTCCATCCGCATGATGTCGCGACGGCTCTGGACTACGAAGGAGTGGCTGTTCGGGCGGGTCACCATTGTGCCCAACCCCTGCTCACCTATCTGCAGGTGCCAGCGACTGTGCGGGCCAGCTTTTATATCTACAATACCTATGCGGATTGTGACAAGCTGGTAGATGCTTTAGAAAAGACAAAGGAGTTTTTCAATGGCGCTTTCTAAGTTAGACAGTCTTTACAAGGCAGTTGTGACCGACCACTCGGCTCACCCCCATCATCATGGGAAGCTGGAAGATGTGGAGCAGGTAGTTCTCAATAACCCAACCTGTGGCGATGTTATCAGCCTGTCTGTGAAGTTTAATGATAAAGATGAGATTGAGGATATTGCCTTTGTAAATTCTGGCTGTACCATCTCAACGGCTTCGGCCAGCATGATGACGGATGCGGTTCTGGGCAAGACAAAAGAGCAGGCGCTGGAGTTAGCGGAAGTTTTTTCACAGATGGTTCAGGGCCAAGAAGACAGTCGCCAGAAAGAATTGGGCGATGGCGCCTTTTTAGCAGGTGTTGCCAAATTCCCACAGCGGATTAAGTGTGCCGCTTTAGGTTGGAAGGCTCTTGAGCGAGCAATTGAAGAAGATAAAAAGTAAGAAATGGAAAGAAAAAGATGTCAGAAGAAAGAGTAGAACCAAAACCGATTGATCTCGGTGAGTACAAGTTTGGTTTCCATGACGATGTTGAGCCTATTCTCTCAACAGGGAAAGGGCTGAATGAAGCAGTCATCCGTGAGCTGTCAGCTGCCAAGGATGAACCAGAATGGATGCTAGATTTTCGTTTGAAGTCTTATGAGGCCTTCAAGAAAATGCCTATGCAGACTTGGGGACCAGACTTGTCTGAGATTGATTTCGACGACTTGATTTATTACCAAAAGGCCTCTGATAAGCCAGCTAGAAGCTGGGATGATGTGCCTGAGAAGATCAAGGAAACCTTTGAACGGATCGGGATTCCAGAAGCCGAGCGAGCTTACCTAGCTGGTGCAGCTGCCCAGTATGAGTCAGAAGTGGTCTACCACAATATGAAGGAAGAATTCCAAAAATTAGGAATTGTCTTCACAGATACAGACTCGGCTCTCAAGGAATATCCAGACTTGTTTAAGCAGTATTTTGCTAAGTTGGTACCGCCGACAGATAACAAGTTGGCCGCCCTCAACTCGGCAGTATGGTCAGGTGGAACATTTATCTATGTACCAAAAGGCGTCAAGGTAGACATTCCGCTCCAGACCTACTTCCGTATCAACAATGAAAACACAGGTCAGTTTGAACGGACTCTGATTATCGTTGATGAGGGCGCTAGCGTCCACTACGTAGAAGGATGTACAGCGCCAACTTATTCAAGCAACAGCTTGCATGCGGCTATTGTCGAAATCTTTGCCTTGGATGGAGCTTATATGCGTTATACGACCATTCAAAACTGGTCTGATAATGTCTATAACTTGGTAACCAAACGAGCGCGGGCTATGAAGGATGCAACAGTTGAGTGGATTGACGGAAACTTGGGTGCCAAAACAACCATGAAATATCCGTCGGTTTATCTGGACGGAGAAGGAGCGCGTGGTACCATGCTTTCTATTGCCTTTGCCAATACTGGTCAGCATCAGGATACAGGGGCTAAGATGATCCACAATGCGCCACACACTAGCTCATCTATTGTTTCCAAGTCCATTGCTAAGGGCGGAGGTAAGGT